>LWDU01037678.1_pt1 | contig 80113 bp, 72 predicted proteins | sample 727161 | NCBI WGS metagenome assembly LWDU01 (sample SAMN04566230, study PRJNA314399) | hydrothermal vent metagenome | isolation source: deep sea hydrothermal plume seawater | place: Mexico: Gulf of California, Guaymas Basin | collected 2004-07-11
TTTAATCTCCCTTGCTCACTGAGCCATCGCAGACAAGCAACACTTGCAAGAGGTGTACATAGATGTACTTGCAGCGTGTCCTGGACGGGCACACCCGATCCCGGTGCGGGCTCTCTGGAGAGAAAAGTCTCTGGAATCCTGCCGGGTGGCTGGCGCCACCCTTTCGCGGGCTGGGCCCGCTCCCACAAGGTTTGCTGCCAAAACCGGGTTAGCCGCCGTGGGCGTGCAGCCACTCGCCGAGTGGGGCCCAGCTTTCCGATTCCACGGCCTGGTCGAGGGCGGCCTGGAAACCCGGGTAGCCGCTTTCCAGGGCGGCGCGGGCGTCGCTGTTGGCGTCGGCGCTCAGTTGCGCCAGGGCGCTGGCCGGCTGGGTGGCGTCGAGGATTTCCACGCTGACCGACGGAATGTACAGGCCTTCCTCGGGGGCGGTGGCCTGGCGGTGGGTCTGCAGCGAGGCGAGACGGTCGTCCAGGGTTTCCAGGGCGCAGCGCAGTGATGTCAGAGTCAGGTCGTGGTCCTGGTCCAGGGCATTGAGGTCCGCCTGCAGCTGGTCGGCGGCCAGCTTCAGGTAGGTGCGGCGCCGTTCGCGGACGGCCGCCGCCGGTGCGTCGCTCTCCGCCTCCGCGCCCGCGCGCAGGTCCTCCACCTGGCGGGGCGCGCCTTCGGCGCCGGCGATCAGCAGGCGGATCGGCTGGAACCCCAGGGCCACCTCGCCGTCGGCGGTGGCGCCCTGCTGGCGGCGCAGGCTGGCGCCGGTGAGCTCCAGGGCCGGGTCGTTGACGATGCCGGAGTCCGGCCAGGCGGGCAGGGCATCCACATAGGCCGGGTAGAGCGGCCAGGTGTCCAGGCGCTGCAGCACCGCCAGACGCTCCGCCGCGCAGGCGCGGGCGGCGAGGGCCAGGTAGTGCCGGTTGAAGGCGTCATACAGGTCGCGCCAGCGGGTGTCGGCGGCGGCCAGGGTGTCCGGGCCCGGGGTCGTCAGTAGGGCGTTGAGCCCGTCGCGCCACGCGTTGCGCCGGTCCGTCAGGGGCTGGCCGCTGTCGGTTACCAGGCCGAGTGACGGGTCGGCGCTTTGCGCCGGCGCGGGCGGTCGCGCGGCGGGTGCGTCTTCGGGCGGCCGGTCGCAGCCGGACAGGGCGACGGCGGCCGAGGCGATCAGCACGGCGGCGAGGCGTAGACACCGGCTCATGACGGTGCCCTCAGCGACATAATCGGCCAGCCTTGTTCCCGGGCGTGGCGCTCCAGGGTCGGGTCCGGGTCCACGGCCACCGGATGGTCCACCTTGCCGAGCAGCGGCAGATCGTTGTGGGAATCGCTGTAGAAGTAGCTGCCGGCCAGGGTTTCCTGGTGCTCGGCCAGCCATTCGGCGAGCCGCTCTACTTTGCCGTACTGGTAACTGGGGATGCCCTTGACGCGCCCGGTGTAGAGGCCGTCGGCGTCGGTGTCCGCCCGGGTCGCGATCAGCCAGGGCACGCCCAGGCGGGCGGCGATGGGCGCGGTGATGAAGTCGTTGGTGGCGGTGATGATCATCAGGGTGTCGCCACGCTCGCGGTGTTCGGCCACCAGCTGCTCGGCGGCCGGTAGCCAGATGCTGTCGATCACCGTGTCCATGTAGCGCTGGCGCAGGCGGTCCAGTTCGTCCAGGGGGCGGCCCTTGAGGACACCCAGCACGAATTCCTGGTAGGCGAAGATATCCAGCCGGCCGTCCTGGTAGTCCTGGAAGAAACCGTCATTGGCGGCTTTGAAGCCATCAGCATCAACGATACCCTGGTCGATCAGGAATTCCCCCCAGAGATGGTCGGAATCTCCGGCGATCAAAGTGTTGTCCAAGTCGAAAATAGCCAGTGTCATGGGCCCTCCCCTGTCAGGGTCGCTAGCTTAGCAGAGGCGGTGGACGCACCGTGAACCGGTGCCGGCGATCAGCTTGATTCAGGGCGCCGATTGATTGCCCCGGGCCCGGCAAGGTTTAATGGCAGTAATTGGGGGACGGCGGGCTCTCGTCGTTTCCACGGGATTGAAGACAATGACAGGCATTATTGACGACAAAGGATACCGGCTGAACGTCGGCATTGTGATCGCCGGCCCGGACGGCCGGGTGTTCTGGGGTCGCCGGGTGGGCAACCGTGATGCCTGGCAGTTTCCCCAGGGCGGGATGATGCCCGGTGAAAGCCCGGAAGAGACCCTGTTCCGGGAGCTGGAAGAGGAAACCGGCCTGTTGCGCGAGCATGTGCGCATTCTCGCCACCACGGAAGGCTGGCTGACCTACCGCCTGCCGCGCCGTTTTCTGCGGCCGCCGCGCAACCGCCCCACCTGCATCGGCCAGCGGCAGAAATGGTATTTGCTGCGCCTGGAAGCGGGCGAGGCGGCCATCGACCTGGCGCGCTCGCCGGTGCCGGAGTTTCAGGACTGGCGCTGGGTGAATTACTGGTACCCGATTCGCAAGGTGGTGCATTTCAAACGCGGGGTGTACGCCAGGGCCCTGCGTGAGTTGGCACCGGCCTTGCGTGCCTTGCAGAAACACTAAGGTGCTCTGCGGAATAATCAAGAGGAACCCCCATGCTCGATACCCTGCGCCGCATCGTGCAGGAAGTGAACAACGCGCCTGACATCCCGTCCGCTCTGGACTTGATGGCCAAGCGTGTGCGCGATGCCATGGGCACCGAGGTGTGTTCCATCTACCTTCGCAACAACAGCGAAGAGCGTTACGTATTGATGGCCTCGGAGGGCCTCAAGCGCGAGGCCATCGGCCGGGTCAGCCTGGGCCTGTCCGAGGGGCTGGTGGGGCAGGTGGGTCTGCGCGAGGAGCCGATCAACCTGGAAGACGCCTTCTCGCACCCCAAATTCCATTACCTGGCGGAAACCGGCGAGGACCCCTTCCATGCCTTCCTCGGCGTGCCGGTGATGCACCACGGTGACGTGCTCGGCATCCTGGTGGTGCAGCAGCGCGACGCGCGCCGCTTCGACCAGAGCGAGGAAGCCTTCCTGGTCACCATCTCGGCGCAGTTGTCGGCGGTGATCGCCCACGCCCACGCTTCCGGTGCCCTGTTCGAACAGCTCGACGCGCACGGCAACCTGCCGACCATTTACGACGGCCAGTCCGGCGCCTCCGGCGCGGCCATCGGTCAGGCGGTGTTGCTGTTCCCGGAAACCGATCTGTCCTCGGTGCCGGACCGGGAGGTGGAGGACGTCAACGCCGAGATCGCCCTGCTCGACGAGGCGCTGGTGCGCGTGCGCCAGGAAATCCGCGATCTCGCCGAGCGCGCCAAGAAGAGCCTGGGCGCCGAGGAGCAGGCGCTGTTCGACGTCTATCTACGCATGCTCGACCGCCATGCCCTGCCCGCCGAGGTGGTCGCCAAAATCCGTGAAGGGCACTGGGCCCAGGGTGCCCTGCGCATGGTGGTGGACGCCCATGTGCACAACTTTGAGATGATGGACGACCCCTATTTGCGGGAACGGGCCGCCGACGTGCGCGATCTCGGCCGCCGGGTGCTCGGGCAGCTGCAGAGCCGCAACCGGCGGCAGATCGAGTTCCCGGACGCCTGCATCCTGATGGGCGAGGACATTTCCGCGCCGATGCTGATGGAAATGCCCCAGGAACGCCTCGCGGGCATCGCCACCACGCGCGGTTCGCGCAACTCGCACATGGCCATCGTGGCCCGCGCCATGGGCATTCCCACGGTGGTGGGCTGCCAGAACCTGCCGCTGAAAAAACTCGACGGCAAGGAACTGATCATCGACGGCTTCCGCGGCCGGGTGATCGCCAACGCCACCGCCGAGCTGAAAGATCAGTTCGAAGACATCATCGCCGAAGAGAAGCATCTGCTGGCCGGGCTGGAAAAGCTGCGCGATCTGCCGGCGCAGACCGAGGACGGCCAGCGTATCTGTCTGCAGGTGAATACCGGCCTGATGACCGATATTGCCCGCTCCATCGAGCGCGGCGCCGAGGGCGTGGGGCTGTACCGAACGGAAATCCCGTTCATGGTGCGCGACCGCTTTCCGTCGGAAGAAGAGCAGCGTCTGATTTACCGCGAGCAGTTGTCCGCGTTCGCGCCCCATTCGGTGACCATGCGCACCCTGGATATTGGCGGCGACAAGGCGCTCAGCTATTTCCCCATCGAGGACGACAACCCCTTCCTGGGCTGGCGCGGTATCCGCGTGACCCTGGACCACCCGGAGATTTTCATCGTCCAGGTGCGCGCCATGCTCAAGGCGTCCGAGGGGTTCGATAACCTGCGCATCATGCTGCCGATGATCACCAGCGTGTTCGAGGCCGAGGAGGCGCAGCACCTGATCCACCGCGCCTGGCTGGAAGTCCGGGAAGAGGGCGTGGATGTGGCCATGCCGCCGGTGGGCGTGATGATCGAAGTGCCCGCTTCGGTGTACCAGGCGCGGGCGCTGGCCCAGCGGGTCGATTTTCTGTCGGTGGGCACCAACGATTTGACCCAGTATCTGCTGGCGGTGGACCGCAACAACCGCCAGGTCTCCGACCTGTACAACTCCTTCCACCCGGCGGTGCTGCACGCTTTGCTGCATGTGGTGGAGCAGGCCCATGAGGAAGGCAAGCCGGTGTCGGTGTGCGGCGAAATGGCCGGTGACCCGGCCTCGGCGTTGCTGATCATGGCGATGGGTTACGACGCCCTGTCGATGAACGCGTCCAACTTGCTGCGTGTGAAAGCCGCGGTGCGCCAGGTCAACATGGGCTTCCTGCGCCGCCTGCTCAACGAAGTGCTGGCCATGGACAATGGCGAGGTGATCGCCTCCTACGTGGACCTGCAGCTTACCAAGGCCGGCCTCGGCGAACTGATCCGCCACCGCAAGAGCGGGTGAGCTTTAACGGCACTACGAAGCTGGAATTGTGGGAGCGGGCCTTGCCCGCGAAAGGCCGGCTACGCCGGCCGGCGGGATACCAGAGACGCTGTTTGTGCCGCCGTTAGAAAGGTCTCTGGGATCCTGCCGGCAAGCGCCGCTTGCCTTTCGCGGGCGGGGTCCGCTCCCACAAGGTCAGGTTTCAGAGTGTCCGGCTGTAGCGGATCGAGCCGTCGGGTTGGCCGTCGGGGCGCCAGTTTTGCTCGGCCATTTTTATGTGGCCGTCTTGGTGCAGCTGCACCGCCGAGCTGGCGCGGGTGCCGTACTGTTCGGACTGGATGAACACCGGCGCGACCAGGCGCTCCAGGTCGCGGCTGACGCCGGTGTCGGGCAGTTCCGAGTCCGCCGGCTGGTGGCGGTCGTTAACCACTTCCAGGAGTCCTTCCAGCCCGGCTTCCCGGCCCAGGGCGCGGTCCAGGTTGGCTTTGCCGCGCGCCACCTTGGGCCAGTGCTCGTCGAGCAGGCCGTTGGAGAGGCCGTGCAGGCCGGGCGCTACTGCCCGGGGTGGGGCGCCCCGGTTGCTCAGGTACCAGAGCGTGCGGCGGTCACCGACCAGTAAATTAAACCCGGCATAGTGGTGCTGTTCCTCGGCCAGGGCGGCGCAAAAGGTTTCCGGGGTGTCGCGGCTTTCCAGAAAGGCCTGGGGCAGCAGCCCCCGGGAGCGTTCGCCGCCGCCGGGTTCGGCGATCGGTTCGCGGAAATTGGTGATCACCGCGAAGCGCCCGTCGCGGTGGATGCCCAGCCAGGTACCGCCGGCGCGGATGTCCAGGCCGCAGAACACCTCGCCGCGCCAGCGTGCCGCCTCGGTGGGGCGGGCGTGGAATTCGTCGCGGTTGGCGGCCACGGAGAGCGGCGTGGCCGCGTCCGGCCGCCAGTCGAAGAGCACAATGCACATGGGTAACCGGTTCCCTGGGACATAACAAAACGGGGCTGCTAGCATAACCGCCATTTCCAGCAGGGGACATCAATGACGCTTGTGTTGATCTGCGCCCTGATCGGCGTGTTCGCCGGTTTGCTGGGCGGCGCCCTGGGGCTCGGCGGGGGCGTGGTGATCGTGCCGCCGCTGATCTATCTGTTCCACGCGCTGGGTTTTGACGATGCGGTGGTGGCGCAGATGGCGGTGGGTACGTCTTTGGCCACCATCATCGTGACCGCCGGCAGTTCGGTGCGCGCCCATCATGTGGCCGGCTTCGTGCGTTGGCCGCTGGCCTGGCGGCTGGCGGGGGGCATCGTGGTGGGGGCGTTGCTCGGCGCCGTGGTCGCGGACCGTTTGTCCGGCGCCATGCTGACTCGCTTGTTCGGTGTGTTCGCGGTGTTGATCGCGGCGCAGATGCTGCTCAGCCGGCGTCGCGCGGCGAGCGCCGGGGACGGCCTGCCGGAGCGGGTGCCCGGCGGCGTTGGCCTGGCCGGGGTGGGCTCGGTGATCGGCGGCATCTCCAGCCTGTTCGGTATCGGCGGTGGCTCACTCACGGTACCCTTTCTGTCCTGGTGCCGCCTGCCGATGCAGAACGCGGTGGCGATCTCCGCCGCCTGCGGCCTGCCTATCGCCCTGGCCGGCAGCGCCGGCTTCGTCGCCACCGGCTGGGGGCGAACCGAATTGCCGCCGTGGAGTCTGGGTTATGTGTACCTGCCCGCGGCCCTGGCCATCGTGGTGACCAGTTTTCCCATGGCGCGGGTGGGGGCGCGGCTCAGCCATCGGTTGCCCTCGGCCACCCTGAGGCGCATTTTCGCCGCCGTGCTGATCGTGATCGGCGTGGAATTGATACTGAACTGACGCGGCCCGCCCGGGCCGTGCTGACGGAGTATTGGCATGGAGTTTCCCCAGATCGACCCGGTGGCGATAGCGCTGGGTCCCTTGCAGGTTCATTGGTACGGCCTGATGTACCTGATCGGCTTCGTCGGCGGCTGGTGCCTGCTGATCTGGCGGGCCGGGCGCCCGGACAGCGGCTGGACCCGCGACCAGGTCAGCGACCTGGTGTTCTACGTGGCGCTGGGCGTGATCCTGGGCGGCCGGGTCGGCTATGTGCTGTTTTATAACTTCGGTAAGTTCCTGGACGATCCGCTCTGGCTGTTCGCGATCTGGACCGGCGGCATGAGTTTCCATGGCGGCGCCCTGGGCGTGCTGTTCGCCTTCTGGCTGTTGGCCCGTAAATTCGGCAAGCGCTACTTCTCGGTGGCGGATTTCGCCGTGCCGGTGGTGCCCATCGGCCTGGGCGCCGGCCGCTTCGGCAATTTCATCAACGGTGAATTGTGGGGGCGGCCCTCGGATGCGCCCTGGGCGATGGTATTCCCGTCCGACCCCATGGGCGTGGCCCGTCATCCGTCGCAGCTCTATGAATTTTTCCTGGAAGGCATCGTGCTGTTCCTGGTGCTGTGGTTGTACTCGGCGCGGCCGCGCCCGGCGGGGGCGGTGACCGGCCTGTTCGGCGTCGGCTACGGTCTGTCGCGCACCTTCGTGGAGTTTTTCCGCGAGCCGGACGCGCACATCGGCTATCTGGCCGGCGGCTGGCTGACCATGGGCATGCTGCTGAGCATTCCCATGATCGTGGTCGGCGCCGCCATGATCGCCTGGGCCTACAAGCACGACGATCGCCCGCTGAAGAGAGGCTGACGCCATGAAGCAATATCTGGAACTGCTGCGCCGGGCCCGGCATGAAGGTACCTACAAGGGTGACCGCACCGGCACCGGCACCTATTCGTTGTTCGGCCACCAGATGCGGTTCGACCTGGCCGACGGCTTTCCCCTGGTGACCACCAAGAAGGTGCACCTGAAATCAATCATCCATGAGCTGCTGTGGTTTCTGGCCGGCGATACCAATATCCGCTACCTGAAGGAAAACGGCGTCAGCATCTGGGACGAATGGGCCACCCCGGAGGGCGATCTGGGCCCGGTCTACGGCGAGCAATGGCGTTGCTGGCCCACCGTGGACGGCGGCGTCATCGACCAGATCGACGAGGTGGTGGCGGAGATCCGCCGTAACCCGGATTCACGCCGGCTGGTGGTGAGCGCCTGGAACCCGGCGGTGTTGCCCGACCCGCGTCTGTCGCCGCGCGACAACGCCGCCAATGGCCGCCAGGCGCTGCCGCCGTGCCACTGCCTGTTCCAGTTCTATGTGGCCGACGGCAAGCTGAGCTGCCAGCTCTACCAGCGCAGCGGCGATATCTTCCTGGGGGTGCCGTTCAATATTGCCTCCTACGCGCTGCTGACGCTGATGATCGCCCAGGTCTGCGATCTTCAGCCCGGCGAGTTCGTGCATACCCTCGGCGACGCGCACCTCTACAGCAACCATGTGGAACAGGCGGACACGCAACTGGCGCGCGCGCCCCGCGCGCTGCCGACCATGACGCTGAACCCGTCGGTCCGTGACCTCTATGCGTTCCGCTTCGAGGACTTCACCCTCGACGGGTACGACCCGCATCCCGGCATCAAGGCGCCGATCGCGGTGTGAGGCCCTTCGCCGCGCAATTAAGGAGCCACCATGACGTTTCGTTTAGCGATGATGGCCGCCAAGGCCGCCAATAACGTGATCGGGCGCAACAACGCCTTGCCCTGGTATCTGCCCAACGACCTCAAGTACTTCAAGCGGGTGACGTTCGGCAAGCCGATCATCATGGGGCGCAACACCTGGGAGTCCCTGAATGGGCCGCTGCCCGGGCGCACCAACATCGTGATCACTCGCCAGCCGGACTATTCGGCGCCGGGCGCCAAGGTGGTGGCGGACCTGGATCAGGCGCTGGAGCTGGCGGAGCATCTGGTGGTGGTGGAAGGCCACGACGAAGTGGTGGTGATCGGCGGGGCTCAGATCTACGGGCTGGCGCTGCCGCGCGCGGACCGTCTCTATCTCACCCAGGTGCACGCGGACGTGGACGGTGACACCCGTTTCCCGGATTTCGACCCCGGGGAATGGCGTGAGGTGGCGCGGGAGGATTACGCGGCGGAAGGCCCCAACCCCTACGATTACTCGTTTATCGTCTACGACCGCGCCTGAGGCGGGGCGGGGATCAGGACAACCCTTTGGTCTCGGCGAGTCGGGCGGCCAGATCCACCAGCAGGCGGCGGCCGTTGGTGTTGAGCTTGTCGGACAGCTTGATCAGCTGGCGGGTGTCCTTGTCGAAAGCGCTGGCCGGGTCGCGCAGATACGGTGTCTTGGCCTTGCCTTCCAGTTCCTCGAACAGCTCGGTGAGCGACATCTCCAGGGCATCGCAAAGCCGTCCGAGCCGCTGCACGGACACATCCTGACGGTTGCGTTCGATGCGCGACAAATTGCCCGCATCGGTGCCCGCCCGAAACGCCACGTCCTCGAGGGTTTCGTCCCTGCGCACGCGCCTTGCTTTGAGAATGCCGCCGATATCCATGACGCCCAGTATTCGGAATGCGCTCTTGCCTCCTCAATGTGTTAATTGCAATAGCGCAAATTACCGTCATTGCGTATTAGCAAATAGCGGGGCGTTAGTGTTGAATCGGCGCAAGTCGCAACGCCGTCGTGGCGTTTCGGTAACGTCGTGTTGGCGGGCCGCCGGCGTCAGGCTTGCCGGCGGCCGCCGGTCAGCACCGGCAGGCCCAGGGCCAGGCGCCGTCGGGCGGTGTCATAGGCGCCACCGGGGTCGCGGATCCGGCGTGGCTTGATGCGCACCGCGTCCAGGCGTCGGGCGAATTCGTCCAGCGGCAGCCCCAGGGCGTCGCAAAGCCGCACCAGCAGCTGCTGCTTGTTGCGTTCGATACGGGACAGGTTTCCGGCGTCGGTGTGGGCGCGGGCGGCGACCACCTGAAGCGTTTCGTTCCGGCTCCGGCGCTGCTCTCTAAGAATGCTTCCAACATCCATCATTGCAATTCCCTCTGCGCTAGCGGGTTTTATACATTGCGGTTTGCGCATAAGCAATGGATTGTGATTGCTTATGCGCTAACCCCTATGGTTATACTTTGCGCGGAAGGGTTCTGCAAGGGCATGAATAGGGAATGGATGAGCAACAACGGCTGGATGCCATGGCAGCGCTGGCATTGCGGAACCCGGGGGCGAATGGCCGGCGTGATGGCGGAGCCGCGGAGGCCTATGAGCTCACCTGGCCGGGCAAAGCGGCGATGCTGGCGGCACTGGACATGCCTCCGGCGGCGGTATTGAAGCCGTTACCGGACGCGGCGTTGGCGGCGCCCCGGATGCCCCACGGCGTGATTGAAGGCGACAACCTGCCGGTGCTCAAGCGTTTGCGAAAACGCTATTCGGGGCGAGTCAAAATGATCTACATCGACCCGCCCTACAACACCGGCGGCGACTTCCTGTACGCGGATAATTTCCGCGCCCGGCGCGGTGCGGATGGGGCCGCCGGCGGCGGTGACGAAGGCCGGCGGCACGGCCCCTGGCTGAACATGATCTATCCGCGTCTGGTGCTGGCCCGGGAGTTACTGCGCGAGGACGGGGTGTTGTTCGTCAGCATCGACGACAACGAGGTGCACACCCTGCGGCTGGTGCTCGACGAGATCTTCGGCGCCGCCAACTTCGTCGCCATGTTCGCCTGGCAGTCGCGGACCTCGCGCCAGAACGACACCGACCTCTGCGTGCAGCATGAATACGTGGTCGCCTACGCGCGCCGGCGGCGCCAGGCGCAACGCCGGCTCACCGCCGCCAATGAGGCCCTCTGGCGCACCTTGCCGGGCTTCGCCGCCTACCCGCTGGCGGTGCGGGCGGGGCGCTACGACAACCCGGACAACGACCCGCGCGGGCCCTGGAAGGCCGACCCGTTCGACGCCCCCAATGTGCGCCCGGCACTGACCTACCCGATCACCAACCCGGTCACCGGCAAGGTATTCCTGCCGCCGCCCGGCCGTTGCTGGCGCACCGGGCCGGAACGGTTCGCGGCGTTGCAGGCCGAGGGCCGCATTGTGTTCGGTCGCGGCGGCCGCGCCCGGCCCCAACTCAAGGTGTTTCTGGCTGAAAAACAGCGGTACGGCGAGGTCGCCACCACCTGGCTGGACGGCGCCACTTTCGGTACCGCCCGTGGCGGCACCCGGGATCTGCAGGCATTGTTTGGCGCCCGGGTGCCGTTCACCTATCCGAAACCGGTTGCCTTGTTGCGTTTCCTGTTGCGACTGGCCACCGGTCCCGGTGATCTGGTGGTGGATTTTTTCGCCGGTAGCGGGACCACCGGCCATGCGGTGCTCGCCGAAAACCTGGCCGACGGCGGCGGGCGCCGGTTTGTGCTGGTGCAGAGCGATGCGCCCACCGGCGAGCCGCGCTGGCCGACCATCGCGGCGATTACCCGTGAGCGGCTGCGCCGGGCGGCCGGGGCGTTGGGCAGTGACGAGGGGTTCCGGGCCTGGCGGCTGGTCACTCCTGGTCGTGCAGGGTCCAGAAGCGGAACGCCACCACGTTGACCAGGGTGGCGGCCAGGCTCACCACCAGGCTGGCCACCAGCAGCACCGCCGGATGGTCGCCGATCACGCCCACCAGCAGGCTGTTGGTGAAGCCGGCCACGGCGAACACCAGCATACCGGCGAGCAGGATCGCGGCCAGCAGCGGCCACTGGCAGGGCCCGCTGCGGGTAAAGGCGGTGCGCAGGGCGTTCAGCGGCGTATCACCGCGCAGCATCACCCGGAACGGCGCGAAGCAGAGCCGGGCGTAGACCCAGAACGCCGGGAAGAACAGCAGCATCCAGCCCACCGACACCGCCAGGGCCATCAGGAAATAGGTGGCCAGCAGATAGGGAAAGCGCAGAAAAGCCGCCAGGATGCTGTGCCAGGGGCCCTGGCTGTCACCGCGCTGAATGATCGACAGCTGAAAGATCAGCGCGCCCTCGGCCAGCGGCCGCAGCAGCATCAGGAACAGCATGCTGACCGCGTTGAAGCCCACCACCTGGCCGCTGGCGTCGTTGACGATCACCGGCCCCACCAGCCATTGAAACGCCTCGCCGATCAGCGCGAAGGGGGCGCTGATAACAAACAGCGCCGCCAGATGGCGGCGCCAGAAGTAGAGCGATTCTTTCAGGCGTTGAAGGATCAAGAGCGGCTTACCACCAGTATTTTCCCCAGTGCTCCGGGTTGGCCCAGAAGCGCGGGTTATTCCATTGGCGGCGGAAATTATAGTCGTCCAGATCGTAGCTGTAGATATCCAGCTCGCGGCCGTCCTGGGCGAAATGGCCTTCCTCGCGGCAGCCCAGGGCGAGAAAGCCGTTGTGCGGCCAGCGCAGTTTTTCCGGCGCCAGGCGCGGCTGGTAAACCGCCACCATGGAATCCGTGTGCAGGTTGCGCAGCAGGCCGAGCAGGGCTTCACCGTCTTTGTGGCTCATGTATTCAAGCTGGTCGGCGACCACCGCCATATCCACCCGGCGCACCGCTTCCAACTGTTTGAACGGGTCCAGTTCCTGGATGCTGATCAGCTCGCAATCGTGGTCGTCGCACCAGTGCTGGACCACCGGCACGGGATTCAGGCTGACCGTCAGCAGACTGCGCGGTTGATGGCTGTCGAGGATCGCCGCCAGCTTTTCCTGGGGCGTTTCGATGGCTTTTGAGGCGATAGCTGTATTCATGGGGTCAGTCTAGGCGCTTAGAACCACAAGCTCCATAGCCGCCGGTCGCCGAAGCGGGGCCTTTGGGCCGCCCGCTGTTAAAAATTGTTGGATCGTCGCGCGGGGGCGCTTGACGGTATTGAATTACTTAATGATAATCATTCTCATATTCTTTCGAGCCACGAAACTCAAGGAGAAGCGTCATGACTCAAGGAACCGTTGCCCCCCGCCAAGCGAGCGCCCCCGCCGTGGCCAAACAGGGCCGCAGCATCGCCATCACCGACGACAGCGTGGCCACCAGCGTGGCGCTGCTCAACCGTGACGGCAAGCTGTGGATCGAGCACGGCGGCGAACGCTATCTGCTGCGCCGCACCGCCAACAACCGGCTGATTCTCACCAAGTAGGAGAAAGCCTCCCCGTTCTCCCTGACTGTGGAACGCCAGCCGACGCCAGCTGCCCACACCCTGTTACCCCAGGAGGTCCGCTGTGACGGTCACCACTCTGGCGTCCGCCAATGACGTCTCCACCACCTTTCATCACTGCCGCGCCGCCCTCGGCGACCGGGTGCTGCGCCTGCAGGATGAGCCGCTGGCCATCCTCAAGGGCCTCTACCGGCTCGGCGCGCTGGTGGTTACCACCTTCGCCGACGGGGCCCGCGTGTCCCAGTCGATGCGCTATCCCACTTTGCTCGACCCTGAGCCCAGCCTGGAATCCCGCGGTGAGCAATGCCGGCTCAGCCAGCAGTTGAACCTGCCGCTGTGGCATTCAGTGATGGCGGTGCTGGCGCCGGTGGCCGACCTGCCGGCGCGCAGCCTGCTGTTTTTCGACCGCTACGGGGCGCCGGTTCAACAGATGGCGGTGGCGCCGGAAACCGGTGGGCTGGCGTTCGAGGAACTGGTCTGCGCCATGCTGCACCCGGACCAGCGCCAGTTGGGCGCACCGCCGCCGCGCCTTGATCGCTGTGCCGCCTCGCCGGCGGTGGCGGATCTGGAACGGCAATGGTCGCAGCTGGATGACGACGGTTTCCGCGACCTGATGGCCGGGCTCGGCGACCGCCGTCAGGTGCTGTACCAGGCGGTGCGCGACAAGTTCGCCTGCCCGGTGCGCATGGAAACGGTGCCGGCGCTGCTGGCGCTGGCCGGGCAGCGCCAGCGCGCCTTCACCGTGTGCACCGGCAACAACGGCGTGCGGCTGTGTCTGAGCGCGCCCTGGTCGCCGCCGCGCTGGCAGAAAGGCCACTGCCATCTGGCCCACAACGGTGTGCTGGTGTCCTTGGATATGGGGCGGGTGGCGAGCGTCTGGCGGCTGCGCCGGCCCGGGCCTGGCCGGGTGGTCACCGCTCTGGAAGGGCTCGACGCCCAGGGCCGCTGGCTGTGGACCCTGTCCGCCGGCGACGACGAAGACGCCTGGCTGGCCCTGCTCAGCGACAGCCTGATCCGCGAAGGCGCCCCCGGCCAGCGCATGGCTTAGCTCTTAGAAGTGGTCGTCGAACTCGGAGAGCAGGGCGACCAGATTTTCGGTGTCCTGGGGGAGTTCTTTGAGGGCTTCCTCGGCCATCGGCGCCACGTCGCACTGCGCCGGCTGCGGGTGTTCCTCAGCGAGCAGGGCGCGGAAGCGGGCGATAAACACCCATTGCAGCCACTGGCTGAAGTGCATGCGGTCGGCGAAAAACGGCGTGCTGCTTTCGAACGCCTCCGGTTCCGGGGGGTGGCCTTCCCACAGTCCCAGGCTTTGCAGTTCGCTCTGCATGTCGTCGAGCAGGGTATTCAGTTGGCCGCGGGTATCGGTCATGGGTCTCGGCGTCCGTGGTCGGCTTCAGTCATCGAACAAGGGCAGCAGATCGGTCAGTTCGCGCAGATGGTGAATATGGTGCTCGGGTTTGTCCAGGTCGCCGGGCCAGCGCAGGTCGATCAGGTTGGCCCACACCGCGTGGAAGCCGTGCTGGCGCGCCGCGTCCACGTCTTCCACCGGGTGGTCGCCCACATGCAGCGCCTGCTCCGGCCGCACGCCGGCGCTGTGCAGGGCGGCCTGGAACATGTCCGGGTCCGGCTTGCGCCGGCCGATGCTTTCGGCGGAATGATGAAAGCCGAACAGCTCGCGGATGCCGATCCGTTTGAGGTCGGCGTTGCCGTTGCTGAGCGCCCCCAGGGTGTAGCTGTCCGCCAGGGTTTCCAGCACTTCCAGCGCGCCGGGAAAGAACGTCACCCGGTTGCGGGCGTCATGGAAGACCTGAAAGGCGTCGGCGGCGATGTGGCGCGCTTCCTTGTCCTTGAAACCGGCGTCGATAAAGGCCTGGGCCATGGCGTCGCGGCGCAGGCGGGTCAGGTTATTGAGGTAATCCGGGTGCTCACGCACCAATTGATCGCGCACCAGCCGCACCCGCTCCGCGGTGAGCGCGGCGGCGGCCGAGGGGTGGTGCTCGGCGATCCAGTCGCTGCAGGTCTTTTCCGCCTGCCGTATCACTTCGTCCACCGGCCACAGGGTGTTGTCCAGGTCGAAGGTGATCAGTTTCAGTCCGGTCATGGGCTCAATAATAAGGGGTTGTGGATCAGTCGTCTTCCTCGCGCCGCTGGGCACGGGGGTGGGCGCCGTCGTAGATTTTCGCCAGGTGCTGGAAATCCAGATGGGTGTAGACCTGGGTGGTGCTCAGGTTGGCGTGGCCGAGCAGCTCCTGCACCGCGCGCAGGTCGCCGGAAGACTCCAGCACATGGGTGGCGAAGGAGTGGCGCAACTTGTGCGGGTGCAGGTGGTCGTCCAGGCCCCGGGTGAGCGCCGCCCGGCGCAGCCGCTGCTGCACGCTGGAGGGGCTGATACGCCGCCCGCGCCGGCTCAGGAACAGGGCCGGCTCGTCGGCGTCGGCGGTGAACAGGGGGCGGGCTTTGAGCCAGGCGCGCACCGCGTTCAGCGCCGGGGTGCCCACCGGCAGTTGGCGGGTCTTGTTGCCCTTGCCGGTGACCAGCAGCTGGGCGCTGGCCAGATCGATGCTGTCCAGGTTGAGGCTGATCAGTTCCGCCAGGCGCAGTCCGCAGGCGTACAGCAATTCCAGCATCGCCTGGTCGCGCAGCCCCAGCGGGCCCTCGCCGCCTTCCGCGTCGAGCAGTTGGCGGGTCTGGTCCGCGTCCAGGGCCTTGGGCAGACGGCGGCCGCTTTTCGGCGCGCGCACGTCCAGCGCCGGGTTGTCCCGGGCCAGGCCTTCGCGGTTCATCCAGGTGTAGAAGGTGCGCAGGGTGGAGAGCAGACGCTGCAGGCTGCGCCCGCCCAGACCCTGGCGGTGCAGCCGCGCCACCAGGGCGCGCACGTCGTGCACCGTGACTTGGGTCCAGGGCGGCAGATGGGGCGCCGCCCGTTCCAGGTCACGCTGGTAGTGTTTGACGGTATGCGGAGACAGCCGCCGTTCGCTGGCCAGGTGGCGCACGAAGGCGGTGAGGGTAGGGTCGCCGCGCTCAGGCACGTTGCGCCTGGCGCGGCGAGGCCGGCCGGCTGACGTCCACCAGCCGGCGGCTGAGCACCTGACCGATATGGGTAATGAACAGGGTGCCCATGGAGCTGCGGAAGTGCATGGCGTCGCGGCTGCCGATGGCGAGAATGCCGAGCCGGCCGTTATGTTCCAGAGGCACCACGGCGGCGGAGCGCACCTGGTCGGCCTGGTCCTGGAACAGCGCCTGCAGCTCTTCGCCGCGCAGTACGCCGCACACCGCCTTGCCGGTGCGCAGCAGCGGCGCCAGCGGCTGCGGCAGGTCGTCCGGGTCGACGAAGCGCACCTGCTTGCGCACCTCGCCGAGCAGCTTGGCTTCCCGGTCGTGCAACAGCAGCGCCACGGTGTCGCAGCGGAATTCGTCTTCCAGGCTGCGCAGCAACTGGCGCAGCAGCTTGTCGGTGCTGCGCGCTTCCAGCAGTGCCAGGGTCAGGCGGCGGGTGTGCTCGAACAGCTGGTCGTTTTCCCGGGCCACGTCGATCAGGCCGTTGAGCCGCTCGCGGAGCTCTTGATTGCGCTCGCGCAGGATCGCCGCCTGGCGCTCCAGCAGCGAGACCGCCGGGCCGCGCGGGTCCGGCAGGCGCATCAGTTCCAGCAGGTCGGAACGCTGCTGGAAGAATTCCGGGTTCTGGCGCAGAAAGGCGGCCACCTTGTCGGCGCTCAGCTTTTTCTCGTCGGTCATGCCGAAGGCTCCGTGGTGGGGGCGCTGTGCGGGCCCGCTACGTCGATTTCGCCATCATAGACACGGCTGGCGGGGCCTGTCATCCGGATACCGCCGTGGCCGTCGTAGTGAACCTGCAGGTCGCCGCCGGCCAGGTGCACGGTGACGGTGTCGTCGAGCAGGCCACGCCGCTGGCCGCACACCACCGCGGCGCAGGCGCCGGAGCCGCAGGCCAGGGTTTCGCCGGCGCCGCGTTCGAACACCCGCAGGCGGATCTCGCGGCGGCTGACGATCTGCATGAAGCCCACGTTGACCCGCTCCGGGAATTGCTCGTGGTGTTCCAGCTCCGGGCCCAGGGTGGCCACCGGGGCGGTGTCCACGTTCTCGGTGAGCATTACCAGATGCGGGTTGCCCAGGCCCACCGCCGAGATTTCGTAGGCGTTGTTGCCCGACACCAGAATGTAGGTGTCCGCTTCCTGCTTGGCGCGGAAGGGGATCGCTTCCGGCGCCCACAGGGGCGCGCCCATGTCCACGGTGACCAGGCCGTCGTCGGTGACGTTCAGGGTCATCTCGCCGGCGGCGGTTTCCACTCGGATGCTGTGCTTGTCGGTGAGCCCTTCGTCGCGCACGAAGCGGGCGAAGCAGCGCGCGCCGTTACCGCACTGGCTCACTTCCGAGCCGTCGGAATTGAAGATCCGGTAGCGGAAATCCACACCCTCATGGCGGGGCGGCTGCACCACCAGCATCTGGTCGAAGCCGACCCCGAAGTGCCGGTCGCCGAGCCGGCGCAGCTCCGCCACCGGCAACGGCGGACCTTCCTCGGGCAGCGGCTGGTCGCAGCCGTTGAGCACCAGGAAGTCGTTGCCCAGGCCGTGCATTTTGGTGAAGCGCAGTCGCATGGCGGCGTCCGGAGTCGGGTTACGGGAAAGCGTTATTGTAAGGCCGCGAGCCGGTTAGGAACAGCGGTGAAGGAGACGCTACAATGCACGCTCGCAACCGCCGGATGTCCTAATGCTTTCCTATCGTCACAGCTACCACGCCGGAAACTTCGCCGATGTGCTCAAGCATCTGGTGCAGGTGTCGGTGCTCGACCACCTGTTGCTCAAGGACAAGCCGTTCGTGGTGCACGACACCCACGGCGGCGCGGGGGTCTATGAGGTCGCCTCCGAGCACATGCAGAAAACCGGGGAATACCAGGAAGGCATCGCGCGCCTGTACGGCGCCAGCACCGGCCTGCCGCTGATCAACCGCTACCTGAATCTGGTCAGCCGTTTCAGTCGGCCGGGCGGGCTCAGCCACTACCCGGGCTCACCGGCGATCAGCGCGGCGCTGCTGCGCGACCAGGACCGGCTGCAGGTCACCGAGCTGCACAGCACCGACGCCGCCCTGCTGGAGGCCCATTTTCGCGGTGACCGCCGGGTGCGGGTGTACAAGCAGGACGCCTGGGCGGGGGTAAAGGCGTTGTTGCCGGCGGCGCACAAACGCGGCCTGGTGCTGGTGGACCCGTCCTACGAACTGAGCGGCGACGACCGCGCCACCGTGGCCGGCGTGCGCGAAGCGATCAAGCGGTTCAACACCGGCTGTTTCGTGGTCTGGTATCCGATGCTGCAGCGCCGCCGGGCGGATTATCTGGCGCGCGGCCTGATGGGGCTGGCGGACAAGCACCTGCGGGTGGAATTGAATGTGCTCAATGACGGCGCCGTCCGGGGCATGACCGGGTCCGGGTTGGTGGTGCTTAATCCGCCCTGGACTCTGGCCGGGCAGATGGAAGAGGCGTTGCCGTTCCTGCACGGAAAGCTCAGCCAGGGCGGCGGCGGTTATCGGTTGGAGAGCGACGCCGGCATGCTGCTGGAGCACGCCGCCCGCTAGCCGCCTGCTAGGGCAGCAAGGTTTCCAGCCGCAGCTGCTCGTCCACGGTTTCGCGGGCGCGCACCAGAAACGCCTGGTCGCCGTCCACCATCACTTCGGCGGGCCGGTTGCGGCTGTTGTAGTTGCTCGCCATCACGAAGCCGTAGGCGCCGGCGGAGCGCACCGCCAGATAATCGCCGGCTTCCAGCGCCAGCGCCCGATCCTTGCCCAGGAAGTCGCCGGTTTCGCACACCGGGCCGACGATGTCCCAGTCACGGCAATCCGCCTCGTGGGGTTTCACCGGTACGATCTCCTGCCAGGCGGAGTACAGGCTGGGCCGGATCAGATCGTTCATGGCGCCGTCCACCACCGCGAAATTGCGGTGCTCGGTGGGCTTGAGGAACAGTACCTGGGTGATGAACAGGCCGGCGTTGGCGGCGATCGAACGGCCCGGCTCGATGTGTACCGGCAGGTCGCCGGGAATGTGCTTGAGCAGGGCCTGCACGTAATCGGAACGGGCCGGCGGGGCCTCGTCCTGGTAGGTGACGCCCAGGCCGCCGCCCAGGTCCAGATGATGGATCTCAATGCCCAGGGCCTGCAGGTCGCCGAGCAGTTTCAGTACCCGCTCCAGGGCGTCCTCGAAGGGCGCCAGGCGGGTCAGCTGGCTGCCGATGTGGCAGTCGATGCCCAGCACCTTGATGTGCGGCAGTTCGGCGGCGCGCTGGTACAGCGCCGGCGCTTTCTGAATGTCGACGCCGAACTTGTTCTCTTTCAGGCCCGTGGAAATATAGGGGTGGGTCTGGGCGTCCACGTCCGGGTTCACACGGATCGCGATCGGCGCCACCCGGTCCAGCTCGCCGGCCACCAGATTCAGCAATTCCAGCTCGGCGGCGGACTCCACGTTGAAGCAATGAATCCCCACTTTCAGCGCGTCGGCCATTTCCCCGGCGGTTTTGCCGACCCCGGAGAACACGATGTTGTGCGGCTCGCCACCGGCGCGCAGCACCCGCTCCAGCTCGCCGCCGGAGACGATGTCGAAGCCGGCGCCGGCTTGGGCCAGCACCTGTAGGACCGCCAGGTTGCTGTTCGCCTTGACCGCGTAGCAGACCCGGTGCGGATGATCGCCGAAGGCGTCATCGAAGGCATGGTAGTGGGTCTCCAGGGCGTCCCGGGAATACAGATACAGCGGCGTGCCGAAGCGCTCCGCCAATTGCGTCACGGGCAGCTCTTCGGCGAACAGTTCGCCGTCGCGGTAGGAGAAGGGATCCATGGTCATTCCTGGTCGTCGTCCTTGGCGGTGTCTTCGTTGTCGGTGCTGTCGTCCAGGCGGTCGCCGCCCAGCGGTTGAGCCGACTCGGGGCGGTCAGAGGCCTTGTAGAGCGGGCCCTTCTGGCCGCAGCCGGCGAGCAGGGCCGTCATCACTATCAGCAGAAAAACCGCGCGCATGCGATCTACTCCGGCGTAATGGATGCAAGGGCGTGCAGTATAGCCGCTTATCCTTGGTGACACGATGCGGCGACCGTGCACGCCGCGCTCAGCGCAGCGCGTCGCGCCCGCGTTTCACGGCGGCGCGCACCTGATCCGGGGCGGTGCCGCCGATGTGATCGCGGGCGCTCACCGAGCCTTCCAGGGTGAGCACCTCGAACACATCCTCGTCGATCTGATCGCTGAACTGGCGCAGCTCGGCCAGGCTCATGTCGCTCAGGTCCTTCTTTTTCTCGATGCCCAGCGCCACCGCCTTGCCGACGATCTCGTGGGCGTCGCGGAAGGCCACGCCCTTGCGCACCAGATAATCCGCCAGATCGGTGGCGGTGGCGAAGCCGCGCCGGGCCGCTTCGCGCATCACTTCCCGGTTGGGCTCGATGGCCGGAATCATGTCGGCGAAGGCGCGCAGGCAGCCGGCCAGGGTGTCCACCGCGTCGAACAGCGGTTCCTTGTCTTCCTGGTTGTCCTTGTTGTAGGCCAGCGGCTGGCTTTTCATCAGGGTCAGCAGGGCGATCAGGTGGCCGTTGAGGCGGCCGGTCTTGCCGCGCACCAGCTCCGGCACGTCCGGGTTTTTCTTCTGCGGCATGATCGAGCTGCCGGTGCAGAAGCGGTCGGGCAGGTCGATGAAGTTGAACTGGGCGCTGGTCCACAGCACCAGCTCCTCGCTGACGCGCGACAGGTGGGTCACGCACAGCGCCGCCAGGGCGCAGAATTCAATCGCGAAATCCCGGTCGCTGACCGCGTCCAGGGAGTTTTCGCAGACTTCGTCGAAGCCCAGCAGCTCGCGGGTACGCTCGCGGATGATCGGGTAGGTGGTGCCGGCCAGGGCGGCGGCGCCCAGCGGCATGCGGTTGACCCGCTTGCGGCAGTCGGCGAGCCGTTCCCGGTCGCGCTTGAGCATCTCGAACCAGGCCAGCAGATGGTGGCCGAAGGTCACCGGCTGGGCGGTCTGCAGGTGGGTGAAGCCGGGCATGATGGTGGCCGCCTCGCGTTCCGCCTGGTCCAGCAGGCCGGTCATCAGCCGTTCCATTTCGCCGTCGATCAGGTCGATCTGGTCGCGCAGCCACAGGCGGATGTCGGTGGCCACCTGGTCGTTGCGGGAGCGGCCGGTGTGCAGCTTCTTGCCGGTGATGCCGATCTTGTCGGTAAGGCGCGCCTCGATGTTCATGTGCACGTCTTCCAGGGCCACCGACCACTGGAATTCACCGGCCTCGATCTCGGCGCGGATTTCGTCCAGGCCCTGGACGATGGCGTCACGCTCGTCATCGGTGAGCACGCCGGCTTCCGCGAGCATGGTGGCATGGGCCTGGGAGCCCTGGATGTCCTGGCGGTACATGCGGCGGTCAAAGCCAACGCTGGCGGTGAAGGCCTGCACGAAGGCGTCGGTGGACTCGCTGAAGCGGCCGCCCCAGAGTTGGTTTTGCTGGTTGTCGCTCATCTTGCTGCTCACGTCCGGCTTGCGGGAATACGGGAATTGACAGGGCGCGCAGTATAGCATCGCCGGACGGTGGTATCGTACCCGAAAGCGTCGCCCCCTTTCCGACAACAAGAGCGCCCATGTCCGAGCCCCAGAACAATGTGTTCCTGCCCGACCTGTGTACCACCCGCGCCGTGCTGGTGGTGGTGGTGGCGTCGGAATTGATGGCCATCGTGATCAGCCTGGTGGCCGGCTACTTCGAGCCCTTCGGGTTCGAGCGGCTGGCGCTGACGTCGCTGTTCATTCAGTGGATCGCGCTGACCTCGGCGGCGCTGGTCTGCCAGCTGCGCGGGCGCCTCAACCGCCTGCCGCAGGCCTGGGCGGCGCTGGCGGTGGTGGGGCTGGTGGCGTTCGATACGCTGCTGTTCAGCCTGCTGGCCCGGACGCTGATGTCCTGGGTGTCCGCCGCCGCCATGCCGCCTCTTTGGCATTGGGACATTCTCGCCAACGTGCTGATCGCGGCGATCATCTCCGGCCTGGTGATGCGCTACTTCTATGTGCAGGAACAGCTGCGGATCAAGGACCGGGCGGAGCTGAAATCCCGCATCCAGGCGCTGCAGTCGCGCATCCGGCCGCATTTCCTGTTCAACTCCATGAACATCATCGCCACTCTGATCCGCATTGATCCGGACGCCGCCGAGCAGGCGGTGGAAGACCTGTCGAGCCTGTTTCGCGCCAGCCTCAAGGACAGCGGCAGCGAAGTGACCCTGGACGAGGAACTGGCCCTGTGCGAGCGCTACATTCGCATCGAACAGCTGCGCCTGGGCGAGCGTCTGGGGGTGGAATGGCACATTGAGCTGGCGCCCGAATCCGTCGCGTTGCCGCTTTTGACGTTGCAACCGCTGCTGGAAAATGCCATCTATCATGGTATTCAGCCGCTCGCCGGCGGCGGTGTGGTGCGCATCGCCGCCGCCATCGAGCAGGGCCGGGTGGTGCTGCGTGTCAGTAACCCGAAACAGGATTGCGCCAGTGAGCACCAGGGCAACCGCATGGCGCTGGACAACATCCGCCACCGGCTGGAGGCCCTGCACGGCCCCAGTGTGTCGGTGTCGGCCCGTTCGCAACAACAACACTATGAGATTGAAATCAGCTACCCGCTCCAATAAAAGAAACGGGTGAATAAGAACAAGGGGAACCCATGGACGACATCGCGAAAATGCAGGTCCTGGTCTGCGACGACGAGGCCCTGGCCAGAATGCGCCTGAAACGTCTGGTGGAGATGGCCAACATGGAAGTCAGCGCGGAAGCCGCCAGCGGCCGTGAAGCGGTGGAAAGCGCCGGGCGGCTGCGCCCGGACGTGGTGTTGATGGACATTCGCATGCCGGACATGGATGGCCTGGAAGCGGCCGCCCATCTGGACAAGATGGAGAACCCGCCGGCGGTGATTTTCTGCACCGCCTACGAAGAACACGCCCTGCAGGCGTTCCGCGTGCACGCCGTGGATTACCTGCTCAAGCCGGTGGGCGCCCAGGACCTCAAGCAGGCCCTGGACAAGGCGCGCGCCCTCAACCGGGTGCAGATCGCCGAGCTGAGCCACAAGATGGCGGCCAACCAGACCGGCCGCCGGCGCCACCTGAGCGCCCGCACCCACCGCGGCCTGGAACTGGTGCCGGTGGAGGAAGTGCGCTACTTCCAGGCCGACCAAAAGTACGTGGCCGTGCACCACGCCGGCGGCTACGTGCTGATCGACGAACCGCTCAAGGCCCTGGAAGACGAATTCGGCGACCTGTTCGTGCGCATCCACCGCAGCACTCTGGCGTCGCTGCATTTTATCGAAAGCCTGGAATGCTCCAGCCAAGGCCGCTTCGAAGTCCGCCTGCGCGGCGTCGACGAACCGCTCAACGTCAGCCGCCGCCACATGCCCGGCCTGCGCCGCGCCCTCGTCAAACGCGGCTGAAAAACAGTTGATAGTTGATAGTGGACAGTTGATAGCTCGCGATCGGGCGCCTTGCCGGCTTTCCGGTGGGTGCCCGCGACGGGGCGACGGAGCTGGCCGCTACGCTTAAACCTCTCTAGTCGGTGTTTTCGCTTTTAGCTATCAACTGTCCACTATCAACTGTCAACTGGCGCCGCCGCGTTCGGCGCAGCCCGGGTCTTTCCGTTACACTAGGCGCCATCTATTCCCCGCCCAGGAGCTCCCATGTCCCGCGAGATATTGCGCATTGCTACCCGTTCCAGTCCGCTGGCCATCTGGCAGGCGGAGTACGTGCAGAAACGGCTGGAGGCGTTGCATTCGGGGTTGCGCGTGGAGCTGGTGCGGATTAAGACCCAGGGCGACAAGATTCTGGATACGCCGCTGGCGAAAATCGGCGGTAAGGGGCTGTTCGTCAAGGAGCTGGAAGAGGCGATGATGGACGGGCGCGCGGACATCGCCGTGCACTCCATGAAGGACGTGCCCATGGAGCTGCCCGAAGGCATGGCGCTGCCGGTGATCTGCGAGCGCGAAGACCCCCGCGACGCTTTCGTCTCCAACCACTACGACAGCCTGATGGGCCTGCCCGAGGGCGCCCGGCTGGGCACCTCCAGCCTGCGCCGCCAGTCCCAGGCGATGGCCAACCGCCCGGACCTGAAAGTGTCCAGTCTGCGTGGCAACGTACAGACCCGCCTGGGCAAGCTGGACGCCGGTGAGTTCGACGCCATTATCCTCGCCTCCGCCGGGCTCAAGCGCCTGCAAATGCACGAGCGCATTCGTTACGACATGCCGCCGGAGGAATCCCTGCCGGCGGTGGGCCAGGGCGCCGTGGGTATCGAGTGCCGCGCGGACGACGCCGACACCCGGGCCTTGCTGGCACCGCTCAGCGACGCCCTGACCTGGGACCGGGTCACCGCCGAGCGGGCCATGAACCGCCGCCTGGAAGGCGGCTGCCAGGTACCGATCGCCGGTTTCGCGCTGCTCGAGGACGACGGCCGGCTGTGGCTGCGCGGTCTGGTGGCCAGTGAGGACGGCACCACGGTGTTGCGCGCCGAGGCCCGTGCCCCCCGCGCCGACGCCCGGGAGCTGGGCATCGGCATCGCTGAATCGCTGCTGGAGCAGGGCGCCGACCGGATCCTGCGCGACCTGTACGACCGCGCATGAGCCGTGCCGTGGTGGTGACCCGGCCCGCCGGCCAGGGCGAGCCGCTGGCGGCGCGGTTGGTGGACAGCGGTCACCGGGCCTGGGCGGTGCCGGCGCTGGCCATCGAGCCGCTGCCGCTGGCCGGTGCCCACCGCCGGCTGCTGTTCGATCTGGACCTCTACCACGCGGTGTTTTTCGTCAGCGCCAACGCCGCTCACCATGCCCTGAACGCCTTCGCCGACCTCTGGCCGCAGTGGCCGGTGGGGGTGCACTGGCTGGCGGTGGGGGAGTCCACCGCCGCGGTGATCCGCGACGCCGGGCTGACTCCGGAATACCCGCGCAGCGGCTTTAATTCCGAGGCGGTGCTGGCGTTGCCCTGCCTGGCCTCGGTGGCGGAAAAACGTATTCTGATCTGCCGGGGCGACAGCGGCCGCGACTGGCTGGCGGCGCGGCTGCGGGAAAAAGGCGCCGGCGTGGACGTGGTGCCGTTCTACCGGCGCCTGCCCGCCCCCGGCCGCCACTGGCCCGAAGGCGCCGATACGGTGATGATCACCAGCGTCGAGGGCTGGCGGGCGATGGCCGCGCTGGTGCCCGCCGGTGCCACGGTGATCGCCGCCGGCGAGCGGGTGGCCGCCGCCGTGGCCGAGCAGCATCCGGGGCCGCTGGAGGTGGCCGCCAGCGCCCATGACAGCGACATGCTGGCGGCCGTGCCGCCGTCTTGACGGGGCCTTCCGGCGCGAACGTGTGACCATAAGAGGTTGGACGGCGCCGGTCGGTCTCTTTATCGTTTACCCATTCCGCCACCAGCTTTTCTAGGGAACGACCGGGATCGTCCGCCGCCGGCGGCAACAACAAAAGGGAGACCCCATGACGCACCGCGCTTTTCACCGCCAGCAGGGCTTGAGCCTCTGGCCGCTGCTTATCGTGCTTATTGTCCTCGCCGCTCTGGCCGCCGCCGGCTGGTGGGGCTGGCAACAATGGCGGGTGCTGGAGCAGGACCGCCGGGCCAGCCAGGGCGAGATCAGCGACCTGCGCAGTGAACTGAACCGGGAATCCCAGCGCCGCGACCGGGCGCTTCAGGAAATACGCGAATCCCAGGACCGCATCGAAGCGGCCCGCGCCCGCGACCGGGAGGCCCTGGCCGATGTGCGCCAGGGCGGGCAGCGTCTGTGGCTGATCAACGAAGCGGAATCCCTGGCCGCGCTGGCCGGCCAGCGCCTGATGCTCACCGGCGACGCCGAGGCCGCACGCCGCCTGCTGCAGGCCGCCGACCAGACCCTGGCGCGTCTCGACGACCCCCAGGCGCTGCCGGCCCGCAAGGCGCTGGCGGTGGACATCGAAAAACTCAACGGCGCCCGCCAGGTGGACGTCGAGGCCATGGTGCTGCGCCTCGGCGCGCTGCAGGCGCTGATCCCGGAGCTGGCGGTGCCGGAGCGCCAGGCGCCGCCCGCCGAGGACACCGAGCAGGACGCCGGCTGGTGGCAGCGGCTGCTCAACCATCTGCCGGTGACGGTGCGCCGCCACGAAGGCGAGGTGCCGCTGCCGCTCACCGAAACCCAGGCGTCCACCGTGCGCCTGACCCTGGACGCCAGCCTGCAGCAGGCGCAGCTGGCGCTGATGCAGCGGCGCGTGCAGGCCTACCGGCAGGCGCTGGATAACGCCGCCGCCATGCTCAACCAGTGGTTCCAGGAAGATCAGGGCCGGGTGCGCCAGATGCGCGCCGCCCTGGAGGAACTGGGCGGCCAGCAGGTGGAGCAGGCGTTGCCGGAAATCGGCGCCGGCCTGGACGCGGTGCGCGGCCTCAAGCGCGACCTGCTGAAAAGCGGCGGTGACGGCGCGGCCGGGGAGGCCGGCCGATGAAAAAAGCGCTGCTGCTGATTGTCGTCGTACTGCTGGCGGCCACCTTCCTGGGCCGCTGGATGGCCGCCGATTCCGGCTACCTGCTGGTGATCCGCGACCAATGGCGTCTGGAGTCCACGCTCGGCTTCGCGCTGCTGGCGCTGATCCTGGGCGCGGTGGCTCTGATTATTCTGACCCTGCTGGGCAACCTGGCCTGGAACCTGGCGGAGCCGGTGCGCGCCACCCGGCGTTTCCGCCGCGGCGTGGCCCGCCGCCGCCTGAAAAGCGGCTTTATTCTGCTGATGGACGGCGAACTGGATAAGGCCGAACGGCTGCTCACCGCCGCCGGGCGCGACGGGGACTGGCCCCTGGTGGCCTGGTTGCTGGCGGCGGAATGCGCCCGCCAGCGCGGCGACGGCGAGGCCCTGGAAGAGTACCTGCAAAACGCCGCCAAGAGCCGCCGGGGCGACAGCTTCAGTGGCCTGATGCGGGCCCGCTTTGCCCTCGACGACGGCCGCCCGGCCGCCGCCCACCGGGAGCTGAAAGGTCTGGTGGAAAAGGCGCCCGGCAACAAACGTATTCTGGCGCTATACGCCGACGTGCTGGAACGCGAGCGCGACTGGCCGGCGCTGTGCGCCCTGGCGCCGCGTCTGCGCCGCGCCCTCGGCGACGCCTACGCGGCCCGCCGCGAGCGCCGCGCCTGGCTGGCCCGGGTGCAGCAACTGGCGCAGAAGCCGGGCTTCAACGACGGCGACAGCCGCGCCCGGGAGCTGCGCGACCTGTGGAAGCAGGTGCCCAGCGCGCTCAAGCAGGATCCGGCCATGGTGGCCCGTTACGCCGGCTTCCTGGCGCAGCTCGGTGAAGGCAGCCGCGCCCTGTCGCTGGTCAAGGAGCAGCTGGAGCGGGACTGGGACGACCGCCTGCCGCCGGTGTTGGAAGCCATCGACGACGTATCCCCGGACGAACTGCTGCAGAACCTGGAAAAGTGGCTGGTGGACCGCCCCGGCAACGCGGCGGTGCTGGTCACCGCCGGGCGGGTGGCGCTCAAGGCGCGGCTGTGGGGCAAGGCGCAGAACTTCTTCGAGGCGGCGGCCAATTCCAGCCAGAGCGCCACCGCCCTGGCGGAGCTGTCGCGGCTCTACCTGGCGCTGGGCGATCAGGTCAAAGCCGCCAAGGTCCTGGAACGCCGCGTCGCCGAACTCGACGGCCAGCTCCCGGACCTGCCGCTGCCCTGACTCGCCGCCACGCGGTGCCATGGAGCCGGAGTTGTGGGAGCGGGCCCAGCCCGCGAAAGGCCGGCAAAGCCGGCCGGCAGGATTCCAGAGACCTGGTTCTTCAGGTGTCGGGTGCTCCGTATCCGAGACGCGGTGCAATGGTGGTGCCTTCCGGGACCGCTCAAGCCATCCCTGGCCGCTGTTAGTTTGGCCATCCCTGGCCAAACAGCTCCCTCCAGGCACCACCATTGCCCCGCTCACTTGGCAGCGGAACCGCCACGGGTCACAAAAGCCGCCCGGACCATTCTACGAAGCTCGGTTTGTGGGAGCGGGCCCGGCCCGCGAAAGGGAGCGAAGCTCCCGGCAGGATGCCAGAGAGATTGCTAACGGCGGCACAAACAGCGTCTCTGGAATCCCGCCGGCCGGCTTTGCCGGCCTTTCGCTTGCAAGGCAAGCTCCCACAAAACCCCATTCTATAGAAAGGTTCGGCGCCAGCGATAACCCGGGGCCCTGGATGCCACCAAGCAAGCGTGTCTGTGTTCTGCCCTTCCGGGACCCTGGAGAACAGGACGTTCGACAGGGAGCGTACAGGGACGTATTCACAGCGTTCCCGGAAGGCGGATGGAGGGCGTGAGCTTCCAGAGAAGGGTCTCTGGAATCCTGCCGGGTGGCTAGCGCCACCCTTTCGCGGGCGGGGCCCGCTCCTACAAATTTAGCTACCGGAGTGCGTCGGCGATCTGCTGGGCGACCGCCTGCCAGGCGGCGTCGAGGCGGGTGACGAGTTCCGGGTAGCCGTCCTGGCTGAGGGGGCGGGTGAGGTCGAAGCGGCCGCTTCGCTCCAGACTTTCCTCTTGCTCCGACGGCTCGGCCTGGTAGTGCCACTGGCCGCTGACGCGGGCGTTGCCGTCGGTGGTGCCCTGGAAGCGGGTCACGCTGACGCTGAGCCGGCCCTCGGCGGGGGCGCCGGCGGCGGCCAGGTGGTGGCGCAGGGCGCGGGCGAGCTGGCTGGGCAGGGGTTCCGCCCAGAGGTGCCGGCGGGCGGCGTGCACCGAGGTGGGCGCGGTTTCCACCACCACGCCGGCCTGGTCCAGGTAGCCGGCCACGTCCACCCGTACCCGGGGGAGCCGGTCGCTGGCGGCGGGCTCGCCGGCGGCGGGCAGCAGGTAGCTGTGTTCGCTGGCCGGGCCGCCGCTGGCGCAGGCGCCGAGCAGGGCGCTGATGGCCAGCAGCAGCGCGGCGAGGGGAAGCGGTAAACGGTTAGTCATGGGGCTGGGCCTTGGGCACGGGATCCGCCGGCGGATCGTGTTGGAAGATCAGAGCATTGGGTTGCTGGCGCAGGGTGCGCAGCACCGGCTCCACGTCGCGCAGTACTTTTTCCAGGCGCTGCAGGGTGTCGCCGATCTGGCGGCCGTCGCCGCCGGCGGACAGGCCGTCCAGGGTGTCTTCCAGGGTGGACAGCGTGTCGTTGAGGCGGCCGGGCAGGCGCTGCATGTCCGACCCGCCGAGCAGTTTTTCGAGCCGGTCGGCGGTGGCGGCGATTTCCCGCAGGGCGCCTTCCGAGGCCGCCAGGTTGCGGTCCAGGCCTTCGGCGATGTCCTGCAGCGGCAGGCCGTTGAGGGTTTCCAGAAGCTGGGCGATCTGCCCTTCGATCTGCGCCAGCCCGCCGGATACGGTGGGGAAGACGGGCACGTTCTCGAAGCGTTCATCGCGATATTCCGGGGCATCCTGGTGCACCTGCACGTCCACGAACAGGGCGCCGGTGAGCAGGTTGCCGGACTTCAGGCTGGCGCGCATACCGCGCTGGAACATGCGCTCCATGCGCCGGCGCCAGTCGTCCAGCAGCACGTCGCCGTCGCCGGCGATGCGCTGCGGTTCGATGCGGATCAGCACCGGAATGGAGAAGCGGTTGAGCGAATCCGGTTGTTCCGCGGTGAACCGCCAGGGTACCTGTTCCACGGTGCCCACCCGTACGCCCCGGTACTCCACCGGCGCGCCCCGGCGCAGGCCGCGCACGGTGTCCTCCACCAGCAGCACGTACTCCAGGTACTGGTCGAACAGGCCGCGCCGGGCCGCTTCCTGGTCCGGGTAGAGGGTGTACTCGCGGCCGTCTTCCACCGGCGTGCCGGCGGGCATGGTGTCGTCGGGCACGCCGAAGGAGACGCCGCCGCCGAGCAGCGTCTCCAGGGATTGCAGGTTGACCTGGAACCCCTGGGTGTCGAGCTGGAAGCCGACCCCGGACACGCTCCAGAAACGGGTGGTGTCGGTGACCAGCACGTCGTAGGGCTGCTCCACGAAGATGCGGTGGCGGATACGCTTTTCGTCGGCCAGGAATTCGGTTTCCACCACCCGACCCACGGTCAGGCTGCGGAAGGTGATGGGGTCGCCGGTGGTGACGCTGTTGCCGGGTTCGCTGAACAGGGTCAGGTAGAGCCCTTCGGCGCCGGCCTCGGTGACCGGCGGCTGGTCTTCCACGGTGAAGCGGCGTTTTTTCTCGTCGCTGTCGCCGGGCAGCAGCTCGATGTAGGCGCCGGACAACACCGTGCCCAGCCCGCTGATGCCTTCGCGGCCGATGCGTGGTTTGACCACCCAGAAGCGGGTGTCCTCGTTGAGCATGCGGTCGCTGCCGTCCTGCATGCGGGCGGTGACCAGGGTGTGCCGCAGGTCCTTGGAGAGGGACACGGATTCCACCGTACCCACCTGCACGCTGCGGGTCTTGATCGCGGTTTTGCCGGCTTCAATGCCTTCCGCGTCCTCCATCTTCAGGGTGATGGTGGGGCCCTGTCCGGACAGGTGATCGAACGCCAGCCACAGGCCGATCAACAGGGCGGCCAGTGGGATCAGCCACACCGGTGACAGGCGGGGCAAGGTTTCGGCGATGGCGCGGGAAGGCTTGGAGGTCATCGTTCTGCCAGGTTCGGGGTTGCGGGTCGCGCCGGGTCGGGCGCGTCACTGGGCGGCTGGCGGTCCCACAGCAGCCTCGGGTCGAAACTGAACGCGGCCAGCATGGTCAGCACCACCACGGCGGCGAAGGCGACGCCGCCGGGGCCCGGCGTAATCGACATCAGGTTACCCAGGCGCACCAGGGCCACCACGATGGCGACCACGAACACGTCGATCATCGACCAGCGGCCCACCCATTCGGTGATTCGGTAAAGGCGCATCTGCGCGTGCATATCCACCGGCGCGCCGCGGCGCACCGCCAGGCACAGCCAGGCGAGCGCCATGATCTTGCCAAAGGGTACCAGAACGCTGGCGGAGAAGATGATCAAGGCGATCGGCCAGTCGCCGTGGGAGAGGAATTGCAGCACCCCGGAAATGATCGTGGCCGGCTGGGTGTTGCCCAGGCTGGTGGTGGTCATGATCGGATACAGGTGCGCCGGGAAGCAGAACAGGGTGGCGGCGATCAGCAGCGCCCAGGTGCGTTGCAGGCTGGCCGGCCGGCGCGGGTGCAGCGCGCCGCCGCAGCGCCGGCAATGGCTGTGGCCGTCGACGGGTTGCAGCTGGCCGCACTGCTCGCAGCCGATCAGCCCCTGTTCGCCGGCGGTGAGGCCGGGTTGGGTGCCCGGCGGCGCCTGCGGCGGCCCGGTAAGGCGCACCCACAGCGCCAGCGGATGCAGCCGCTGTACCGTGATCAGCAGCGCCAGGGCGAAGCCGGAGAACGCCCAGAAGCCCGGTTTCAGGGTGACCTGGGCCATGCCGGCGATCTTGATCAGGCTGACCAGGGCGGCGATGGCGAACACATCGGCCATCATCCAGGGGCGCCAGCGCGGCAGCGCGCGCACCAGCATCGCCGTGCCGGCCAGCGGCGTGGCGCGCGCCAGGCTGGCGTGCACCCACAGCAGCGCCACCAGAAAACAGGCCGGCACCACCACGATGGTGGCGAACACCACCACCGCCAGACCCGGGTGATGAAACGCCGCCAGCTGGGTGGCGGCGTCCAGCAGACCCATCTGCTCGCCGATACCGTTTCGTTCGAACCGGATGTAGGGGAACGCCAGCGCGACACCGAGCAGAATCAGCGCGGTTACCGCCAGCGCCGGACTGGTCTGGTCACTCACGGTATGGCGCGTCAGCGGATGACGGCAGCGTGGGCAACGCACCCACTCGCCGGCCGCCGGCGGCCGCACCGCCAACACCAGATCGCACTGTGGGCACGGCAACAGCGTGTCGGACGACTGTCGGCGGGTCTCTTCCATGGGGTAACCGTCGATGAACGATGTTCCATTGTGCCGACCGGCGGTAATCAGCCGCAAGCAGGACCTGTGATCCGGAGCATCCTGTGGGAGCGGGCCTCGCCCGCGAAAGGCCGGTGCAACCGGCCGGCAGGATTCCAGAGACGTCGTTGGTGAGTCGCTTTTTAAGGTCTCTGGAATCCTGCCGGCAAGCCCCGCTTGCCTTTCGCGGGCGAGGCCCGCTCCTACAAGGCGCCTTAACGCGGCGCGTAATCGAACACGTCCGAGTGAATATTCTTCGCCGGCACGCCTTCGGCGATCAGGTCGTCGAACACCGCCCAGGCCATGGACGGCGAGCCGCCGACGTAGAAGAGGGGGTCGGTGGGTTCGGCCAGCGCTTCCAGTGCCGCCTCGTGAACCAGGCCCTGGGCGTGGCCGGGGCGACTCATGTCCGACAAGGCGGTGACCGCGTGAAAGTCGCGCAGCGCGCGGCGCCACTGATCGGGCAGTGCCGGCAGGTACAGGTCCTGTTCTTCCCGGGCACCCCAGAACAGACGCACCGGGTACGGGTAATCCAGTTCGATCAGGCGCTCGATCATCGCCTTCACCGGCGCGAAGCCGGTGGAACCGCAGATGAACCACAACGGCCGTTGCGGCGCCCGGTCCACGAAGCGGCGGCCGCCGGGGAGGCTCACGGTGACCGTGGCGAGGCGATCCAGATCGGCCATGATCAGGTGGGCGGCGCTGTTCTCCTCGCCGTGACGCACGTGCAATTCCAGATCACGGCCGCCCGGCGTGTTGGCGATCGAAAACGGATAGTCGCCGTGCGTCAACTCCAGGGTCAGGTACTGACCGGCGAACCAGTGTATTTGTTTGCCGGCGGGCAGACGCAACCATACCCGGGTGACGTCGTGATTGAGCGGTTCACGCTCGATGATCTGGCATTGCACTCGATGCACGGGCAACTCGCCCGGTGCGGTAATGTCTGGCACGTCGATCTCGCAGTCGCTGATCGGAATGGCCACGCAGTATAGCACCCGGTCCGCCCGGGCCTCGTCGGCGTGGATGAGAGTGTCCGGGCCGGCCCGTCCGCCACCCGCGTGGCGCACCGTCCCCGCCAGCAGACGGCCCTGGCAGCGCAGGCAAACACCGTTGCGACAGGCATGGGGAAAACCGAAGCCGGCATCGCGGGCCGCCGTGAGGATGGGGACATCGGGCGGACACTTCAAGACGTGACGATGATTGATCCGAATGCGATAGCTCATCGGCGGTGGGGCGGCGTGGGCCGGAGCGGCCCGCCTCAGCCCACCTTGCGCCCGGAAATGATGCTTTTCACATGCTCCATGTCCGCCCACGCGCCCTCGGAGAATATCCGCTTCACATCGTCGACCACGGCCTGGTAGCCATAGCGTGGGTGGGCGTCGTGGACCGCCACGCGGGCCCCGGGATTGAGGTGGGGCTCGAAGTCCTTGAAGTCCTGATAGGCCTGTTCGTGGTTGCCGTCGATCCACAGGAAATCGATTTTCACCGCCGGGTCCCAGTCACGGGCCGCTTCCTGGGAAAAGCCCTCGATCAGCTCGAACATACCGTCGAAACCGTTGCGGCGCAGGCGCTCGGCGACCAGCGCCTTGGTCGGTTTGTTTTCCAGCGGGACACAGCCGTCGGTGAGCTGTTCTTGTTTGTCGACATCGGAATCAAACGGGTCGATGGCGTAAATGCGGCCGTCGCGCTTTTTCAGACCGCGCAGCAAATAGCTGGTGGACAGACCGCCGTAGCAGCCGACCTCGACCACCACGCCGCCGTCGGGCACCCGCGCCGCCCAGTGACTCAGCATGCCGGCTTCGGTGTGCCGGATCATGCCGCCGTAGGCCTTCTTGTCGTAGGTGCGCCCGTTCAGCAGGCCGATCAGGTTGTGATAGACCGGGCGCGAAAAACCACTGATCAGCTTCGGCCCCCGGTCGGCCCAGGCTTTGTCGAGAAACGCATTGGTCGACTCATTTGCACTCATCATAACTACCCCGCTACGCCGACGAATAAAGCGATAATACAGCCCATGCCGAAAAACCACACCAAGGAACGGGCGCTGGCCCAATCGGCGATGTAGCACACCCCGTACAGCACGCGGCTGAGCACGAAGGCCACGGCAATGCCGTTGATGGTGGCCTGGGGCGCGGTGCCGGCGATCTGGGCGATGATCACCGCGGCGGCGAAGCCCGGCAATATCTCAAAGCTGTTCTGTTGCGCCCAGTGGGCCCGTTTGCGCGCGCCACCCAGAGTGTCGAGGAATTCGCGAGGGTTGTGGTTTTCCCGCGCGCCGAAACCGCCCTGGAACTTGGCGAAGCCGGTGAAGGCGTACGGCAACACGATGGCCACAAGGACACACCAATACGCTAATGTCATGCTTTTAAGCCTCTCTTTTTGTGTGGGAAGGGCCCTGCCCGCTCCCACAGTCGCTATATTCCGAGTCGCTGATCAATGATCGGATTGTAATGCCTGCTCGAGCAGAGCGAAGCGATCCTGACCCCAAATCAGCGTTCCGTTGATTCGGAAGCTGGGTACCCCCCAGCTTCCGGCGGCCGTCATCGCTTCCCGGTTGACCTCCGCCTGGCGTTGCCACTCGTCGTCGTCCAGCCAGCGGCGTGCCCGGTTCCAGTTCATGCCGGCGGCCACCACCAGCTGACGCAAGCCGGCATCGCTGGCGGCGTCCACGCCCCGGCTCCAGATCCCTTCGCCGGCGTGCAGCAGCCATTCGCGCAGGCGGCCCTCCTTGGCGGCGAACGGCCACAGCGCCATGCAGCGCTCCACGCCCGTGCCGAGCGGGTCGCACACGCGACCGAACGGCACGCCGTGCAACCGGGCCTCACGGGCCGCGTCGGTGAGAATATACAGACGTTTGGCGCGCGGCACGCTGAGGCCGCGCATCACCATCGGCAATACCGGACGGATCGACAGCCGCAGGCCGTAGTGGTCGGCGAGGGCGTAGACGCGTGGCAGGGCGAGGTACGAATAAGGACTGCGGAACGAGAAGAACAGTTCCAGCTCCGGGCGCCGGTCGCTCTCGCCGTCGTGTTGCTCCGTGTCCTGGGGCGCCGGCGCGCCGGGCAGTATCGCGTGTTTGGCGCGCCCGTAATCCAGCGGCCAGGGCCCGTCGCCCCGACCCAGCTGCTCCAGACGCCGGGCCAGATGATCCAGGCGTTCCAGGCTCCAGTACCATTCGCCGCCGTAGTGGACGGTGCCGGTGAGATAATGGCCGTCGCCGAGGAACTGGTCGCGGCGCGCTTCCAGGGCCAGTTGCGCCTGATCCTCGGGCTGCTGGCCATGCTCACCCACCAGCTGCCGCAGCCGCGCCGCATCACCGCTCCACAGCGCCGAGGACAGGGCGTGGGCGAGACTCCAGAAGCGCTCGTCATGTTCGTGTTTCAGCAGACAGCGGGTCGCCGACAAGGCGGCCTCGCGATCCGGGATGCACCACTGTGCCGGGAAGTCCAGATCGTGCAGTTTGGCCAGGGCCAAGGCGTCCGTCGGTGCCAGCTCGCGCAGCATTTCCGGCTCGGGGTACATGGAGCCGTCCAGATACAGCATCACCCGGGGGGTGACACGCACGCCGAAATGCTCGGCGAAACGCGGTAGCGCCTGTGCCAACAGCCAGGAATAAGGGTCGTCGATGCGGAAGTAGAAGGTGGCCAGGTGGGGTTCGCGGCGCAGCCGGCGGCGCCACTCCACCAGTCGGCGCCGCCAGCCCTGCAGGCCCGGTCCGGTGATCAGCCCGGCCACCAGGGGCATCAATTTGCGCTGCAAGCGGCTCATGGCGTCTTCCTCTGTGTTATTCGCCGATCTGGCTGAGATCGCGCACCGCGCCGCGGTCGGCGCTGGTGGCCAGGGCGGCGTACGCTTTTAGCGCGGTGGAAACGTTGCGCTGACGCATCTCGCGGGGGCGCCAGGCGAGCTTGCCACTGGCGTTCATCTTTTCACGGCGCTGCGCCAGCTCCGCGTCGTCCACCCGCAGGTGGATGGCGCGGTTGGGGATATCGATGTCGATGGCGTCGCCCTCGCGCACCAGGCCGATGGCGCCCTGTTCGGCGGCCTCCGGCGAGGCGTGGCCGATCGACAACCCGGAGGTGCCGCCCGAGAAACGACCGTCGGTGAGCAGCGCGCAGCTCTTGCCCAGGCCCTTGGATTTCAGATAGCTGGTGGGGTAGAGCATCTCCTGCATGCCCGGGCCGCCCTTGGGGCCTTCGTAGCGGATCACCACCACGTCGCCGGCGACGATCTGGTCGCCAAGAATGGCGCGCACCGCGGAATCCTGAGATTCGAACACCCGGGCGCGACCGGAGAAGGTGAGAATCGAGTCATCCACCCCGGCGGTTTTCACGATGCAGCCCCGCTCGGCGATATTGCCGTACAGCACCGCCAGGCCGCCGTCGCGGCTGTAGGCGTGCTCCAGATCGCGGATGCAGCCCTCGGCGCGGTCGGTGTCCAGGCTTTCCCAGCGGGTGTCCTGGCTGAACGCGGTCTGGGTGGGGATGCCCGCCGGCCCGGCGGTGAACATCTTCTTCACCCCGGCGTCGCCGGTCCGCATTACGTCATAGTGTTCCAGCGCCTCGGCCACGGTGGCGGAATGCACCATGGGCAGGTGGCGGTGCAGCAGGCCGGCCCGGTCCAGCTCGCCGAGAATGCCCATCACGCCGCCGGCGCGGTGCACGTCTTCCATATGGTATTTCTGGGTGGCCGGCGCCACCTTGCACAGGCACGGCACCTTGCGGCTGAGCCGGTCGATGTGCTCCATGGTGAAGTCCACGCCGCCTTCCTGGGCCGCCGCCAGCAGGTGCAGCACGGTGTTGGTGGAGCCGCCCATGGCGATGTCCAGGCTCATGGCGTTCTCGAACGCCTTGTAAGAGGCGATGTTGCGCGGCAACACGCTCTCCATGTCCTGCTCGTAATAGAGCTTGGCCAGATCGACGATGCGGCGGCCGGCTTCCAGGAACAGCTCGCGGCGGTCGGCGTGGGTGGCCAGCAGCGAGCCGTTGCCGGGCAGCGACAGACCCAGCGCCTCGGTCAGGCAGTTCATCGAGTTGGCGGTGAACATGCCGGAGCAGGAGCCGCAGGTGGGGCAGGCGGAGCGTTCCACCTCGGCCACGGTGGCGTCGTCCACCTTGTCGTCGGCGGCCATCACCATGGCGTCCACCAGGTCCAGCTTGTGCTCGCCCAGTTTGGTCTTGCCCGCTTCCATGGGGCCGCCGGAGACGAAGATCACCGGAATGTTCAGGCGCATGGCGGCCATCAGCATCCCCGGGGTGATCTTGTCGCAGTTGGAAATGCACACCAGCGCGTCGGCGCAGTGGGCGTTGACCATGTACTCCACCGAGTCGGCGATGATGTCGCGGCTGGGCAGCGAATAAAGCATGCCGTCGTGGCCCATGGCGATGCCGTCGTCCACCGCGATGGTGTTGAATTCCTTGGCGATGCCGCCCGCTTTCTCCACTTCCCCGGCCACCAGCTGGCCCATGTCCTTCAGGTGCACGTGCCCCGGCACGAACTGGGTGAAGGAGTTGGCGATGGCGATGATCGGCTTGCCGAAGTCATCGTCCTTCATGCCGGTGGCGCGCCAGAGCGCGCGGGCGCCGGCCATGTTGCGGCCATGGGTGGTGGTACGGGAGCGGTACTGGGGCATGGGTCTCTTCGCTGTCTGATCCGGAAAGCAAGGATTGTAGCGCACCCCGGGCTAAAGGCCGATACGGCGTGCGCTATCCGCTACAGACGCTTCACGAACACCTTGGAGTTGCGCTGCCAGTTGTAGAGCTGCTGGCGCTGCTCGGGCAGGGCCTCCACGCCGGCCGGGTCGAAACCCTGCTCGCGGAACCAGTGGGCGGTGTGGGTGGTGAGCACGAACAGGCTCTTCAGGCCCTGCTCCCGGGCGCGCCGTTCCAGGTAGCGCAGCATCTGCAGGCCGCGCTCGCTGTTGCGGTAGTGCGGGTGCACGGCGACGCAGGCGAGCTCGCCGATGTGGTCGGCGGCGAACGGGTAGAGGGCCGCGCACGCGATCACCATGCCGTCGCGCTCGATGATGACGAAGCGCTGGATTTCGTTTTCCAGCAGTTCCCGCGAGCGGCGCACCAGGACGCCGTTCTGCTCCAGGGGTTCGAGCAGCTCGAGGATGCCGCCGACGTCGTCGATGCGGGCGCCGCGCAGTGTCTCGTAGGTTTCCCGGGTGACCATGGTGCCGCAGCCGTCGCGGGTGAACAGCTCCTTGAGCAGGGCGCCGTCTTCGCTGGCGTCGAGCAGGTGGGCCCGTGCCACGCCGTTGCTGGCGGCGTGGTAGGCGGCGGTGAGCTGGCGTTCCACGGCGCTGTCGGTGAAGCGCTCCTCGCCCAGCAGCCGGCCGGCTTCCTGGGGCGACAGTTCGCGCAGCAGGCGCTGTTCCTTGTCCTCGATGCGGATGCCGTCACTGAGCACGATCATCTTGTCCGCGCCCAGCGCGATGGCGGCGGTGGAGGCTACGTCCTCGGCGTTGAGGTTGAACAGCTCGCCGGTGGGCGAGGAGCCCAGCGGCGACAGCAGGACCACGTTGCCGGCGTCCATCTGCTGGCGGATGGCGTCCACTTCGATGCGCCGCACCTCGCCGGTGTGCTGGTAGTCAAAGCCGTTGCGCACGCCCACCGGTTTGGCGATCACGAAGTTGCCGCTGATCAGCTGGATCGCGGCGTTGTGCATCGGTGAGTTGGCCAGGCCCATGGAGAACAGACCTTCCAGCTTCAGGCGCAGGGCGCCCACCGCCGCCATCACCGCTTCCAGGGCGTTGCTGTCGGTGATGCGGGTGTGGTGTTCGAAGCGGCTTTCCAGGCCGGCGGCTTCCAGCCGCTGGCTGATCTGCGGCCGGGCGCCGTGCACCAGCACCAGTTTCACGCCCAGGGCGTTGAGCAGCGCCAGGTCGTGCACCAGGGTGGGCAGGCGCGGGGTGTCCAGCACCTCGCCGCCGAGCAGCACCACGAAGGTGCGCCCGCGGTGGGCGTTGATGTACGGCGATGAATTACGGAACCAGTTGACCTGGTCGCTGGCGCTGGGGGTGCTGGGCACGGGATTCTCTGGGCTCGATGACATTGGGGGAGTATAGCCACCGCCGGGCGGTTGTCGCTAGGGAACTGCAAGCGACAAACCCCCGGCCTTCAGGCTGTTCAGGCCCCGAACAGGCCCTTGAAGAAGAAGAAGAACAGAATCGAAAGCAGGGCGCCGGCAGGCAGTGTCACCACCCAGGAGGTAAAGATGGTGCCCACGGTGCGCAGGTTCAGGGAACCGATGCCGCGCGCCATGCCGACGCCGAGCACCGCGCCCACCAGGGTGTGGGTGGTGGAGATCGGCAGGCCGGTGCCGGAGGCCAGCACCACGGTGGTGGCGGCGCCGAGCTCGGCGGCGAAGCCGCGGCTTGGGGTCAGGGCGGTGATCTTGGTGCCCACGGTGGCCATCACCCGGGCGCCGAGAATCGCCAGGCCGAACACGATGCCCATGGCGCCCACCAGCAGGATCCAGCTGGGCATGGCGGCTTCTTCGCCGATCTGGCCGCCGCTGGCGATCACGCTGTTGATGGCGGCCAGCGGGCCCACCGCGTTGGCCACGTCGTTGGAGCCGTGGGCGAAGGCCATGGCGCAGGCGGTGAAGATCATCAGCACCGCGAAGATGCGCTCCACGGAGTGGAAGCGGAAATCCTTGTCGGCTTCCGGGTCAGGCTGGATGCGGCTGAGAATGCTGGCGCCGATCACCGCCACGATCAGGCCGCCGACCAACGCCCAGCCCAGGCTGGCGGCGAAGCTGATGTCCAGACCGATGTGCTTGAGGCCCTTGACCAGGGTCACGGCGGTCATCACGTAACCGACCATGAACATATAGAAGGGCACCACTTTCTTGGCGCGCTGGAAGGGGTCGTCCTGGTTGAGCACCAGGCGTTGCACGCTCTTGATCAGAAAGAAGGAGATGAAGCCGGCCAGCAGCGGCGAGGTCACCCAGCTGGCGACGATGGAGCCGACCTTGTCCCAGTGCACCGAGTCCATACCCACGCCGACGGCGGCGAAGCCGACGATGGCGCCGACGATGGAGTGGGTGGTGGACACCGGCCAGCCGAACCAGGACGCCACCACCAGCCAGATGCCCGCCGCCAGCAGCGCCGACAGCATGCCGTAGACCAGATAGTGCGGTGTCTCGCTGAAGACGCTGGCATCGACGATGCCCTTGCGCACCGTGGCGGTCACCTCGCCGCCGGCCAGATAGGCGCCGGCGAACTCGAAGACGATGGCGATCATCACCGCCTGTCCGACGGTGAGGGCGCCCGCCCCCACCGAGGTGCCCATGGCGTTGGCCACGTCGTTGGCGCCCACGCCCCACGCCATAAGAAAGCCGACCGCGCCGGCGATGATCAGCATCAGCATGCTGTGTTCGAGCATCCACTCCATAGCGAACCTCTGGTCAGGGTGCTTTAGGGCCTGTTCACACTAAGTTTGATGGCCGCGCCGGTGGCCGTTTTCCCGCAAGACAAGGCGAGGTGAGCGCGGTGTGGGTCACCACACAAGCGAACCTCAACGCAGGATTGCGGGAAAACGGCCCCGGCCCTTCGGGTTGCGCCCCAAAGCGGGCCATGCGGCGTTGCTCGTCGTTCATTTAGCATTGCTAAACTTCTCTTCTCGCGCCTTGCCTGGCCCGCTTTGGGGCAGCAACGCGGCCATCAAACTTAGTGTGAACAGGCCCTGGCTTTAGCGGGCCAGCAGTAGTTGCAGGCGGCCGCCCACTTTTTGGGCGCGGTCGGCCAGATCGCCGATCCACTCGATGATTTTGTACAGGAAGATCACGTCCACCGGCGGCAGCTCGGATTCCAGCTTGAACAGCTGCGAACGGATCTGGATCTGCTGCTCGTCGTTGGCCCGTTCCAGCCGGTCCAGGTCCTCGATCAGCTCCTCGACCAGCTGGATCTCGCGGCCGCTGAAGCCGGTTTCCACCAGTTCGTCGAGTTCGTTGATCGCTTTCTGGGCCTGGGCCGAGGTCTCGATGGCGCCTTGCAGATAGACGTTCATGGCCTCGGCGATGGGCTGCGGAATGGCCATTTGCCGGCCCAGCATCAGGCCGGCGATGTCCTTGGCCTTGTTGGCCACCTTGTCCTGGACGCTCACCAGCTCCAGCAGGTCGGTGCGGGACACCGGCAGGAACAGGCTTTTCGGCAGATTGAGGCGGAATTCTTTTTTCAGGGTGTCCGCCTGGTTTTCCAGGTCGGCGATGCGCTGACGGGCGGCCTTGGCCTTTTCCCAGTCGTTACTGCTGACCCCGGCGAAGAACTCGCCCAGGCCCAGTGCGCATTCGTGCACGGTGTCGTAGTGCTGTTGCAGCGGTTTGATCGGTGAGCGGCCGAACAGGCCGGCGATCGAGCTTCCGAAGGACATGGGACTACCCTGTAACGGAACGGTCATAATGATGGGGCGCGAGTATAGAGGGAAGCTTCCGTCAATTCCAACGCCCCGCCCGGAGCCCGCCTGGGCGGGCCTGGTTCAGGTTCCTCCGGAACGGGGATGGCGGCAAGTGCCGGCTCGGTCTACAGTAATCGGCAAACGGATACAGACAATCAAAAGACGGGGGAGCACCACCGTGAATGCCAGCGCCGTTCCCGCGCATCTGCGCGGCCAGGAAGTGGACGTTCGCTGGGTAATGCGCGAATTGCTCGATGAGCAGCGCGTGACCCGGGAAGAGTTCAACGTTATTTCCACCACGCCCAGGGAAAACAAGGAACTCAACTGGCACCCGTTGCAGGTGGTGGCCAAGTACCGTCTGGTGGACCGCGCCCACGGCCAGCGTATCATGGACGTGGAATTCCTCAGCGACTGGCTGGCGGCGAAAAGCGGCCTGCCTCTCTATCACATCGACCCGCTCAAGGTGGATGTGGATCAGATCACCCGGGTGATGAGCTACGCGTTCGCCGAACGGCACGGCATCGTCGCCGTGGAGAGCCACCGCGACCGGGTGGTGGTGGCCTGCGATCAGCCCTTCAAACCGGACTGGCAGGAGCACCTCAAGCAGGTGCTGGGCGACCGCGCCCTGGAGGTGGTGTTCGCCAACCCGGAGCAACTGCGCCGCTACCGCATCGAGTTCTACAACCTGAGCCGCTCGATCGCCGGCGCCGCCCGCAGCGGCGGCCAGGAGCTGTCCGGCATCACCAACTTCGAGCAGCTGCTGGAAGTGGGCAAGGGCCACCCGGACGCGGACGACCAGCACATCGTCAATATCGTCGACTGGATTCTGCAGTACGCGTTTTCCCAGCGCGCCAGTGACATCCATCTGGAGCCGCGCCGGGACCTGGGCAAGATGCGCTTCCGCATCGACGGCGTGCTGCACGACGTCTACGAGCTGCCGGCCACCATCATGGCGGCGGTCACCAGCCGGCTGAAGATCCTGTCGCGGCTGAACGTGGCCGAGAAGCGCAAACCCCAGGACGGCCGCCTGAAGACCAAGTCCCCGGACGGCGACGAAGTGGAGCTGCGTATCTCCACCCTGCCCACCGCCTTCGGCGAAAAGATGGTGATGCGGGTGTTCGACCCGGACGTGCTGGTGCGCAGTTTCTCGCAGCTCGGTTTCAGCAAGGAGGACTACCAGCACTGGCAGGCGATGACCGCCCACACCCACGGCATCGTGTTCGTCACCGGCCCCACCGGCTCGGGCAAGACCACCACGCTCTATTCCACCCTCAAGCAGCTGGCCACCAGCGAAGTGAACGTCTGCACCATCGAGGACCCGATTGAAATGGTGGAGCCCAGCTTCAATCAGATGCAGGTGCAGTCCAACATCGAGGTGGGCTTCTCCCAGGGCGTCAAGGCGATGCTGCGCCAGGACCCGGACATCATCATGATCGGTGAGATCCGCGACCTGGCCACCGCGGACATGGCGATCCAGGCGGCGCTCACCGGCCACCTGGTGCTCTCCACCCTGCACACCAACGACGCCCCCTCGTCGATCACCCGGCTGGCGGACCTGGGCGTGCCGTCCTATTTGATCTCCGCCACCGTGATCGGCGTCATGGCCCAGCGCCTGGTGCGTACGCTCTGCCCGCACTGCAAGACCGAGGCCCGCCCCGACGAGGCGGCCTGGCAGGAGCTGGTGCGCCCCTTCAAGATGAGCGTGCCGGACACCGTCTGCCAGCCGGTGGGCTGCCTGGAGTGCCGCGGCACCGGCTACCTGGGGCGTATGGGCGTCTACGAGACCATGCCGCTGCACGGCACCCTGAAGGGCATGGTGGGGCGCAACGCGGATCTCGAGGCGATCACCCGGCAGGCCATCAAGGGCGGCATGAAGCCGCTGCGCATCAGCGGCGCGCAGAAAGTGGCCAAGGGCCTGACCACCATCGAAGAGGTGCTGCGCGTCACGCCCTCCCAGGACGTCCTGCTCTAGGGGGCGGCGAGTGGCGCACTGCGTTAACATTGGCGTTTTCCGCTTTGCCCGTGGACAATACCGGCCATGACTGATCCGGACTATTCCGGCCTGCCCGACGAACTCTCCGTGCTGGTGACCCGGCACTGGCAGCGGTTCCAGGAAGTGGGCCATGTTCTCCCCGACGCCCTTCTCAAAGACCTGCCCCGTGTCTGGGCGGGCTCCGATTACGTGGCGGAGCAATTCATTCGCGACGCGGACCTGGGGGACTGGCTGGCCGGCTGCGCGCTCAAGGCGCGTCTCGAGCCCGGCCGTCTGGGCGAGGAGATCAGCCAGGCGGTGATGGCCTGTGACGACGAGGACGCCCTCAAGGCCACGCTGCGCCGCCTTCGCCACCGCCATATGGTGCGCCTGATCTGGCGGGACCTCACCGGCCTGGCGGACTACCACGCCACCGTGGCGGCCACCGCCCTGGAAAAGCTCTACCAGTGGGCCTGCGAGCGCAACGGCACGCCCCGCGACGAGCAGGGCCGGCCGGTCAAGCTGGTGGTGCTGGCGATGGGCAAGCTGGGCGCCCGCGAGCTGAACCTGTCCTCGGACATCGACCTGATCTTCGCCTACGAAGACGAAGGCGAAATCGAAGGCGAACGCCGCAACCTCACCCACCACCAGTTCTTCCTGCGCCTGGGCCAGCAGCTGATCAAGGCCCTCGACCAGACCACCGGCGACGGTTTCGTGTTCCGGGTCGACATGCGTCTGCGCCCGTGGGGTAAGAGCGGCGCCCTGGCGGTGGGCTTCGACGCCATGGAGAGCTACTACGAAAACCAGGGCCGCGAATGGGAGCGCTACGCGCTGATCAAGATGCGCCCGGTGGCCGGCGATCTGGACGCCGGCGCGCGCCTGATCGAGCGGCTCAACCCCTTCGTCTACCGCCGCTATATCGACTACGGCGCGTTCGAATCGCTGCGCGAAATGAAGGGCCTGATCGAGCGCGAGGTGAACCGCAAGGGCATGCAGGCGGACGTCAAACTGGGCGCCGGCGGCATCCGCGAAGTGGAGTTCATCGTCCAGGCGTTTCAGCTGATCCGCGGCGGCCAGCTGCCCAGCCTGCGCGACCCGAACCTGATGAAAGTGCTGCCGATGCTGGTGGAGGAGGGTATGCTGCCCGAGGACGTGGTCGCCGAACTGGCCGACGCCTATGTGTTCCTGCGCGACGTGGAACATCGCCTGCAGGCGGTCAACGACCGCCAGACCCAGCGCCTGCCCGACGACGAGCTGGGCTGGCAGCGGCTCACCTTCGCCATGGATTTCTCCGCCCGCGCGCCGTTCGAACGGGCGCTGCGTCGCCACCGGGAGCAGGTGCGCTACCACTTCAGCCAGGTGATCGCCGATCCCCAGCAGGAGGCGGAAGTGTCCGAGGGCGACCAGGAGCTGCTCGACCTGTGGCGGGGGGAAGTGGACCGTGACGCCGCGGTGGCCCACCTGGAGGCGATCGGCGTCCAGCAGGCCGGCGAGGTGCTGGATCAGCTGGAGAACCTGCGCCATTCCCGCAGCGTCGAGAACATGCAGCGCATCGGCCGCGACCGGCTCGACAAGCTGATGCCGCTGTTGCTGGAAGCGCTCGGCTACCAGGGCCACGGCGCGGTCACCGCCGCGCGGCTGATCTCGTTCGTGGAATCGGTGCTGCGTCGCAGTGCCTATATCGCCCTGCTGGTGGAGAACCCGGGCGCGCTGACGCAGCTGGTGAAACTGTCCGGCGCCAGCCCCTGGATCGCCGAGCGCCTGGCCCGCCATCCGGTGCTGCTCGACGAACTGCTCGACGTCAGCACCCTGTATTCACCGCCGGCCCGCTCGCAGCTGGACGACGAGCTGCGCCAGCAACTGCTGCGCGTGGCCGAGGACGACCTGGAACAGCAGATGGAGGTGCTGCGTAACTTCAAGCAGGCCCACCTGCTGCGCGTGGCGGCCTCCGAAGTCACCGAGGTGCTGCCGCTGATGAAGGTCAGCGACTACCTGACCTGGCTGGCGGAAAGCATTCTCAACCAGGTGGTGATGCTGGCCTGGGAACCCATGGTGGAGCGCCACGGACGCCCGCTGCGCGACGACGGCCAGCCGTGCAGCCCGGACTTCGTGGTGGTGGGCTACGGCAAGCTCGGCGGCATCGAGCTGGGCCACAACTCCGACCTGGATCTGGTGTTCCTGCACGACGCCGCCAGCGGCGGCAGCACCGACGGCGACAAGCCGGTCTCCAACGAGCAGTTCTACGCCCGCCTGGGCCAGCGCATCGTGCACATTCTTTCCACCCGCACCATGAGCGGCCAGCTCTATGAAGTGGACACCCGGCTGCGGCCCAGCGGCAGCGCCGGGCTGCTGGTGTCGTCCATGGAGGCGTTCCGCAAATACCAGCTGCAGGACGCCTGGACCTGGGAGCATCAGGCGCTGGTGCGCGCCCGGGTGGTGGCCGGTTGCAACCGTGCCCGCCAGCGTTTCGAGGCGATCCGCGACGAGGTGCTGTGCCGAGAGCGGGACCAGGAGGCCCTGCGCGTGGACGTGCTCGCCATGCGCGACAAGATGGTCGATCACCTGGCCTCCAACCAGCCCGGCTGCTTCCATCTCAAGCAGGATCCGGGTGGTATCGTCGATATCGAATTTATGGTCCAATACGGGGTTCTACGATGGGCCTCCCGCCACGGTGAACTGACCCGTTTCACCGACAATGTGCGGCTGCTTGAAACCCTCGCCGCTCTGGAATTGATGCCGGCCCAGGATGCCGGCCTGCTTCGGGAAGCCTACCTGGCCTACCGGTCCGCGGCCCATCGCGCGTCACTGCGCAAGGAAAAGTCCATCGTCGGCGACGGTGAGTTCCGCGAATTGCGGGACGGCGTGCGGACGATCTGGCAACACTGGTTCGATCTTTCGAAATAACAGCTCTACCTGTGGATTGGGAGTGTGACCGCCATGTCGATGGCTCAACGAGACGGTTTTATCTGGCTGGACAATGAAATGGTGCCTTGGCGCGAAGCCAAGACCCATGTGCTGACCCACACCCTGCACTACGGCATGGGCGTGTTCGAAGGCGTGCGTGCCTATGAGACCGCGCGGGGCCCGGCCATTTTCCGGCTCAAGGAACACACCGACCGGTTGTTCAACAGTGCCCACATCCTGAACATGAAGATTCCTTACACCAAGGAACAGATCAACCAGGCGCAGATCGACGCGGTGCGCGAGAACAAACTGCCGCACGCCTATCTCCGCCCGATGGTGTTCTACGGCAGCGAAGGCATGGGCCTGCGCGCGCACAACCTGAAAGTGCACGTCATGGTCGCCGCCTGGGAATGGCCCGCCTACATGAGCCCGGAAGCCCTGGAGCTCGGTATCAAGGTGCGCACCTCCAGCTACACCCGGCACCACGTCAACATCACCATGTGCAAGGCCAAGGCCAACGGCAATTACATCAACTCCATGCTGGCCCTGAACGAAGCCCTGTCCGGCGGCGCCGACGAAGCGCTGCTGCTGGATAACGAAGGCTATGTGGCGGAAGGCTCCGGCGAAAACGTGTTCCTGATCCGCGACAAGGTGCTGTACACCCCGGAGCTGACCTCCTGCCTGGACGGCATCACCCGCAAGACCATCATCCAGCTGGCCGAGGAGCACGGCTACACGGTGCGCGAGAAGCGTCTCACCCGCGATGAGTTCTACATCGCCGACGAGGCCTTCTTCACCGGCACCGCCGCGGAAGTGACGCCGATCCGCGAACTGGACGGCCGCATCATCGGTGAAGGCAAGCGCGGGCCGGTCACCGAAGAGCTGCAGACCGTCTATTTCGATCTGGTGCGCGACAAGCACGACCGCCACCAGGAATGGCTGACCCACGTTTCCTGAGTGTCTGAACCGCGGCGCCCACGCATCCTGGTCGTCGGCCCGTCCTGGGTCGGCGACATGGTCATGGCCCAGACGCTGTTCGCCGAACTGCAGCGGCAGCGCCCCTGCGACATTGATGTGCTGGCGCCGGCCTGGTGCCGGCCGCTGCTGTCGCGCATGCCGGAAGTGCGCCAGGCACTGGATCTGCCGTTCGGCCACGGCGAACTGAAGCTGCGCCAGCGGCGCGCCGCAGGCCGTGCCCTGCGCGGCGGCTACGATCGCGCCTTCGTGCTCCCCAATTCCCTCAAGTCCGCCCTGATCCCGTTCTGGGCCGGCGTTCCGGTGCGCACCGGCTGGCGCGGCGAAATGCGCTACGGCCTGCTCAACGACGTGCGCAAGCTGGACAAAGAGCGCTACCCCCTGATGGTGCAGCGCTTCGTGGCGCTGGCCCTGGACGCGGACGCGCCGCCGCCGGCCCTGGAAACGATTCAGCCGCCCCGGCTGCGCGTGGACAGCGACGCCGTGGCCGCCGCCCGCGCCGACCAGCGGCTCGCCGACGACCGTCCGGTGCTGGGGCTGTGCCCCGGCGCCGAATTCGGCCCGTCCAAACGCTGGCCGGAATACCATTACGCCGCCGTGGCCCGCCACTGGATCGGGCAGGGCGGCCGGGTCTGGCTGTTCGGCTCCGCCAAGGACCGCCCGGTGGCCGAGCAGATTATCGAGGCGCTGCCCGAGGCCCAGCGCGGCGAGGCCGCGATCCTGGCCGGCGCCACCAGCCTGGAGCAGGCGGTGGACCTGCTGTCGGTCACCGACGCGGTGGTCAGCAACGATTCCGGCCTGATGCACATCGCCGCCGCCCTGGGCCGGCCGCTGGTGGCGGTGTACGGTTCCACTTCACCCGGCTTTACGCCGCCGCTGGGCGAAGCGGTGGCGATTGAGCGGCTGGGGCTGGAATGCAGCCCCTGTTTCCAGCGCGAATGCCCGCTGGGCCATCTCAACTGTCTTCGCCAACTGGAGCCGGACCGGGTGATTCAGGCCCTGGCACGTCTGCCGGGCGTGCCGCGATGAACCACGACGGACGGGCGGTATGCGTGTTCTGCTGATCAAAACCTCCTCCATGGGCGATGTGATCCACACCCTGCCGGCGATCACCGATGCCGCGCGGGCGATCCCCGGCCTGCGGCTGGACTGGGTGGTGGAAGAGGGCTTCGCCGACCTGGCCGGCCGCCACCCGGCGGTGGAGCGGGTGCTGCCCTGCGCCCTGCGCCGCTGGCGCCGGCACCCCTGGCGCGCCCGCCGCAGCGGCGAGTGGACCACCTTCAAGAATGCCCTGCGCGAACGCGAGTACGACGCCGTGATCGACGCCCAGGGCCTGATCAAAAGCGCCTTTATCACCCGTCTGGCGCGCGGCCCCAAGTTCGGCCTGGATAAAGCCTCCGCCCGTGAGCCCTGGTCGGCGCTGGCGCTGGATCGGCCGCTGCCGGTGCCCCGGGACGGCCATGCGGTGACGCGGGTGCGGCAACTGTTCGCCGCCGCCCTCGGCTACACCGCCCCGGACAGCGCCCCCGATTACGGCCTGCGCCGCACCCGCGCGCCGCGCCCGCTGGCCGGGCCCGGCGCCGAGCTGGTGTTCTGCCACGGCACCACCTGGCCCACCAAACACTATCCGGAGGCCTATTGGCGCGCCTTGGCGGAGCGGGCCGACGGCGCCGGGCAGCGGGTGTGGCTGCCGTGGGGCAACGACACCGAGCGCGCCCGCGCCGAACGCATTGCGCAAGGGCTGGCCGGCGTCGAGGTGCTGCCGCGCCTGTCCCTGTCCACGCTCACCGACCGGATGCTGGCCTGGGACGGCTTCGTCGCCGTCGACACCGGCCTGGCCCACCTGGCGGCCGCCGCCGGCCTGCCGGGCGTGGCGCTGTACGGCCCCACAGACCCGCGCCTGACCGGCGTCTGGGGACCGCGCGCCCACTCGCTGGCGGCGGAGTTTCCCTGCGCCCCCTGCGTCCAGGAAAAGTGCACCTATCAAGGCAACCTGGGCCAGGGGGTGAACCCGCCCTGTTTCAGCAGCCTCAAGCCGCACCGCGTCTGGCAGGCGTTGATGGAAGTAACAGCGGACGGAGCCGCCGACCGGGTGATACCCACGGGGGGCGGCCGATGAAGCTGGCGTTCCTGCTGTTCGAATATTTTCCCTACGGCGGCCTGCAACGGGACATGGTGGCGATCGCCGCCAAGGCGCTGGAACGCGGCCACCAGGTGACGGTGTTCACCCGCGCCTGGCACGGCGACCCGACCCCCGTCGACGGGCTGGAGGTGCGCACCCTGCCGTCCGCCGCCCGCAGCAACCACGCCAGCGACGCGGATTTCGCGCGCCGCGTGACCACGCTGCTGGACGGTTTCGACCGGGTGGTGGGCTTCAACAAGATGCCGGGGCTGGACTGGTACTACGCCGCCGACGGCTGTCTGGCGGACCGCTACCAGGGCCTGAAGACATTACTGCCGCGCTACCGCAGCAAGCTGGCCATGGAAGCCGCCGTGTTCGGGGCGGACGCCACCACCGGGGTGCTCTCCATCTCGCCGCCGCAGAAGGCGCTTTACCAGCACCACTACGGCACCCCGGACGCCCGCTTCGTGTCGCTGCCGCCGGGCATCCGGCGGGACCGCGTTCAGCCCGCCGACCATCTGCACCGCCGCACCGTTCTGCGCGCCGAGCTGGGCATCAGCGAAGTGACGCCGATGCTGCTGTTCGTGGGCTCCGGTTTTCGCACCAAGGGCCTGGACCGGGCCCTGCAGGCCCTGGCCGGGCTGCCCGGCGACGCCCGCCTGTTCGTGGTCGGCGAGGACAAGGCGGCGCCTTACCAGCGCCAGGCGCGGCGCCTGGGCCTGGAAGGGCGGGTGCACTTCATGGGCGGCCGCGACGACGTGCCGGCCTGGCTGTGGGCGGCGGACCTGCTGGTGCACCCGGCCTACGCCGAGAACACCGGCACCGTGCTGCTGGAAGCGGCCATCGCCGGCCTGCCGGTGCTGACCACCCGCGCCTGCGGCTACGCCGACTACATCCGCGACGCGGACCTGGGCCGGGTGCTCGACGAGCCCACCGCGGAATCCCTGGTCGCCGCCGCCCGTGAATTATTGTCGATAGACCGGCCCGCCTGGTGGGAAAAAGCGGCCCGATTCGCCGAGCAGGCGGACATTTACAGCCTGGTGGACCACGCCGTGGACGCCATCGAGGGCGAGCCGCCGGGAGCACCGCGATGAACGACCGCGCCCTGTTTCTGCGCGACGATCTGGCCGCCGCCTGGCGCGGGCGGGAGCCGTTCGCCCAGGCCGCCACCCAGACCGGCGAAGTCTACCGGGCCCGCGAGGGCCGGCGCACGCTGCGGTTCGAGGCCGCCGGCCGGTCTTATTTTCTTAAGTACCACGGCAGCATCGGCTGGCGAGAGATCATCAAGAACCTGACCCAGGCCAAGGCGCCGGTGCTGGGCGCCATGTCCGAAGTGCGCGCGATCCGCGCCGTGGCCGCCGCCGGCATCGACACCCTGACCATCGCCGGTTACGGCTGCCGCGGCGCCAACCCGGCGCGGCAGGAATCGTTTCTGGTCACCGATGAGCTGAGCGACACGGTCAGCCTGGAAGAGCTGGGCGAGGCCTGGCGCCTGGAGCCGGGGCCGGCGCCGTTCAAGTGGGCGCTGATCCGCCGGGTGGGGGAGATCGCCCGTGCCATGCACGGCGCCGGCGTGAACCACCGGGATTTCTACCTGGGCCATTTCCTCATCGACCGTGGCGCGGTGGCCGGGCACGACGCCGGCGCGCCGCTGTATCTGATTGATCTGCACCGCTCCCAGGTGCGCAAAACGGTGCCGCGCCGCTGGCGCAACAAGGACGTGGGCGGCCTGTATTACTCCACCGCCCGGCTGGACCTGACCCACCGCGACCTGCTGCGCTTCGTGCGCGCCTACACCGGCCAGCCGCTGCGTGAGGCGCTGCGCGAGCGCGCCGCCCTGTGGCGCGCCAGCCGCAAGGAAGCGGAGAAAATCTACCGGCGCTACTTCGAGATCGAACCCAGCTTCCCGCTGCGCTACTGCGAGCACCCGGGGAAAGATATATGAGTGACGGCTTTTCGGTGGTGATCCCCGCGTTTAACTACGGGCATTGTCTGGAGAGGGCGGTCACCTCGGCGATATCACAGGATTACCCTGAATTCGAAGTGATCGTCATTAATGACGGCTCCGAAGACGACACCGCCGACGTGGCGGACCGGTTGGCGGCACGATGGCCGGAACGTGTGCGGGTGGTTCACCAGGACAACGCCGGCTTATCGGCGGTGCGAAACCGGGGCGTCGACGAGGCCGCCTTCGACTGGCTGGTATTCTTGGATGCCGATGATGAATTCTGCCCCGGGGCACTGGCGGCCATGGCGGCGTCGGCCAAGGCGATCCCCGAGGCGCGTCTGGTGATTGGTGGTCATATCGCGGACGACGGCATTCAGCGCGTTCCGGTGGTACCTGCGCCGGTACGTGACGGCGATCCGGTCGGCGCGCTGCGTGCGTTTCTCGATAAACGTCTGACCATCTCCAACGGTGCGTGCGCCATGCACCAGGCGCTTTTCCGCACCACACGTTACGACCCCGCGTTAAGGCACACCGAGGATTTGCCGGTGTTCGCCCATGTGCTGGCCAATTACCCCGTCACCACCACGGACGCGCCGATCGCGGTGATCCATAAGCATCCCGGAAGTATGCGTCATGATCTGGACGCCGCGTTGCGCGTCGGCATGGCGCTGGAAGCGGCGATCTTCGATGATAACGGGCTGCCGGCCTGGGCACAGCGCTTCCGGCGTTACTATCGTGCGCGCCGCGCGCTCTCCTTGCTCAAGCTCGCTGATCGCGGCGGGCGTCCCGATCTGGTGCGCCGTTTTTTTCTGCGCGCATTGGTCGCCGATTGGCGCCAGGCCTTGCACCCCCGCTATCTGCGTCGCTACGTTGTCAGCTTGATAAAGCGTAACAGGAGTGCGAATTGATCGCTGAACCCTCGGTTCCCCGGCTGTCCTGGCTTGATCTGGCCGTACTTCGCTGGGGCGCCGCCGGCCCTTTCACTCTCGAACTGGACGGTGAGCTTCTGCACGCCCAGAGAGTGCTTCGCCATCTGCCCGGTCGGCGCATTGCGGTACAGGCACGCTGGCGGGGTGAAACCGTGTTCGCCAAGTTGTTCTTCGCTGGTCACGACGAGGAGGCGCGGCGGGAAAGCGCCTGTCAACGTGCCCTGGTTGAAGCCGGAGTGGCTACCCCCTCGGTTCGTTTCGAAGCCGGTTACCGTGACGGCGCGGTGTTGATCAGTGATTGGGTAAATGGCCGCTCCGGCCAGGCGGCGCTGCGCGATGAGGGGCTGGTGCTCGCCGAGCCCTTGCTGGATTGTCTGTTTCGCCTCTATGCCGCCGGTCAACGGCAGCTTGATTTGCATCTGGATAACTTTCTTTATGACGGTGCGCGTTTCCTGGTGATCGACGCCGGCGCGGTGGCACCGCTTCCGGGCGGTCTGCGTTACCAGCCGGCGGTGCTCGACAATCTCGCTCTGTTTTGTGCCCAGGCCCCCCTTGACCTGCGTGACGGCTTGCAGGAGAAAGTGGCAGTGCGGTTGCGCCAGGAACATATAAAAAATCGCGGCCTGGTTGCCATGGTGCGCCGCCGCAGTGACCGGCGGCTGCGCAGCGCGATGAAGAAATGGCGCCGGGAGAGTTCCGCTATCGGTGTCTGGCGGGAGCGCCAGGAACAGTGGCTGTACCGGCGTTCGCTGACGCCCGAGGAATTTGATGCCCTGGTGGCCTGGCTCCGTAATCCGCAAAGCCTGGCGCTGATCAAGGCAGGCAGCCGGGTGAGCGTATATGGTAACGACCAGTGGGTGGTGAAGCACTACCGGGAGAGAGGCCTGAAGACCCGGCTGCGCCGTGCGCTGTTCAAGACCCGCGCGGATATTTCCTGGGTGATGGGCTGGACCTGGGCGTTGCTGGGCGTGCCGACGCCGCGCCCGGCGATGCTGAGGCGCTGCACCGATGGCAGCTCGGTAATCGCTTTTCCCCGCGTGGACGGCACGCAGGCGCTGAGCACCTTGATGGAGCGACAGCGTGAGCGCGCCCGTGGTGTGGCCCCTTTGGTGGCGTTATGGTTGCGTCGGCTCCATGAGACCGGCTTTTGGCATGGCGATGCCAAGGCGCAGAATATTCTTGTGGACAACCGCAACGGAGTCCATTTCATTGATCTGGATGGCGCCGGCTTCAGTCGTTCCGAGTGGCGACGTAGCCTTAACGGCAAGCGTGATCGTCGACGTTTTCATGAAAACTGGAGCCAGTTTTCCGATCAGTTGAATGGACCGCCGCAACCGCCAGGGCAATAGGAATCCAAAGGCAGTTCCAGCTTGGCCAATACGGCGTGATTACCTTCTCGCCATCAAACATCAAAGTGATCAAGCCCGGTGTCAGGGGGGCCAGAAGCACAATGCTCACTCGCCTTTCAAAGGCGCGACCAAGGAAAATCCGGTAGACGAGATTGAGGCCGAAACCTGCAAAGAGAGCGAGGCCGGCGGCGCCCATGTAATAGAATAACGACAACAGGATATTGTGTGGGTGCAATATATCGTAAGGGAGTTGGGGGAATTCCTGTGTTGTTATGGTCGGCACTTCATCGGTGAGCCCATGCCCCAGCCAGGGGTGGGCCATGCTGACGTCCAGGTATGCATTCCATACGTCGAAGCGGTGCGTGTCGCCTCTGCTGGCGTAACCGCTGATATCATTGAAGAAGAAGAAAAGGCCGCATAGCAGGATGGATAGCAAAGCGATAATCAGCTTTTTGTTGCGTGTCAGCATAACCAGAACGGCCATGCCCCCGAGAATCGCAACCATTCCCGTGCGTCGCTGTAAAAGGAGAAGAAAGGCAAGACAGGAAACGGCGCCGATGAGGAATAGAGTGCGTTGCAGAGCTCTTCTTTCGAAGGCGAACGCCGCCGTGTCATCGTGGCGACGAGTTGGTTTATGTTTGGGAAAGTCTGACTCAGGCCGTTCATGGAATCGTACAGCGGTACGGCAAGAGCATTGCTTGTATAAAAACACAACGTGATCGTGGCGGTGACAGCGGCTGTTCCCAGAGCGGCAAGAATGGCGCTCACAGCCAGGGCGCGGGCGTGGGTTCTGCCTAGCTGTCTCAGTGTAAAGAAAAGCAAAAATATTTGCAGCGCCCCGTGTGTCATACGGGTGATTTTCGGTTCCGGTGCCCAAAGAAGAGAAGCCAGGCCAAGGAAAAGAAAGCTGAGAAAAAGAACGCTTGTGGAATCCAGAGAAAATGGCGCTGCTCCAGTTCCTTGTTGCCGAAAAAGGTAAGCCATGGCTGGTAGAAAGAATATTTAAGGAAAGGCCCAATGAAAAAAAGCGCAAGTGAGAGCGTCAGCCAGATGCTGATAACGGGGCTTTCCTTGATTACCTCTGATATTTCAAAGCGTGCTGTACTCATAATGATTTCGCAATTTTCAGTCCCATTTTTTCATGGGAAAAATTCAGGGCGGTTTTCAGGGAGTTGTTCCTGGTGCGGTGCATGTTGCGAGGGTTTGCTTTTACTTCTCTTATTTTTATTGCCGCTTCCTCCACGGTTTTGTAGAGAATGCAGTTTTCCATGTCGTGGAGGCCCAATGCGCTCTCTTCCCCATGGTCTTGGCGATATGCGACAAGTATGCACCCGCTGGCCATGGCTTCGAAATTTTTTGCCATATATTCGTTCAGGCCTATATCGGCGCTGAAAAAGAAGCTGATGCGATTGAGCGTGCGTTTGTATTCTTCGTCGGTTTGGGTGCGCAGTGCCTGGCAACCGAGTTTGTCGCGTGCTTCATTGAGTGCTTCAGCGCGTGCCTGGTAGGCACCGGAAGAGAATCGCCCGATAAAAGCGACATCAATGTCCCGGTCAAGATCCAGGAATCCGGCCTTTCGTGACGAGTATCCTTTGGGCACAAAAGCGGTATCCACGCCCGAACGACGCACCGAGGCGGCTGTTATTCCTCCGGTTACGATAACCCGCTTCGGTTTTACGGCTTGATAAAAAGAGGAAAAGACTCCTTTCCATTTTGAAGAAGGGATGTTGTCCTGGCAGGCATCTTCCTCATAGATAGTAAGGTTCTTGATGGTTTTGAGGAGCCAGGCCTTTCTATATATGTGCTTGAAGGGAAGATCCAGGAGCACTTTGGGGTATCGGTGAGCGCGCAGGCGCAGCAGCGTCAAGGGCAGCCATTTCACCTGCCGCCGCGTTAGCAGCGCCAGGTCCGCCTTGCAATGCCGCTGCAGGGACTGCAATGCCTCGTCAATGTTAATGCTTCTGTAATCGTGACTGATTACGAGCAGCTCTTTGCGATCAGTTTGTGTCACCGCGGGCTCTTTGGCAAAAACGTTTCTTTAACAATATCGCCGGTACTTCTCTTGTATAGATCGTCATATATCGAGCCGGCAGTGCTGCCGAACAACTGGTGGCAGTACACCGGGCCACTGCCTTTATACTGATGCCCTGAAGGGTGGTTGGGGCAAAAGAAGTGGCTGGGCAGAATGGTCAGGCTTTCATACCCGGTTTCATGAAACGCGTTGGTCCATGCCAGTGGCCCGGTTGTTTTCCAGGCGGAAAGCCTTTTCCGCTTACGCTGGTACCACCTTTTGGGGCGCCATGCCACGCTCGGCGAAGCGGCCAGCTTATCTATGAGGTGTCCGACCAGGGGGTTGCCCGGCTTCGTGGCCACGTAGCCGTTGGCCAGCAGGCCGGGACACTCGAGTTCGTTTTCCCAGCAAGTGAATGAGTCACAGGCGAAAATCCAATCAGGGAGGCGTTTCAGACATACTGAGTCGCAGTCGAGCGCGAAACCGCCATGGCGTTCCAGTATTTCCCAGCGCATCAAATCCGCAACGCCGTATAGCTGACCGCTTTCGGCCATTTCCTGCATGTGTCGGCGCAACCGCCAATCACCATTCTCCCATTCGTTATTGCCCCAGACGCGAATCTCAAAATCAGGATGCGCTTCACGCCAGGTGGCAATGCAGTTGTCCGGGCGCTCTCTCTCGTTGCCGACCCAGACGAAATGAAGCGTGCGGGGGATTTCCGAATTGGAATCAATCGTCATGATCTGGACCTTCGCGAGTAAACCGGAGCGGCACCGGGGGGCTGATGCTTAAAGCGCTTGTGCACCCAAAGATACTGTTCCGGGTGCTTCCGCACATAGCCTTCAATGGTGCGGTTGATGCGGGCGGTGTCCGCCTCGTCGTCGCCGCAGGGAAAGTCCTCCAGCGGCGCGCCGAACTCGATCTCATAGCGGCCGCCGGGCAGGCGGTAGTGGGCGCAGGGAATCACCTTGGCCTTGCCCATGCGGGCGATGCGGCTGGTGGCGGTGATGGTGGCCGCCGGCACCCCGAAGAACGGCACGAACACCGCGTGGGCGGTGCCGTAATCCTGGTCCGGCGCGTACCAGACCACCTCACCCTGGCGCAGCAGGCGCACGGTCTGGCGGATGTCGTTGCGGTCCACGGAGTGGTTGACCCAGGTGCCGCGCCCCTTGGTGGTCAGGTGATCGAGCAGGGGGTTGTCGTTGGGGCGGTAGACCACGCTGAAACGGAAGAACTTGCCGAGCAGGCGGCTGCCCACGTCGATGCTGTTGAAGTGCATGCCCAGCAGCATCACGCCGTGCCCGTCGCGGCGGGCGGTTTCCAGATGCTCCAGGCCGCTGACGGTGAGCCGCTTGTCCAGGTCGATGCGCTGGTTATGGAAGGCGCCGGCCATTTCCAGAATCGCCTCGCCGGTGCTGATCATGACGCGCCGGGCGAGGGCCTCGCGCTCCTGCTCGGAAAGCTCCGGAAAGCACAGCCGCAGGTTGGTGAGCGCCACCCGCCGGCGCGAGGCGGCCAGGTACCAGGCCAGGCGACCGACGCCACGGCCGGTGGCCAGCAGCCAGTCCCAGGGCAGCTGGCCGATCAGCCAGAACAGGGCCAGGCCCAGGCGCGTGGGCCACAGGCGCGGATCGGACGGTGAGACCGGACGGTGTCGGCGCTTTCCCATGGCGCGGTTAGCCCTGACCGGCGCGGACCGGCCGGCGCATGGTGTCGCGGTTGCTGAGGCTGGCCAGCATCAGCGCCAGGGGCAGCCACAGGCACATCCAGCTGGGGTGGAACGGCACCAGCAGGTAGGCGCCGGCGCTCAGCATGGTGAGCAGGCCGGGCAGCAGGGCGACCAGGAACACCGCGCCCTCGCGCTGTTCGCGGCCGGCGTCCGGCAGCCGCCAGGCGGGCACCGCCCAGGCGGCGATGAACAGCGCCAGGCCGATCAGGCCGGTGCTGTGCACCACCGCCAGCAGCACGTTGTTGGGGTGCGGCAGCACGCGCAGGCCGTCCGGAATCGAAACCAGCAGGGAGTCACCGCCCTCCTGGCTGAGCCCGTTGCCGAACAGCGGGTGGCTGAAATACATGCCGGCCTGGCGCAGCACCTCGAAATCCAGCGCCAGGTAGAGCGCCACGGCGCCGGCCAGGGCGGCCAGCAGCCGCTGTTGGTAGCGCAGCAGCCCCCAGCCCAGGGCCAGCACCAGCAGCATGGCGCCGGACTGCCAGTGCACCGCCACCAGGAAAGTGAAACCCACCAGCGCGCCGGCGCCGCGGCGGGCGCCCTTGGGGGTGAAGCCCTCGTCCAGGGTCTGGGCGAGCAGAATGAACGACGGCGCCACCAGCGCCATGGTGCCGAGCAGCGGGCCCGGCTGGGGCAGGTTGAAGATCAGGCTGGCGGGCTGGCTGAACAGCGGGCTGGTGAGCGGCTGAATGGTGTAATAGCTGACCATGATCACCGCCAGCACCACCATGGCGGTCATGGCACCGTTGGCCAGCGCCTGTTTCAGGGTGTGGCGGTAATAAAGATGCACCCAGCGGAGAATGCCCACCAGGATGATGATTTCCACGGCGGCGCGGATGGTGCGCGAGCTGTTGGCGTCCTCGGCCCAGACCATGGTCAGCAGGGTCCAGCCCAGAAAGGCGTACAACGGCACCAGCCAGGGGTCCAGCAGCAGGCGCCGGTCGCCGCTCACCAGGGCGCGGGTGAGCAGGGTCAGCGACGGCAGGAAGAACAGGACGTCCACCACGTTGAGCAGCGCCACCCGCGAGTGGAACAGGAAGGGCCCGGTGAACATGACCGCGAAAGAGACCGTCAGCCACAGTCTCAGCCACCTTCCCTGCAGTGCGTTGTGGCGCAAAGCCGTCATAGAATTATGTCCTGTCTCGAATCGTAGTCGCGCCGGGGAGGGCCCTGGTCCGGCCGCACCCGCCCGGCAAGCGGCAAAGTGTACTCAGCGGGGCTGCTCGCATCCACCGCTATGCTACACTGCGCGCCAGTTTGAGGCTCCCCGTGGCGCAGGAGTAGGTGATGCACAACCCGCGAATTCCCCCCTTTGGCCAGGCCCGCGTGCTGGTCGCCGGCGACGTGATGCTGGACCGATATTGGCACGGCCCGACCGGGCGTATCTCGCCGGAGGCCCCGGTGCCGGTGGTGCGCGTCACCGAACTGGAGGACCGCCCCGGCGGCGCCGCCAACGTGGCGCTCAACATGGCCGCCCTGGGGGCCCGGGCGGAACTGGTGGGGCTCACCGGCCAGGATGAGGCCGCCGGCATTCTGGAGCAACGCCTGGGCGCCGCCGATGTGCTGTGCGACTTCCAGAAAGTGGACGGGCTGCCCACCATCACCAAGCTGCGGGTGATCAGCCGCCAGCAGCAACTGCTGCGGCTGGATTTCGAGGAGTCCTTCCAGGACCAGGACCCGGCGCCGTTCGCCGAGAAGGTCAAGGCGCGGCTGGCCGGCTGCGGCGCCCTGGTGCTGTCCGATTACGCCAAGGGCGCCCTGCGCGACTGCCCCGGGCTGATCGCCCTGGCCCGCGAGGCCGGCGTGCCGGTGCTGGTGGACCCCAAGGGCAGTGATTTCAGCCGCTACCGGGGCGCCACCCTGCTGACCCCCAATCTGGCCGAGTTCGAGGCGGTGGTGGGGCCGGTGCCGGACGAAAAGACCCTGCTGGAAAAAGGCCAGGCGCTGATGGCCGAGCTGGATCTGGGCGCCTTGCTGATCACCCGCAGCGAGAAGGGCATGACCCTGCTGCGCGCGGGCCAGACGGAGCTGCATCTGCCGGCCCACGCCCGCGAGGTGTTCGACGTCACCGGCGCCGGCGACACCGTGATCTCGACCCTGGCGGTGTCCCTGGCCGCCGGTGCCGACCTGGCTGAGGCGGTGGTGCTGGCCAACATCGCCGCCGGCATCGTGGTCGGCAAGCTGGGCACGGCGGTGGTGTCCGCCCCGGAGCTGCGCCGCGCGGTGCACCAGGCCGGCGGCCCCGGCCGCGGCGCGATGACCGAGGAGCAGCTGCTGATCGCCATCGAGGACGCCCGCGCCCAGGGCGAGAAGATCGTCTTCACCAACGGCTGCTTCGACATCATCCACGCCGGCCATGTGGGCTACCTGGACTCCGCCCGCCGCCTCGGCGACCGGCTGGTGCTGGCGGTCAACAGCGACGATTCTATCCGCCGCCTCAAGGGGCCGGGCCGTCCGATCAACTCCCTGGAGCGCCGCATGGCGGTGCTGGCGGCCCTGGAAGCGGTGGATTACGTGGTCGCCTTCGACACCGACACGCCGGAGCCGCTGCTGGAAAAGGTGCGCCCGGACATTCTCGTCAAAGGCGGCGACTACAGCGTCGACCAGGTGGTGGGCGCCGACATCGTCAAACGCCACGGCGGCCGCGTGGAAGTCCTCGACTTCGTCGAGAACATTTCCACCACCCATATCGTGCAAAAGATCCGTTCCGAATAGCACCGCGCCTGGAAAGCGGGGCCGCTTGTGGGAGCTTGCCCTGCAAGCGAAAGGGTGGCTTTCAGCCACCCGGCAAAGGTTGCCCCGCAGGATTCCAGAGGCCGTTCTGACGGCCGCACAAACAGCGTCTCTGGAATCCTGCCGGCAAGCTTCGCTTGCCTTTCGCGGGCAAGGCCCGCTCCCACAAGGCCCGCGGTTACAAGGTCTTTCTGTAGCGCGACGGGGTCTGCCCGGTCCAGCGTTCGAAGGCGCGGATGAAGGCGGCCGGCTCGCTGTAGCCGAGCAGGCCGGCGATCTCCTCCACGCTGCGTGACGAATCCGCCAGGTAGCCGCGCGCCTTCTCCAGCCGCACCCCGTCGAGAATCTTCTGATAGCTGCGCCCGGCGTCGCCGAGCCGGCGGCGGAAGCTGCGCTCGGGCATGTCGAAGGTGGCGGCGGCCCGGTCGGCGCCGGGAAACTCGCCGATAAACAACTCCAGATAGGCCGCCACGCGGTCCGGCAGGCCCTCCGGGGCCTCCGCCTGGCGCCGCGCCAGCAGGGCGTCGCACTGGTGCTGGTACATCTCCTGGGCGGCGCGGTTGTAGCCGGGCAGCGGCTGGGCCATGTCCTGATTGCGGATGATCGCCTGGCACCAGGGCTGGTCGAACTTCACCGGCGCCCGGTAAAAATTCTCGTAGATGGACGCTTCGGCGGGTTCGGGAAACGGCAGCCAGACTTCCAGCGGCGCCAGGTTGAGGCCCAGCTGGGTCTGGATTTCGTTGACCAGGTTGAAGGTGCCGGTCATGTCCCGGTCGATAAGGATGCGCCGCACGCTGTCCGGCAGCGGCACCGGCTCGAGGATCAGTTTGGTGGTGTCCTCGCCGGGCACCAGCGACAGCTTGCCGTAGAGGTAGGTGAGCGCCTGGTAGCGGACGCCGATCTGAAAGCCCTGGAAGGCGGTGCGGCTGGTCATCAGCAGCATGGTCAGCGGGCCGTAGCCGGCCAGCCCGAAGCGCTTGCCCATCTCGAAGCCGAACAGCGGATCCCCGGCCAGCGGCAGCAGCTCGGTGAGCACCGCCAGCTCCCGGTCGCGCTCGATCTCCCCGTTGGGATCCAGCCGCTCCGGCTCCAGGCCATGTCGGGCCAGCACCGGGGCACAGTCCACGCCCCGCTCTTCGAGCACATCCACGGTGGACATCAGGGCAAGAATGGAACGCAGGGGCATGGGAAACGCCTTGGCCGGAATTATCAATTTTCCGGTCAGCTTAACACCTTTATCCGGGGCCGGGACAAGGTAAAGTGCCGGGCAGTGATGACCAACAGGGTCCAAGACCGTGGTCGGTAATAGGGAGAACAAGATGAACAGTCGAGCGAAGGTCTATCAGTACGCGCGGCCGGTGAAAGTGGCCATCGTGGGCGGCGGTTTCGGCGGCCTGTGCATGGCGATCAAGCTGCGCGAAGCCGGCATCGAGGATTTCGTACTGCTGGAGAAAGCCGAGCAGGTGGGCGGCACCTGGCGGGACAACAGCTACCGGGGCTGCGCCTGCGACGTGCAGTCGCACATGTACTCCTTTTCCTTCGAGGGCAACCCGGACTGGTCCGCCCGCTACAGCGGCTGGAAGGAGATCCAGGACTACATCCTGCGCACCACCGAGAAGCACGGCATTCAGGAAAAGACCCGCTTCAACGCCGAGGTGTGCGGCGCCCACTTCGACCAGGACAAGGCACTCTGGACCCTGGACCTGAAAGACGGCAGCCAGGTGGTGTGCCAGCACTGGGTGCTCGCCAGCGGCCCCCTGCATGTGCCGCAGATCCCCAATTTCCCCGGCCTGGACCGCTTCAAGGGCAAGGTGTTCCATTCGTCCCAGTGGGACCACGACTACGACCTCACCGGCAAGAAAGTGGTGTCGGTGGGCACCGGCGCCAGCGCCATTCAGTACGTGCCGCAGATCGCCCCGGAGGTGGAGCGCCTCACCGTGGTGCAGCGCACCCCGGGCTGGATCATCCCCCGCGACGAGCGCACCTACTCCAAACTGACCAAGACCCTGTTCCGGCGCTTCCCGCTGCTGCGCAAGCTGCACCGGGTGCGGCTCTACTGGAGCAACGAATCCCGGGTGGTGCCGATCTTCCACCCGCGCCTGGCGGGCCTGCTGGAAAAAGTGGTCAAGCAGTTCATCCGTTTCCAGGTTAAGGACAAGGAGACCGCTCGCAAGCTGACCCCCAGCTACACCCTGGGCTGCAAGCGGATCATGATCTCCAACCGCTACTACCCGACCTTCAACCGCGACAACGTGGAACTGTTCACCGAGGGCGTCAAGGAAGTGCGCGAGAACAGCATCGTGTTCACCGACGGCAGCGAACGGGAGATGGACTGCCTGATCCTGGGCACCGGCTTTATCGTCGACCCGCGCATCTACATGAAGGATTTCCCGATCACCGGGCTGGGCGGCCGCAAGCTGCAGGACGACTGGGCGGACGCCTCCGAGGCCTACCTGGGCATCACCGTGGCGGGCTACCCGAACATGTTCCAGATGGTCGGCCCCAACACCGGCCTGGGCCATAACTCCATCATCTTCATGATCGAGTGCCAGGCGGAGTACATCCGCGACGCGATCCAGAAGCTGGACGCCAAGGGCGGCGACTACCTGGACGTGAAGCGCGCCGAGATGGACGCCTTCAACGACAAGCTCCAGGAGGACGTGTCCGGCACCGTCTGGCAGCAGGGCGGCTGCAGCAGCTGGTACCAGCAGGCGGACGGCAAGAACGTGGCGATCTGGCCCTACAGCACCTGGCGCTACTGGCTGAAAACGCGCCGCGTCGAGGACCGCGTTTACCACTGGGAAAAGGTCCGCCAGGCGCAAAAAGCCGCCTCCTGAATGTTGGGTTCCACTTCCTTTGCGGTTAGGCTTAACGCCGTCGCAAAGGAGTGGCCATGACCCGCGAAGGCAACCGCAAACCGGAAATCCTCGATACCCGCCTGGTGGCGAAAAGCCGCCTGTTCGGCATCGAGGAGATGCACCTGCGTTTCAGCAACGGCGTGGAACGCACCTACGAACGCCTGCGCACCCCGCCGATCGCCGGCGTCATGTGCGTGCCGATGCTCGACCGCGACACCGTGGTGCTGATCCGCGAGTACGGCGCCGGCGTCGACGAGTATCAGATCACCCTGCCCAAGGGCGCCTACGAACACGGCGAGGACTGGCGCGACGCCGCCAACCGTGAGCTGAAGGAAGAAGCCGGCTACGGCGCCCGCAAGCTCACCCTGCTCAAGCGCATGACCCTGTCCCCGGGCTACATGGGCCACCATATTACCGTCGCCCTGGCCGAGGACCTCTACGAAGAGCGCCTGCCCGGCGACGAACCCGAACCCCTGGAAGTGATTCCCTGGAAACTGTCACGGCTGGATGAGCTGCTGCAGCGCGAGGATGTGACCGAAGCCCGCGTGATCGCCGCCCTGTTGATGACCCAACGTTTGATGGACCGCTGAATGAACGATTTGAACGCCCTGCTGGGCCCGGTATCCGCCATCGCCGTGGACGCCGGCGCCGCCATCCTTGAAATCTACAATCGCGGCGACGTGGACGTGGACCACAAGGACGACAACAGCCCGATCACCGAGGCCGACCGCGCCGCCCACAACCTGATCGAGGCGCGCCTGCAGGCCCTGACCCCGGAGATTCCGGTGTTCTCCGAGGAATCCGGCGGCATCGCCTATGAAGACCGCAAGGACTGGCCCCGTTTCTGGCTGGTGGACCCGCTCGACGGCACCAAGGAATTCATCAAGCGCAACGGCGAGTTCACCGTCAACATCGCCCTGGTGGAAGACGGCGTGCCGGTGCTGGGCGTGGTGCACGTGCCGGTCACCGCGATCACCTACTCCGGCGGCCGCGGCCTGGGGGCGTTCAAGGAAGAGGGCGGCCAGCGCTCGCCGATCCGTTGTCGGGAGCGGCACGCGCCGATCGTGATGGTGGCCAGCCGCCGCCACGGCGCCGAGCAGGTGGCGGCGCTGGAGCGCCTGATCGAGGGGCAGCTGGGCCCGGTGGAGAAAACCTCCATGGGCTCATCGCTGAAGCTGTGTCTGGTGGCGGAAGGCGCGGCGGACATCTACCCGCGCCTGGCGCCCACCTGCGAGTGGGACACCGCCGCCGCCCACGCGGTGGTCAACGCCGCCGGCGGGGTGGTAGTGAACACTCACTTTGAGCCCTTGGCCTATAACAAGCCGGATGTGCTGAACCCGCACTTTCTGGTGCTGGGGCAGTCCGCGGAAGATTGGCGCTTTATCGAGCCCGCGCTGGCCTGAGGATCAGGTCAGCCAGGTCGGCATCACGTCCAGCAGCACCAGTTGCAGGCGCTGGCTGAGCAGGTGGGCGCCGGCGGTGATCATGCACAGATGCACCAGCGGCATCATGATGCCCAGCGCCAGCACATTGACCAGCAGGCGCTGGCGAATCCGACCGGTCCAGAGAACCGCCGCCACCATCACCAGCGCACCCAGCGGAATCGCCAGCATTTCCCAGAGATTGTAATCGGGCAGGGTGAACGCCAGGGGCAGGTCATTGATCAGGCTAGGCATCGTTTTCACTCGGTACGGTCGGAATGTTTCCGTCTGTTGGTGTCTGTTACCAAGTGTTATCGACCGCTAGTGTGATTTCCTTTAATCACGTCACAAACTAATGCCAAAGTGCCATCATGTAGGTAATAGTTACTACCCGGTACGTTCGTCCAGATAAGCCTTCAGGGCGTCCGGGTCCGGCACCGTGATGCGCCCATAGCTGAACCGGATCAGGCCGCGTTGCTCCAGCGCCTTGAGCACGCCGTGCACGCCCTGGCGGGTCATGCCCATCATGTTGGCGATGTGTTCGCGGGTCAGTTTGAAGGTCACCGGGCCGGGGCCGCGCTGGGGGTCATGCATGTGCGCCAGGAACAGCAGACGCCGTCCCACCCGCCCGGGCATGTCGCGCAGGGCGTTGTCCTCGATGATGGAAATCGCCGACCACAGGCGTCGGCTGAGCATGTCCAGGGTTCGCGGGTAGGCTTCCGGGTAGCGCGCCAGCAGGGCGCGGTAGTCCTGGCCGGGCACCTCCACCAGCTCGCCGTCGGTGTGCGCGGTGGCGCCGAACACCCGGGGCATGCCCGGCGAGAAGACGGTATCGCCGAACCAGGCGCCGGGCTCGAACAAGGTGAGCATGATTTCCCGGCCCTCCGCGTTGGTGGAGCCGATGCGCACATTGCCGGCGCCCACCACCGACAGCGCCGATTGCACCTCGCCGCGCTGGTAGAGCACCTCGTTGGCCTGAAACGGACGCACCCGGGCCAGCGGCGCCACCTCGCGCAGTGCCGCCTCGGGCAACCCGGACAGCAGCGAGCAGCTTTTCAATACCTCGAGAACGTGATCCACCATCGCCCGGACACCCCGTAACGCCGCGCCGCGCGCCAACTGTAAACCGGTTGACAGTCTCAGTGCGGCGCGCGGCCTAGACTCACCATCATACATCCAATAAACGCCAGGGCGTCCAAGCCCCAGCCGAGGAGAGAAGTATGGACGGTCATCACGACGAGCCGCGCGCTCAGTTCAAACATATGGAAGAGGGCACCGCCGAGGATTGGAAGATCATCGGCCAGGCCTTCGGCGGTTTCGCCAAGGAACTGCCCGATCGCGTCATCACCCACCTGCAACTGCTGGAAGGCGATTGCGGCGGCTTCCCGGTGGACCGCCTCACCCACTGCCTGCAGACCGCCACCCTGGCGCACCGCGACGGCCAGGACGAGGAATACGTGGTGTGCGCCCTGCTGCACGACATCGGCGACACCCTGGGGCCCTACAACCACGCCGACGTGGGCGCCGCACTGCTGGAGCCGTTCGTCAGCGAGGAAAACCACTGGATGGTGAAACACCACGCCATCTTCCAGGGCTACTACTTCTTCGAGCACCTGGGCCTGGACCCGGAGCTGCGCGAGAAGTACCGCGACCACCCGTGTTTCGACCGTACCGTGGAGTTCTGCGCCAAGTACGATGCCGCCGCTTTCGACCCGGAGCAGGAGACCCTGCCGCTGTCGTTCTTCGAGCCGATGCTGCGCCGGGTGATGGCCAAGCCCAAGCGCTCGCTGTACAAGAACAAACTCGACGCGGACCAGCAGGAACAGCGCCAGACCGCCTGATTCGGTGACTCCGTCGGCGTCAGACGCCGAGGCGTCGGGCCATGGTCTCCATTACCCGGAACCAGGCCTCGGCGCCTTCTTCGCCCACCTCATCGAAGGCGTGGGTGAGCAGCTCCCGCTGGATGCCGGTAAGGCGCGATTCCAGTGCCACGCCCTGGGAGGTCAGCGCCAGCCGTTTCACCCTCTTGTCCGAGGCGTCCCGGGTCACTTCGACCAGGTCTTTCTCGACCAGGGATTTGAGCGGCTTATGGATCGCCTGCTTGGTCAGGCGCATGCTCTCCACCAGTTCGTTGACGCTGAGCCCCGGGTTGCGGCCGATAAAAAACAGCAACCGGTGGTGGATACGAGACAGCCCCTGGCTTTTCAATATGCTGTCGGGTTCGGCCACCAGCCCCCGGAAGGCGAAATGCAGGGTTTCCAGGTACTTGTTCAGCCGGTCCAGCGAAGCGTCTTCAACCATATGGGTTCACCACCAGTCTTGATTTTGAGTAACAGGTCATAAAGGTTGACCTTAATCGGCGCGCCATGCAAGCGTTTCCCCCGGGGGCGCCGCCTTCGGGCCCGTAAAGTGTAACCTGTATGACCGTTGGCCGTAGAGCGGACCGCGCCTTTCAAGGAAGCGGAAGGCTAACGTCCGCGCCTTGGCGGCCGCGTGAAGGCGTGTTTACCCGCAAGACTGCCGTGGCTGGGCCGCCGGGTCCAGTTTTCCGGGCCCGGAAACGAAGAACGCCCGGCGTGCCGTGGCACGTCGGGCGTTCGGGGTGGCGTGTTGGGAAGGGTCAGTCGCGCAGCGCTTCCACTTCGTAGACGGCGGTAGTGCCGCTCACTTCGTAGCCCACCACCAGCAGCGCTTTGTCGTTGGGGGAGTCGGAGGCGGGGATGAACACCAGGCCTTCCGGACCCAGGTCGCCGGCCCTCGGTGACCCAGTCCTCGCGGCTGTTCAGGTAGTCCTGCATCACCGGCGCGGTCGGGTCGGTGATGTCGTAGACCAGAATGCCGCCCATGCGCTCCAGGCCCAGGAACAGGAAGGTCTTGCCGCCCAGGGTGCCGATGGTCAGGCCTTCCGGCTCCGGGCCCTTGGCGTCGCTGCGGCTGTCGAAGGCGCTGCCCTCGTCGTGGCCGCTGTTGAAGTAGTCGGCGCAGGGAATGTTGCGCTGCGCGCCGGCCATGCACTCATCGCTGGCAGTGAACTGCTCGATGGCGTCGCCGGAATCCCACACCAGGGCGCCTTCGGCATCCCAGATCGCGAACGAGCGGCCGCCGTAGGCGTACAGGGTGTCGTACATGATGCGGTCACCGGCCGGGTCTTCCACGCCGGCGGCGGTGAACATCACCGGGTCGCCGTTGCTGTCGGTGCGGTAGCCTTCCGTCCAGGTGATGTTCAGGCGGCCCAACACGTCGTCCTCGCGGCAGTCGCCCGGATCGCCGTCCACCGCGCCGCAGTAGCCGAAGGTGGTGGGGTTGAGCAGGCCGCCGGCGCCCAGGGCGCGCAGCTGAGGCGGCAGGTCGCCGCCGCAGCGGCGGTCGAAGCCGTCGGCGTGCACCAGGTGCTTGACCCGGAACTCTTCCACGAAACCCTGGCTGGCATCGCCGGCGCAACCCGCGCCTTCGGTACCCCAGTAGGCATCGTTGTCCTCGCCCCAGGCGCGAGCGTCGCCCTCGTTGGCGGTGACCAGATAGGTGTCGCCGCCGGCGCTGTAGGCGTGGATGGCGTCCGGCAAGTAAAGACCGACCACGCCGTCGAAGGTGCGGATGTTGATCACGCCGTCATCGTCGCTGGCGTCGATGCCGTTGCCGTCCTGGCTGATGTCTTTTTCACCCAGGGGCAGGATGTCGGTGACCGTGGCGCTGGCGATGTCCACCTTGGCCAGGGCGTTGTTCTCCTGCAGGACCACCCAGGCCGTGGCGCCGTCGGCGTCCAGGGCGATGTACTCGGGCTCCAGATCCTGGGCGGTGCTGGCGCCGGGGCCGAAGATCCGCACGCCCTGGTCGCGCAGGTCGTCTTCCTGGCCGTTGAAGGCGGTGAAGTCGGCGGTGGCGACCACCGGATTCCGCGGGTCGCTGATGTCCACCACGCTCACCGAGCCTTCCGGATCCACGCTGTAGTCGTCGCTGGGCTCGCCTTCGTTGGCGGTCAGCACGTACTGGCCGTCGGCGGTGAACGCCACCATGTCCGGCAGCGCACCGACGGTGACGAAGCTGATCTGTTCCAGGGTCTCGGCGTCGTAGAGCGCCAGGTAACCGGCGTCGGTTTTCAGCGGGGCCTGCACCGCCACCGCCACCAGGCCGTCGCGTACCGCGACGCTGTTCACCTCGGTGCCCACGGCGATGTCCGAGGTGGTCAGGGTATCCACCAGCGCCGGGTTGGCCGGGTCGTCCATGCCCAGCACATCGAGGGCGCCTTTCTGGGCGTTGACCACGAACAGGCGCTGGGTGCCGGCGTCGTAGGCGGGGATTTCCGCCGCGCTCTCATCGAACTGGCCGGTGCTGTAGCGGCCCATGAAGTTCAGTTGCACGCCGCTTACGGCGGGGGTGTCGGTGGACGGAACCGGATCGTTGTCGCTGTCGCCGCCGCAACCGGCGAGCATGGCGGCGGCAAGGGTGCCGGCGCCCAGGGCAAGCCAGAGTTTCATGGAGTTACCTCGTCATTATTCGGTTATCGGTACCCTGGCAGTGGGCCGCAAACTAATGACAAGGCGATGACGGATTTTTTAAAGGTTCGTTGAGGTTGGGTGGGGTTTGTGGGAGCCGGCCGGGCCCGCTCCCACAGCCTGGAGGGTCAGGCGTCCTTCAATAACCGCCGCAGGACCTTGCCGGCGCCGGTGGCGGGGAGGCTGTCGATGAAGGCGATCTGGCGCGGGTATTTGTAGGCGGCCATGTGGTCCTTGGCCCAGTCGATCAGCGCTTGCTCGGTGACCTTGCCCTGGTGGTCCGGTTTGAGCACCACGAACAGTTTTACGGTTTCGCCGCGCTGGTCATCGGGCACGCCGATGGCGGCGGACTGGGCGATGGCCGGGTGGTCCAGCATCAGCGCTTCCACGTCTTCCGGGAACACGCTGTAGCCGGAGCACTTGATCATCTCCTTGATGCGGCCGGTGAAGAACAGGTAGCCCTCCTCATCAAAGTAGCCCACGTCGCCGGTGTGCACGGCGCCGTCGCGCAGTGTTTCGGCGGTGGCTTCGTCGCGCTTCCAGTAGCCTTTGAACACCGCCGGATTACGTACCACGATCTCGCCGCTTTCGTTGGCGGCGCACGGCTTGCCGGTTTCCACATCGACGATGCGGATGTCGTTGCCGGCCACCGGCAAACCACAGCTGCCCCACTTAATGCGCTCCTTCGGCATGAAGGTGTCGGAGGTGTGGGTTTCGCTGAGGCCGTAGGCGGCTTCGTGCAGCTGGCAGCCGGTGAGCGCTTTCCACTGTTCCGCCAGTTTTTCCGTCACCGGGATGCCGAAGCTGGTGGCCGAGTTCAGTTCCAGCGAGCTCAGGTCGCGCTGCTCGACGCCGGGGTGATCGAGAATCGCCCGGTTCATCGGCGCGATGCTGTACCACATGTCGCAGCGGTATTTTTCGAACGCCTGGATCACGGTTTCCGGATCGAAGCGCGCCAGGATCACTGCGGTGCGGCGGGCGTACACCGGCATATAAACGCCGAAGTTCATGCCGGCGATGTGGCACAGCGGCGCCACCGCCAGGCCGATGCCGTCGCGCTTGGACGGGTTGGCCTGGTAGGACGCGGCCATTTTGAACAGGCTGCTGCCGTAGCTGAGCATGGCGCCCTTGGGGCGGCCGGTGGTGCCGGAGGTAAACGTCATCAGGCCGACGCCGTTCCACAGGTCCGCTGCCGGGATCTCGGTCAGTGGCGCGGTGTCGGCCAGCACACCGCTCAGATCGAAGGTGTCGCCGCCCGGGTCCGGGGCGTCGGTGAGCAGTTCCTTGGGCATTGGCAGCGTAGGCTGTTCCGGCAGGTAATCCTGGTAGGCGGTGGTGACCACGGTTTTGAGGTCCGGCACCTGGTCGCGCACGCCGGCGACGATCGGGTACAGCTCGCGGGCCACCACCATGGCGCACACTTCCGCGTTGCTCAGCTGGTAGGTCACTTCGGCGGCTTTGTACTGCGGGTTCACCGGCGTCACCATGGCGCCCAGGCACTGCACCGCGTAGTGGGCCATGATGTATTGCGGGCAGTTCTGCATGTACAGCGCCACCCGGTCGCCTTTGCCCACGCCGCGCTGTTGCAGAAACGCGGCCAGCCGGCGCACGCCGTCGGCCATTTGCGCCCAGGTCAGCTCGGTGCCGTAGAACACATAGGCGCGCTGGTCGGGCACCTTGTCGGCGTGATCGAACAGGTATTCATGCAGCGGTTTCTCGCCGTCCAGATAGCGGACCGGATCGCCGGACCAGGCGGAGCCGGGCACCGGCACCGGGTTAAGACCGGCCACGGATTGAGTGTTCATGAGAGTCTCCTTTAACTGTGACCCTTGATGGTCGGGTCGAGGGCGGCGCGCAGGGATTCGCCCAGGGCGTTGAAGGCCACCGCGGTGATCATGATGATCAGCCCCGGGGCATACATTTGTTCGGGAACGATGGACATATACATGTAGCCGCGCGCGATCATCGCGCCCCAGCTCACGTCCGGGGGCTGCACCCCCAGGCCGAGAAAACTCAGGCTGGCTTCGGCGAGCAGCGCCACCGCCAGCAGCAGGGTGCTTTGCACGATCACCGGCTGAATCGCATTGGGCAGTACGTGGCGCAGCAACAGACGCAACGGCGAGGCGCCGAAGCAGCGCGCCGCGTCCACGTACAACTCCTGGCGCACCACCAGGGTCCGGGCACGGATCAGCCGCGCGATCTGCGGCGCGAACACCAGACCCACCGAGAACATCGCATTGGTCAGGCCGATGCCCATGGCGCCGGTCACCGCCACCGCCAGAATGATCGCCGGGAACGACAGGAAGGTATCGATCACGCGGCTGATCAGGGTGTCGGTCCAGCCGCCCACGAAGCCGGCGATCAGACCCAGCGGCACACCGATCACCAGCGCCACCGCCACCGCCAGCAGCGCCGCGTAGAGCGAGTTGGCGCCGCCGTGCATCAACCGGCTGAACACGTCCCGGCCCAGGTCGTCGGTGCCCAGCCAGTGTTCGGCGGAGGGGCCGTTAAGCATCTGGTCGAAGTTCTGCGCGGTGGGGTCGTGGGGCGCCAGCCAGGGCGCCAGCAGGGCGGCGCCCAGGATCACCACCAGCACCACCAGGCTGAGGGCGGCGCGCGGGTCGCCGCGCAGCCAGTTCAGAACCCGGCGGCCCAGGCCGGGCTCGTCCCAGACCTGAGCACCGGCAACGTCGTTAACCGTGGAAGTATTCATGCTTCGCTGATCCTCGGGTCGAGAACGGTGCACGCCAGATCGGTGAACAGATTGACCAGAATCACCGTGACCACCATCGCCAGCACGGCGCCCTGAACCACCGGGAAGTCGCCCTGCAGGACGGCGTTGACGATCGAGCTGCCAATACCCGGGATCGCGAACACCGCCTCCACCACCACGGTGGCGGCGAGAATTTTGTTGAACAGCAGGCCCACCACGGTGAGCAGGTTGACGCTCACGTTTTTCAGGCCGTGCTTCCAGAGAATGCGCGCCGGGCTCAGGCCCTTGGCGTGCAGAGTGCGCACATGCTGGGAGGACTGGATTTCCACCAGTGAGCTGCGCAATTGGCGGGCGATTTCGGCGATGCCGTTGGTGCACAACGCCAGAGCCGGCAGGGTGGCGTACCAGAGCGCGGCGGAAAAATCCTCGCGCGGCGAGACAAAGCCGGTGGCCGGAAACCACTTGAAGGTGAGCGCCAGATACAGCACCAGAATCATGCCGAACCAGAAGTTGGGCACCGCCACGCCCAGCGAAGCGGCGCCCATGATGCCGCTGTCCAGCGGCGAGCCGGAACGGGTGGCGGCGAGGATGCCCAGCGGCACCCCCACCAGCACCGACAGCAACACCGCGTAGAAGGCGATCAGCAGCGTATTGGGAAAGGTGCGCGCGATGGTCTGCGCCACCGGTTCACCGGACAGCAACGAGGCGCCCAGGTCACCCTGGGCGGCCCGCCACAGCCAGTCGCCGTATTGCGCCAGGAACGGCTGATTCAGCCCGTAGGCCTCGCGGATCTGCGCGATCCGTTCCGCCGAAGCGTTTTCCCCGGCCAGCGTTACCGCCACGTCGCCGGGAATCAGCTGCATCAGGCTGAACACAATAAAGGTGGCCAGCACCAGAATCGGCAGTGCCTGCAGCAAGCGCGACACCACCATTTTCTGTTTGACCCGGTTTGCTTTCACAGCAGTCGTCATAGCGTACTTCTCCGCCGCCGGCGCGGCCCGCTCAGCCTTTCAGTGAGACACCGTTGAACTTGGGTTTGCCGAGCAGGTTATTGCGGTAGCCGCGCACCTTGTCGGTGCTCGCCACGATGCTCTGACGGAACGCCAGCGGCGCCACCAGGGCGTTCTCCATCACCAGCCGCTGCACCTTGGCCAGGGCGGCCTTGCGCTGCTCGATGTCGTCGCTGCTGCGCGAGGCCAGCAGGGCCTCGTTAAAGCCTTCCGGCGGCGCCACGCTGCCGGCATTGAAGTAGGCGTCCTCGGTGTACATCAGTGAATAGCTGAGGCTCGGGTCCGGCCGTCCGGTCCAGGCGGAGAGCAGCATGTCGCCGGTTTTTTCCTGGCCGAAGTAGGCCGCCGACATATCGGCGATGGTGCCGGTGCGGAAGCGGCCGCGAATGCCGGCCTTGGCGAACTGCGCCAGCAGCACTTCCTGCATCTGCACCGAGGACTGATCGTTGTAGCCGCGCAGGTCCAGTTCGATGCCGTCCGGGTAACCGGCCTCGGCGAGCAGCGCCTTGGCTTTCTCCGGGTCATGGGGGTAGAGGCCGGCGGTCTGTTTGTCGAACGCCCAGTGGGATTCCGGCAGGTTCATGTAAGCCGGCTCGCCGGCGCCGGCCATGGTGGCGCGAATAAAGGCGTCCCGGTCGATGGCGTGGTTGATCGCCTGACGCACGCGCACGTCGTCCATGGGCTTGCGCGACATGTTCATGTACAGCTGATAGACGTAAATGGTGGACGAGACCGAGCCGCTCAGGGTCGGCATTTTTTCCACCAGCGGTTTTTGCCGGCCGTCCAGGTGATAGGCCAGATCCGCCTGGCCGGACATGACGGCCCGCAGCCGGGTGGCGCTGTCGGTAATCACCTTGAATTCGATGCCGCCCAGGTCGGGGCGCTGGTCGCCGTGGTAGTCGTCGAAGCGGCTCATCGCCACTTCGCTGCCGTCGGCCCAGTTACCGAAGCGCATGAAGCCCGCGCCCACCGGATTGCGGTCCACGCGGCCGCCGTGTTTTTCCAGCGCGGCGGGGGACACCATCATGCCGGCGCGGTCGGAAAGAATCAGCGGCAGGGCGGTGTCCGGGTTCTTGAGCGTCAGCGTCACTTCGTGCTCGCCGGTGACCGCCACGCTGTCCACCGACGCCAGGTCGGCGCGGATATTGGAAAACTCGGCGCTACGGTTGCGGTCCAGGTTGGTCTTCACTGCCTCGGCGTTGAGCGCGCTGCCATCGTGGAAGCGCACGCCTTGTTTGAGGGTCAGCACCAGGGTGGTCGGGTCGGTGAATTCCCAGCGTTCGGCCAGGCCCGGCTGCGCTTTCAGTGATTCAAAATCCCAGGCCACCAGGGTGTCGTAGAGCGGGTACAGGAACACATGGTCGGAGCCGGAGCCGCCGGTGGCCGGGTCCAGGCTGGACGGGTTGGCGTTGGCGCCCACCCGCAACAGGCCGGCTTTGCCGCCGCTCTGCGCCCAGGCGTTGGTGGGTCCGAGCAGGGTGCCCGCGGCCAGAGCGCCGGACAGGTAGCCCATGAAGGCGCGGCGGGAAACGCCGTGGCCGTCGACGGTGAGGTCCTGTTGATGATCGCTTTGCTGTTTTTTCTTCATCGTGCTCTCCACAAATTTTCTTGTTTTGTTCAAAGATTCGATTCGGCGAAATGGCACGCGACCCAATGCTCCGGCCGCAGTTCCCGCCACTCGGGCACCCGCTCCGCGCACAGCGCTTCGGCTTTCGGGCAGCGGGTGCGGAACGGGCAGCCGGACGGCGGATTCAGCGGGCTGGGGATCTCCCCTTCCAGACGAATGCGGCGGCGGCTGTCGCGCAGGTCGCCGGGCAGTGGCAGGGGTTCGGCGGAAAGCAGGGCCTGGGTATAGGGGTGCAGCGGCTGGTCGCTGATCGCGTCCGCCGGTCCCTGCTCCATCAACCGGCCCAGATACAGCACGCCGATGCGGTCGCTGACGTGGGACACCACGGAAATATCGTGGGTGATGAACGCATAGGTAATGCCGAACTCTTTTTGAAGGTCGGCGAACAGATTGAGAATCGAGCCCCGGATCGACACGTCCAGGGCCGCCACCACCTCGTCGCAGACGATGAACTTGGGGCGCAGGGTCAGCGTGCGGGCGATATTGACCCGCTGCTTCTGGCCGCCGGACAGCTCGTGCGGATAGCGTTTGCCGATCGCCGCCGGCAACCCGACCCGTTCCAGGGCGTCGGCGGCGGTTTGCCGGCGGCTTTGCCGGTCGCCTTCGCCGATAATGTCGAGCGGCTCGATCACCGATTGCAGAATGGTCATGCGCGGGTTCAGGGCCGCGTGCGGGTCCTGAAAAATAATCTGGTGATCGCGGCGCAGCCGTTTGCGTTCCGCCCGCGACAGGGTGCGCAGGTTGTGTTCGCCGTAACGGATGTCACCGGCGCTGGGTTTCAGCAGGCCGGCCAGGGCGCGCCCCAGGGTGGTTTTGCCGGAGCCGGATTCGCCGATGATGCCGAAGGTCTCGCCGGGCTGGATGGCGAAGCTGACGCCGTCCACCGCTTTCACGGTGCCCGCCTTGGTGGCGAAGTGGATGCTCAACTGATGCGCGGACACGCTGGCGGCGGCGCTGTCCGGGCGCGGGGTGAGAGGGGCGTTCATGGGTTCACGGCTCCCGGCAAAGTCAGTTCGGCGCTGCGCCAGCAGCGCGCCAGGCGGTCGTCGGTGAGCGGCTGCAAGGGCTGGGGCTGTTCGCAGCCGTCGGTGGCGTGCGGGCAGCGCGCCTGAAAGCGGCAGCCCCGCGGCATCTGGTCCGGGGCCGGCACGCGCCCGGCGATTGACGGCAGCCGCTGGCCGCGCTCGCTGAGGCCGGGCAGCGAGCACAGTAGCCCGGAGGAATAGGGGTGGCGCGGGCGGTACAACACCGAATCCACCGGTGCGCTCTCCACCACCTCGCCGGCGTACATGGTCAGCAACCGCGAACAGGTCTCCGCCACCACGCCCAGGTCGTGGGTGATGAACAACAACGCGGTGCCGGTGCTGTCGCTGATCTCGCAGAGCAGGTCGATGATTTGCGCCTGCACGGTCACGTCCAGGGCGGTGGTGGGTTCGTCGGCGATCACCAGCTTGGGCCGGCAGATCAGCGCCATGGCGATCATCACCCGCTGCCGCATGCCGCCGGAAAACTGGTAGGGGTAATCGTTGATGCGTTGTGCCGGTGACGGAATGCCCACTTCGGCAAGCGCCTCGATGGCGCGCTCGCGGGCCTCCTTGCGGCTCACTTTGCGGTGGCTGCGCAGGGTTTCGGTAAGCTGCTCGCCGATGGTGAAGACCGGGTCCAGGGCGCTCATCGGTTCCTGGAAGATCATGCTGATCTCGCTGCCGCGCAAGCGCCGCATACGGCTCGCCGGCAGGGTGCTCAGATCCTCACCCTGGAAGCGGATCGCGCCGCGCACCCGGGCGGTGGCGCTCGGCAGCAGGCCCAGCAGCGCCAGCCCGGTGACGGTCTTGCCGCAGCCGCTCTCGCCGACCACGCCGACCCGCTCGCCGGGCGCCACGGTAAAAGACACGTCCCGGGTAATGGCGGTTTCGCCGCCCGGGTGAGCGAACGAAATGCTCAGGTTCTCCACCGACAACAGCGGTGCGTCCTGAGCCTGTCGTGCCCATTCGGTGTGTTGCGCCATGACTCTCTCCGGCACATCCACGGTCGGCCGCGCGCGGCCGAAGGGGAGTGTTGTTATGTTCCATAGGCGGCGGCGATGGTGTCGGTGACCGCCTTGTAATGGTCCAGCAGTTTGTTCAGGCCACTGTGCTGCGTGAGCAACGAGCCGAAATACCAAAGTGGGGTGATCAGCATCACCACCTGGCGCACCGGCGTGTCCGGGCGCAGTTCGCCGGCGCCGATCGCCAGGGTGACCGCGTGGGCCACGTAGTCCTCGAAATGGCGGGACATTTCGGAAATGCCCGCCTGAATGCCCGGCGACAGCAGATGGTTCTCGAACCGGGCCCGCGCCGACAGACTCCAGGGATTACGGCCCCGGGTATCTTTGTTGAACTCGTAGAAGCGGCGCTCGCAGTCCTTGGCGGTAAGCATGATGCGCTCATCCAGGGTCAGGCCGGGCTTGGCCCACACTTCCTTGAACTGTTCTTCCAGGCTGTCGAAGGTCTCCTGGAAGACCGCATCAATCAGCGCGTTCTTGTTACCGAAGTGGTAATGCAGATTGGCCCGCGTGGTGTTCACCACCTCGGCGATATCGCCGTAGCTGACGTCGGCCAGGCCACGCTGAATAAACAAATCGCGGGCCGCTTTCTTGATCTGCGCCTTCATCGGCGGCTGGCCCAATTGCGATTTTTTCTCCGGTCTGGCCAAGCGCCGCGCCTCCTGTGCCGTGTTCGTATGAATAGTGTTCTAATTAATCTGCAAGTAAATAACACTGGTGTCAATACTAATTGACGTGTAAGTCAGTATTTGGCTATCTTGCCCCCTAACCAGAACCAGACGGATCCTGCTTCATGACCATCAAAAAGCTGCTCATAGCCAACCGCGGCGAAGTCGCCGTACGCATCGCCCGCGCCGCCGCGGACCTGGACATCGCCACCGTGGCGGTCTACCCCGCCGATGACGAACGGGCCCTGCACACCCGGGTGGCGGACCAGGCGGCGGCGCTGTCCGGCCAGGGCGTGGCCGCCTACCTGGACGGCGAGCAGCTGGTGCGCGTGGCGCAAGAGCAGGGCTGCGACGCGGTGCACCCGGGTTACGGCTTTCTCAGTGAGAGCCGGGATTTCGCCGCCCGCTGCGCGGACGCCGGTCTGATCTTCGTCGGCCCGGACGCGGACACTCTGGCGCTGCTCGGCGACAAGGCCCGCGCCCGGGTGCTGGCGGAGGAATGCCAGGTGCCGGTGGTGCCCGGCACCGGCGCCGACACCACCCTGGAACAGGCCCAGGCGTTCCGCGACGGCCTGGGCGACGGCGCCACCGTGATCGTCAAGGCGATCGCCGGCGGCGGCGGGCGCGGCATGCGCATCGTGCGCCCGGGTGACGATCTGGCCGAGGCGTTCAAACGCTGCCAGGCGGAAGCCGGCGCCGCCTTCGGCAACGACGCCGTCTATGTGGAGCGGTTTATCGAGCGGGCCCGGCATATCGAAGTGCAGGTGCTGGGCGACGGCGGCGACGCGCCCGTGCATCTGTGGGAACGCGAGTGCAGCCTGCAACGCCGCAACCAGAAGCTGGTGGAGGTGGCGCCCAGCCCGACGCTCTCCGAGGACACCCGCCAGCAGTTGCTGGACGCCGCCCTGAGGCTGGCGGCGCGGGTCGGCTACCGCAGCCTGGGCACCTTCGAATTCCTGGTCGACGCCGACGAAAGCCGCTTCGCCTTTATCGAAGCCAACCCGCGGCTGCAGGTGGAGCACACCGTCACCGAGGAAATCACCGGCGTGGACCTGGTGCAGGCACAACTGAAAGTGGCCGGTGGCGCCTCCCTGGCGGATCTCGGGCTGACCCGCCCGCCGCAGCCGCTAGGCTTTGCCATGCAGCTGCGCGTTAATATGGAAACCATGGAAGCCAGCGGTGAGGCGCGCCCCGCCGGCGGCACTCTGGCCACCTTCGAGCCGCCCACCGGCCCCGGCCTGCGCGTGGACACGTTCGGCTACCGGGGCTACCGCACCAGCCCCCACTACGATTCCCTGCTCGCCAAGCTGATCGTCCACGGCCGCGGTGACTACGCCACCACGGTGCGGCGCGGTTACCGGGCGCTGTGCCAGTTCCGCATCGAAGGCGTGGACACCAACATCGGCTTCCTGCAGAACCTGCTGCGCCGCGACGAAGTGGTGGCGAACACCGTCTACACCCGCTTCGTCGACGACCACATGGCGGAGCTGGTGGGCGAGGGCGCGCACCCGTCCCTGCATTTCGGTGCCTCCGAAGACGCCGGCGCCGCCGCCACCCAGGCGGCCATTCAGGGGCCGGCGGGCACCGAGGCGGTGACCACACCGATGCAGGGCGTGGTGGTGGAGCTGATGGTCGGCGACGGCGACAGCGTCCGCGAAGGCCAGCCGGTGGCGTTCGTGGAAGCGATGAAAATGCAGCACCAGGTGGTGGCCGGCGTCAGCGGCACGGTGCGCCGGGTGACGTTCGCCGTGGGCGACGCGGTCAGCGGCGGCGATCCGCTGTACTTTATCGAGCCCGGCGAAGTGGCCGGCGACGCCGACCAGGAAGCGGAAGAGATCGACCTGGATCATATCCGCCCGGATCTGGCCAAGCTGCAGCGGCGCGACGCCCTGCTGCGCGACGAGCACCGCCCGGGCGCGGTGGCCAAGCGCCGCAAGACCGGCCAGCGCACCGCCCGGGAAAACGTGGCGGCGATCTGCGACGCCGACAGCTTTATTGAATACGGCGGCTTCACCTTCGCCGCCCAGCGCGCGCGCCGTTCCACCGAGGACCTGATCCACAACACCCCCGCCGACGGCATGATCACCGGCATCGGCTCGGTGAACGGCGACCTGTTCGGCGAGGACAAGAGCCACTGCGCGGTGCTCGCCTACGACTACACCGTCCTGGCCGGCACCCAGGGCACCATGAACCACAAGAAAACCGACCGTATTCTGGAAATCGCCGAGCAGCAGAAACTGCCGGTGATCTTCTTCGCCGAGGGCGGCGGCGGCCGCCCCGGCGACACCGACAACGCCACCAAGGTGGCCGGCCTGGACGGCCCCAGCTTCCTGCAGTACGCGCGCCTCAGTGGCCTGGTGCCGCGCATCGCCGTGGTGTCCGGGCGCTGCTTCGCCGGCAACGCCGTGTTCGCCGGTTGCAGTGACCTGATGATCGCCACCGAGAACGCCTGCATCGGCATGGCCGGCCCGGCCATGATCGAAGGCGGCGGCCTGGGCTCGTTCAAGCCGGAAGAGGTGGGCCCGGTCTCGGTGCAGCGCGCCAACGGCGTGATCGATTGCGTGGTCAAGGACGAGGAAGAGGGCGCCGCCCTGGCCAAGAAACTGATGGGCTATTTCCAGGGCGAGATCACCGAATGGACCTGTGAGGACCAGCGCTGGCTGCGCCGGGCGGTGCCGGAAAACCGGCTGCACGCCTATGACATGCGTCACCTGATTAACGTGTTCGCGGACACCGATTCGGTGGTCGAGCTGCGCCCGGACTTCGCCCCGGGCATGATCACCGCCTTCGTGCGCGTGGAAGGTCGGCCTCTGGGCCTGATCGCCAACGACCCGAAAGTGCTCGGTGGCGCCATCGACGCCGCCGGCGCCGATAAGGCGTCGCGCTTTATGCAGCTGTGCGACGCCTTCGGCGTGCCCATGGTCAGCTTCTGCGACACCCCGGGCTTTATGGTCGGCCCCGAGGAAGAAGAGACCGCCATGGTCCGCCACACCTGCCGCATGTTCGTCACCGCCGCCAGCCTCACCGTGCCGCTGTTCTCCCTGGTCACCCGCAAGGGCTACGGCCTGGGCGCCCAGGGCATGACCGGCGGCTCCTTCCACGCGCCGTTCTTCTGCGCCTCCTGGCCGAGCGGCGAATTCGGCGGCATGGGTCTGGAAGGGGCGGTCAACCTGGCCTACAAGAAGGAGCTGGACGCCCAGGAGACCCCGGAAAAGCGCCAGGCGCTGTTCAACGAACTGGTGGGCAAGCTCTACGAGCGCGGCGAGGCCCTGAGCATGGCCGCCGCCCTGGAAATCGACGCCGTCATCGACCCGTCCGACTCCCGCGCCTGGGTGCTGCGCGGCCTGCGCGCCGCGCCCCTGGCCGGCCGCGAGCCCATCGCCGGCAAACGCCGCCCGATGATCGACACATGGTGAAAAAAGGGCAGTTAACAGTTGATAGTTGATAGTTGACAGCTAGAGGCGCGCTTGGAGGGGGCGGCTTGTGGGAGATTCTATGGTGCCTAACAAGGCTCATGAGAGCCTGGGGGCGCAATAGTTCTCCTGGTATTTCATCAAGGCGAAGGCGACGCG
>LWDU01035176.1_pt1 | contig 80091 bp, 70 predicted proteins | sample 727161 | NCBI WGS metagenome assembly LWDU01 (sample SAMN04566230, study PRJNA314399) | hydrothermal vent metagenome | isolation source: deep sea hydrothermal plume seawater | place: Mexico: Gulf of California, Guaymas Basin | collected 2004-07-11
AAAGACTAACTCTGAAGCGAACGGTGTCGATTGGCATGGGTATGATAGGTGTGCTCATCATTGTAAAACCGGGTCAGGGGATCACTAGCAGCGCCTCATTTATCGTACTCGCCGCAGCCGTCTGTTATGCAGTCGCACATACCTCTACAAAATCGTTGGCCGCCACAGAAAAACCTGCGACGGTTCTGTTGTTTATGTGTCTTGTCCAATTACCTATGGGTTTGGCTCTGGCTATTTCTGAATGGCAGTGGGCAAATCAGGTTCAGTGGATCTGGTTATCCGTTAGCGGCATTACAGCGCTGACAGGTCACTATTGCATGACCAGGGCCATGGTCCATGCAGAAGTGGGCACCGTGTTAATGCTGGACTTTCTTCGTCTGCCCATGATTGCCACAATCGGCGTCATGCTCTACTCAGAAAGCTTTGAAGTTACACTCATCATAGGTGGTGGGCTGATGCTTTTTGGCAACTGGCTTAACCTTTTTCAGAGAAACAACCCCTGGCAGAGATTGCGCAGCAGCTGATACCCCGCCGAGCATTATTGGTATGCCTTATCGGCTGGCGTAACAAAAATGCTCAGTGGCCTAGTACAACGCAGGACGCAATGATACATTGCTGAATTGTCGTGAAAAGCAAACGGGTATTTAACTTGTTATGACCAAAACACTTTCGCCGGATGTCGTGGTGGTTGGCGCTGGTAATGCTGCCTTGTGTGCCGCACTGGCCGCAGAGGAAAAAGGGCAGTCAGTGCTGGTGCTGGAACGAGCGCCTGAAGCCGAAAGAGGAGGCAATTCACGCTTTACCGCAGGCGCAATGCGCGTAGTCTACGACGACGTATCTGACCTGCAGCAACTCATGCCGGAACTCACGGAGTCAGAGATTGCCAACACGGATTTCGGTGCCTATACACGGGATGAGTTCTACGATGACATGGGTCGTGTGACGCAGTATCGATCAGACCCCGACTTAACGGAAGCACTCATCGAAGGCAGTTTTTCAACTCTTAAATGGATGAATCGCAAGGGTGTCCGATTTATGCCCATGTACGGGCGCCAGGCCTTTAAAGTAGATGGGAAATTCAAGTTCTGGGGTGGTCTAACTGTCGAAGCATGGGGCGGCGGAGAGGGTCTCATCAGCCAGCTTCATGACGCAGCCTGCAAACGCAATATCCGAATCGAGTACGAAGCCAGAGCACTAAAACTGGTGACCGACGATACCGGCATTACCAGTGTGGAAATTAAGCGTCAGGGTAAGACTGAAATCATCCGGTGCAAGGCGATCATTCTCGCTTCCGGAGGCTTTGAAGCGAACAGTGAATGGCGAACTCGTTACCTGGGGCCAGGCTGGGAGCTGGCCAAGGTACGGGGTACCCGATTTAACACCGGAGACGGGTTGAAAATGGCCATTGATATTGGAGCCGCAACGACTGGAAACTGGTCGGGGTGTCATGCCGTTGGATGGGATCGAAATGCACCGGAATTCGGAGACCTTGATGTGGGCGACGGATTTCAAAAACACTCCTACCCGCTGGGGATTATGGTCAATGCCAACGGCGAGCGTTTTGTAGATGAAGGCGCTGACTTTCGAAACTATACCTACGCAAAATATGGACGAGAAGTTTTAATGCAACCCCAGCAATTCGCCTGGCAGGTATTCGATGCCAGGGTGGCAGATTTGCTTAGAGATGAATACAGGATCCGTCAGGCAACCAGGGTGCAGTCCGATACGCTCGACGGTCTGGCTGACAAACTCGAAGGGGTCGACGGGCAGGTATTCCTGGATACGGTATTGAAATACAACAACGCCATCGATGCTGAAGTGAAATTTGACCCAACAGTAAAAGATGGCCGCGGAACCGAAGGTCTCAAAATCAACAAATCAAACTGGGCAAATCCACTGGATATGCCTCCCTACGTTGCCTATCAGATTACCTGTGGTATCACCTTCACCTTCGGGGGTCTCAAAGTTGATAAATATGCCCAGGTTATCGATGATGATGGTCACGTGATCCAAGGGCTCTATGCGGCGGGCGAACTTGTCGGCGGTCTTTTCTACTTTAACTATCCCGGCGGAACTGGTCTGACATCCGGCGCTGTGTTCGGTAAGATTGCCGGTGCCAGTGCGGGAGATTACCTAAACAAATCATGACGCTCTCTACGGACCATCCCGCCCCCCGATGCAACTGGTTTTCGCGATGGCTTGGACGTTCGATAATAAAAGTCGCAGGTTGGAAGGTTGCAGGAGGTGTACCTCAAAGCAAGAGTATGATAATTATCGCTGCACCCCATACCAGCAACTGGGATCTCTTTTTTCTGCTGGGTGCCGCCTATACATTCCATCTACAAATCCACTTCCTGATTAAGAACAACCTCTTCGTACCGGTTGTGGGATCAATACTGTCCTTTTTAGGTGGTATCCCGGTGGATCGATCAGGCGCCCACAATTTAGTGGCAAACCTGGTGGCTCGCATCAACGCCTCCGACGGCCTCTCCCTGGTTATACCCCCTGCCGGAACGCGGAAGTACACCGACTACTGGAAATCCGGGTTCTACCGGATCGCGCTGGAGGCGAACATCCCGATCGTTTGTGGCTACCTTGATTACGCAGAAAAGGAAGCGGGTCTCGGCCTCTCTTTCTATTTATCCGGCAATATGACCGAGGATATGGATCGAATCCGCGAATTTTATGCGCCGAAGACAGGTCGGTTTCCTGACAACACCAGCCGGATCATCCTCAGGGAAGAAGGATAGGAATATTCGCCTGGCCTTGTACCTAACCGGAACTTCTTCAACACCCGCTAGTGGTCAAATATGATGACACTTCGGGCAACTTCTCCGGTTTTCATATCCGCGAATGCATCGTTGATCTTTTCAAGGGGAAGGCGCTTCGATATCATTTGATCCAAATGCAGTTTTCCCTGTAGATAAAAATCGATAAATCTGGGCATATCTACCCGAAAACGATTAGAGCCCATCATCGATCCCTGGATTTTCTTCTCCTGTAAAAATGAAGAACCCGTCAATTCGATTTTTACGCCCACGGGGATCATGCCAATAATGGTCGCTGCACCGCCTGGTCGGATCATGCTGAAGGCCTGCTCGGCTGTTTGTTTCAATCCGATGGCCTCAAATGAATACTGCACCCCCTGGCCGCCAGTCAGTTCCCGGACCTGGTCGACCACATCTCCCGTACTGCCGTTGACAACATGGGTGGCACCAAAGTCTTTCGCCATTTCGAGTTTCGAGTCCACCATATCTACCGCGATTATTTTTCCTGCACCAGCCAGTGCCGCGCCGTTGATGCACGACAGACCCACCCCACCGCAACCAATGACTGCCACTGAGGATCCGGGTTCAACCTTGGCGGTATGGAATACCGAACCCACACCGGTGGTGACCCCACAGCCAATCAGGGCAGCCCGGTCTAAAGGCATATCATCTCTGATTTTAACCAGTGCATGCTCATGAATCAGCATCTGTTCTGCAAACGAGGATAGATTGGCAAACTGATGGACGATGTTTCCTTCCTTGGCAAGTCTGGGCTCTTCGTCATGACCACGACGGGTTTCCGAGCTGCTACAAAGTGACATATGGCCCGTGAGGCAACTTTCACAGTGCCCGCAAAACACAGAAAGGCATGTAATAACATGATCTCCGGGCTTGACATAGGACACGTCGGAGCCGACCTGTTCCACAATCCCCGCAGATTCATGACCCAGTACCATGGGCGACTGGCCAGGGTACAATCCCTCGATAAAATGCAGGTCACTATGGCAAACCCCTGCTGCAGCTGTTCTGACCAGCACTTCCCGGGGGCCCGGTTTTGAAATCTGAATGTCTTCTATTTCCAGTGGTTGACCCACTTCACGAAATACCGCTGCTTTCATATCTACCTCCTGTTTGAATTGTGCCTATCGGCAATAGTCCTCAAGCTTGATACTATACCCAATCCCTCATGGCTTCATACATTATGCCTACCCTCGTCACAGGATTCTCCCCATTCGATGGTAGAAACGTCAATTCATCCTGGGTTGCAGCCTCAAGCCTCCGTGACGTGGCGACACTCAGAATTCCCGTCGTCTGGGGAAAACCGCTGGAGTTACTTCAAGCAGCCATTGCAGAATTTGAACCCAACATTATCATCAGTATGGGTGAAGGCAAGGAAGAATATTTCCATATTGAGACTGTCGCCAGAAACAAACGCAATCCGCGACAGGACAACAACGGTCAGCTTCCATCCACACCGATCATCACCGGCGCGCCAGACACCCTCCAGGCCACTATTGACAGCACTGCGCTTCACCACGCGCTTAAAGCGGAACAAATACCCGTGAGGATTTCTAATGATGCCGGTGGTTTTCTATGCGACGAAACACTCTACGTCCTGGAAATGATGAAACTGCAACGGCCGGTGGTGGAGACTGTTGTATTTGTTCACCTGCCACCTTTCGGCACACGGCTTGTTTACAAGGGCGAACAATGTACCTGCGACCCGGCTATTTTGTCGGACTTTGCAAACTGCCTTCTGGCCAGTGTCGAGGAACTTCACTCGAAAAAAGGGGTTTTTAGCTGATCGGTTCCAAATTGACAGACACCTGGGCATTTTTCTTAACTTCCCCTCTTCGCAACGCGTTGAAAACAATGGATAATGCCAGCAAAATAGTTTCTAAAAAGAAAGGATAAGCCATGCAGTGCCCCAAATGTAAATCGCCGATGGAAGAGCAGACTCTTAGTACATTGGAGGGTAACGTCACCGTCGATCGATGCGTTACCTGTAAAGGTCTGTGGTTCGATATCGGCGAAGCTGAGACCCTGAAAAGAAAGTGGATGTCTGATCATGTCGACACCGGGGACCCCACCATCGGTCGGGAGCAGAATAAAATTCGCGACATTTGCTGCCCGCGATGCGGCGACCCCATGGAAAAACTACAGGCAAACCCATATCGAGTACGAGGCTTGCGAAAAGCACGGTATGTATTTGGATGCAGGGGAATTTACCGACTACAAGCACGAAACGCTCATGGATATTTTTCGTGATTTCATATTCATGCTGAAGAAGGCTTAGGTGCGTTTAACTGCCTTTTCCGACTGCAGGGAACCAAGTGAATGAAGTAATAACCGCCAGATCATGGCACAGAGTTCAGGTGTTGGGTCATTTGCTGGGGGAAACCATGACAGCCCAGTATGGCCAGGATTTTCTCGACAAAATAGAGGAAATTCGACTGCTTGCCAAAGTTCGGCGTAAGGGTGGCGAAGCCAATACATCATTGCAGCGAGTTCTCGCTGCCCTGAGCGATGACGACATGATTTCTGTTGCCCGCGCATTTAACCAGTTCCTCAATCTCGCAAACATTGCCGAACAGGCAGAAACGACCGACGAGCAAACCGCCACCTATCCAGAGAACTCAACCCTAAAGGGCGTCTTCGACCGACTGGCTCGCGAAATCGATGATAAGCAGCGCATTGTCGACACCGCATCAAAGATCAGGTGCGAACTCGTACTGACTGCCCACCCAACTGAAATTACGCGACGAACCTTGATTCAAAAGTACAACAGAATTGCATCTCGACTGGTGTCTGTGAATGAAGAGGATGTCCTGAGCGCGACAGACAGGATGGAGTTGGAACGCCTGATCGCAGAAGTCTGGTACACCGACGAAATCCGAACCGAGCGCCCAACACCCCAGGATGAAGCTAAATGGGGCTACGCAGTCATCGAACACTCGTTTTGGGAAGCTATTCCGATTATCTGGAAAGGGCTGGACAAGCTGCTACAAGACACAACCGGTGAAAAATTGCCGCTCTCAGCAACACCAATTCGGGTGTCCTCGTGGATGGGAGGGGATCGCGACGGCAACCCTAATGTGACTGCAGAAGTAACTGAAGAAGTGATCAACCTCGCCAGATGGATGGCGGCTGATCTGTATATAAGAGACCTCGATGAGCTGCTGGCGCAACTTTCGATGACACAGTGTAATGACGAGGTCAGGGAAATCTGCACCGAGGAAACACATGAACCTTATCGCGTCGTATTAAGAAATTTAAGAGATAACCTGAAACAAACTCGCCTCTGGTCAATCACCGATGCGGCTCCTGCAGGCAATCTGATTCTGACGAGGGAGCAACTGTTCAAACCACTCTATCTTTGCTACAAGTCGTTGCATGAATGCGGCATGCAGATCATTGCCGAAGGGTTACTAAAAGAAACACTGATTCGCATTTCTACCTTCGGCGTAACCCTGGTTGACCTGGACATTCGCCAGAATGCAGAAAAGCACACTGAGCTACTGAACTCACTGACCGAGTATCTCGAACTCGGCAGCTATGCCGCCTGGCCTGAAAGGGCGCGGCAGGATTTTCTACTCACCGAGCTGGAAAGCAAACGCCCCTTGATCCCGGAACATTGGCAACCCGGTGCAGAAAATCAGGAAGTGCTGGATACGTTTCGTCTTATTGCCAACTGCCAGGCAGAAGGAGTTTCGAGCTATATTATATCGATGGCAAAAAACCCTTCCGATGTTCTTGCAGTGGTGCTGCTGCTAAGAAAATGTGGTGTCGATTGGGAAATTCCAGTGGTGCCTTTATTTGAGACTCTGGATGACCTTGAGAACTCAGCCTGGACCCTGGAGAGGCTGTTACGTATCCCCTGGTACACCAACTATATTAAGGGGAGCCAACAGATCATGATCGGCTACTCTGACTCCGCGAAGGATGCTGGTCAGATGGCGGCTGCGTGGGCACAATACCGTGCCCAGGAGGAGTTGGTCCGGGTCAGTGAGAAATATGGCGTTAACCTGACTTTGTTTCACGGCCGTGGCGGCACGGTTGGCAGAGGTGGCGCTCCAGCCAGGGAAGCAATCTTGTCCCAACCACCCGGTTCCGTAAAAAACAGCATGCGAGTCACTGAACAAGGCGAGGTTATTCGGTTTAAGTATGGTTCTCCGGTTCTTGCGCTGAATAGCCTGGATCTGGTTTTAGGGGCAACCCTGGAGGCATCCCTGTTGCCACCGCCACGACCCCTGGATAACTGGCGCAACATGATGGACAAACTGGCGGACGTGGCCAAAGTCAGCTACCGGGAAATGGTACAAAACAATCCACGTTTCGTTGAGTACTTTGAACAGGGCACACCGGAGAATGAACTCTCGCTGTTGGCACTCGGCAGTCGTCCTGCCAGACGACCTGCCCGGGAAGGGGAATCCCGGGGTATTGAAGACTTGCGCGCAATTCCGTGGATTTTCGCCTGGACTCAGAAAAGACTGATGCAACCCGCCTGGCTTGGAACGGATGAAGCATTTAACAAGAATTTTGATGGTAAGAGTCTGCATATTCTTAAAGAGATGATTGAACGATGGCCTTTTTTCCAGACCCAGCTGGACATGCTGGAAATGGTTTTGAGTAAGGCGGATGCCGATATTGCACGGCATTATGACGAAGTTCTCGTGCAGGAGAATTTGCGGCCCATGGGCGAGGAATTCAGGCAACGTATGCTGGGTCTTATCGACAATCTTAACAAAATGAAAGGTCAGGAATCACTGCTGGAAAATTCACCTGGTATCAAGCGTTCACTGGAACTTCGAAATACCTATACGGACCCGTTGCATTTTCTACAAATAGAACTGATGTCCCGTTGCAGACAGAGTAGCGAGGAGTCCCGCGAGAAGATTGACAAGTCGCTCCTTGTTACCATTGCTGGCATCGCCGCGAGTATGAGAAATACCGGTTAGGGAATAGCCATTAGCTGCATTCGATGTCTATGTTACTGGCAGCGGTCATCGCCTTGCTTTTCGCCTGATCTATATCTTTACCCAACGCCAGCGCGACACCCATCCGGCGTCGACCTGCGACTTCCGGCTTACCAAAAATTCTAACCTGGGTATCTGGTTCTTCCAACGCCTTTTCAATACTGTTGTAAGTAACTAATGACGACTCGCCTTCTGCCAGAATGACACAGGAAGCAGCAGGGCCAAATTGTCGAATTCCGGGAATCGGAAGCCCCATTATCGCCCTGACATGCAACGAGAACTGTGACAGATCCTGCGAGATCATCGTCACCATACCGGTATCATGTGGCCTTGGAGATACCTCACTGAATATCACCTCGTCCCCGACGATGAACAGTTCTACCCCAAAGATACCGAAACCGCCGAGTGCCTCGGTTACTTTCATGGCAATTTCTTGCGCATTTTGGCGAGCCTTGTCACTCATTGGCTGCGGTTGCCACGACTCCCTGTAATCTCCATCTTCCTGACGATGTCCGATGGGCTCGCAAAAAGTTGTGCCACCCTTGTGACGCACCGTCAGCAGGGTAATTTCATAATCAAACTCAACAAAGCCCTCAATAATGACACCTCCGGCACCGGTCCTGCCACCGGATTGCGCATAGGACCAGGCGTTGGCTACATCCCCGACTTCTTTTAACAGGCTCTGCCCTTTCCCCGACGACGACATTATCGGCTTGACGATACAGGGCAGGCCAATTTTGCCAACGGCTTCACGAAATTCTGATTCTGTATCAGCAAATTCAAATGGTGAGGTCCGGAGCCCCAGAGTCTGCGCTGCCAGACGTCGAATTCCTTCCCGGTTCATGGTTAACCGGGCAGCCTCGGCGCTCGGTATTACGTTATATCCTTCACTCTCCAATTCAACCAGGGTGCCCGTACTAATGGCTTCAATCTCGGGGATAATATAATCAGGGTTTTCCTTTTCAATAATTTCCCGCAACGCCTTTCCATCCAACATGGAAATAACATAGGAACGATGTGCAACCTGCATTGCGGGAGCATTTGCGTAACGATCCACCGCGATAACCTCTACACCATAACGCTGCAGTTCAATCACAACTTCTTTACCCAATTCGCCGCTCCCGCAGAGCAATGCCCGCGTAGCAATGGACGACAGTGGAGTGCCGACTGATGTCATGTTCAATCCTTATGTAGTTAAACGCCAATTGGCTGAAGATTATCAAACGTCTCGCTACAACTCCAGATTGATTTCTGCGCGGATTTAATTGTATTGACAGGGCACTCCCCCAGGATCGAAAACTGTCCCAATATTGCACCCGCAGACCAGCTCAATAGTATTCCCGCCAATAACTATGGGTGCCACAATATTCCACCTCGACTCAAATAATGGTTGCTGGAGTCAGCGACGCAGGCGGTACGTCAAACACACCCGTGCTGGGGTCGACCATTGGTGACAAGTTCGACGAAACAGTCACCCGCATTGGGGACAGGGAAGCCGTCGTATCCATTAAGGTACCCAGATATATTCGATTCACAGACGAGTTCCCATGACGGTAACCGCCAAGGCGCAGAAGTTTAAAATGCGTGAAGTCAGTATCAGCGAGTTGGGTCTTGAGGAATTGGGTACTGGGTGAGTATTTTGTGTCTATGCGCAGGAGTTAGCTTGGGCGGCTCGTCAACAGAAAACGCTGGTAAATACAAGGATTCGTAAATACAAGAGCTCGTAAATACAAGGGCTCGTAAATACAAAGGGCTCCTTACGATTTTTGTTGGCTTCGAACCTCATTATTCTTGTTACCCAGCGTAATATGCTTCGGTCCAGAAAGGTTGGTTTGCCCGGACACGCCAGTGGGTATCATTTGAATTTCACCGCCAGATTTCAGAAAAACAGCTGTCTGCTCTTCGATAGAAAGTTCTGGCACAACAGCCTTTGATTTCTTTGCCATATTAGTCTTTGGAACTCTGAAATAAGGCATTATACATCAATTACACCGTTTTTGTTGTTGCTTGCACTAGACAGGCTCCCCTAATGCCCTTGCCCTCTCAAGACGCGTGGCTTCATCTTCAGGCAAATACTTCATCGCGACAATCAGGCAACCGATGGTGATAACGAAAATGAACATGGAACACGCCATAGCCAAACGCAGCGAATCGGCTTCTCCCATCCCGTTGGCGCCAAAAACATCACTCATCTGACCAATTACATAAGGGCCGAGAGCCAGGCCAATAAAGGTGTTGACCAGAATATAGTATGCGCCCGCCACTGCCCTCATCCTTGGCATCACAAGATCGCTCGCCGTACTCGGGGGAATTCCGGCCCACAATGCGCTGGGAATGTGATAGAAAAAATTTAGCCAAAATGCAGTGACCAAACTGTCGGTGTAAATCATCCACAAAACCATGGGAATAGTTCCACCAACGACCAGAAACCCAATCATCAGCCGCCCCGTCGGAAACCTCTGTTTTAGTTTGTCCGCCAGGTATCCCCCGCTGGTGACTGCTATCAAACCACCGAGGGCACTGCCACCGCCTATATAAAGACCCACTTCTGCTGCGCTGGCACCGTGCACCCGCATGAGTAAAGGTGCGGTCCAGAACCCGACACCGTAGGTAACAAAAGCAATCGTCGGAAAGGCAATCAGCGTGAAGATAAACGCCTTGGAATGAAACATCATGCCAAAGGTTGCCGGATCACGTTCTTTTAGCGACTGCGCCCATGAAAAAGTGACATAGATGCCAAACCCAATCGCAATCCACTGCATGACGCTACCCGTCAGCCAGATCAACGCCATCGCTGCCAGCACAATAGCCAATGCAAAGGCCAGGTTGAGTTTTAAAGACGCCTTGTGTCTAACAATACTAATGAGGTTGAGAGGCGGCAGTACTGAAGCCAGTTCGGCTCCCAGCAATTTGAACGGCGCCGGGTGCGGCTTTGTGGCTAATCCTTCACTGGCACCCCTGACAGGTTCTCTTAGTGTTCGTACCCAGATCGCCATCAGGATACCTGGTAAACCAACAGCCATGAAAGCTACCTGCCATCCCTTTAACCCGAATGGCGCGTCCGTCGGGTAAGTCGCCGCCCAGTAGTCCAGAATATAGCCGCCCAGGAATAAACCAATACCGGCACCGATATAAACACCGGCGGAATAAATCGCAATCACCGTCGCCCGTTGATGCACCGGGTAATAATCCGATAGCAACGAGTAAGCTGCCGGGGACGCACTGGCTTCACCAATACCAACCCCAACGCGAAATGCCGCCAAAGCCGGAAAAGAGCGTGCTGTACCGGATAATGCCGTCATGACACTCCAGAAGAACAAGCCGCCAGAGATCAGGCTACGCCTGACCCAGACATCAGCAAACCTCGCCAGCGGAATGCCAAATACAGCATAAAATACTGCAAACACCGTACCGTACAGGAAACCAATCTGCGCATCGGTCGCGCCAAGATCGGCTTTGATATCCTCCGCAAGGATAGAGAGGATGTTGCGATCAATGAAGTTAAATATGTAAACAAGAACCAGGACAGCCAGTACGTAATTCGCATATGCCCCGCCGGTTTTTGTTTCTGCTGTTTCGTCTATGTCAAGCTCTGTGGCTTCGTTGGCACCTCTTTCGCTCATACTTTCCCCTGAAATCTGTCACACAGGCAGCCTTATTTTTTTTGGTTATCAAAGACGCTGCTGTTGTAAAGCAAGGCTGCTCTATTTAGGCCTTCAAATCAAGGTTAGTTACCAAACCGGTATCGAAGCTTAATCACAAAGAAATCTATGATTGGATTCGTTAGCGCATCGTGGAACAAATCCGAAAACTCGGCATCCTCTACAACCAGACTACCGCCCCTGGTGTACACAACAAAAGTCAGACATAGGCGCAATCTCCCATCGATATGAAACTGCGTCGTAACCCGGCTGATGGCAAAATCATCTGAGGCTGCTCCCGGTGGTTTAATAACTGGCACAAGAACGCTTCCCCCATAACATCCCCTTGGGCAGTGCGACACAGATCCCAATTGGTTATAATGCCCTCAGGAGATTCCACAGGTACCCATATTCAATTTAGGCAAACGCATGTTTGAAATACTTAAAGCTTTTCTTAAAACTTTCATTACAGGTTTGATGCTCATTTCCGGCAACGCATCAGCGGATGTACTGAGTAGTATTCTTGAGAAAGGAACCATGAGGGTCGGGGTTGCCTTGTTTGTGCCCCATACAATACAGGACAAAGAATCAGGGGAACTTAGCGGCTTCGAGATCGACGTGGCAGAGAACCTTGCCAGTGATCTCGGAGCAAAAACCGAATTCGAGGTTTACAATTGGGAAGATATTATTCCAGCCCTTGAAAAAGGCGAGATCGATATAATCCTGGGCGGCATGGCAATCACGCCAGCCCGGGCACTGCGGCTTAACTTTACCCAACCTTATTCAGAATCCGGTATCGGGCTTGCTACAAATACCCAGTTAACGAAAAGAATTACCAAACTCGGCGATCTGAACAATTCAAAATACAGCGTAGCCGTGGTGGCGGATACGGTTTCCCTCGATTTCATCAAACGCCACTTTGACAAAATCACAATCAAAACCTATAAAACCAGCGAAGAAGCGGGCAATGCGGTTTCTGGCGGGCAAGCCCATGCTTTTGTCGGATCAGTACCACAGCCCAAGTTTTTGGCCCTCAATAATCCCGGCAAAGTGGATTCACCCCTCAAAAAACCACTACTGCCGTACAAGATAGGTATGGCAGTTAAAAAGGGTGAGCAGCAATGGTTAAATTTTCTAAATTCATGGATCACTGCAAGGCAGGCAGACAACTGGTTGACAGTCAACCAGAAATACTGGTTTGACAGTCTTCGTTGGCAGACGGAGGTAGGGAAGTAAGTGTTAACACTGAATATGATTGAAATTTCCAAGGATCGATGGCTGGTGGCTTTGATTGCCCTGCTCCTCTCTGCATTTGTACTGGCTGAACAGAGCAGTGAATTGTCGACCTACGACGATCTGATGAAAGATACGATCTATGGCGGTGCTGGCCACTGGCGCAGCAAACCGGCATCTACTGAAGACGATTGGCGGTCAGTAGACCAGGAAGAGTTAACATTTAACCATGATGCCGCCAACAATCCAGGAGAGGGTGCCAGGAACAGCAATGATGCCAGGGACAAGTTCAATTTTGAAAATGCTGAACAAGGCTATAGATTGTTCAAAATTGAGATATGACCTGGGTAATCCTAGCTGGCTGCTAAAGACCACCATCTTCACCCCGGCCGAATCGGTATAGCAGGCTGACCGTTGCACTTTGTTGCCTGACATCTGCATCCGGGCTGGTGTGCTGTATCCAGTTGCCATACACAGCCCAGTGATTATTGATCTGGTGGTGTAAACCCAAACCAAATGTCCAAAGAAAGTTCGTTTGATCCCTGTTTTTATCAAATATCTCCTCGCCAATCCCGAAAGTGATGAACGGACGTGTTTTTGATTCTGGTCTAAAGTAATACTGAGCATCCAGGCCATAATTTTCATAGATAAATGTGTCACCCGTCGGTTGGCTTTTTACCTTGGCGCGGCCGTACCTTAATCGGGTAGAAAAACGCGGCGTGAAATAGAGCCCGAGTGTAAATTCCGGATAGGTACCGGCGTCGAAATTGTCATAGGTGATTAACCCCCAGCTGGGGGTGATCAGCGTCACCAGTTGATCTTCTAATCGGAAGTGTCCCACACCAACGCTGATTCCAACGATCCCCGTATCAACAGGATCATTGGATATAGCCTGGTAACGTTTGTAATAGATCGGTTCGTTACCCTGATTCAGAGTGTACTGGAAATTCAGGCTTAACTGTTTTTCAGTGGGAGCATCAAAGGTGTCACCCATCGGTGCATCCTTGTAACTGATGTAACCGGTACCGGCTGTAATGAGTTGGCGCCCCAATTTGTTGTTGACCCAGCCACTAATCGTGTCAATGGGGTCAAGAAAGAACAACGCCGTACTCCCCCATCTCCTGGACCCCCAAACAGTACCTCCACGCTGCATGATTTGTTGTTCTTTGTTAAACATCCATTCACCAACAACCCAACCAAGGGTGGGAGTAACCACCAGATCCTGGATGGAAGGAATTTCGGCAAATGCCTCTATGCCGTATTCCCACCAGAACGTTGACATCATGAAAGAGTAAAAGGCGGAATCCCACTGACGGTAACCTGACTTTCGGGCTATCTGGTAGTACATGCCACCCTGGTAAGGATGGCCAATATAGTTGTAAAACCAGTGATCCCTGTCCCAGACCGGACCGTCCTTAACATGCTCACCCCACTTCTCATGAAGTGGTTCTCCGGTGTCATCGTCATAGCCCCTGATACTGTCTGGCAGCAGCAACGACGCACCGGCAAGCGTGAACACATAACCAAATATCGATTTACTCTGAGACCAAACACGTTGGCTATCCTCACCATTTTGGGGATTAAACAGTGAAATACTGTAAGGTGAATCATAGATGGAATTATCAAATTCCAGGTTTTCCCAGCTGGAGTTGCTTGGCAGGTTGACGTAGTCGAATTCATCCTCGGGTTGTGGTTGTTCCATTCGGACAACAGAAGGGGTATCAACAGGTTCCGCAACAACGGAAACCACCTGGAGACAGGTCATGGCAATGAAAAATACAGGATTTCGAAATAATCTATTGATGGTTAGATACTACTTCTTAAGAATCGCGACAAATTTTACAATGATCCGTTTGTTAAACAGTCGTCGCTAGACCGCCAATCAATTACTACGCCTATCGTTCTTATTCTCGGTCAAAAGACTTAACGATACAAGGGGGCGACCTGATGTTTATGGCACTTCAACGAAGCGCCACGCCTGGTTCAGCTTCATCCCATTGTGACGGTAGAATACAGCCTAATACTTCAATCTGAAGATCGCTTCCCTGGCGAAGCAGCAGGCTGATACCGTAAAATGCTTCCTTTCCAACATTAAAATCCAGGATGTCGTTTAGTCGTTCATCTTTAAGCGCGTTCATACAGTTGCTGTGAGTGATCAGGACAATATTCGTACCGGGTCGTTTCTGGCTTTTCATCTTCTCCAACAACTCGTTTCTGCATCCCTCGGCAAGCCATTGCGCAGCTAGCGCCGTATCAGGCTTGACAATTTCTGCCGTCATGGTCGTTCTCAACGCCGGGCTGTGGAGTACATCAACATTGTCGTAACCTAACTTGCGTAATCCGTTCCTGATTTGCCGGGCCTGCTCGATTCCTTCCTCCGTCAGCCATTCGTCGTTCAACGGACACTTTGGATCAGCCGATGTACATTTCTCGGTATGGCGAAGCACGACAAAGATGTCGCCATCGTGCCAGGACTTTTTAATCTCCGAATAGGCCGCCGTCACCATCCCCTCGCATTTGGGCACCAGGCTATCCAGGGCGTAGAATGTGATCACGGACAGAAGTAACAATCCAAGTACCGCAACAGGAAATCGACTATTTTTCAGCAATGTAGATACCATCTCTCGCGGTCGGACACGTTGTGACTGACAAGTTATCGCATATGAATGCCCCCTGCCAGTACCGTGTCCGACCATCTTTTATTGTTTGCGACCGGCCTGGTGGCTCGTGTTACTCTTTGACCCTCTGGTCCTTGATTTGACCTTCGACCTGATGGGAGACGCAGATGCAAGATACTGTTGATGTACTGATAATCGGTGCCGGTGCCTCAGGTGCTGCCATGGCCTGGAGCCTCGCGGATACGAGGATGCGAATCCTTTGCCTTGAGCAAGGCGACTGGATGAATTCGGCCGAGTATCCAACCACGAAACAGGACTGGGAGGTGCAGCAGTTCAAGGACTTTAACAGTAATCCCAACGTTCGCGGGCTGCCAACAGACTACCCGATCAACGACGAGGACTCGCCAATCTCCGTCGTCAATTTCAACGGGGTTGGTGGTGGGACGATACTCTACGCTGCGCACTTCCCCCGCTTACATCCGTCTGATTTCCGAGTAAAGTCGCTGGATGGAGTGGCTGAAGACTGGCCCGTTGATTATTCTCAACTCGAACCCTATTTTAACCAAAATGACCGGATGATGGGTGTTTCTGGGCTTTCCGGAGATCCCGCATACCCTCCCAAACAACCCCCTTTACCCCCTATTCCACTTGGACTTGTCGGAGAAACCATCGCCAGAGGGTACAACAACCTGGGTTGGCACTGGTGGCCTTCAGACAGCGCTATCATCTCCCAGCCCTACCAGGGTCGGGATAAATGCCTGAACCTGGGACCCTGTACTTCTGGCTGTTCCCAGGGCGCAAAATCCAGTGTCGACATCACCTACTGGCCGGAAGCGATTCGGCGCGGAGTTGAACTCAGAACACGCTGCCGGGTGCGTGAAATAACAGTGAATGAAGATGGCATGGCTGACGGTGTGATCTACTACGATGCTGATGGTGTTGAACAACAACAGAAAGCTGAAGTTGTTATAATGGCATGCAATGGTGTTGGCACACCTCGACTTCTGCTGAACTCACGCTCTGATCAATTCCCCGATGGCCTGGCGAATCGTAGCGGTCTCGTTGGCAAGAATCTGATGTTCCACCCCTTTGGTATTGTCCAGGGGGTATTCGAGGAAAAACTGGACAGCCACATCGGTCCCCAGGGTTGCTGCATACTGAGTAAGGAGTTTTACGAAACGGATCTGTCCCGGGGTTTCGTTCGGGGATACAACATGCAGATTACACGGGGAGCAGGGCCCGTCGGTACGGCATTGCAAGGCCATGTTGCGGGAATCATTCCCTGGGGTGAAGGTCATCATGCGGCCTTCGAAAAACGCTTCGATCATGTCGCATCGATCGCTATCCTCTGCGAGGATCTGCCCGAGGAACACAACACAGTGAGCCTCGACCCACACCTTGTGGATTCCGACGGCATTCCGGCACCGAAGATCACCTACCGAATGAGTGAGAACAGCAGAAAGATGCTCGATCACGGACTAGCGCGTGGAGAAGAAGTGATGGTCGCGGCTGGCGCTAGAGACATCACTTCCGCCGGACCGGTTCGCCCTGCTGGTTGGCACCTGTTGGGTACCGCGCGTATGGGCGATGATCCTGACAAATCGGTAGTTAATTCCTGGGGGCGCAGTCATGATGTTCGCAATCTCTTCATTGTCGACGGCAGCATATTCGTCACGTCCGGCGGCGTGAATCCAACCAGCACGATTCAGGCATTGGCACTCTACATTGCCGACACTATGAAAAAGAATCTTGCTAATCTGTTCGACTAAGGCGCGCTTAATATGAAAGATGACAATGACATCATTACAACCGACAATCCGCTGACGTCAGCACAACAAGCCAACCTGGCCGCCCTTCTGGACGCCATGATTCCAGCCGACGAAGACAGGGAATTACCAAGTGCAGCAGAACTGGATCTGGTCACTTACATCACTGGCCAGGCGCCCGAGTTTATTCCAGTTCTGGCGCTGGCACTGAACAGCTTTGAAGAGCCGTTCGCCGGGCTCCCACGAACAGAGCGACACCTGCTAGTCGAGGAATTCAGCAAAAACGAGGCTGACCTGTTTAACGCCCTGCTGTTCCACACATTCGCCTGTTATTACCAGGATGATCGTGTGCTGGTGGGATTGGGTCTGGCACCAGGACCGCCATTCCCAAGGGGAAACGAAATAGAGCCAGGCGATTTATCCCTGCTCGACCCTGTACTTCAACGCTCGCAGCTGTACCGTTCCATCGTTGACTGAGCGTCTTTGAAGACCAGCATTGATGATCTGATAAACAACACGGCAATACCTAAACCGACCAGAACATCCGGCCAGTGACTCGCCGTCAACAGCACCCCTGCCCCGGCAATGAGCACCGATACATTGGCAATAATGTCATTCCTGGAGCACAACCAGACCGAACGCATATTGACATCGTCTTCCCGGTGCCGTGTGAGTAAATAAAGACAAACACTATTGGCAACAAGGGCAAGAATACCGATGGACCCCATGATTTCATATTGAGGTACTTCAACATAGACCAGTTTTGTGCCCACCTGAAATAAGACAAACACCCCGAACATGAACATAACTGCGCTCTTGGCGTAAGCCGCCCTCGCCTTCCAATCATCTTCTTTCGCAACCACATAAAGGCTAAAACCATAGACAAATGCATCCCCAAGCATATCCAGGGAATCGGCCATCAAAGCGGTGGATGAAGCAATAAACCCTGCGGAGAATTCCACAACAAACATAACGCAATTAACAGCCAGAACAACCACCAGCGTTTTGGACTGCTTATCGCGAAGCTTGTCGATTTCACAACTTGTTTCCGTACAACAACTACTCATGTTTACTCTTCTTCTGTCAGGTTCTGCTAGCGGCTCTATCGGCAATGCAGCGTTTGCTATCAAACTCGATAACTCAAAATCCACATTAAGCAGATTATAACCATAAAAGGGGAAGGTCCGTGATCATTCAACTTGCAGCAGCTACCCTTTTATCTGGCGCTTCTTTTTGTTTACAGTAGGCTAAACCTACAAACAGGAGGTAAATCATGAAGGCGGTACGTGTATATACGGGTAACGACAACGCTTCACATTTCGAGGATATTGAAATCACACTTAAAGACCAGGGTGCCGTGGGTAGAAACTCAGACCTCTGGCGTGGCAAAGGCGTCATCTTCCGTGAAGTGGATGGGGACTATGCACTGGACTACCATACGGCCCCGAGGCGGCAGTTTGTTATCAATCTGACAGGTTCCGTGGAAATCGAAGTGGGTGACGGCAGTGTTCGCCGTCTAGGGCCCGGTGATATTCTGCTGGCTGAAGACACCACCGGGCAAGGCCATATTAGCAGGGCAGTCAATGGTGAGTCCCGCAGATGTCTGTTTGTGCCGTTGGACTCGGATTGAACCAGGATGACTCCTAACGGGGTCTGGCAACATCATAGGGTATCGCGTTGTCAAATTAGATACAAAAAGAAGAGGTGTGTATGTTCAGATTTCCAGTGCTTGTCTTTGCGTTGGTGTTAGTCGCTGCCTGCAGCCCTGACGCTGCTGACTCCGTTGACTCTGCAAGTCTTTCGCCGAAACAAGAACCAGTGACGGTTGAAGTCAGTCAGGGTACCAACATGGCAGTCGCCGTTTCACCTGATGGCGAGCGAATTGTAGCGAGTATTCAGGGGACCTTGTTCACGCTGGATGCATCGGGAGGCAAGGCAACGGCGATTACAGATTACTACTTTGACGCCAGGGAGCCACATTGGTCCAAAGATGGATCATTGATTGTTTTCCAGGGATATAAGAGCGGCAATTGGGATCTGTGGCAGTTGGGATCCAATGGGGAGAATCCCACGGCACTTACCAGCGACCCTTTCGATGATCGGGAACCTGCCTTCTCACCCAGGACCAACGATGTGGTTTTTTCGTCAGACCGGGATGGCAACTATGACATCTGGTTACTCACTGACGGCACTCAGTTGCAACTGACGAAAAGCGAGGAAAACGAACACTCTCCGGCCTGGTCTGCCGATGGCAACAAAATCGCATTCGCTGCCAACGCAGGTAAAGGTAATTACGAGATCCGACTGCTGGAATTATCCGCAGATGCATCCCCCAGCGATTCATCCTTAAAAAAGATAACAACCCTGCTGACAGAGACAGGGGCCATTTCAGGCATTTCATGGAGACCTGATGACAGTGGAATAAGCTACAGGCTTCGAACCAGTTCAGCGGCTGCGGGTTTAAGTGCAAAACTCAAGCTGCTGGATCTTGCCAGCGGCGAAGCTAGGACCTTGTCTGCGGACGATGCCGACGTCTTTCCATTTCGTGGCAGCTGGACGACAAAAGATACGCTGGTTTACACCGCCAGTGGCGAGATCAGGCGACTCGTCATTGAGGAAACAGAATCGGTGATTCCATTCACCGCCAGTTTCACCTTAAATCGGGAAAGCTACCAGCGTAAGAGGCGTGATTACAGCGACGTGGAACGAACCGCGCTTGGAATATCCACACCGGCAATCTCATCAGATGGAGAGTCAGTGACGTTTACGGCGCTCGGGGACTTGTGGCTAATGAATGTCTCAAGTGGCGAAATCCAGCAGTTAACAAATGATCCCTTTGCAGACCAGACACCGGTTTTCTCAGCTGATGGATTAAACATTGCCTATTTATCAGACAAAACCGGAGATCTGGCGATCTGGGTTTATTCACTTGTCGATAATGTTGCGGCAGAACTGGAAGGGAATCTAGACCTGACGGGCATTGCCTGGTCTCCGGACGGAAAAAGCATCGCCGGGTTCAAATCCCTGCAGGGCAATCCTCTTGGTGCCCAGCTTACCGTGGTCAATCTGGTAAGTGGTGAGCAACTTTCAATTTATAAACCGATGCCCCCGCAGCCAATCTCATGGCGAGCCGACAGCAGGCAACTGGTCACCGCCGTCCTTTCCCCTTACTCCACTCGTTTTCGAGAGGGTGTTTACAATCTGCTCGCGATTGATGTTGAATCTGGGGAGACGACCCGGATGACGCCGACTCCACATCAGGATTTGTTTAATCCTCATCTCTCGCCCGATGGCGAAACATTTACCTATATCCAGCAAGCCCTGTTATGGCGTGCAAGATTAGACGGCCAGGGTGAGCCGGTCAAACTCACAGAGATACTCACGGATAATCCTTCCTGGAGTGCCAATGGTGAGTACGTGGTTTTCATGAGCGGGGACAAGATGTTCCGGTTATCAGGCTCGACGGGAACCCTCACCGATATCACGCCGCAACTGCACTACAGACTGGACAATCAGCCCGATGAATGGGTGCTGCGCGCAGGCAGGTTATTCAACGGCCGATCTGGTCAGTACCAGCAAAATGTTGATATTGTGATTTCCGGCAATCGAATCAAGGCAATCGGACCTCAAATTGAACAACACCTGAAAGTAGTGAATATGTCCGACAAAACGATCATGCCGGGCTTGTTTGAAATGCATGGTCACATGGGTCTGTTAAGTGAATCACAAGGTCGCGCCTGGCTTGCCTTTGGCGTCACCACAGTCCGCGACCCTGGCTCTGAGCCTTATGTCGCAAAAGAAAGGCAGGAAGCCTGGGACAGCGGTCGAAGAATAGGTCCACGAACGCACATCACGGGATATCTTGCGGATGGTAATCGCGTTTACTATTCCATCGCTGAGGGTCTGGTTTCGGTTCAGCATGTTGAACGCGCCATTGAGCGCACTCGACAATTGCAACTGGATTTTATTAAAACCTACGTTCGCCTGCCCGATGAATGGCAGAAGCGGGTGGTTGACGCAGCCCACGGCATGGGAATTCCCACCTCCAGCCACGAACTGTTTCCCGCAGTCAGCCATGGTATGGATCATGTTGAGCATATTGGCGGGACCAGCAGACGCGGCTATCAACCCAAGGTTTCTCAGACTGGCCACGTCTATGGCGACGTGATCAATTTGTTAGCAAAATCAGGCATGGGTATTACACCGACTCTGGTCTTACCCGGTTTCGCCGTCATCGCAGCAGAAGATGAAGATTATTTCGAGACGCTGCAGTTCAACGCGTTTTACGGACCGCAGGCAAAGATCGGATTGAAAATGTTCTTTTCCAGAATTGCGACAGCGCCTTCGACAGCAAAAGCCAATGCCCGGGCTTTAAAAGCACTGGTAGATGCCGGTGCACTAGTGGTTACCGGGACAGATTCACCCTTTGTGCCGTATGGTGCGGGTCTGCATGCGGAACTCAGGCTATATGTCAGGGCAGGGTTAACACCGTATCAGACTCTCTACGCAGCCACTGTCTCATCGGCGACCGCAGCTGGTGTCATCGAAGACACCGGTACCATAGAAGTCGGAAAACTGGCGGACATGGTTGTAATTGACGGTGATCCCCTGGCGGATATCAAGGATGCCGACAATGTCGTCATGACCGTAAAAAACGGCAGAGCTTTTCCGCTGAATGTACTGCTGGCTAAACCCGAATGATGCCAGCTGTGTTCCACACTAGACTACCGGTGCAGCGCCACCATCGACATTAACAGCTGTGCCAGTAACATAGCTCGCTCGACCGGAACAGAGGAAGGCGATAACATCACCTGCCTCCGATGCCTCCCCGACGCGGCCCATCGGCACGAATTTGCCCATCATTTCATAATGGTCGTCGAGTTTATAATCCGGATCTTTCTCGTTGGCTTTCTCCCAGCGCAGAAGATGCTGTCGGCTTTTTAACAGGCCAACGCAAACCGTGTTCACCCGAACGCCATCCGCCGCAAACTCCTTGGACCAGGTTTTGGTCAATGAGATCCCGGCCGCGCGGGACAGCGCGGTCGGCTGGCTACCCGCACCGGGCGCCTTACCACCCGGGGTCGTGGTATTGCATATCGCACCCCGACGGGCTTTGAGATGGGGTAAGGCATGGCGAGTACAGTAGATTGCACCCATGACCTTTAGTGAGAAGTCTTCTTCTACCTGTTCGTTGGTCATTTTCTCGAACCGGGAGGCGGAAGACGTCCCTGCATTGTTAATCAGAATATCAACGCCACCCCAGCGTGCAACAACGGCTTCAACCATGGACTTCACCGAGTCCTCACTGCGTACATCCGCTGCAAACCCTATGACCTCGTTGCCCGAAACGGAGCTGATTTCTGCTGCAACCCTGTCAAGATCAGCTTGTGTTCTTGAAACCAGGGCAACCAACGCACCTTCTGCAGACAGTCTTTCTGCCGCCGCGCGCCCTATTCCGCTACTGCCTCCAGTGACAATAGCGACTCTTCCCGTCACTTCTAAATCCATGACCTCTCCCTTGGCAAAAACCACAATGATGCCAACATGTTCATGTATTTACCACGCACAAGTGGGCTGTGTTTCATCCTTCGTTCAATCACCTCACTGGACGCCAGCCCCATCATTCTCCCGGCGAAGACTGATAACTTGATCTGGATCATTTCAAACACAACCAATGCGTCCTAACTTCTTGGTGCAATAGAGTAAAAACGAGCTTGGGTACCCTTGCGAACAAGCCATGCACTCATCAAGACCACAGGACAACAACTATGGAATATCTGGAGGCACTCGAAGCCAGCGGCTTCTCTATGTTCATCAAGGAGTCTTCGACAGCATATGTTGCTTTTCTTGCCTTCCATACCATTGGCCTGGTATTTCTTGTGGGGGTCAGTGGTATCGTTGCGATGCGAATACTTGGGGTTGCCCGCAGTTTACCTCTGGGTCCGTTGCTGGACTTCTTCCCGCTACTATACCTTGGTGTCTGTATTAACGTGGTGACCGGAGTGGTGCTGCTGTGTTTGTACCCGACCAATTACATTGTGGACCCCACCATGTATATCAAGGCAGTGGCAATAATAGTCGCAATCATCATGGTCAGAAAACTCAAAACCTATCTGCTTAACCTGGAGTTAGGGATTGTGAGTGAGTCGGAGTCCAGGGATATGAAGACATGGGCTCGTACCTTACTGGTTGCCTGGCTGTTCGCGGTGTTGACAGGGCGTACCGTCGCATACGGTCTGGCTACAAAGATCCAGACCTCAATCGCCGTGCTCATCGTCGTCTCCCTGGTGTTGCTGATTGGCTACTTTGCAGGCCGCAGCTTAGGCTGGATCAATCGATTTGAACAGGACGCTTGAAGCGCGAACGTTCCCTCAAAAAAGGTGTAGACCCATGTATGGATTACCCGAAACTTTTCTACAGCTGGCATTCGTCGAGGAGCTCATTGGTACCTATCGCTGGTTCTGGTCATTGAATGAGGTCCTGCATTTTATTGGCCTGATCCTGCTGGTTGGTATTGTCACAGTCTACGACGTGCGCCTGATGGGCGTTGCGACGCGTATACCCATGGCTCCCCTGCGCCAACTCCTGCCATGGGCCCTGTTTGGATTTTTTCTCTGCGTTTTCAGCGGCCTGGTCTTTGTGACAGGTCTGTGGGCAAACGTAAAACTACATCCGCTGGAAGCATTGACCATTGACCACTACCTGCAGCTGAAACTGGCTTTCATCGCTTTCGCCGGCCTTAACCTGCTCTTTCTGTATAAGAGCGGCATGGCGCAGGCAACGGATAACCTGAGAGCTGGTGAAGAAGCACCAGCACTGGCCAAGTACATAGCAGCAACTTCGTTGTTTCTGTGGATCGGCGTCATTTATTGGGGGCGGTTAGTCCCCTGGGGAATCTAAAATGACCAAAGCCTGGCGTAGTGTCACCATCACGCTGGTTCTCGCGGCCGTCTTTCTGGTTGGCGTAACCTCTCTTATGATGTACTCGTAGAGCGATCCAGCCTCAGGCCCCACGGATCTGGTGGGGGTGCCAACCTCATGCCGGTGCGGAAAGCGCACACCCAGGCTCGGCGCCCCCGCTGAACAACTCGAACAGAATTCTTCGATACGACATCGTGGCCCTGTTTACTCATTTGCACCGGATAACTCATACAACAAGATCTCTGTCTGTGTATCAGAGCCAACGGTTTCTACTGTCGTCGATGGTGATAACATACCCAGTAATTTAATCAGTATCGTCAACCTATGCCCGATCAGTTTATCCGTATCGATAATGTACACCGGGTCTACCAGGAGGGAGATGACGTTCACCCTGTACTTCTAGGGGTTTCACTGACTGTTAATCGAGGTGAAACCATCGCCCTACTCGGTCGAAGCGGCTCTGGCAAGTCTACCCTGCTCAATGTTATCAGCGGAATCGACAGAGTCGACAAGGGCAGAGTGATCGTCGATGGGGTCGAGTTAACAGCACTGTCTGAGTACGAACTGACCATGTTCCGGCGTCGAAATATCGGATTTGTTTATCAGTTCTTCAACCTGGTACCAACCCTGACGGCGCTGGAAAATATTTCACTGGTACTTGAATTAAACAAGCTGCCCCGTAGGGTGATTCGCGAGAAATCACGGGCCATGTTACAAGCCGTTGATCTTGGCTGGGCAGCTGATCGCTTCCCGGATCAAATGTCAGGCGGTGAGCAGCAAAGGGTGGCCATCGCCCGCGCACTCGTGCATTCACCTCAACTCATACTCGCAGATGAACTGACCGGCACCCTGGATGCGCAAACCGGGCATCATGTGTTAACGCTATTGCAACAGCTGGTTACCGCTTACGAAGGAACGATGCTGCTGGTGACACATAGTCTGGCGGTAGCAAAAACCGCCGATCGAATTCTGACTATTGAAAACGGACTGCTGGCAGAACAGGCAGGATCTTTTGCCTGGTAGAACGTCCCTGTTTACACCACTGTTGAATCGCAGCAGCGGACGCTTTATTGCCCGGCATCGCCTGCAAACCTTGCTTACTTTCGTCGGCGTGGTACTCGGTGTCAGCATGGTCGTTGCCGTCGATCTGGCCAACAGCAGCGCCCGGCGCGCTTTCGCACTGTCGCTTGAATCCATGACAGGCCCAGTTACTCACCAGATCATCGGTGGTCCAAACGGCATTGATGAGATTGTCTACTCCCGATTGAGAAGAGAACTTGGTATACGCACCAGTGCACCCATCGTCACAGCACGGGTGCGTATTAAAGCCCGTGCCTTCACGTTGATAGGCAGCGATCCTTTCAGTGAAGCGTTCATCAACCGACACACACAGGGTCTTGACACCCGGGAGATATCAAAAGTTCTGCTGGGTCCGGCCGGTATCATCTTATCTGAACGTACCGCCAAAATACTCAACCTGACCGTAAAGCAACGATTTCGAATCGATATTTCCGGAAAGACTTCTGAAGTCACCCTGGCGTCAACTTTCACATCGGACAATCCAGCCGCTGTCGAAGGTTTGATTTTTACCGATATCGCCGTCGGCCAGCGATTACTGCATCGGTTCGGGAGGCTGGACCGGATTGACCTGGTCCTGGAGGATAATGCTGATCGTGAGCGGGTTGAATCCTGGCTGCCTGACGGATTGATCCTGGTGGAGAGTGAAACCCGTAATCAGTCGCTACAACAGATGAGCGAGGCCTTTCACATTAATCTTACTGCCATGAGTTTGTTGGCACTGTTGGTAGCGACGCTTTTAATTTACAACACCATGACGTTATCTGTGTTACAACGTCGCAATACACTCGGGATTTACCGCTCCCTTGGCGTCAGCCGACGTGAGATATTTGCCCTTGTCCTGGGCGAAGCGCTGGTACTGGCGGTAACCGCCAGCGCAGTGGGGTTGCTACTGGGACTATTGTTAGGTCAATCCCTTGTACAACTGGTAACAAGAACGATAAACGACTTGTACTTCAACCTCCACGTCACCTCGTTTCTGATTAATCCCGGCTCCTTATTGAAAGGCTTTCTGCTGGGTGTAGGGATGGCACTGGTATCTGCATCACTGCCCGCCTGGGAAGCGACCCACACAGAACCGGCAGGTGTTCAGCAGCGTTCATCCCTGGAGCAGCGCTGGCGACTCAGACTACCGATATTCCTGATTGTTGGCCTGGTATTAATACTCTTGGGGTTCTGGCTGGTTGGGCGTGAACAGGGCTCACTGGTTGAAGGTTTCTTTGCTCTCACTATGATGGTGCTGGGGTTCTGCCTCATGGTACCTGGCCTCGTCATGGGTCTCACCCAGGTCGTGGTCGTTGCACTGTCTCCGTTACATGTTAACGTGACTCGAATGGCGGTGAGAGGCATCAGCGCAGGGATCAGCCGGACCGGGCTTGCCATCGCTGCACTGACTGTTGCTGTTTCTGTGACCGTCGGCGTTGGTGTCATGGTGGGTAGTTTTCGTCATACCGTGGTGGTCTGGCTCGAACAATCGCTGCGCGGTGATATTTACATTTCCCTGGCTGAACGCACCACGTACAACCGACAGTCGGCACCGATCTCAGTGCTAAAAGATTCACTGGAGCAGATAAAGGGCGTAGACCTTGTCACAACCAGTCGCCTGGTCAATGTCGAAACTGAATTTGGCCAGATTCGCCTGATGGCGATGACGCCAAGCAGTCGAAACGATTCGTTTTTGCCGCTGAAGGATGCACCGCCTGGAGCCAGTCAACTATTCTATGATGGTAAAGGCGTGCTTATTTCGGAACCCCTGGCTTATCACGAACAGCTCAACGAGGGTGACAGTATCTTACTCCATACGCAAAGAGGAGATCGCCAGTTTCCAATTGTTGGCGTGTACTATGATTACACGTCTAGCCGGGGCTTGATAGCAATGCACCATGATCTCTACCGTCACTGGTGGAATGATGAAAACATCTCCGGCTTGACTCTGTATCGAAACCCGCAGACACCACAGCGAGCATTGCTGAGTACGGTTCGTGAAGCCGTCGCCTCGGCAGAGGGCCGGTTTGTGGTGACCTCCAACGAGGAAATCAGGCGGATCGCAATGAACGTATTCGACCGAACTTTCGTCATTACGGACGTCCTAAGATTCCTGGCCGTCCTAGTGGCGTTCGCCGGAGTACTGAGTGCTTTGATAGCGCTGCAACTGGAACGCGGAAGGGAGTTCGGCGTATTGCGCGCTATTGGCATGACCCCTGGACAAATCCGTGCAATGATTATCGGCCAGACAGTTTTGATGGGCCTGTTTGCCGGTATTCTGGCGATCCCGCTTGGTCTTATCATGGCAGACGTCTTGATTGAGGTAATCAACCGGCGAGCGTTTGGCTGGAGTATGCAGCAACTACTGCCCCCGAATGTCCTGCTGCAGGCGTTGCTGCTGGCTCTGGCGTCGGCATTGCTGGCCGGGGCTTATCCGGCTTATCGGGCGGCGTCAATCCTGCCAGCCGAAGCCCTGCGGGAAGAGTAACGCATGGCTCCCGTACCCGTTCGTTGGTTATCTGTGCCGATCATCCTCGTGTTAACAACACTTTCAGGGTGCGACAAACCCGTCACGTCGCCTGGAGTTCTAAACCTTACGGATATTCTTGCAGGCGAAGAAACAACCGGATTCAAGCGTGCCGATTCGATTCGTCAGTTTCGCTTCCCCGCTGATCACGGAATCCATGCAGAGTATCGTAACGAGTGGTGGTATTTTACCGGTAACCTGATGACGAGCGATAACAGGCATTTCGGCTACCAGGTCACTTTCTTTAGAACTGCATTAACCCCCATGAGTTCGTCTGCTGGCTCATCCGAACCTACATCCCAACCCGCGCCCGGACCTGCTTCAGAAATGGAATCAACCTGGGCGGTGCGAGATATATGGATGGCCCATGTGGCGCTTACGGATATTGAGGCACAGCAACACCATGCCGAACAAAGATTTTCACGACGGGGACCTGGCCTCGCCGGTGTCACAGCAGATCCTATCCATATCTGGCTCGATGACTGGCAGGTAGTTGGCCTGAATGAAGCTGCCGGGCACGAATCATTTCCGTGGCAATTAAACATCAACACGGATCAATTTAACCTCGAACTAAGACTCACGCCGACAAAAAAACCAGTCTTGCAGGGAAATCAGGGCCTAAGCGAGAAAAGCGCCGTCGCAGGAAATGCTTCCTATTACTATAGCTACTCCAGACTGGCGACCCAGGGCCAGCTGACACTCGGACACAGCACTGAAAAAAATACTTACCAGGTGACCGGCAACAGCTGGTTTGACCGGGAATGGAGCACCAGTTCACTGGACGCTGGTCAAAGTGGCTGGGATTGGTTTTCCCTGCAGTTCGATACGGGTGAAGATTTAATGTATTACCAACTCCTGGATAGCACCGGAAAGGCTGACGAAAACAGCCAGGGTAGCTGGATCAGCCTGTCAGGCGAAAAAACAGCCATTGATGAGCAGGAAATGCGCCTCACCGTATTGAAAACATGGCGAGCTTCAGACGGGCAAAGCTACCCTGTCAGCTGGCGAATGGACTATCTCGGCGGTGATCAAAGCTGGATCATCGAGGTGGCTGTCGCCGACCAATTTATGGACCTGGCCGTGCGGTACTGGGAAGGTGCAGTAGAAATCTACGATCCAAGGTCCATGAAACTCCAGGGCCGCGGCTACCTGGAAATGACCCGTATCAATGTCCCTATAGACAGGTAGAACCTGTATTACGCCAGCTATCTGAAACCTTCAACTTTCCAGGGATCGAATGTAGACGATCAGGCTCTTGATCTCAGCATCGCTAAACTGGCTCCAGCCTGGCATCAGGGGCGACCCGCCATAAACAGCCGGGCCCTTTCTGATGACATCTGCCAGGTCTGCATCGGTACCTTTCTGCCAGTCTGCATCCGTATCAAATTTGAAAGCAGCCAAGGCAAAACTCCTTGGTTTCAGGCTCTGTTCCGGGTTGGCTGGTCCGTTTCCGTCTCCATCGGGGCCATGACAGCTCTGGCAGAACGTACCAAACAGCTTTTTACCCGCATCAACATCCTGAGCATATGAGGACAATGACAAAACACCCAACAAGATCATTGCTACTATTTTATTCATCACCAAACCCTCAGAGTACCCTAGATTTCAAATTCCATCACTACAACGTCGAATCGTTCAAAGGAGACTGAGCCCAATTTTTGTATCTGTTCCCCGTTGTGCAAAACAGATACCGCAAAGGCTGCCTGTTCCTCACCCCCTTTACACTTCGTTGGATAGTCAATGCCGATTCGGTAAAGGCCAGGCATCGGATTATCAAAGCGTACTTCCTCTATGCGAGGTTGATCTACCGACTCACCGGTCTGAATTTCATCACAGCGAACATCATCCGAAATCCGTCCGCCGGACTTTCCGGAGTGGTTGGCAAAATAGACTGTCTCTAGGAGTGGGTCGGTAACATAGAGATCCAGGTCGGCATCTGCGCCAAAGGTTAGCTGAATTGTAAGACCCTGTTCACCGCTAGACACCCTTGCTGTGGCATCCCCCAATATTGAGCTGAGCTTTTGGCTTTGCGCGTCCAGACGATGCTGTCTTAGTACATTTTCCTTCTCGGGATCCGCGCAGGCCGCTAGCGAAACCGCCAAAGCCAGGCACACCATAACCCGACTGAACATTTATGGGTTTGAACCCACCAGCGGAGCACTAATTTGTCCATTTACATCCAATCGAATAATACGGGGAATCCCTGTCTCAATTTGCCAGGCCGGTGCGTTAGAATTTGACGTCCAAACGCCGCCATCATCAGAGAAGTCAATATCCCGCGTATAGGTAACCTGGGTCGGTAACGGATAGACAGTAAATTCACCGGTATCCTGCTGGTAGCGGATGAGTGAATCGCTATTGGTTCCACAAATCCAGACGTCATCTGTCACCAGGTCAACATTGAGCGCGTAGGGAGTTTCACTCCCCAGTGGTTCCACAGGAATTTCTATGTGCTCAAATTCACCGGTTTCTATATCAAAACTTGAGATCAGGTTGGAAGAGAAACCTGGAATCCACAACTTACCTTTTGAATCAAATCTCATTCGTCGCGGCGCGGTAAAAGGCGTATCGATCATCGTAATCTCAAAGGTATCAGGGTCGATATGACCAATTCGGTTGGCATTTAGCTGGCTGAACCAGATTCCACCATCAGGCGCAATATCAATACCATAGGGCACGGGTAAGCTCGCGCCTTCTCCCCCGCCACCGGACAGATCGAACTCAACGTATTGCCTGAGCCAAAGCGCGACGGGAATCATCCGCAGCATGACTTCTTCACCAAAGCTCCTGGCTGGTACACGAATAACTTCGTGTTGACCCGTTGCAGAATCATACATTCCAACATGGTTAGAGACCGCGATCGTATACCACACCCTGTTCTTGTGATCGATTCGGAGTGTATGGGGGTAAATCCCCCCTGGCAGATCTTCGATGATGAAGCTTTTCTCTACCGTGTCGAACCGCGCTAACTTGTTGCCCACTGCAAGTGTGATCCATACATCGCCATCCGCACCAACCTGAAGGGAGTGCGGGCCGACCCGCATGCTCGTATTGGCGGGCAATGCACCGGATGGATCCTGTCCACCCAGCGGTAACGCTGCAGAAGGGATGGGAAAGGATTCCCGTGCGCCGCCCGGCACCGACGGGTCGAGGCGGAACAGGGTGTCAGTCGCCATATCCACCGAGTAGGCGATGCCATCAGGATGCACAATCATGTCATGTTGCATCGAGGCTCGGCCGCCCAGCTCATACTCGTCAATCACGGCTCTTCGCACCTCCGCGTTCGGTGGCGGTGCAAATTCCGGCTGATCAAATCCTCTGGTTAATTGGGGGATCGCCGTTTTTGGATCATAGGCTGAATTAAACAGTTCAGGTACTTTGGCGCTAAATTCTGCATCGAGCCCCCCGCCCATGCGCGCCATCAACCCCAGAACCTTGTGCCACTCTTCAACGGGGCGTTGAACACGGGTTGCTTCATTACCCTGCTGATGGCAATAAGTGCATTGCCGTACCATCTGTTCTCGCTCATGCTCATTGGTTATCTGATCAAGCACGAGAGCATACCAATGGTTAGCGGGCAATTGTGCAGCCACCAGGGCAGGGTCCGTATGCCGAATCATTTTGAAATCAAGAGAATTTTCATCTGAGCCTGTCGATTCACTGGCACGAATATCATGCCATCCGATTCGTCTCACCCTGATGGTGTATGGCGTTGAAGCCGGTAATCCATCTACCCGGTAACGACCATCTTCTGATGTAAAGACCGTTCTTTCCTGAAATGGCGAACCAAATCTAAACGTAACCATTGCACCAACAATCGGTTCTTCAGCCTCGGATTTTACCAACCCGGAAAATCCACTGGCGCTGGCGACTGTGGGCGTAAACAGCAAGATGGAAAGAACAACCAGGGGAAAAAGTCGAATGGGATATTCTTTGTGCATTGTTTGATGTCCTCTTTTCTTGAAGCAAGGTTAAGGAGCGATTGTAAAGCAGCGAAGTTTACTTAAGCATCGTCTGCAGGGCACTGCACCAGTATACCACTAGTCAGTGACCAGGTTGCAGTATCACCTTAATCGCCTCATTTATAATCAGGAACCCGCCTTAAAACACTAACGAGTGATAATAAAGTTGCTGAAATCAGGGTCATGGGTACGTTCCCAATATTCCTGGAAACAAAATGGTGAATTATTTACCACCCGTCCTTTGCTGTTTTTATACCAGCTGTCAACGTCCGGATGACCCCAGGCAAGATTCTCACTCAGCTCTTGTACCTCTTTGTTGTACTCGACATTCACATCGTCTTTACATTCTATCGATCTGATATCCGTTTGAATCAACTCAAATATACAGCTCATAATGAAACGAACCTGGCACTCCACCTGATAGATAATGCTACCGCCGTGCACGATATTGGTATTAGGGCCATACAGGCAGAACAAATTCGGGTAGTCCGGCACCGTGATGCCGAGATATGCTCGCGGATCATCGCCCCATAAGTCTTCCAGTGACTTACCCGACCTGCCCTTTATCTCCATTGGCCACAAGAATCGATTCGACTCAAATCCCGTGGCAAATATGATGACATCGACTTCGCGCTGTGTTCCATCGGCGAGCACAATACCTGTTTCGTTAATTTCCTGGATCGATTCAGTCACCAGCTCTACGTTTTCCCGGCCGATGGTTGGGAACCAGTCATTATCAACAATAAGGCGTTTGCCCCATACCGGAAAAGTTGGCACGACCTTCTCGACAAGGTCCTGACGCTCGCCGAGTGCTTCCTTAATGTGGTCAGTCAGCGCTTCGCGCATCAGATCACTCGCCTCATTCATCGATCGATCCCTGTGATTCCAGGCAGGGTCACCCACCACCGCAGGCCAGGTGACATCGCCAAAAAGCCTGACCGCGCGAAAACGATTCCAGGACTGGTAATATGGTACGTGATTCAACAGCCACTTCAGGCCTTCTTCCACATCCCTGTAATAGTCCGGATTGGGCAATAGCCAATTTGGCGTTCGCTGAAATACAAATACCTGGTCTGCCTTATCTGCCGTGTCCGGCAGGAACTGTACCGCGCTGCAGCCAGTACCAATCACCGCGACGCGCTTGCCCGTCAGATCATGCTCATATTGCCAGCGGGCAGAATGAAACATCGGACCCTTAAAACTGTCCCGGCCAGGAATATCCGGTTTCTTGGGGCGATTCAGCTGACCAACTGCACTGATCAGCGCATCACTCGAAAACCTTTCTTCGTTTCCGTCTTTATCGCGGGTGGTTATTACCCAGATATGATTATCGACATCGTAAACGGAGGACAGGACCTCGGTGTTAAAACTGATGTGCTCCCTTAAGGAAAACTTATCAGCACAACTGTCAAAATATTCAAACAATTCCTGTTGCTTGGAGAAGTAGCCACTCCAGTCAGCATTTTTGTCAAACGAGTAAGCATAAAAATAATTAGGCGTATCAACACCACAGGCAGGATACTGATTTTCGTACCAGGTACCGCCAACCTCCTTGTTCTTTTCAATAATTCGATATGGAATTCCGGCCTGCTCGAGCTTAATGGCGGCACACAAACCAGACATCCCGGCGCCGATAATAGTGACCAGAAAATTATCGAGAGATGTAGCGGTTGGCTTCTCTCGCCACTCCACGTCCCGATTAACGAAACCCATCTCTTCCATGTACATTGTTGTGTACTCCATGGACAGTGGCTCCCCTACACTCACACCCATCATCTTGTTGAGCTGTTCGAGCGGGGGTATAGGCGGCAGATCCACTACCTGGTCGATAAATGGTCTTAGCAGGTCAAATCCTTGTGCCCGAATTTCTGCTGCCATCAACTCGTCAAAACCACCACTGTCATCGGCGAACAATTCAGGCGGAACGGCCGCTGGTAAGTACGGTGCCGATATCCATTTATCATCACCACTCAATTGACTCATCACAGCCAATAAGGTTGGCAGGTTTGCACTCTCAAGGGCGTCTCTTAACTCATCATCCGGGTTGGTCATTTTCAGTCTCATGGCAATATTAGAAAACGTGCTGAGAGAGAGTGTCCCAATATTTACACATACAAGTCAACGCCGATTGTAAATAATGACAAGGCGTGCTCTATGAATCCAGTTTCAACACCTTTCGAGCATTGTCTCTGAGGAACCCGGGCCAGACTTCATCTCTGAAAGGTACATCTTGCATATCTGTCATGATACGTTCGATGGAAAGCCCCATGGGAAAGTAACCGGCGTAAATGATCTTGTCAGCTCCTCTGGTGTTAGCGAAATCAATAATCGCCCTGGGATAATGCTTCGGTGCAAAGGCTGAAGTTGAATAGTAAAGGTTGGGCCACTTCAGCATCAGTTTTACCATCAGGTCCTGCCAGGGTTCACAGCCGTGTCGGGTCACGAATGTTAATTCAGGAAAGTCATACATCACCTGGTCAAGCAGTTCGACATGTTGCGGCCACATCGGGAACCTGGGTCCCGGGACGCCAACACAACTGAAAATAGGTACATCCAGTTCCACACACTTGGCATAGATAGGGTACATCTTGGCATCATTTATCCCAACCTGCGGGTTGTAGCCAGCATTGAACGCACCGAATGAACGCACGCCAAATTCCTCGTACTGACGCACCATATCGCGAACACCCGCCATACCCTTATTGGGGTCAACACTGCCCTGGGCAACGAACCGGTCCGGGTGCTCTTTCAACGCCTTGCGACTCACCTCCCCCCCGGCGCCGATCAAGCCAACTTCGATACCAAACCTATCCATTTCATTCAATGTCAATTTGACAGGATCTTCAGTACTGCCGTACAGCTCTTTTGGTACCTGCTTGAACATGTACTCGACTGGAAAATCAAAATCGGTAGATCCGTCCTTGAGCTGAGCCCGAATAAAGTCGTACATGGCAAAATCTTCGGCAGGAAAGCCAATCATCGTGTCGATGATTCCTATGTTCTTCGGCATACCCATCTGTTTTTATCCTGGTTGGTTCTAAATGTCGTACAGTGCACTCGCAAACAAATAGCAACTCGAGTCACGTGGAATGTCATCTTTGTGTAATGGCTCGTTTACCTGTTGCGGTGTCGGGCCATATTTTTCCGCCAGTGGTCGCAGCTTGTCCAGATCAAATTTATACAGTTCTGCTGCGTTCAGTCCGAACAACAAGCGACGCTGATCTTCCGGCACATCGGTAAAGGTAAGTCTCAAAGACTCAAGATTGTAAGGAAAAGTGCCCTCATAATGAGGATAGTCGTTACCCCACAAAACCTTCTCGGCTCCAATCTGCTCGATACCCGCCAGGTCGGCATTGCTGGGAAAGCTTGCCCCGTACCAACAATTGCGTTTCGCATAAAAACTGGGGGGTTCCTTTAAACACCATTCCATACCCTCGTAATTCATTTCACCAATAGCACCAGCCTGGATGCCCATATGAACCCGGTCAAGCTGTGCCAGCATAGCCGGTGCCCAGGCACAGCCGCTCTCTGTGAGGATATACTGCAGTTTTGGAAACCGTTCAAAGACGCCACTCATAATTAAATGCCGGTAACCGGTTTGACAGTAAAAAACGACTTCAGAGATCCACAAGGCTTCTCCAATAAGACTTTGACCGTAATCCGGTGAACCCTGGCCACTGTGTTGATTTATCACCAGGTCGCAATCCTGAATCGCTGCAAATACCTTGTCCCATGCCGGGTCGTACAAGGGCTTCAGCCAGGTGCAGTCAGGTGGAATTAGTGGTAACAGCACGCCGCCGCGCAAACCTGCTTCGGCAATAAACTCTATGTCTTTTACTGCCTCATCAAGATCGTTGGGAAGAATCAGTCCGATACCGGCTCTTCGATCAGAGTCTTCTGCACAAAAATCCTTCAGCCAGCGGTTGTGTGCCCGGATCCCTGCCTGGGCCAATTCATAGTCTTCCGGCCTGGGTGGCTGTGCAGTAACGACACTCTTTTTAAAAAACGGCGGGACGGTGTTAGGGAAGACAACCTCACCGACGACTCCCTGACTATTTTGATCTTCACTGCGTATGTCCAGGTCCCAGTTACGCATTTTCTTTCTACCGTAGTGGGACTCCGACGGATTGCGGTATCCACCTCGCCACTCATCAAACTTGTCCCGATACCCAGGGTCAAGGTATTCCCTGTACTGCGCATGACTCCCACCGGCGTGGGTATCTGCTGTAATCAATATATATGGCTCATTGCTCATGGTCGCACCTCCCGTAGAAGATCGAGCATAATGAATTTTTGCATTCGGGTCGAGTATGGGTACCAACCGTGCGAAGCCTGATTGTCTCACCCCAAAGTGAAACTCATTCACCGTCGTTAATGCCGAATGCTTTCCATTCGAGGAATATCACGGGTAACACCAACATCGTCAGTACAAATGCGGATAACATTCCACCCACCATCGGAGCGGCCATGCGCGTCATCACTTCAGAACCAGTGCCGGAACCGAACAGTATAGGCAGTAATCCCACAATCGTCGCCGCCACAGTCATGATTACCGGACGTATCCGGCGTCCTGCCCCTTCAACAATGACGCCAATCAGTCTTTTTCTGTCTAGACCCTTGGCTGCCTGCATCGATGCCTGGTATGAGTCGTTTAAATAAACCAGCACTATCATTCCAATTTCAATTGACACACCGGCAAGGGCAATAAAACCAACGCCCACCGCAACCGATATGTTGTAATCATACAGATACAGCAGCCAGACCCCACCGATAAGGCTTAAAGGTAACGTCCCAAGGAGAATCAACACCTCCTGGGGGCGTCGAAAGTTTGCATACAACAACAACGCAATGATCAACACCGTGAGGGGTCCAAGTAAACTTAACCGCTCCTTGGCCCGAACCATGTATTCATACTGACCGGACCACTTGATGGAGTATCCCGGCGGAATTTGCAGGCGATCGTCCACCATTTGTATCGCATTTTCAACATAAGTGCCGACATCAACATCTTTAATATCGATAAACGTCCAGCCATTAATTCGCGCATTCTCACTTTTTATTCCTGGCGGTCCATCTTCTATTCGAATGGCTGCTACATCTGCTAAGGCCAACACCAACCCTGAGGGGGTGACTATTGGCAGTGCACGAAGGCTCTCCACTGAGTCTCTGTATTCCTGCGGGTATCGAATATTGATGGGATATCGTTCCAGACCCTCGACACTGAGGCCGATGGTGACGCCACCCACAGCCATCGCCAGGACGTCCTGAACATCGCGTATATTCAGACCAAAGCGTGCCGCTTCAACACGATTGATATCAATTGTCAGATACCTTCCACCGGAAACACGTTCAGAATATACCGAGGCAGTGCCCGGCACTTCTTCGATGATTCGCTCCAGGTCCTCACCTATTTTTTGAATGGTGGCAAGATCAGGGCCAGCTATTTTCACTCCGACAGGGGTTTTTATCCCCGTCGCCAACATGTCAATACGGGTCTTTATCGGCATAACCCAGGCATTCGTTTTTAATCCTGGAATGCTAATCAAATTGTCAAACTCTCGTCTTAGTTTCTTCGAATCCATTCCTTCACGCCACTCAGACCTCGGTTTCAACTGCACAAATGTCTCTATCATGGTCAACGGAGCCGGGTCTGTCGCTGTTTCTGCCCGCCCTATTTTGCCAAACACAGAGGCGACTTCCGGCACGGTCATTATCATCCTGTCTGTCAGCTGGAGTATTTTTCTCGCCTCGCCAATGGACAAACCCGGATAGGTGGTCGGCATATACATCAAGTCTCCTTCGTCCAGGGGTGGCATAAATTCACTCCCCAGCTGTCCCAGGGGCCACAACCCCAACAATAAAAGCAACAGGGTTGCGATCAATGTTTTACGCGGATTGTTGAGTACAAGGACGAGTGTGGGAATGTAAGCCCTCTTTACCAGGCGGTTAAGCTGATTGTTTTCTTCTGCCTGTATCTTTCCTTTGACAAGATACCCCATCAACACCGGCACCAGCGTTATGGTGAGTATTGCGGCTGCGCCCATGGCATAGGTTTTAGTATACGCCAGCGGTGAAAACAACCTGCCCTCTTGCGCTTCCAGCGCAAACACAGGTGCAAAACTAACGGTTATGATCAGCAGGCTAAAAAACAAGGCCGGGCCAACTTGTTGCGCTGCTTCCTTTACCCGCGGCCATCTCGCGCCATCATCCTGGCCTGCAATTTCGATCTTTTTATGCAGATTCTCGATCATCACAATCGCGCCATCAACCATCGCGCCAATTGCGATGGCAATTCCTCCTAACGACATAATGTTGGCGTTCATCCCCTGCATGTGCATGATCACGATGGCGGACATGACACCGATAGGCAGGACCAGCATGACAACGACGGCGGAACGAAAATGGAACAAAAACAATAAGCAGATTATTGACACCACAACGATTTCTTCCAGTAGCTTTTCCAGCAGATTATCAATGGCGCTGGTAATCAATTTACTACGATCATAGACGGATACTATCTCTACTCCTTTCGGCAACCCATTTTGTAAGGTGGCTAGTTTCTCTTTCACCGCTTCTATTGTTTGCTGGGCGTTTTCTCCGAAACGCATCACCACGATGCCGCCGACACTCTCACCCAAACCATTGTAATCCGTCACACCCCGGCGCATTTTAGGCCCTAATCTAATATCGGCTACATCCTTTAACAGCAGGGGCACACCTCGCTGATTTATCCCGAGTGGGATGCTTTCAAGATCTTCAATGCTCTTGATGTAACCCGTGGCACGCAACATGTACTCTGCTTCTGCCATTTCAACCACAGATGCCCCTGTCTCCTGGTTTCCCCGGGTGATTGCCATTCTGATCTGTGCCAGCGGTAAACCAAAGGCTTGCAATTTGTGGGGATCGATTTCAACCTGGTACTGTTTAACCATGCCTCCTGCTGTCGCCACTTCTGACACCCCGGAAACAGCTTGTAGTTCATATTTTAAAAACCAGTCCTGCAAACTACGCAGTTCACTCACATCATGTTTACCGAGAGTGTCAATCAGGGTGTAAATGTAGACCCAGCCTACGCCCGTGGCATCAGGACCCAATTGGGGTTTGGCGTTTTCAGGCAAGGTCGAGGCGACCTGGTTGAGATATTCCAACACCCGGCTGCGAGCCCAATAGATATCGGTATCATCATTAAAAATGACATAAACAAAAGAATCACCAAAGAAGGAAAAACCACGAACATTAGTCGCGCCGGGTACTGACAACATCGCCGTGCTGATAGGATAAGTGACGTGATCTTCAACGACCTGGGGCGCCTGACCAGGGTAGTTGGTCTTAATTATCACCTGAACATCAGACAAATCGGGTATCGCATCAACCGATGTATTGCTGATGGAATAAATACCGAAACCTATCCAGGCAACAGTTATCAGGATTACGAAAAACCGGTTCTCAATAGACCAGTCGATAACCTTATTTATCATGGACCACGCCTCGATCCATGTCAGTTAACCCAATACGCTGGAAGTCTGAAACCACACTCGATTCAGAGTCCAACAGAAACTGCGCCTGGACAACCACTTCATCCCCAGGCTCCAATCCCTGCAAGATCTCCGCTTCCATTGTATTGATGCGACCCAGTTCTACAACAATAGACTTGTATTCCCCCTCATCGGTCTTTAACACCACCCGATTTTGCGACGCTGTTCGAATGACGGCATTCTTCGGCACCAGAATGCTCTCGTTAGTTGACTCGGACTGTATGAATGCTTTCGCATACATACCCGCCTTGAGTCGACCATCTCTATTTTCGACTGTGCTGCGAATTTTCAATGTTCTGGTCTTTTGGTCGAGCGCCGGATACACGAAATCAACACGGGCATGCCTTGTCAGCCCGGCCAGCGCATCAAATTCAAGCTCGACCGGGTCACCGGTATTGATATTCATCACATCATTTTCAAATACGTCTGCAGTCACCCAGACAGATTCCATTCCTGCAATGGTCAGTATAAGCGTGCCTGGTTTGACAAAATTCCCCTCGCGAATCCCGAGGTAGCTGACGACCCCAGAGCGTGGCGTATAGATTGTTATCGTGCGTTTTAGCATTCTATCTGCGCCACCCGGTTCGCCCAATCGAGCAATGTCTGACTCAGGCACCTGGAGGGATTCCAATCGCTCCCGCGCCGATGCAATCAGCATCTTGTTGCCTTGTTTCAATGCTGTCAGCAATTCATGCTGGGCGTGGACGAGATGGGGCGAATATATTTCGTATAGAGCCTCCCCTGCTTCAACAGATTGCCCCAGACTCTTAACGAATAGTTTCTCGACCCAGCCTTCTACCCTGGGATAAACACGTGTTATCAGCTCTTCGTTATATTGCACATCTGCTAACGCGATAATACTGCTATTCATCAAACCACGGCGAACCCGGGTGGTTTTTACTCCCAGGTTATGTTCCACATTCGCGGAAACTTTAATCACACCTTTACCTAATGTGCTGTCAGCAAAGACTGGAATCAGGTCCATGCCCATGGGTGATTTACCGGGGGAATCCCGACGAAAATCTGCATCCATGGGTGCGACCCAGTAAAGAGGCTGCTTTTCCTGCTTCTTCACCTCGACCATAGTTGCTTCCTGCGAAGGGAAGAAACCGAAAACTATCGCGATGCCGATAACAACTCCCATCACGGTTAAGGATAACTTTCCCAACACATTTCTCATGCTGCAGCCTCCCTGGTTACACTAAGATATCGAATCTCTGCCAGCGTTTTTAACCGGTCGACTTCCATCGACTGCACTTCGATTTTGGCATTCAGCAAGGCAATGTATGCTCTCATTACATCTGAAAAGGATCCCTGGTCCGCCGTATAGGCATTCAAGGACGCCTGCACGAGGGTCGCCAATTGCTCCAGCAGTGTGTCGCGATACAACACCAGTCTTTCATCCAGTGATTCGAGCGACGCATAGGCTGTCAAGTAACGTTGTAGCAATTGCTGCAACCTGATTAACCGAGCCGATTCATCGGCTGAAACCAGCTCCGCCGCCGCTGCAATTTTCTTATGCTGTCGCTTCTGTTTATACAGAGGCAATTTGACACGGAACCCAACGGACACAAAGTCGGCGAGATCATTTCCAAAACGATCTTCATCGCGATAAGCGTAGCTGGCATTTACGCTCCAGTCGGGTTTTGTTGATTCCTGTGCCAGTGAAAGGCCCACTCTTTTGGTTTCAATTGCACGGTCAATTAAACGTAAGTCCGGGTGACGAGCCAAAAGTGCACGCTGGGATTCTTCACTGGTGCGCATAATCGGTTCTACTTCCAGCCTGTCAGACAGTGACCAGGTCATCTTCGAGCCCAGGTAAGAAGCAGGCAGCCATTGTGCAAATTCCTGCTTCCGGCTGTACTGGATATCCTTCAGTCTTAGCAGTCGGTCCTCCAACCGTGTCAATTCAAGCTGTACCCGTATTATGTCTTGTTGGCTGGTGTCGCTTGATGCATGGCGATAGCTGGCGTTGGTCACATCAACCAACTGCTGGAACAGGGGCTTATCCTGGCGGATCAGTCGAGAGGTGTTGTGGGCCAGATAAAGGTCGAGCCACAACCCGGTAACCTGCAGTTCAATCAGTCGTACTCTCGCGGTTCGAGCGATCTGTTGGGCCTCACCTTCCAGCACTTTTATCTGTTTGCGATAGCCCCGTGTGGTACCTCTGGTAATCTCCTGGCTGACACCAACCCACAACTGGGTCATCTGTTCCTGCGAAAAATCGAATGAGTCGGTTGGTAAATTCAGAACAGAAGCCGACATTACAGGGTCGGGTAACTCCGCTACCGCCTCAGATTCGAACAGCGAAGCGCTTTGCAGTGCTTTGCTGCGAACCAGCCACGGATCATGGGTTACAGACAACTCGACGAGGTCTGCCCAGGCGAGGGTTCTCTCACTGTAGCTGCTTTCTGCAAACAAATAGGGGTTCAATCCCAAAATACAGATAAACCCAAATAAAACCCGACCTTGTGACATTAGAGGTCGCGTCGGTGTACTCTTTTTAGAACCGCAAATTTTAGTCATCATCACAAATCTCATCAAAGCCAGGCCTCATACCGGGCGAGAAATAACAACACACGCCGCACTGGAATACGCGGACGCAGCTATCTTCGTGATTTAACTTATTGGAGGACGAATATCTGACTTAAGGTAGGTAGTGACTAACTGATCAGTCAAGGCATATTCTGCAGGTTCCCGGGGAACCATTGATCTCAAGGTTCCTGCATCCAGTAATGCCGGAGCGGATAATGCGAGACAGCAACCTGATTGACATGAAGTCTGATCCTCTGTCGCAGTGGTGCCGGGATTCGACATCTCGTCATGACAGTCCTGGCGCGACAGAGTCATCCCAATCTGCGTTTCCATCATCATTTCCATCGACGTTTCGGTAAAATTATCCCGCGATGATTGAGCACAGGAAAACGCAAATGACAAAGGTGATTGCATCGCCAGAATGATGGTTAAGAGTATGGCCAGATTTTTTCTTTGGCTGAACATGTCCCAATTATCGCATTAAGCAAGGATAATTTGAACCACACATTTCACACCCTGGCTGATTAGTGCCTATCCATAAATGATTATGTGTGCTTTTCCAGTCAAGTTTTGTGCTATTAAAATAGACTCAATATGCGCAAAGTAGGGTGCTGAAGTCGAAATTCACCTATTTGTGGATAAGCACTAATTAGAAGCTAAGGGATCATTTTCAGTGCGCCCCTTGCATAAGTAACTTCAATAGTTTTGGATGTGTAACACGTAGTTCACAGACCAGGGAATTTATGAATATCGCGTCTTTGTTACGCAAAACAGCCACCCGATTTCCATCCTTAACCGCGGTGATAAGTGGTAAAACGGTACACTGTAACTACCAACAACTCGGCCGACGTGTTGAGGGCATCGCTGGCTATTTACGCAATGAACTGCACCATCAGCCGGGCGACCGCGTTGCACTCATCATGAAAAATTGCCCGGAATATATCGAAGTGTTGCTGGCAGTATTACACGCCGGACTCGCCGCCGTCCCGATTAACGCCAAGCTACACAAGAACGAGTTCGACTACATCCTGCGAAACTCCGGTGCCTCGACCTTATTTATCACCGAGGATTTCGTCACACTATTCCCTGTTTGTACGTCCGCAAGTGTCTCTGACCCAACTGGCGGATCAGATTCCGTCATATCGGTGCACAGCCAACAATACAGTGCCATGTATGAATTTCCTGCGTTGCCAATACAAACCTGTGAACCTGACGATCTGGCCTGGCTTTTCTATACCAGCGGTACAACGGGTCAACCCAAAGGCGCGATGATGAGTCATCGTAACCTGCTGGTGATGACCCAGAGCTATTTCTCAAGCGTCGACAGTATCGACGCCGGTGACACCCTGCTGCATGCCGCCCCGATGTCACACGGCTCCGGATTATATATATTCCCCAATATCGCAAAAGGCGCACAACAGGTGGTCAGCCGCAGTGACAGTTTTGATGCCCGGGAAATATTCGAATTGCTCCAATATCACCCCCGGGTAAGCATGTTCGCTGCACCGACAATGATACATCGACTGGTGGCAGCAGATTTACCATACGATGTGAAAACCAGTAACCTCAAGTCAATTATCTATGGTGGCGGGCCAATGTATGTCGCTGATATAAAGTCAGCGATGGCTCGATTTGGAAACAGATTTATCCAGATTTACGGTCAGGGTGAAACACCCATGACAATTACCTGCCTGGCTAAAGAAGACCATCTTGAACGTGAGCATATGCCCCTCGATGACGTGCTGGCTTCAGTGGGTACAGCGCAGATGCCAATCGAACTTGAAATCGTCAACGCCTCCGGTGAAGTTTTACCGGCTGGAGAAGTCGGCGAAATTCTTGTTAAAGGGGATACCGTAATGCTTGGCTACTGGGCCAACCCTGAAGCCACCAGTGAAACCATCGTCGATGGTTGGTTGCACACCGGAGACATGGGAGTGTTGAATCAACATGGATACCTGACGCTAAAAGATCGCAGCAAAGACATGATCATCAGTGGCGGCACTAATATTTATCCCAGGGAAGTGGAAGAGGTGCTGCTGCAACACAAAGCGGTTGCAGAGGTTGCCGTGGTTGGCAAAGCTGACCCGGAATGGGGAGAGACGGTTATCGCCTTCGTGGTGATTGCTACAGGACACGATCTTGCCAGCGAACAATGTGATGACTGGTGTCTCAATCACATGGCGAGATTCAAGCGCCCAAAAAGCTATCACTTCGTCGACAGCCTGCCGAAGAATAATTACGGCAAGGTGTTGAAAAGGGAATTGCGGCAGCGATTGTGACCTTTGATTTTCAGGGCCTGGAGAGTCTGGTTTTTTTAACTCAGGGGCTAGTGGCAGCTGCCCGCTCAATCATCCTTTTCGCCTGGGTATAGTGGGGTTTGTCCAACATGATCCCGTCGAGTCCTACAACACCAACATCGGGATTGGATTCAAAGGCCTCTACGACTCTTTGTGACCAGACCAGTTGCTCTTCCGTAATTGAAAACGCCTCGTTGATGATATCAACCTGGTTTGGGTGGATTGCCATCATACAGGTAAAACCCGCGCGCCTGGCGCCTTCACAGGCTTGTCTCAAACCGGCATCATCCCGGAAATCAGTAAACACCGTGTTACAGGGTTCTATTCCCGCAGACGCCGCCGCTGCAATACAGAGGCTTCTTGCTGTGCGGAACAGGTCATCCCAATTGCCGTCTGGTAGACGATGGGTTTCAGCGCCAACATCGGCAGAAAGGTCGAATTCGCCCCAACTGACGTAAGATAATCGAGCACTGCAGTCAGTCAGGCCGCCAAGGTTAAACAGGGCCTGGCCGGTTTCGGTACCGATCACCAGAATCCTGGTATGTCCCAACGCAACACCTTCGCGAACTTCCAGTGCGCTCAGGTAATGATCGAGGCGGATGACATCTTCCCTGGTTCGGTATTTGGGTAAAATAATATAGTCCGGGGCGCCACCCACCACCGCCGCCAGATCATCGAGTGTCATGTCCCCATCCAGGGGGTTAACACGAACCATCAGTTTTTTAGTCCGCGTAGCAGGCGGGTTTGAATCAAGGTACTCCCTGGCCAGGCGTCTTCCCTCAACTTTTCTCCCCAGCGCGATCGAATCTTCGAGATCAAGAATCAACCCGTCTGAGCGGGTACCTTCACCCTTGGCAATCTTCTTTTCACTGTCGGCGGGGAGAAATAGCATTGATCTCACGTCGTGGCCCCAGATTCAGTCGCCCCTGATTCCACTGGGCGAATTGCCATCAGCGCGGTACGCTTTACCGTGGCGACAAGTTCATCTTTCTGGTTAAACCCTTCATGGCAGAAATTTACGATGCCGGAATCGTTTCTGGATTTACTGAGGCGTTTGTCCAATACCGTCGTGCGTACGTGAATAGTGTCGCCATGTAAGGTGGGGCGTGGAAAACTGATATCTGTCATACCGAGGTTTCCAAGGGTTGTGCCCAGGGTTAAGTCGGTAACCTGTATGCCTACCACAAGCGCCAGTGTGAACATGCTGTTGACGATTCGCTCTCCATACATGCTGTTTTTGGAAAACTCTGCATCGATATGCAAAGGTTGAGTATTCATCGTCATGCAGCTGAACATCATGTTGTCGTATTCAGTGACCGTCCGCCGAACCTCGTGATCAAATACCTGCCCTTCTTCGAATTCTTCAAAATAGTATCCGGCCATATATTACTCCCAGTGTATTAGTGCTTTCGATACCTGCATTCAATGCTTGCTTTCAATGCTTGCTTTCAATGCTAGCACGATGTTTCCAACAGTTTACTTTTCTCGTCTCAAATTCAGTACACTATCGGCAAATATGCAGACATCGGAGAAAAACATGAAGCTGGCGTTTATCAACAATTTCGAGTTGGCCGCAGTGACGGACGCAGGGGTAGTCAACCTCAGCGCTGCGATTGCGGAGGGACTCAACGTGTTACCACCACAGCAATTGATGAATCATGTCATTGAGCACTGGTCTGACTACGAGACTAAATTTGCGGCTCTTATCGGAGCAGGTCCGGCACGACCCATAGAAGACGTCACGCTAAGAGCGCCTTTGCCCAAGCCCATATCAATTGCCTGTATGGCGGTAAATTATATGGAGTTTGACAGGCATTCTTAAAAAATTCCCACAGCGTCATCGGCCCGGGCGATACCATGAAGTTGCCCGATGTACCGGCTTCTATTTTTGAGGCAGAGGCAGAAATGGCGCTGGTTATTGGGAAGACGGCAAAAAATGTAAAAGCCGAAGACGCCTATGACTACATATTTGGTTACCTGAATTTTGCTGATGGTTCTTCACGTGGTTTGAGTATGGGTATGGGCATGCCCTACTTTATGAAATGCCAGGACGATTCGGCACCCCTGGGACCCTGGATAGTCACGGCAGACGAAGTTGCAAACCCAATGAATCTGAGAGTGCAACAGTGGAACAATGGTAATCCGACCCACGATTACAACACCGACGATATGGCGCACGATATCGCTGCATCGCTGGCATTCGTCAGCGCCAACACCACCAACCACCAGGGATTACATCCATTGCAGGACGGTGACCTGGTCGAACAGGAGATCGAGGGGCTGGGACGGTTGGCATTTCACGTTCACGATGAACACAAGCGAAGCTGGTCCAGGGAAACCCGGGCAGAGCGCCGTTCAAAAAAACTCAAGGGACCCGCACCGCAACTGGCTGGCAAATACGCAGAGAATTAGTTCAATTATGTCTACCGAAAAATTGAATTCAACTCGTATCCTGCACATTGTCGGCAGCCCAAAAGCTGATGATTCCAGCTCGACCCGAATGGCCCAGGCATTTCTTGCCGGTGCTCAGCAGGCAAACCCTGGTCACCAGATTACCACCCTGGATGTATGGGCAGAAGATTTACCCTACTTTGGTCGAGAACTGGCGCTTGCGAAGATGATCCCCCTGACGGGAGGAACCCTCAGTGAATCGCAGCAAGCGGGTTGGAAGGAAGTCGTCCGTGTTATCACTGAACTGGATCAACACGACAAAATTGTCATCTCTACACCGATGTGGAATTTTTCCATCCCTCATCAACTGAAACATTATTTCGATATCGTGGTACAGCCAGGCCTGACATTCGGCGTTAATGCTGCTGGCGAACATATCGGTTTATTGAAAGACAGACCCGTGCAGCTACTGCTGAGTCGTTCCAGTCCATTCCCGGAACGTAGCCCGGAAGACTATCAATTACCCTATCTGAAACATGTGCTTTCATTTATGGGCCTGAAGAGTATAGATACCCTGATTCTCGAAGGTACCACGCTACCTCATGCAGAACGAGAGAAACTAATCAATGAATATTGCGCCATGGCCCGAATCGCCGGAGCGGATTTCTGATTGAGATAACAAGTCAGGTTAGATTCGCGTACATCCGCTTCACTATAACTTCTGCCGTAACCAGGCAGCAATCATATCGGCATGTTTATCCCTGGCATCATCTGGTTTGGTCAGATAATGATCACCCTCGGTCAATTCCAGCTTTTTATCAGAGCTGCCTAACAGATCGAATATGTTCTTAGCATCACCAGGGAAAACACCCGTGTCGGCAAGTGACTGAATCACTAATGCCGGTAGTGTTATCTTGGCGAGATGGGGTGCACCGCGACAAGGTGAACTTTTTAAACTCCACATGTTTAGCCAGGTTCTGAGCGTATTGTTTAGCCCGATACCACGTGGACCGAAATTGGAACTCTTCGGGTCACCGGCATAACAAACACCTACTGGCCTGTCTGAAGGGTCTATAGAACCATCCAGCAACCTCAGATCAGCCCAGGTGCGAAACATGTTGAATGCCCGGTCAAACAGTCCATGTTGCTGCAATCGATCCAGTTCACCAGAGACCCAGTCTGTAATTCTGTTGTTTCTCGCTATCTGGGCAGCTCGATACTTCCGGATAAACTCGTCCGAATAGGGGGGCCCATTTTCCGGGTTGTACATGTTGAGAGACTGATCAATGCTGGTTGGGTCCGTCTCATCGATGACGGAGGGGTCCATCCAGTCTGTAAGGACTTCCGGCCGCCCGGCGTGAGCACACAAGGAGACATAGTAGTCCCCCGGGATCAAATCGTTCACGGCGTCCGGAAGCTTAAGTCCCGGCGTCGCTTCGAGTACCGGGTCAACGGCCTGGGATTGGTAGGCTGCCATCAAAGAGCCGCCACCGGAGTTACCAAGCAAAACCACATTCTCAACACCCATTTCTTTCTTTAACCACCGAACCCCGGCACCGATATCCAGCAGGGCATATTCCAGCAGGAAGAATGCTTCGTTGCCACGAAAACGGGTGTTCCAGCCCAGGAAACCGAAGCCTCGCTCGGCCATATATTCGCCCAGATAGTGTTCACTGAAATCAACGTTGAAATGGGTAGCAATAAAAGCTGTCTTTGGCTTTTCTCCCGAAAGAGCATAATAAAGCCCCTGACAAGGGTGAAACCCTGCTCCATTGCGGGCACCCATGGGTGATTCCAGGGCAACAAATTGACGTTCTACGTTTGCCATCGTGACTCCTATATTCTTCTTCTAGCTTAAGGAATCTCTGAATAAGGGAGCTCTAATTAAGGTATTAATCAGAGCCTCCCTTAATTCCCAGAACCAGGTTTCGACCGAGTACCATGTTGCGTAACTTACCAAATGCAATATTCCGGCTCAGGTACTTCATACCGCAATCAGGCGCAACAACCATTCGTTCCATGGGAACCACCTTAAGTGCTGCTTCTATTCGTTCCGCAACCAGCTTTGCCGTTTCAACTTCCTGGTCTCGCAAATCCAGCACCCCAACGTGGATCCGTTTGGAAGGTAATCCTTCAAGTACTGATGCTGGCAACCGGGGTTGTGCACATTCGATCGATATTTCATCAGCAACACACGCGTCGAGTTCATCCAGAAAAGCATAACCAATCGGCTTGTCACCTACATGCTTACCATAGCCGAAACAGACGTGTAACACCGTCGTTCCGGAGACACCTTCCAGAGCCCGGTCAATCGCGGTAACAGCATATTCCCTGGCCTTTTCAGCCCTGGCTTGTACGTAAGGTTCGTCCAGTTGGACAATATCAGCGCCTGCTTCGAACAAATCTTTGACTTCCTCATTCACGGCCTCCGCGTAAGCCATCGCCAGAGATTCATCATCAGCATAATAATCATTTTGTGCCTGCTGGGTCATTGTGAACGGTCCCGGCAGCGTTAGCTTGATGGGTTTGTCGGTATACGCTTTGAGAAGCGCGATATGCCCAGTTTCGACACTGTGAACCCGGCGAATTTCTCCAACCACTCTCGGTACAGGCACATCCTTGCCGGTTCGATCAACCGCCGACCCCGGGTTATCCTGGTCCAGGCCGTCGAGAGCATTGGCAAACCTGTTTGAATAGCTTTCCCGCATCATTTCACCATCGGTCACTATATCAACACCTGCCCGAATCTGGTCGAAGAGAGCCAGCAATGTGGCATCTCTCTGGGCTTCTTCCAACTGAGGTGCAGCAATGCGCCAGAGTTCCTCTGCCCGGACCCTCGGTGGCAGCCTTTCACCGAGTCGCGCTTTATCAATCAACCAATCAGGCTGGGCGTAGCTGCCAACCAGGCCAGTGGGTAATTCAGGTAGTTGCAATGGCATACTTGTTCCACAGGAAAACAACAGCCGGATTGTAGATCAACAAATACTCAGCATGCAAAGTTTACTGTTGCTAAGTTGTTGTATTGTTATTGCATTTTTGTTGGTATCATAGCGCGCTAAACATGCACTGGTACGATCGTATTCACAACCTGACACCTTCCACAGGAGTTATATTCACAAGGGCGTTGTTTCCACAAGCATTATCCATTCGAGCACTGACCATACCAGCACTATCCACACGAGGATATGAGACTTGAACGCGATTGTTAAACGATGGGCGCTGGTATTTTTGTTGTTGCATGGATTTACTCCAGTTGCTGCCGAAACACCCCCGAGTCAGGGACGTAACCTGATCGAGGGGATTCCCGTAGGACTCATTCTCGAAAATCAGCAGTTGCCTTACTTATTTTGGGTGGCGCTCCAGACCGGTCGGCTACATCTGCTTGAACGGACTAAGACGGGCAGTTATCTCGACCGTGTGTCTGTGCCCATCTCCATGGGTAAACAGGGTTTTGGTAAAGAATTCGAGGGAGATCTGAAAACCCCTGTGGGTGTTTATCAATTTACTTCTTTTTTGAAAGACGACCAGCTGGATGACTTCTATGGTATCGGTGCATATCCCATCAACTATCCCAATATCTGGGATCGATTATCCGAGAGGTCAGGGCATGGCATCTGGTTACATGGATTGCCTAAAGGCACAGAGGCGCGACCATTACTCGACAGTGAAGGTTGCGTCATTATCGACAATCAGACCCTTGAACAATTCGCCCCGTATATTGCTGCTGGGGAGAGTCTTATTGTGCTGGCCGAGTCTCTCGAATGGGTAGCACCGGGTACGAAACAGCCATCTGCAGACATACTGGATGCCCTCGAAGACTGGAAGCAGGACTGGCAGAATAATAACAACGGAGAATATTTCGCCAACTACCATCCCGACTTTACTGACGACAAGCGTAATTTCAGTCAGTGGAAAACCTATAAAACACGGGTGAATGGTAGCAAATCTTACATTCGTGTCAGCTTATCCAAGCTGAGTGCTATCGCTTATCCAGGTGAAGAAAACCTCGTCGCCATTCGATTTTACCAACACTACAAGAGCAATAACTTCAATTGGGAAGGCTGGAAACACCTGCTATGGCGCCGTGATGAATCAGGCACCTGGCGTATTCTCTATGAAGGTAATGGGTGATCGACACATGCAAATCCTGAAGCCACTTCTTTGCATGCTTTTGACTCTCAATCTGACGGGTTGCATGTTTATAGGGGAATCAACTCCGTCTGACGAAACCGAACACGGCTCTGGCAGCACTCCCATTGTAGAAGAAAGCGATTCCGGGCTGGTAGATATTGAGGAGGAAATGGCACTCGACGCAGATCTGTCTGAAGCAGCTGTCAGTGAAGCAGACATTGCAAGCGCTTCCCCGGCAGAGATTGAATCTGCCAAGACTGACCCGGTCACAGAGTCAGTTGTGGTAAATGAGGGCGATCTGGATGCAGATCTCCCTGCGCCAGCAGAAATCACCCTGGATATTGAGTCTTTGGCTGTCGAAGATCCAACAATAAATTTATGCGAGGAAATAGGTAACAAACTCGATAGTGTGTCGGTTGAAGAATGTCTGGATCAAAATCTGGTTCACTCTGCCTTAACCGCTGCAAAGAGATCCCTGGCGTTCAAAGACTATGCCCCCATTCCGGAGCGTGAACCCCTGGGTCGCGTGTTAGTCATTGGCGGCATCCATGGCGATGAATTTTCTTCCGTATCGGTGATCATCAAGTGGATGGGGATACTGGATGAGTTTCATTCCGGATTATTTCACTGGCGATTTGTACCAACCGCTAATCCTGATGGATTGCTCAACCAAAAATCGCAGCGGCAGAATCTGAATGGCGTCGATTTGAATCGAAATTTCCCCACAGCAGACTGGGAAGGACACGCCCGTTCCTATTGGGAAGAACATGCCAATAGAAACCCGCGTCGCGATCCCGGCCCTGCTCAGGCAAGTGAGCCGGAGACCCAGTGGCTGGTGAAACAGATTGAAGAATTCGACCCTGACGTCATTATCTCGATGCACGCGCCATACCATCTTGTCGACTACGATGGACCACCTTCGGCTCCTGACGTACTGGGAACCCTGCATCTTCACAAACTGGGTGTGTACCCAGGTTCACTTGGCAACTATGCAGGCATAGACAAGCAAACGCCAATCGTCACGGTCGAGTTGGCATCAGCAGGTATCATGCCTGCTAAAAGAGAAATTGACAGTATGTGGCGAGACCTGGTGCGATGGCTCCGTGGACAACTTTCAGGGTAGTCTAAGAACTCAATACCCCAGCCGGACGCTCTAACCAATCTTGACTATCGTAATGCCGAATTCTTCACGGATCGAATCAAGCGGCGTTGCAAGATAACTGTCAAATTCCGACCAGTGCCAGCGTTTCTTCATTCTGAAACTTTGAAACATCACAACCGGGACAATAAACAAAGATTTCAACCCTGCATCAATCATCTGCCACAGACCTAAACTGGTATAGATCTCTTTCGATTCGTCGAGTGCGTAGCCCTGGTGCAGTCTTTTCAATCCTGCATCCGTACCAAAGAAACTCCACATCTTAACGCCTGCTTCACTGGGTAGTTCCGTGTTACAACCAAACACAACATGAACCGTCTCGTGACATCGAAAAAAATCCATTGCCGCATTCGACATTCCCTGCCCGTGCTGGAGATCATCCCTGCTCGCATAGTACTCATCCAACCCTTGCTGCAAGGTCATGCTGGCATTCTTTTGTTGGTATCTCATCAGATCATTTTATATACGGACGCACACTCTTTTTCTACCGCAAACCTCTCAGAAATAGCTCACAAAGATAAGCCCGACTGTCGCACAACGGATGTCTGCGCCGTAGTTTCTGCGTAGTTTCAATATCTGTGTCCGTATTCCCTTTTTATGTCAATACACCCTTGATTCAGCTTCTTAGGTAGACCAGTAAATGCCCTGATATGCTATAAACGGTTTCTGCAAAACTCCCCCTTTCGACCAAAGTTGAGCTTTTGTCAAGGAGCATACTAATTCATCTAGCTGCTTATTCCGGCATCTTGAAAGTTAACCGCATGCCATTCCTATTGACCGGAGGGCCCCTAGTTGCCACTAGCTGTCAATCCGATGAGCCTCACGCTCAAGCCACTCTTGAGTAGAGTTTGTGTGTGGGAAGGGCTCATCAGGAATCGCGAGGTCCAGCGCTTTGCCACCCAAACCCGTTGGCGGGTTATTGCTCTGGATGAAGTGAACGTCTATCTCAGGCGTTGCGGCAATGCGCATGACTTCGTATTCATCGAAGTTGTCCTGCTGGATCACACCGTTGGACATGGTGATTTGTTGTAGCGCCATGGTGCTGAGACCATCAACGATGGATCCCTGGACCTGGCTGATAGCCCCGCTCATGTTGATGATGGGTCCCACGTCCACGGCAACCGTGACTTTCTTCACGCGGAAATTTTTCTTGGCATCGACCGTTACCTCCGCCACTTCGGCGACATGGGCCGCGTGGCAGAAGTAAAACGACAGACCCAGCCCTGAGCCTTTCGGCATGGTTTTCCCCCAACCCGACTTCTCAGCTGCAAGTTTGATCACGTCAATTGCCCGCCCCGTGTTCAAAGCTCTGACATTACCTTCGACAACCCAACGACGTTTACCCATCAGTTCCAACAGAAACTCCACATGGTCTCGGTTTGCCAACACCGCCATTTCATGAAGAAAGCTCTGCTCAACGAAAGCATTGGTGTTGGAACCGGGTGCACGCCATGCACCACACGGGGTCTTGACTGGCGGAAGTCGACAGTGCAGTTCATAGGTTCCATGCAGACGTGCGCGACATAGGGGAACTGGTAAAACGCCTCGTGTGTACGGTTTTCAGGGTCGGCAAACGCGACGTCGACAGCGGGGCTGTCCTTACGTATGGTGCCTCCACCCTCACGGGCAATCTTCCCTGCTTGTTCAATCATCTTTGGCCAATCGTCATCGGATGCGCCCGACTCATCCCACTTCACGTTGAGTTTGTTCTTGGCATCGAACACTGACCAGGTGTCGTCGCCTACGATTGCCACACCACCCTGGAGTTCAGCAAGGCCAGCGAGGAACGCCATACTTGCCTTACCTGATCTTGCGTCCGGATCCAGGATAAAAGCATCTATTACACCCGGAAGTGCCTTAATTTCAGCCTGGTTAAAACTGATCGCCGTGCCTCCATGGCGGGGACAACCAGTATAGGATGCGTACTTCATGCCAGGCACGTCCACGTCGATGCCAAACTCGGATCGACCTGTTGCAATCACCAGATTGTCAACGCCGCCAATGGCCTTACCAATAATGGTGTATGACCTTGGGTCCTTAAATGACAACATTTCAGGATCGGGAATCGGCTGCCGAACCGCCGCTGCAGCAAGTTGACCGAACGTCAAAACCTGACCCGATGAGTGGGTCACCCTGCTTTCATTTGCTTTCAATTCGTCCCGCTTAACTTCCATCGATTCTGACGCGGTACAGAGGTAGAACCACCTGCCCCCTGCATCCCAAACCTACCCGCATTGAGCGGTGCGTCGAGCACAACCACATCTTCCCACTTCGCACCCATTTCTTCGGCAATGATCATCGGTAGCGTGGTCTTGATGCCTTGCCCCATTTCGGGGGTTGCGGAGTAGATCGTAATCTGTCCATCCGAGGCGATTTTGATATAGGCATTCAGCTCCTTCGAGCCAACCAGCGTGCCAAGCTCTTCTGCAGCTGCGGACACAGGCAAACTCAGTTCTAGCATGAGACCACCACCGGCGAGGGCAGTGGCTTTTAGAAACGAGCGACGGTTCACTATCTGTGACATCAGCTTGCCCCTTTATCTGCGATGTAGAACGATGCTGCAGTGTGAATTTGCAGCACGAATCCTGATGTAGGTGCCACAGCGGCAGTAGTTTCCTGCCAGCGCCTCATCAATATCGTCATCACTGGGACTGTTGTTGTTGGCTAACAGGGCAGCCGCGCTCATGATTTGACCTGCCTGGCAGTAGCCACATTGAGGAACATCGCGTTCCATCCATGCAGTCTGCAGTGGATGCAGCGCGCCATCGCCAGCCAGCCCCTCGATGGTCGTGACCTTTCCCTTTACCGTTGATACTGGCAGGACACAAGATCGAACTGTTGCACCATCAACATGAACGGTGCATGCACCACATTGGGCGATGCCACAACCGAACTTTGTACCGGTTAACTTTAGCTTGTCGCGCAGTGCCCACAGCAGTGGCATATCTGGTCGGACGTCCAATTCAACATCCGCGCCGTTCACATTCAGGGTAACCTTGCTCATTTATAACCTCACTATCCTCTTGCAAAATTGTCAGGATTCTTTCCGGGCTGGGCCGTAGGAAGCCAATGAGTTCTACCAAACCGCCCGGCTACGCCGAAGACGGCGGTACCCTGCTGCAGAAATCGCTCAGTACCGGTGTCAGCTATCACTGGGGTAACAAAATTAGCCTGTTTGGTTTGGGCTTCAACTGGAGCGAATCGAATGAAGATACTTTCGGTCCGGGACTGGATGACCAGACGACTATCGAGTTGTTTACACGCCTGCAGGTCATGAACGTCCTCCAGATTTCGCCCGACATTCAGTACATTAGAAACCCGGCCCTAAACCCTGATGAAGACCATAGTTGGGTTGTTGGGCTGCGGTTTCGATTGTATTTTTAGGAGAATTCAAAGAGCGATTCAGCAAAGATTCAAAATATGAAGCCATGTGGGATCGTACGGGGCCAGAGAGTCGTGGACAATCGTTGTCAAAGAACCAACCGCAGACGCAGTAGGTTTGGTGGAGCTACGCGGGATCGAACCGCGGACCTCAACACTGCCAGTGTTGCGCTCTCCCAGCTGAGCTATAGCCCCAATCAGAGGGCGTGAATACTAGCGAATGTCGATCTTCTTTTCAATAGGAGGTTCAGCCAGAAGAACTAACCGGAAGATTGCAGAGTCCTGCAGTCCTGTGTAACTTAGCCCAAAACACAGGTTGAACAGTATGCCTATGACTATTCTTCTCCTCTTTCTTGCAGTCGATGTCGCTATTGTTATCTTTCTGGCTTATCTCTATCGGGCACCGGATATGAGCCAGTACGATACGCCGGTAGCGCCGTTGGTTAAGCCTGCATCGGAAGTCAGCCCGCAACATCAGGATGTCTTGAAGATTCTGGAAAAATACCATCGCGAAGGGAGTCGACTCAGTACCAGGGCAGCAAGAATTCAGATGGAGGAGCTTTTCGGCAAAGATGTTGATGCCGTGGTTACGCCAGTTGATGTTGACGGCATACCCGGGGAATGGGTGATGGCCGAAGGTGCAGATCCGAAACAAAGGCTGCTCTATCTGCATGGTGGCGCTTTTCGGGTTGGCAGTCCCACCAGCCACAGATACATCACGTCAGAAATCTCTCGACGATCCGGTTCGGCAGTTCTGGCAATCGACTATCGGATGCAACCCGAGTACAAGACAATTCACTGTCACGAGGACGCGAGAACAGCATACCGCTGGATACTCAACAACGGGCCAGAGGGTCAATCCGCACCCGAACATTTGTTCGTCGCTGGAGATTCTGCCGGAGGGAATATGACCCTGGCGGTTATTGCCTGGGCCAGGGACAATGGACTAACACCAGCAACCGGTGCAATTGGATTGGCGCCCCTGACGGATTCTTCACTCAACAGCCCCAGTTGGAAGACTAATCTCGAAACCGATCCATTCCTGGGTCCGGGTCTGGGAGTGTTTATTAAAGTCCCAAAATTTGTTATCGCCATCGTTTCACGTTTTTCCAACGGTAAACCAGTGAATGACCCTGAACTTTCACCGTTGCTCGGGGATCTGTCTAATCTGCCACCCACCTTGCTTCAGGTCAGCAGGCATGAAATGCTGTTCGATGACAGCCAGCGATACACCAACAAAGGAATTGTCAGTGGTAGTAAGGTTGAACTGCAGGTCTGGCCAACAATGGTGCACGTTTTCCAGGGATTCGGACCGGAGCTACCCGAGGCAGTCGACGCGCTGGAAGGCATCGCGGTCTTTGTCAGGCAATTGACAGCAGAATAACAGCAAGTAACAATCAGAAAATCACACACACACAAAAAAGGAATCAAGATGGCATTATTCGGTGAAGCCTGCGATCGATGTGGGAGAAAGACTCGACACAAACAAGACGACAAACCGATTTGTGAGCCCTGCGAACATGAAATGGCACTACTGGTCGCGGCTAAAGGTGAAACTACCCAACCCTGCCCGATAGACGGTGAGGCAATGAACAAGGAAATCGCTCATATGATCGTTGTCGATCGTTGCCCGAAGTGCCAGGGCGTCTGGCTCGATGGCGGTGAGCTTGAGAGGCTGAAAGGTGGTGTAGAGGCAGATGCCCTGATTTCAATGGCGAACGGATTTACCATACCGTTCGGTTAGGCTTCAATCAGGCAGCTAAGCCCAGGGTAACCTGGTATCTTCCATAACATCCATTGTTGGTTTGAACGCTTCTGGTTGGTCCAGGCTACCTACGGTCACGTCAACGATATCAGGATGACTTTCATTGATACAGACAACAGGCGTCCCACACTGGTCACAGAAAAAGCGTTTGCCATCAGCGGAAGATTGCAGTTCCGCTGGTGAGCCCTTTGTATACCTGAATGACTCTTTGGTCGCGATTAACCAGGTGACATAAGGTGCACCGGACGCCTTCCGGCACATGCTGCAGTGGCAATTAGCGATTGGATATTCAGCCATGGTAACTTCGTAGCGAATATTACCGCAAAAACAACCACCTTTAATCGGGTCCATGGTTCACTCCTTTAAGTTGCTGTGCAGTTTCATTAAACTGGTTCTTATGCGTTTGAACTAAACAATACGCGTATCTTTCTTACCCCAATAGCGGTCTTTCAGCAGACGTTTGTATAGTTTTCCTGTTGGCAAGCGCGGCAGTTCTTCTTCAAAGTCCACGGATCTCGGGCACTTGTAGTGAGCCACATGTTCACGGGCATAGGCCATTAACTCTTCAGCGAGCGCATCATCCGGTACAATTCCTGCTTCTACCTGAACAACCGCCTTGACCTCTTCTCCCATTTCCTCATTGGGAACACCAAAGACCGCAACATCAGCAATTTTAGGATGCATGATCATTGCATCTTCAATTTCCTGGGGGTAAATATTCACGCCACCAGAAATAATCATGAATGTTGCACGGTCTGTCAGGAACAGGAATCCATCATCATCAACATAACCAACATCACCCAGCGCACTCCAGTTCGAATGTTGGGGATGCTGGGAATCTTTGGTTTTCGCCGCATCCTTGAGGTATTCAAAGGGCATCTCCGGCAGCTCGAAGTAGACCATCCCCGGTTCACCGTTAGGCAATTCTTTGCCATCTTCATCACAAATATGGATGACACCCAGCAACGACTGACCCACCGTACCCGGTTTGGTTAGCCATGCTTCTGGCGTTACATGGGTGAAACCGTTTAACTCGGTACCACCGTAATATTCGTATATTATCGACCCCCACCAGTCAAACATCTGCTGTTTCACTTTTCTTGGACATGGCGCAGCTGCGTGTATCGCAACTTTATGGCTGGACAGGTCATAGTTCGCCCGCTCTGCTGCGTCCATTTTTAACAGGCGGGTGAACATTGTCGGCACCCACTGGCTATGGGTTACCTGGTATCTTTCGATAGCTCGGAGCGCTTCTACTTCATTAAAACGCGGCATCATAATGACAGTGCCGCCTAACGTGTGGGTACCGATACAAAATCCGACCGGCGCTGAGTGGTACAGGGGCGCGGGAGAAAGATAAACCGAATTTTCATCGAAACCCCACAGGACGGACTGTAATGCACCTATGGGTCCTGCATCATCGGTAATGGAAGTGCCTGACAACGGACGCAGAATACCTTTTGGTCGCCCGGTGGTGCCGGAGCTGTATAGCAAAAACGTGCCAGCAGGCTCTTCAGGCAGTTTTTCAGCTGGAAATTCAGCAATCGCTGCCTCGTAATCTTCGTATCCTTCGGTTGCATCGCCCACCATTAACCAGCGCTCAACGTCAGGACAGAACTGATGAAGATTGTTCGCTATCTCCGACAAATAGTTCGAAGTAACGACAAGCCTGGATTCAGAATTTTCGATGATATACCCGGCTTCTTCATCGGTCAGGTAACGGTTGACTGTGGTGAGGTAGAGTCCAGATCGAAACGCTGCCCAGACGACTTCAAAATACCGGACATCATTCTCCATAAATATGGAGATATGATCGCCTTTACGCAAACCAAGTGACCACATCAACTGGGCCAGCTGGTTCGAGCGGTCATCCAGCTCTTTGTAAGTGACCGTCTGCCCAGTGCCCGCGTGTATCACTGCCGCTTTGTCGGGAAACACCGTTGACCAATGTCCTGGATACATTGCTTATCGCCTCTGATGAGAATTGTATTTGTAAGAATAAAACATAACCTTAACTCTGTGGCAACGAATTGGACCGAGTAAAGCACTGAGCCGTGTAACAGATCGGTTGAGCCCGTCGTCGCTTGAGCTCATGGCTCAGGCGAGGCCGGGAATCTCACAAAACTGGTCGGCTTCGACCAGTACGCTACTGGCAGAATTCTTGTTCGCACCTGCGCACCACGACGGCATCACCATGGAGTACAACCCACTGCCACCAGCCATCAGGATCAGGATATCGTGGGGAGTAGCAAAGACATGACGTTGCTTGTCATCTGCCTGCCGATTCGAAAAACCAGGCACCAGTAACGCCAATTCCGTGGTTGAATGAGTGCAGGATTCATAAAGCTGTTCCGCAACCTGCTCTCTTGTCAAACCTGCATCTGCAAGAATCTGTGCATGATCAGGATTCAGGATGACAGTCGCTGCGCCTCCTCCCAAAATCGCATTGTTCGTCGCCGTGTTACTGAGTCCAACGGCCAACTGCCGCAACAGCATTTTGTGGTTGTCCGGCTCATCTGCATCACCGCTGAACATCACCGAGTGTGGTGCCTCGGCGCCAATCACAGTGACCACACTGTCGTCTTTGTCAAAACTGCGGGAAACATGCATGGGCGTAAACGGGCTGTGTTCTTCATCTTCAGCAACACAGAAAGTGAACTTTCCAGGGTGCCCCAAAAGTGCCATATCTGATTCACCAGCACGACCGCCACCGATATTGATCATCGCCAGACGCAAGGCCCGGCCAATGGATGCATTCGCACGGTGCCCGGGCCCGAGTGCGCCAAAGCCGGAAGAAACCGGCCCGCAGTTCACCCGCGCCGGACCATTAACAATAATTAATGGCGCTGTGCAATGAGTCGTCGCTTGCATTTCCGTCAGATCAAACACTGGATCAATGACGGCTTTTACGGCTGCTATCACAATGGGCATATAGTCGGGCAGGCATCCTGCCATCACCGCGGCCACGGCTACTTTTTCAACCGTCGCAATCCCACCCATGGGACCCATGGTGCCAAGCACCATGTCAGCTTCGATACCCGATGCCAGTACCATGCGTTCAACCCTGTGTGCTGTCGGGATGATAACCGGCAGCCCGTCCGTACAACCTTGATCGTGTAATGTTTCCAAGGCAGCAGCTTCGTCTACAGCCTGTAGCATCGATTCATCAACGCTGTTCTGTAGCGTCGAGCTCATGCAGAAGATTCCAGTGCGCTGATAATCAAGGGAGTAACTAGTTCCGCTACTTTTCTCATATTTCGTTGGCCGGTTCCCGCTACGGGATGCGGCAGACGAATTCGAGGCACGTCAGGCATACCCAGAGACGCAGCAACAAAATCGCCCTGCGGCCAAAAATCCTCGGTGACCAGTGCCACGGCTGGAATGCCTAGCCTGGCGATGGATACTCCGTCACGCACGGTGCCGGTAGTGCAACTGCCTCAGTGACCGTAGGCGGCGATCACCGCCTGGCAATCATCACCGATGCTCTTAAGAATCTCAGGACTGGCGGGAATAGACGCATTGCCCTTGTTATATCGATGCAGCGTCACGCCAGGCTCCCGCTCAAGCAAAACATCAGCAATATGGTTGAGGAAGTTCTCAGAGTCCGGGAAGCCGTTGGCCAACAGTCCGACGGAAGCCTTGTTACTTCCGGTGAGGGTAATACTCAGGTTGTAAGGAAAATGCTCTACATTTACCTCTGCCCTGGGATTGTGATACTCGATCATCAATTTCTCCTTGTCAGGTTTGCATGATTTGTGTCCAAACTATACACCCGGGCCAGAATTATAGTAGCCACATGTAATTCTTGTAACCGTAACATCTGATTTTATTGTCATCTAATCACAACGGTTTCCGGATTCCTGGCGTCCTATGTTAAGTGGTCAATCCCACCCATGTCTGGTGGCATTCGCAACAATTGTATTGAGTGGCTATTTTTTTGTTTTAAATTCAATTGGTTAGCCAGTGGCACAGTTAGTGTATACCTAAGGCAGCATGAGAATAATAAACCTATTCGTTGATCACAAACTAGCAGCAATGCTGACTATGATGATGATGGTGCTCGCCGGTTTCTGGGCCATATCCGTTCTCAACGTTGGGCTTAATTCGCCGCGTAAATCCTACGAGGTGATCGTGTCTATCGTCTGGCGCAGTGCGAGCGCAGAAGATGTCGAGAAACTGATCACCAACCCGCTGGAACAACAACTTAGAAGCCTGCCCCGAGTCAAGTTCGTCCGATCTACCACCCGGGATGCTTATGCCAGTGTCTCTGTGGAAATGGACAAGGGTTCTGATATGCAGAAAGCAATGGATGGCGTAAAGCAACGCGTCAGCCAGATTCGCAGCTTCCCTGTCGATATCGAACCACCCATCATCAGGCTCAATGAATACTTCGACAGCGTCGCCTCTGTGCTTATCCGCGGACAGGGAGACCTGGATGAAATTGCACCCCTGGCACAACAACTAAAAACCGATCTACTCAATAGTGGCGCGGATATTGTCGATCTCCAGGCCCTGCCAAAACAGGAGATCGCAATCCAGATTCCCTCGAAAACCCTGTTTGAAATGGGGTTGTCATTCAACGATCTCGGGCGCGAACTATCAAAGCTCAGCCAGGATGCACCTGGCGGTACAGTGGGTAGCGGTCAGATGTCTCGGCAAATACGCAGTCTGGACCAACGCCGGGATGCTGCCGGGTTTAACGATCTGCCCTTATTTACTGCAAATGGTGACCAATTAATGCGTCTCGGCGACTTTGCTGAGATTGAAAAACGGCCTGTGGTTGATCGCCCTTATGCCACTGTGGGTGGAGAACCTGCTGTTCAAATGATCGTAAGGAAAAATGTTGAGACCAGTTCGCTACAAGCAGCCAAGATGCTCACGGCCTGGGTTGAACGGACCAACGAGGACCTGCCCGAGGGTGTGGTGCTGACAATATTTGCCGAAGCCTGGGTCTTTATTCAGGATGAACTGGATATGATTTTCGAGAACGGCTTCACCGGTTTAGCCTTGGTGATTCTTGCTCTTCTGGTTTTCCTTCAACTGCGCGTAGCGTTCTGGGTCATGGTAGGTATACCCGTGACTTTTCTCGCTGCGCTGCTGGCTTTTTATCACCTCGGCGGGACAATCAACGCCATCAGTCTGATCGGTGTCGTAATGGCCCTGGGAATCGTGGTCGATGATGCCATCGTGGTCGGTGAAGAATCACTTACCCAGTTTCAACAGGGAAAGTCACCCAGTGAAGCTGCAAAGATTGGCGCGCAACGGATGTTTTTCCCAGTGATCGCCTCGTCCCTCACGACACTTTGCGCATTTATACCGCTCCTGAGCGGCAGCAGCGATGAAATTATCGAAATCCCGTTGATGATGTTGTGTGTGATAGCGGCGTCCCTGGTCGAGTGCTTCCTGGTGTTACCCGGGCATCTGAAATCAGCGTTTGAAAAAAGCGCCACGAAAGCACCCAATGAATTTCGTCGCCGATTCAACGACGGTTTCGAACATTTCCGTGAAAACATATTTCGACCCGTTGTACGGATTTCAATGCAAAATCGCCGGGTGGTTATCAGTAGTGCGTTTTCGCTGTTTATTCTTTCGATCATGCTCTGGAATACAGGCTGGATCAAAACCAAGATGGGACTTAACCTGAATATTGACACTATCAGCGCTGATATCCAGTTCGTTGGAGGCACCTCACAAACAGAGAAACACGACTTTATCAGCTACCTGGAAACCACACTTGGCCAGGTCGATGAAGCACTTGGTGGTGACAATATCGTGAGTTACATCACCACTTTTAACACCGCAAATATCAGCAACGAGCAAAAGACAGGTTCTCAGTATGCCAGAATCTGGGTAGAGATGATTTCTCCAGACCAACGATCCACTTCATCAGAAGATTTCGCGATTGCATGGATGGAACAGGTCAATCGCAGTCATATCATCGATTCTCTGACCATCAAGAAGGCCAACAGGTATTGGGGAGATTTCGCCATACTGCTAAAAGGCAAGGATATCGAGGACCTGAAACGTGCCTCCGAAGAATTACTGACAGAATTATCTACCCTCGATGGCGTCAACAACATCCACGATGACCTCCCCTATGGTAAGGAACAGTGGATTTTCAGGTTAACAACAGAGGGCAGATCTTTAGGCCTGACCACCGCAGATGTCGGCCGTCAGCTACGCGCCGCCTACGATGGGCAACGAATCCAGATCTTCCAGCAGGACCAGACAGAAATGGAAGTTCGCCTGCTATTACCGGAGCGTGAAAGGACTGATCTCGGCTTGCTCGGTCAGTTCCCCATTAAAACTCCAACCGGGGAAATGCTACCGTTGCGCAATGTTGCCACCTGGGAAGGCAAGCGCGGTGTCGATATTATTCGCCACCACAATGCGGAAAGGACCATCAAGATTAGCGGTGATGTGGATCTCGAGTTGATCACTGGTGGTGAAGTCGTTGAATATTTTGACAATAATATCAAAGAACAATTGCTGTCAAAGTATGGTATTACATCCGGTCTGGATGACATGAGTCTGATCGAGCAGGAAAGTGGCGCAGATTTCTTGATGCAGTTTCTTATCGCGCTGACACTTATCTACATTGTCCTGGCCTGGATTTTCTCATCCTACAGCTGGCCACTGGCGGTGATGGCCGCCATTCCACTGGGACTCACCGGTGCCCTGCTGGGTCACTTCATTCTGGGGATAGTCATTGGCCCAATGTCGATGCTGGGACTGTTCACCCTGACCGGTATTATTGTTAACGATTCGATCATTCTTGTGAGTAGCTACAAGCACTTTGTTGAAGAGGGTATCGCACCCCAGCAGGCAATCGAAGATGCGGTGTGCTCAAGGCTTCGCGCGGTCATTCTGACTTCCCTGACGACAATCGCAGGCTTGTTTCCGCTGATGCTGGAGACGGCGCCTATGGCAGCAGCCTTTATACCCCTGGCGGTTGCAATCTGTTTCGGTATGCTCTACGGCACCATCCTGGTGTTGTTAGTCATTCCGGCATTATTGTCGTCAGTGATCACTATTACTGAGTGGTTTGCTAAAAAAGGCCAAAAAACCTATGAAAATGCTCAATACTCCATTTAAGGCTATTTCAAGTATGAAGTCCTGGGTGGCGCAATTAGCCAGACGGACACTGTCTACCAAGAATGGCATTCTTGGCAGCCTGGTCATTGTCACTGGTTTACTAATAACCATCGTTATCGTCTTTAAACCAATCCCGGAAAAAAAGGAAGTTCAGGAAACCGTCTGGCCGGTTACCGCGATACCAGCTGCGCCGAGACAACATTCACCGGAACTGAGTCTCTATGGTCGGGTCGAAAGCCCGCGTCAATCATCACTGACCGCGGCGGTTACCGCTTACGTATCGACGGTGCCAGTGCTTGAAGGCACCTGGGTTAACGCTGGTGATCTTCTCATTCAACTCGACTCGATCGATGCCACCCTCGTGGTTGAAAGAAGAGAAGCTGACCTGGCTGAAAGCAAGGCAAATATTGAAACCCTGAAACTCAACGTCGCGGATAACCTGAAGATTCTCGAACACGAGAAAAGCCTGTATGCGCTTGCCCAGAAACGGTCAAAACGGCACGAACAACTGAGACAGCAGAAGTCAATTTCCGAAGAAACGCTCAATCTAGTACTTAGCGACACCAACCGACAGGCGATCCTGTTGAGTCGCCATCAGGGACTGGTGAACGATGCCAACAATCAACTGGCGCGCGCTGCTTCCAGTATCAAACGTTCAGAAGCCGTGCTACGGGAAGCGGAAATGAATTTGGCGAGAACACAGATAACGGCCCCGTTCACCGGCCGGGTCACCTCGGTGATGGTGTCTCCCGGCGAGCTGGTACGCCCGGGTGTGGCGCTCGTCGAGATGTACGACGCAGCAAAAATGGAAGTCAGGACCCAGATCCCCACCAACAGTCTCAGTTCAATAAAGCGAGCCCTCACGGCAGGAGAACAGTTATCTGCCTTCGTCCTGCTTGGTGAAGATAAAATCGCAACAATCCTCACCCGCTTATCAGGCGAAGTGAGTCGAGGCAAATCATCGGTTGACGGGCTTTTCACATTGCCCGACGAAACCAATCTGGAATTGGGAAGAGCTGTAAATCTTGTACTATCCCTGCCAAAAATAGCGGGCACGATGCTCGTTCCGGTACAATCAATGTACGGTCACGACAGAGTGTTCGTCATCATGAATGATCGCCTGCAGGGGGTTAATGTCGACCGCGTAGGCGAGCTAAGGGATGAGAAAGGTTTCCTGAACGTACTCATTCGTTCACCGGAAATCAGCGATGGCATCCCCATAGTTACTTCCCAGCTGTCCAACGCCATAACCGGCCTGAAAGTCAGTCACAACAATAGCCTGCCAAATGTCGCTGTGACCATGCCAGTGGACGCTAAAAAAAACTCTAGCTAAATCGAAACCCAAAGGCCCGGGGCCCGGAAAGTTGCCAGGTCTGCTGCTATTTATGTACTCTAGCGATTCGCTTTCGTAACGAGAGGCCTATGCGCCCCAAAAAACACCTCGACAGTTTTAAAGTACTGGATTTTTCTGCCGTTTACGCCGGTCCTATCTGCGCGCGCTTTCTATCGGACTTCGGTGCCGATGTCATTAAAGTTGAAACCCCTATGGGTGGAGACATGACACGGGGACCGAAGGGGATGAGCCGAATGTTTGCGCACTTCAATGCCGGTAAAAGAAGCGTCTCAATTGATCTGAAGAAAAAGTCCGGCCAGGCGCTGGCCCACCAGTTGATTGCAGATGCCGATGTCGTCATCGAGAATTTCCGTCCTGGGGTCATGGCAGAATTTGGTCTTGATTACCATTCGATCAAGGAGGATAGACCCGACCTTGTCTATTGTTCGATTTCCGGTTTTGGACAGTCCGGGCCCTACATTCATCGGGCTGCCTATGCGCCTATAGCGCACGCTGCAAGCGGATTTGATATCGCCCATACCCTCTCTCAGCCAGATCCGGACGCGAGTCCACCGGTCTGGGGAATTATGGTTGCCGATATGCTCACTGGTTCCTATGCGTTTGGCGCGATCCAGACAGCATTGCTGGGGCGCGAGCGAACCGGCCAGGGTGAATATATCGATGTGACCATGATGGAATCCATGATGATGTTGATACCCGGCCAAATTCAGGCCGCACAGATGGAAAACCCACCCGCTCCCGGGGGATTTCGTCCGATCAAGGCGAAAGATGGATTCGTCATGGTCTGTATTGTCTCCGAAAAAAACATGCGCGGGCTATGTGAGGCAATGAGCAGGCCGGATATGCTGGAGGATGAACGATTCGCCCGCGGTAAACGTTTCGTCAATATGGATGAATTCATTGCAGAGATAGAGACCTGGTCATCGCTACTTACCACAACGGACTGTGAAACCAGACTGAACGAAACCGGCGTCCCCTGCAGCGTTTACAACAAAGCAGCTGATCTGTTCGACCATCCGCAGGTATTGGAGAGAAGCTCCTTTAAGGAATTGGAAGATGAGTTTGGAACCTTTCTCATCCAGAATGCACCATTTAAGTTCGCCAGTATCGATGGGTCGACTTCCACAACAGCACCTGCGCTGGGTGAACAAACAGATGAGGTGCTGTCACAGGTATTGAATCTCTCTGAAACAGAAATAAACCAATTACGTGAGCAAGGGACGATTACCTAGGATAGTGTTTGGTGTCGACATTTACCTCAGACTCGCCCCAAGAATGTCCCTGGCAATGATATGTCGTTGCACCTCACTGGGGCCTTCACCAATGCGTCGAATCCGCATCTCCCTGTACCAGCGCTCAAACGGGAAATCCTTGGTGACCCCATAACCGCCATGGATCTGCATGCTGCGATCCACGACCCGGCTCGCAGCTTCAGACGCAACCAGTTTGCACATTGCCGCCTCTTTACGGAACGATTCTCCGCGTTCGGCCCGATCTGCTGCTTCCAGCGTCAACCAGCGCGCGTTCTTAATATCGATTTCATTGTCCACCAGCATCCATTGTACGGCCTGACGGGAGGATAAGGGTGCACCAAATGTTTCCCGGATCTGGGAATAATCCAGTGCCAGCGCGTGGGCGGCGATGGCAACACCGATACATCCGGCTGAATAGGGAATCCGTTGCCGTGACAGTCGGTCGTTGGCAATGGAAAATCCCTTGTTGACCTCACCAAGAATGTTAGTCGCCGGAATCCGCATATCCACAAACTGTAACTCTGTCGCATACCTGGCCGATCTCAGGGTGTGGACAATGCGTCTGACATGAAAGCCCGGATTGTCGGTATCAACAATAAAGCAGGTAACACCGCCCCTGCCTCGATCAGGTGAAGTGCGGGCGAAGACCAGGCCATATTGCGCCTTGTCTGCGCCGGATATAAAGATCTTGCTGCCATTTAAGATCCAGTCGTCTCCGTCAGCAACGGCCCTGGTTTGAATGGCCCGGGCCGGGTCAGAACCACCGGAAGGTTCCGTCAGGCCGAAGAAGCCGAACTTTTCTCCGCGAAGTGTTGGATATAGGTACTTTTCTTTTTGTGTGTCGGTGGCTTCATAGAGCTGAGCCAGTCCTGCGCCACCAAAAACGCCATAACAGGGGACATAAAGTCCCGCTCGATGCTGGGAAAGCTCAATCGCAATGAGGGTACGGGTCACCATGCCAATATCAGGGCCACCATACTCTACGGGAATATCAATGCCATACAGACCCATCTCTTTTACTTTCTCGATCAGTCTCTGCTTGTCCTCGGGCTCCAGGGAATCGGCGTCCGGATCCAGGTTCATTTCCAGAGGAACAATTTCCTCCTGAACAAACCGCCGCACCATGCCAACAATCATTTCCTGTTCCTGGGATAATTTTAGATCCATTCGTACTCCCTCCTTTTATCCTGGCGAAAGCCTGCCGAGGTTCTGCCGCTCTTTTTCATCATTCTCTGCCGGTAGTTCATCATGATCTGCTATGTAAACCATCAGTAATTCCTGGTGGCGGGTTAAATATGCCGAATTAATTTCATATCTGAAACAGGTCGCAGAGGTCTTGCCCAGTAAATCTGTCAAGCAGCCCTTTAATCCGAAAAGCGATCGACCACCTGCATAACCGATGTAAACAATATGTCCGTCGTCATCGCCGAGTTGAAAAACACCCAGGCTTCCGCCGACCTTATCAATTTCGGCTTTGGTAAATCTTAAAAACGGTTTGGTAAGCCTTAACCCCATAATGGTCTCCGATTCATCTGGCAACTTGTTCGTGAGATATCCGACATGCCGCTAAAAGTTCCGCTGGTATTCCTTCTCAAGCTTCTTCAGTTTTTTCTTTGAAATACCGCCTACTGTATTCAACCCGTGGCGAAGTCTGGCTCGGGTCATATCCGGACCCAGTACCTCCATGGAATCGAACAAGGGTGGTGCAACTGATTTGCCGGATAACGCAACAAATATCGGTGCCAGTACATCCCGAATTTTCATATCCAGCTTTTCTGCCAGATTGTTAAACAGCCTGCTCAGATTATCGCTATCCCATTGGCCCAGACCTTCTGTTTCCCAGATCGCCAGCTGCAGGATTCTGGCGATATCTTCCACTGAAACCTTCTTTGATTCGAAACTTTCGCTGTATACCTCCGGCATCCCTTCGACCAGAAAACTGACTTTTGGCGCGAGTTCAGAAAAAACATCTACCCGCTCCTTGATCAGGGGAATAATGCGCAGCAGGTTGTCGCGATTGTAAGCCCAGTGTGTCAGCCGGTCAGCAAACTCCTCATCGCTCATTTCTTCTCGCAGCCAGCGCCCGTTGAGCCACTTGAGTTTGTCTATGTCGAATACCGGCGCTCCCAGTGAAATTCGATTGATATCAAAATCATCAATCATCTGCTGCAAAGAAAACTTCTCCTCACCATTCGGCATGCTCCAGCCAAGCATGCCAAGATAATTAAGGACGGCCTCAGGGAAAAAACCCATGCGCTCATAGAAAATGATGCTGGTTGGATTTTTTCTCTTGCTCAACTTGCTCTTGTCAGGGTTTCGCAACAAAGGCATATGAATGAGTTCCGGCATATCCCAACCAAAATATTCATGCAGCAAAATGTGCTTGGGTGCTGAGTTAATCCATTCTTCACCGCGAATAATATGGGTGATTTCCATCAAATGATCATCGACTACCACGGCCAGGTGATAGGTCGGGTTGCCGTCACTTTTAAGCAAAACCTGCATGTCTACCTGGGACCATTGAATCTCAATATCACCTCGCAGTTTATCTTTTACGGTACAGGTGCCTTGCTTCGGCACCTTCATGCGGATGACATTGGCCTCACCAGACGAAATTCTCTGTTGCACGTCATCGCTGCCAAGTGATATGCACAGTCCATCATACTGGGCACTTTCACCCTTCGCCGAGAGTTCAGCACGCATCTCATCCAAACGCTCAGGTGTGCAAAAACAATGGAAGGCATGGCCGTCATCGACCAGTTGATCTGCGTAACGGCGATACAATCCTTGCGCTACTCTCTCACTTTGGCGATAAGGGGCAAAAGGACCGCCAACGTCCGGGCCTTCGTCCCATTGCAATCCCAGCCATCTTAACGACTCGAATATTTTCTCTTCAGACTCTGTGGTGGAGCGTGCAGCGTCGGTATCTTCAATCCGAAGGATAAACTCACCGCCATGCTGCCTCGCGAAGCAAAGGCAAAATAGTGCCATGTAGGCTGTGCCCACATGAGGGTCACCGGTGGGTGAAGGAGCAACGCGAGTTCTTACTTTCATATCTATGCTCTCTCCAACGCACAACCTTCGATGGTGATGCGATGCATTACCCGCCGCTGGCCTTGATAGTCATTCTGCGCCATATGCCAGGTAGCACGGTTATCCCAGAAAGCAATCGACCCCGGCTGCCAATGAAAACAAGTGACAAACTCTTCCTTTGAAGCATGTTGATAAAGATACTGCAGCAACGCCTGCGAATCTTCCGCGGACCACCCATCGAACCTGAGCGTAAAACCAGGATTGACGTACAAGGCCTTGCGTCCGCTCAATGGATGTCTGATGACCACCGGATGAACTGGATCATGCAATTCATCCGCCGCCTCGGCATTGCCAATCCGACCTGATGTCGCTTCGTTGGCATCGACATTTCGTCTGCCAAAAACATGACGCGCAGAGTGGACAGCATTTAGGCCCTCAAGGGTTTTCTTTAGTCCATCTGAAAGTGAATCGTAAGCTCTATACATGCTCGTAAACCATGTATCACCGCCACCCGGGGGCAACTCCCGGGCTACCAGAATAGAACCGAGAGCCGGTTCAAAATCGTAGGAGTGGTCAGTATGCCAGCCTCCACCAATATTCACGGTTTGATCAGGTTCTTTGCTCACCATGGCAATTTGTGGATAATCTTCGTGCGCTCTAAAAAATCGGTTGGTGTTTATTTCACCCCAACGCTCAGCAAGTCTAATATGCTCAGTCTCATCAATACTCTGATCGCGAAAAAAAACCAAACCGTGTTCACAAAAAAGCTCGTTCACATCCTGAAAGTCCGACTTACTCATCACTCCCAGGTCGACATCACGAATTTCAGCGCCGCAAGGTAAAACTTCTACTTTCATCATATGTACCAATAATTGACGAGGGGAACCTCTGATTAAGTGCGGCATGCCGCATCACTATTAATCAGAGGTTTCCTGAACTGCAATTCCATCATCTCCCAAACGGGTTCACAAGGCCCGATTGAGGGTTTGTACGCACAAGCCCTACTTGAACTTATCCGCAGTCAAATCACTTCATAGTGCTGGTCATCGGCACCATGGACTAACATTGGGGTTATTTTCTGATCGAAGGTTACAAGCCTCCCCTTGTTTTTTACAGCCAATGTCAGCAAATAAATGTCTGTGAGTTGTTTTGGGCTAATCACGCTTTCCCAGTTAATTTTCTGGTGGTCCAGTACAGATAATGTGTCAGGCCAAAACTCGTGTTGCGGCGCGTTAGTCGCGGCTCTCAGGTGGTGCGCCACATCAGCGGACCTCAGGTGATTCGGGTATCCTGGCTGGGACATGATGCGCACACAGCCGATCTGGGTAATTGGGCAGGTTGCCCAGCCCGACAGCAGATTGTTTTCAAACCAGGACCACGCAACTGCATGATGAACATGATCTTCGTCCAGCAATGCAATCAGTACATTGACATCAAGCAGCGCTCTGTAGCCGCTAGTCTCCATTCTCATCACGCAATTGATCAATGAGTTCGCTGGTAACGATGCCGCCGCGCCTGGGAAATGGCGTAAATCCGTACTTACCCGGTGCTTCTTTGACCCGGGCAGACGCGCCTGAGATCGCTTTCCGCAGCAACGATGAGGTCACCGCACCAGCTGATCTGGACTCCTGTTTTGCAATCGCTTTAACTGCCAGCAGTACGTCGTCGTCAATGTCGAGTGTCGTTCGCATTCTCTTCGCATAGCCTGGACACTAAAGTGATGCGTGATGTTAACGCATCACACATCATATGACAAACTTCGTGCTCGCGAGCGTAGCTAGTCCCGAAGCGCAAACGTTGCCATCGCATGGCCGGAAATCACGGTGATGTACTGCACGCCATCCACCATGTAGGTCACAGGTGCCATAACAATTTGCCCACCAAGATTAACCTTCCACAAAAGTTTGCCGTTTCGTGCGTCAATAATATGAAAATAGCCTTCCCGGCCACCTGTCATCAACAGATCAGTGACTGTAGTCAACATCCCGCTGTCACTAACATCGTACTGATCATATTGCCAAACGGCTTTGCCGGTTTCCGGGTCCATCGCCTTTAGCGCAGCGTGTCCTACTTCATTCGTCCAATTGTTAATCGGCGACGTGCGACCAATACCTATGGTTGGTGCACCTGGCGTTGCCAGCACACTGAAACTACCGCCGAGGAAGATATTGCCTTCTTCATACTCCTGATCCTCGGCCTGATAAATGGTTGCATAATCCTCCCAGGCGCTGAAGTAAAACAATCCTGTTCGCGGACTATAGGCAGGCGGATACCAATTGGTACCTCCCTGATTGCCTGGCCAGGTAGGCATACCTTCAGGTTGAGGCGTGGGGATCGGCCTGCCATTTTCATCAAGGCCGCTCGACCAGTTTACCTTTACGAAAGCTTCGCCCAGTAAAAACTTCCCGGTCACCCTGTCAAGTACATAAAAGTAACCGTTGCGATTGGCCCACAACATGAGTTTTCTCGGTTTGCCATGCCATTGCCGGTCAACCAGTACAGGCACCTGGACTGCGTCGTAGTCATAGCCATCGTTAGGCGTAAACTGGAAATGCCACTTAAGCTCTCCCGTGTCTACATCCAGCGCGATAACCGAATCGGAATAAAGATTGTCACCGGGACGCTGACCCGGATTCCAGTCTGGGCCAGGATTACCCACGCCCCAGTAGACTAAATTGAGCTTAGGATCGAATGACCCGGTGATCCACACAGGGGCACCACCGTGCTGCCAATCATCACCTTCCCAGCTGTCGTGACCCGGTTCGCCGGGGCCGGGAATGGTGTAAAACTTCCAGGCCTCTTTGCCCGACTCTGCTTCATAGGCAACAACATACCCCCGAATGCCGAATTCACCACCTCCGACGCCGACGATGATCTTGTCTTTGACGGCCAGTGGCGCCATGGTCACGGAATAGGCCTTGTTCACATCACCCACTTCGACATTCCACAACAGTTGGCCGTTGATGCGGTCCAGGGCGATCAAACGTGCATCCAGCGTCCCCATGAAAACCTTGTCACCCAAAATAGCGACGCCACGATTATTCGCGCCGCAACATACCTGCATTTTTTCTGAGGGCGTATGGTGATAGACCCAGAATACCCTTCCGGTCACGGCGTCCACCGCCATCACATCGTTAGGTCTCTCGGTGATATACATGATGCCATCAACAATGATGGGGTTGGATTGCCAGGCGCCGAATACCTGGTTTTGCAACATCCACTTGAGTTCCAGCTTGTGCACATTCCTGCGCCTGATCTGTTTGAGCAGACTGTAGCGCTGGCTGGCGTAACCACCGTTGTAGGTCAGCCAGTTGTGTGGTTCCTCATCAGCATTGAGGATCCGCTCGAAGGGAACATCAGCCCGCATTGTTTGTAGATATACTGTACAAGCCAACAGTATCAACCCTTTTACAAGGTAGCGCGTCATAAAGTCGCTCGCCACAAGATAGTTTGGGGAAACAAAGCTCGGGGAGAAATTTTTCACCGTTGACCTCGCAGAGAACTCAAATAGCCAACAAGGTCTGCGACTTCATTATCATTTAAACTGTTGGGTTTATGGGTTGCGGTGACACTAAGTTCATAGACTGCGATGTCCGTCTTTAACAGGGATCGCAATTGTTCATTGGAATCAATGAGTTGTACAGAGTAAGTGTCCTCGTTCAGGCGGCGGCCGACAACGATTTCTTCATCCAGCATGATGATGTTTACAGCGCGGTTGATAGGTAGCAGGGATCCATCAGGTTCCAGAATCGATCGCTGCAGCGCGCCGGGCGTAAGGGTCAACCCGATTTCGCTGAGATCTGGCGCTGTGCGTGGTCCTGAACCATGAATACGGTGACAATCACTACAGTTGCCTTTACCATTGAACAACAACTTACCCTGTTCGGCATTACCCAGCCGAAAATTGACATTGGACGGGTGAAACCCAGCCCGCAGATAAGCAACGATGTTATTAAGCTGCACGGACTTCATGTCGAATGCAGGCATACGCCCTTCACCCTGCCCCCCGGAAATGACCCGCTTGATATCATCATCGGCGATAACAGTTTTGAACTTGCCAATGCTCAGATTAATACCGTCAACCCGGTCACCTCCAACACCGTGACATAAAGAACACTGTTGCACGTAAATCCGGCTTCCCTTTTCAATCGCCTCGCTGGTGTAGGTGTGATCACCGTCCTCCTGCGCCATACCGTGCCCTGCACAGGATAATAAATAGACTCCAAGCAGGGGTAGCAATAGCCGCCTTGTAGGCGCTGCTGTTAATATTGCCGTATGCAAAAAGTTAAGCTCATGAACATTGCGGATCATTTTGGTATTCTTATTTTTGACCAAGGATGAATAAAACATCTTTTTGGGCATCCGTCAAAAAACAACCCAGATCAATGATACTGCGCCCATCGAACTTTCTAGTTGTCGTTACATTTTTTGAGAAAATACTGGTCTCACTGTAAACTACAATACCTTGCGGCATTTACCTGCAGAATGAATTCAATTGATAGAACAATCTCGGTTGCGCCCATGATGGGATGCACCGATCGTCATTGCCGCGTGCTGCTTCGACTTATTTCGCCTCACGCATTGTTGTTTTCAGAAATGGTTGTATCCGGTGCGTTGATTCATGGTGATGCCCACCATTTCCTGCAGCACAGCGATGATGAACCTTGTGCCTTGCAGATCGGCGGCAGTGATCCACTGGATTTGCAGGCTTGTGCCCGGTTGGCCGAGCAAGCCGGATACCAGGAAGTTAATCTCAACGTCGGATGCCCCAGCGACAGGGTCCAGGTCGGCCGTATCGGGGCGTGCCTGATGGCAGAACCACATCTCGTGGCGGAGTGTCTGGCAGCGATGCAATCCGCAGTCAGGATTCCGGTGACCATCAAGTGCCGCATCGGCATCGACGACAATGATTCCTATGATTGCTTCACGAAATTTGTGGAGATCGTTTCTGGTTCCGGATGTCGGATCTTCTACGTCCATGCCCGAAAGGCAATTTTGAAAGGACTCTCCCCCAAAAAAAACCGGGAAATCCCGCCGTTGAAATACGACTATGTTGAGCGAATTGCAGAAGATATGCCGGAGATCAATTTTTTCATCAACGGCGGTATTCGTTCCGTCGAGGAAACCATGGATCATCTGGACAAGTTCAATGGAGCGATGCTGGGCCGGGCGCCTTACCACAACCCATACATGCTGGCTGAAATCGAACAGCGGGTCTTCGGGTATGATGCCATGCCGAGATTGGATATTATCGATCGATACTTGGAATACGCATCTGCCCAGGTCGCAAAGGGTAATCATCCCAAGCATATGCTAAAACATCTGCTGGGTCTGTTTACCGGTTGTCCAGGAGCCAGGCGATTTCGTCGACACCTCAGCGAACACATGTTTGATCCGGAAACGCCAATCAGTATCGTCGACGATGCACTGAACGAGTCCGGACTCAACTCGCGTTAAGAACTCGTCCTAAGGACTCATATGCTGAAAGACATCAGAAAATTCTTTGAAGAACGATTATTGCTCACCGGTACGACCCCGGAATCTGCGACTGTCGGAATAGAGTATGCAGCAGCAGCGTTGCTGATCGAACTCGCCAGAGCAGATTTCACAGAGGACGGGCTCGAACGCCAGCTTATTCTCAAAGTCTTGCGAACTACCTTTCACCTGGCAGATGATCAGCTCGATGAGTTGATAGAACTGGCGGAATCAGGATCGACACAGGCCCATGACCTTTTTCAGTTTACCAAACTCATAAATCAGCACTACAACAATGAACAAAAAATACAGTTGCTGGAAAATTTCTGGAAGGTAGCCTACGCTGATGGCAGAGTAGACAAGTACGAAGAACAATTTATTCGCAAGGTAACCGGGCTGCTAAACCTGGCACCGTCTGAATTTCCAAAGGCCAAAATAAAAGTAAGGCAGGCACTTGGGTTGTAGCTGCATTCGCGATCTGGAATATTTAGACAGAAAGAAATGAACCCCTGGGAAAGGGACTAACTGGCCTTTAACACGCCTTCGTTGCGCTGCTCTCTTTCCAGCGCTTCAACAAGATCACAAAAACTGGCGTAGTTTTTTGCGTTCAGACTCATCAATACCTTATGTGCCTCAAGCACCTGCTCCCGCAGGGTTTCTTCCGACACGATGTGAGTCGGTAATTCCCCCAACTCCAGGCCGTCGGACATCTCCTGATCAACGATGACAAAGACCTTCTCGAATCCCATACTGGATAGAATACGGTTAATGTCTTCATTGGTCGAAACGAGGGTAGGCTGAGCATCCACGGTGTCCTGGGAGCATAAGGATATCTTCGCCAGCAATCCAAGCGATGTGCTGTCAATATTGGTTGTTTCTGTGAGATCAATAACAATCGATTTCAGGTTGTCATGTCGACCGATATCGTTGAGAAAATTGGAAAGCGTTGGACCGAGGGTGACTCGAACATCACCGACAAACTTCAAGACGTGAACATCGTTCTGCTTCGCGAATAATATCTTACCCATAAAGATCAATTCTTCCTCGCTACCGTAAAAACTGCGATATCGTCCGGCACATCCATTTGCCTGTCCAGCCCGAGATGTTTCACTAAAGCGTCAATGTCCGTCTTTCCACATTGTACCAGTGATAGCAACTCAGTTTCCTTATCCCTGATGGTATCTTGATCGATAATTTCAAGCACGCCGTCCGAAAACATCACTAAATTGAAGTTTTCCTCGATTTTTACCTCAGAACATTCGTATTCAGTCTCACACATGCCAAGGGGAAACCCACCCAGTTCCAGAAATATCGACTGATTCTGCTGTTCAAGAATCGCCGCTGGAAAATGGGCAGCGTTACTATACTGGAGCGTGTTATTCGCGGCATCTAATATCCCCAGAAACATCGTGACATGCTGCTCAAGATTGAGGCGCAATAATTCACAGTTATACCAGAGCAGTACTGCCGCACTGTTTTCGATGCCCAGATCAGCAAATTCCCGTTCAAGCCTTCTGGATAACCCTGTCAACATGACAGATACAATTGCCCCCGCCGCACCATGTCCGGAAACATCTGCCAGGTAAAAGAGTACCTTGCCATCTGGCAGTGGAAAGTAGTCAACGGAATCACCGCTGAGGATCAGGCTGGGGTTGATATGATGGGAAAAAACAAAACTACCCAGGCTTGCGGGTGAGTCTGGCAACGAACTGCTCTGTACCCGGTGCCCGGCAATTTGATCCAGTTCCAGTTCCCTCAGCCGAATACCCATCTCGGTCTGCTGCAGTCTCTCCTGCTTCAGGTTGATGGCCTGGTTAACAATATAGGTGAGTAGCTCAGAGTCGCTAGCCGGTATCGATATGTAGTTATCAGCACCCTGTTTTAACAGAGGTACAATTTCCCCCGCGTGACTCTCTTCAACCAACACAATGACGGGCGTGTCATATTTCTTTCTGATACTGCGCAGTAGTTTCATGGGATCTATGGAGTTTGAAACAGCAGAAAGCAGTATGGCTCTGGGGGAATGTTGCTTTATCGAGGGGAGACAGTGGCTTGCAGCAGTAACGACGTGAACCGAAAATCCGCTGTTGGTCAAAGAACTTACTATTCCTGCTTCTGTGGTACCGGCCTCTGTCACGACCAGTATGTCACCACTTCCGACACCCATCTTAACGTCCTACGTCGGCCCAATAAACTTCAATCAACACTCGAAATTTGGAATAAAACTTTACTCTCAAATTTCAATGTTTACAAGTATTTAGGTCCCAATCCTCACACCGCTCTTAGAAGTCATCGAAATCATCCTCAACGACTCCATCTGCAATCAGGTAGTCCCTTCGCTGGATATAGGCATCCCTGATAAAAATATATCGATCTCCAAAAATCAGGCTTTCAGCAACCAACAGGTCAGACCGATTATCAATCGCCCGTATACCCCACATCACATTCCTGTGTGCAACCGGGTAGTAATATCTAATCGGGTCAAGTCTTGGATTTAAAGGGTTTGTAAGCGCATGAGTCAATCGTCGAGGTCCCAGAAAAGGCAGCACGACGTAGGGCCCTGGCGGCAGTCCCCAGACTGATAATGTCTGCCCAAAATCTTCCTCGTGCTTCTGAAGACCGATCCGGGAGGCAGGGTCAAAGAGACCACCGATACCTACAGTTGTGTTGATCAGAATGCGACCAAGATCACTCACACCGTCCAGTACCTTTCCCTGCAATATGCCGTTGACGCCATTCTCCACATCCGCGAGGTTTTCGAAAAAGTTGTTTACGCTTTTCCGGATTGGTCCCGGGAGTTTTTTGTAGCCTGTGGCAACGGGTTTCAACACATACTTGTCAGCAGTATTGTTAAAACGGTAAATTGATTGGTTGAAGCCACTCCAGGGATCAGGGTCCTTTGCTATTTCGTCGCCCTGACCAGCTGCAAGTCCTGGACCCAGGATTAAGAGTACCCAAACAACACTCACATTTTTCATCTCAAGATCCTTGGCTCGTGGCTTTCTGCCACTCTTTTTCTAACCGCTTGGTAGAAACAGGTAAGCTGGTACCCAGGGGTTGCGCAAACAGGGAAACCCGTAATTCTTCAATCATCCAGCGATACTGACCCAGACGTTTGTCGGCACGGCCATTGTTAGTTTCCAACCTCTGCCAGAATTCGTCAATCGTTGCGGTGAATTCCCGGTCCCGTGACAAATTTCCCGGTAATTTTTCCAATCGATATTCAATTGCCTGTAGATATCGTGAATAGTGTTTTAACCACGTAAAGGGCACGGTCCTGATAAAACGGCTTCCGACAAGACTATTGATTTGATTGCCGATATCTTGAAGTGTAATTTTGTTTTCGTTGCTCTGTGCGGACTTCAGCCTGTTTTCAATTAAGATGGTCCTTTCCAACACGCTCTGCATGATCCTGGCGACCTGATTCATTGTGTCGATCAGATCTTTTTTGTACGTCAAACGTTGCCGGAATTCCGCTTCAGCCCGAACGGCTGGTTTGGCCTCGATGAATGTATAGCGAAATATTGTGTTTACCAGGTCTTCAAGCAATTCCTGTCGATCACCGCGGGTCGCGTAAAAAATCGCAAACTGCTTGAAGCCCGGAATATTCTTCTCGACGTATTTTCTCTGATCCTTCATCTGCAACATAATCAGCCGCAGCAATCCCTCTTCCGAGCACTGTTCTGCCTCCACAGCATTGTCCAGAACCTCGATCGCGATGCTGTCCTTATGATCCACCAGCGCCGGGTAACCCTGAATAGTGATATTGCCCTGTTTGAACGAAACCCGGGCAGGAAGATCGCCAAACTGCCAGTCGGTTACGCCCTGTTGCTCCAACGGGTGGCCAGGTCTTTTCCTGAACCCTTCAGCGACCTGCTCGGCAAATTGATCGATCAGCGTATCCAGGTTGCGGCCTGTAGCAAGCACGTTGTTTTTCTCATCGAGTACCTTAATATTCATGCGCAGATGCTGGTCAATCGAATCGATGTTAAAGTCCGAAGCTTCAACCCGAACACCCTTCACTCGAAACAATCGTTCTGCCAGTACCACCGACAGGTCTCTGCCGTCGTAGCTAATCAGTGCGGCTGCGTTCTGGGCATATTCCGGCGCCGGTACGAAATTTTTACGAATAGACTTCGGCAGGGACTTGATGAGTGCCAGACACTTTTCTTCCAGCATGCCGGGTATAATCCACTCAAGTTGAGCCCGGTCGACCTGGCGCAAAATCGCCAGGGGAATGTTAACGCTGACACCATCATGTTCGTGTTGCGGGTCAAAGTGATAGTCCAGTTTCAACCGGGTATCCGCTACCTGCAGTTCGGCTGGATACAAGGTGTCGGACAGTTTGGGTTGTTGCTTCATCAAGCTGTCTTTCTGCAGGAACAACAACTTCGGCCGTTTGATTTCAACTTGCTTTCGCCAGGCATCCAGATCAAAGGCACTGACTATATTCTCTGGCAGCAAGCCATCATAAAATCGATAGACAGTATAGGAATCGACCAGAATATCCCGCCGTCGTGATTTGGATTCCAATTGCTCGATTTCGGAGACCAACTGACAGTTGTGCCGGTAAAAACCCGCCTTTGAATCGAGCTGCTGTTCTACCAGACCGCTCTGGATAAACAGTTGCCTGGCTCTGACCGGGTCAATGCCTCCAAAATCAACAATCCGTTTTTTTACGATAACAATGCCATACAGCATGACCTCCTCAAAGGCCAGTACCTGGCCCCTGTCCGAGGAGAAATGCGGTTCGGTGTAGTTCCGCTTCACCAGGTGCTGTGCCAGTGGTTCAATCCACGCGCTATCAATCTGGGCCACCATGCGGCCAAACAGGCGCGTGGTTTCTACCAGTTCAGCAGAGACTATCCAGCGAGGTTTGCGTCTAAACTGCGATGAGCCGGGAAATATATAGAAGCGACGGTTACGTGCCCCAAGGTACTCATTCTCACTGGCTTTTTCACCGATATTGCCAAGCAGGCCTGACAAAAGGGCGGCATGTATGCTGGTGTAATCTGATGCCTGGTTACTCTTTTTAATCTTCATTTCCCGGCACATCAGAGAAAGCTGGCGATGGTTCTCTCTCCATTCAAGCAAACGGATGTAAGACAAATAATTCCGGCGGCAGAATTTCCTGAACTGGCTGTTGGTCATCTCCTGGCGATTTGATTCAAAAAAGGACCACAGTGTCACCAACGCCATAAAGTCCGATTGTT
>LWDU01036172.1_pt1 | contig 79997 bp, 59 predicted proteins | sample 727161 | NCBI WGS metagenome assembly LWDU01 (sample SAMN04566230, study PRJNA314399) | hydrothermal vent metagenome | isolation source: deep sea hydrothermal plume seawater | place: Mexico: Gulf of California, Guaymas Basin | collected 2004-07-11
CCGGTCTATTGGACGCATTCGAGGGCAAAACCCATGGTTTTTGTCGGTGAAGAACTGGAACTTGAGAATGACCGAAGAGCCGTCGATCGAGACGGATTACCTGGATGCAGTTTATCGGGAAAATTCCCGTGAATTGTGGGCGATCTTTTATTCGCAATGCAGCGACCCGGAACGAGCCTATGATGCCGTTCAGGAATCGTTTTTGAAACTGCATGCGTATACAGGAGAGCCGATTCGGGATCCTCGAGCATGGTTGTTGAGAGTCGGACAGAATTGGCTGCGAGATGTCGCAAGACGCAAAAGCAGCAGCTGCAAACTCACATCAACACTGGATGAAATGTCAAACGAGCGCTTTGCGCCCGAACAGATACTGGCCTCTGATGAGAATCGCGATGCGGTTCGAGGGGCCTTACAACAGATGTTGGAAGACGATCGCAGAGTGCTGGTGATGAAGTATGCACTGGACTGGTCGTCGGCACAGATGGCAAAGGTGATGGCCTGCACAGCGGCCGCCGTTGATATGCGGTTGTCTCGTGCTCGTCGTCGTCTGGCAGAGTTACTTGAAGAACAGGGTTATTCCCATGACTGACCAACCCAACAACGCACCGCAGTTTTCAGATGATCAGATGGACCAGCTGCTGAGCACGTTTTACCGAATGGAAATGCCAGCGGAACTGGACCAGCTACCGTCGTCCTGGCCAGCAGTCACTGGTGAATCCGCAGCTAAGGCGCGGCAACAGGAATCGGTCTCCTTGGCACAGCCGGAATCGCAACCCGCGCACCGGGCCACTTCTGCCGGACGTGGACTGGCCGTTGCCGGTGCAACTCTGGCGGCTTGCCTGATGGTGATTGTCCTGAGTACGACTGGCGGCAACCTGGACAACACGGAAACTGCAGGGACGAAGGACAACACGCCCGTTGTTGGTGACACGGATACTATGATGGACGTCCACAAAGGGAATAGTGGCAGCGGTGTCGTCGACGACGTGAATACAACGTTGGACGAAATCGACGGCGTTGATCTGGCTCCCGAGCAGAAGCCTGAGGAAGAGTCCAAAGATTCCTCTGAACAGAAGTAGTCAGCCCAGCCGTGTATGCTGACGCGGCGCAGGGTGACCAATGTGTAAGCGACAAAGAAGCCCGGTATCCTTGAGATACCGGGCTTCTTTGCGTTGAATCGGGGCGGAAAAAAACGTCCACCGTTGCCGGTGGACGTCAATATTCTCCCTGATTGTAGGGTCCGCTGTTGGTCCGCACAGCGGACCCTACGGGCTGACCGCAGGTCGTCGCGTCTACGTCAGCTTGCGTTCGCGAATCCAGTCGGTATGGAACTTTTCGCCGCGAGGTTTGTCAGTGCGTTCGTACGTGTGAGCACCGAAGTAGTCTCGCTGAGCCTGCAGCAGATTGGCGGGCAGAGTCGCACGACGGTAACCGTCAAAGTACGTCAAGGCTGCACTGAAGGCCGGCACCGGCAGTCCCAGCTGCACAGCCGTTGAGACGACTCGACGCCACGATGGTTGAGCCTTATTGATGGCGTCTTTGAAGAAGTCATCCAGCAGCAGGTTTTCCAGCTCCGGGTTCTTGTCGAATGCTTTCTTGATGTCCTGCAGGAAGACGGACCGAATAATGCAGCCGCCTCGCCACAGCAATGCGATTGGACCATTGTTCAGCTTCCAGCCGAACTCTTTGGCCGCCGCGTTCAACTGCACATAGCCCTGAGCATAACTGACCAGCTTGGATGCGTAGAGTGCCTGGCGAACGTCGTCGATGAACTGCTTTCGGTCGCCTTCGAACTTTGTGTCCGGTCCGGACAATACTTCAGAAGCACGCACGCGTTCGTCCTTCTGCGCTGACAGACAGCGAGCGTAGACTGCTTCCGTGACCAGCGTTGTCGGAACTCCGAGGTCCAGAGCGTGCTGACACATCCAGCGTCCTGTGCCTTTCTGGCCGGCGGTGTCCAGAATCATGTCGACAAGCTGGTTCGGTGTTTCCTTGTCACTGACGGTGAAGATGTCGCGTGTGATTTCGATCAGATAGCTGTCCAGATCGCCCTCGTTCCAGTCACTGAAGACTTCATACAGTTCCTGATTAGTCAGGCCGAGACCGTGCTTCAGAATGTAGTAGGCTTCGCAGATCAGCTGCATGTCGCCGTATTCGATGCCGTTGTGCACCATTTTTACGTAGTGGCCGGCACCAGCTTCGCCGACCCAGTCGCAGCAGGGAATGTCGTTGTTTTCACCGACCTTCGCGCTGATTTTCTGCAGGATGTCTTTCACAAACGGCCATGCTTCCGGATGACCCCCGGGCATGATGCTGGGCCCTTTCAAAGCTCCTTCTTCGCCACCGGAAACACCGGTGCCGATGAATCGGAAACCTTCGGCCGCCAGTTCTTCGTGGCGACGATTGGTGTCTGCGTAGTCGGCGTTACCGCCATCAATGATGATGTCGCTCTTGTCCAGCAGTGGTTTCAGCTGGTTGATGACGGCGTCGCAGGGAGCACCCGCCTGCACCATGATCATGACGCGGCGAGGTGATTCCAGACTGCCCACGAATTCTTCCAGCGTCTCGTATCCGTGGATACGATCGGTCGTTCCTTCTTCAACAACACCTTCCGGACGATCTGGCAGTCCGTTGACGAAGTCGGTCATTTTTGAGGTGGTGCGATTAAAGACCGCAACATTGAATCCTTTGTTGGCCATGTTCATGACCAGATTCTGACCCATAACGGCAAGGCCAATGAGGCCGATATCGTGCTTTGACATGTGTTTGCTCGAAGAGTGTGATTGGAAGATTCGCAGGACAGGTTCTTAACCGGGCAGGACAGGATACGATCCTGTCCTGCATAGTGCCGTTACTGACCGGGCTGACAGTGTCGGCCCGGCACAATTCCGTCAACGCTGAATACGAGCCGAACCACCGGCTGCGAAGGCTTCGACTTCGCCGATGGACGCCATCGTGGTGTCGCCAGGATATGTGGTGAGCAGTGCACCATGAGCCCAGCCCAGGTTCAGCGCGGTTTGAGGATCCTTGCCGCCGAGCAGACCGTAGATCAGGCCGGACGCAAATCCATCGCCGCCACCGACTCGGTCAAGAACTGACAGTTCGGTTTCCGGTGCCTGGTACGTCTTGCCGTCCAGCCACAGCACGGCGCTCCAGTTGTGGCGATTGGTATTCACGACTTCTCGCAGCGTTGTGGCTACGGCTTTGACGTTGGGCAGGTCTTTGGCGACGCCTTCCATCATGCCAAAGAAAGCAGACGGATCCAGCTTGCCTGATTTTTCCACGTCCTGACCTTTCAGGCCGAGACCCTTCTGCAGATCTTCTTCGTTGCCCACAAGGACATCGCAGTGTTCCACGATGCCTCGCAGAGTTTCCTGAGCTTTGTCCAGACCACCGCTGATGGCCCACAGTTTGGCTCGATAGTTCAGGTCAAACGACGTAACGGCTCCGGCTGCTTTTGCGGCCTTCATGCCTTCGATGATTACTTCCGGAGTTGTCGACGACAACGCTGCAAAGATTCCGCCACAATGGAACCAGCGAACACCGCCGGAAAAAATTTCGTCCCAGTTGAAATCACCAGCCTTCAGCAGACCGGCTGCTTCGTTGCTGCGGTTGTAGAAAACCACGGGTGCTCTGACGCCGCAGCCCTGATCGCTGTAAACGGTGGCCATGTTTGGTCCACGAACGCCATCGTGTTCGAATCGTTTGTAGAACGGTGTTACGCCCATGGCTCGCACTCGTTCATTGATCAGATCACCCAGCGGATTGTTAACCATCGCACTGACGATGCCGGTGTTCAGCTGAAAGCAGTCTGACAGGTTCGCCGAACAATTGAATTCGCCACCGCTGACGTGAACAGCCAGCTGATTCGCTTTACGAAACGGAATACGACCAGGGTCCAGGCGATGAACCAATGCCCCCAGAGATACAAAATCGAGACCACCACTGGCTGGAATGTCGAGCATTTTTTTTCCTTGTTCTTACGATGGGTTACTGTGCAGACCGATCGCGTGATCAATCACACAAAGGTGCGCTGCCGTGATCAGGCAACTGCATTCTCGGCGGATACTGATGCCGAAAGGTTCCTTGTCACGAACTGCCGTTGTTGGCCGTCATGACATATTCGGCACGTTCCGAGACGGATGAGCCGTGAGCAACTGTGGGCCGATTGACCGGCCAATGCAGCTGGAAGATGTCCATGCTGATGACACGTCACTCCATGTTGACGTGGCGGTTACAATCAGGCCGATATGTTACGGATTGGCCCAGTCGAATTCAAAACAACCATCGGAACTTCCCTCCGGTTCCTGAAACAAAACAGCGATAATGCCACAGGTCCAGGTCCGAATCAGACCGGTCCTGAGCGGTCCCAGGGACTTGCCTTCCGAAAGCCGACGATCGGGAGGAATCTGTGCGCCCCGGATTCAGCACGAATCTGCGTCGCTGCCTCTGAAAAACACACTGATTCCGCTGGCTGACAGTAAGTTACTCCAGGTTGTCCCGGTGGGTTACGGAACAACTTAAGCCGCGCTGCTCATTTCCCGAATTCAGCAATCATAAGTCGACGCAAATCCCGGCAACGGAAGTCAACCGGCTGTCCGCAAGCCCTGGGAACCGGGGGCCAACAACGCTTCATGACTTGCGGCACCCATGATTCCCCTCCGGACGAACTTTGAGATGCCGCAACTGCGACTTACTCAGTTCACAATGATCGCCCGGCTTCACCCGCACTGATGCTCATTCGCGCGAGGCAGGATACACTTTGTAATTGTTACGATTTGTCGCTGCGGCAATGGCGAGAATCCTGTTCGCGTCGTTTCAGTCTGCCGATTTGCCGCGAAGTCTGCGTGGAAGTGACGCTGCAATCCCCAAAAGGGCCATGACCAGCAGCACTGGTCCGACGATGACGATCAGTATCGCGAACAGGGTGCAGAAGGCGAGCGGATAACACAGGATATGAAGTACGCCGACCCCCAGTTCTGTCCAGCGACTGACATAACCGACCACTGGATTGTGGACGGGGCAGTACCAGAGTTCCACACCCGAACGCTCAGCCTTTGGCTCGGTGTCGGTTCTCCAGCAGAACGAAGCACGGCATTGATGTGAATTATTCATCCACATGTTCATGCGGTGCACATCTTCCGCGATGATTCGCATTGACGGAACACCGATAATGATCACGAACAGCAGCAACCCGAACCACTGTGGCACCTGCTTGATGAGTGTCTTTAACGGTTCGGTGTCATCATTACGCGTTGGTTTCAGGTCGGGCGTGAATTCTTCTGCCCCAAGTGCAGACAACACGTTCCAGGTTTCTTCCTCACCAAAGCCGTTACGCCGGGCCTGTTCGACAGTCTTCGCGAATGACGACACGTTCTGTTCGCGTTGTCGTCGGTGGTCTGCCTTATACGGCCGTTTGTCGACTCCTGAAAAGTGTTGGAACACGGCATCGTAAGTCAGGCCCTCCGGCAGGTCGTCACTTAAGCGACTGTTGCAGAAGCGATCAATGATGCTTGATCCGTCTTCGACCGCTTTTTCCTGAACGTCTGTCACGCCTGCGAGTCGGTTTTGCACCGAAGAATCGAATTTCACTGTCACGTCGATCGTTTCGCCGGTACCAGAGACCAGAAGACCTGCATGCGGTTTTTCATCAAACCGCCACCCCTGCAGCAGTTCCTGAACGGAATCGTCGCAGACGTCCAAGCAAACGAAGAAGGCATGTCAGGTCTTTTGTCGGTCCTTGATCTGCAGAGCGCATACGAGAACAGGCGTTTCGACCGGCTCGCGCAGGGTGTACAACCTGGCGAAGATTTTCCCTTTTCTGCCCTGCAGCAAGTGCGCCCCTTCGATTTCCACACGCCATTCGGTGGGATCGCGCGTGCATTCAGGTGCTGCCACCTGCCCCGCGTCGTGTGTTGACGTGATCTGATCAGAGATCCGTGACTGACACGATGGGCACAAACCATCACGGCGGGCGATGACTGTTGCTCCGCAGGCAGAACAAGTGACGATCATGCCTGCGTCGGGCTGACCTGAGGATTGTTCGTTCATTGTTGGCTCGCAGTATTTGATCGGCGATGCTGAGGTTACAGGGAACCGTCGAAGTCAATATGTTCCTGTTTTTCCGCGACGCTGAGTTTGGGTCCGGCGGCGCGTTTCGCATGCTGCAGCAGTTGTTCAATGCCGAGCGGCCAGATCCGCACCGTCCCATCCCGTCCTCCGGTGCCGAGAAAACGTCCGTCTTCGGAAACGGCCAGTGAGACGATTTCATCATACAGAGAACCGGGCAATTCAACGCGCGTGGCAAAGGGATCAGGAGCGTGCAGATCACAGATCCGGCGATCACTGATTAACCAACGGCCAGTGGAATCAAAGCAAAAAACACTCCCGGGCAATTCGCGCCAGGGCTTTTCCGGATCGGCTGTCTGGAGATCCCGAATCATAAAAATCGGTCCGAACCCAGACGCTGCGACCCAACGGCCATCGGCGCTGATCCGCGCCGTCCCTATGGGGCCATCAATGGAACCTTCACTCACGCGCCCGTCGATTGTCAGCTTCGGGGAAAACATATTCTGTTTGTCCAGAGCCCAGATCCTGATCAGTCCGTTGAGACCCTCAGTCATCATGAGTGAGCCATCGGCAGTGAAATCGACAGCAGTGATTTGGTCGTCGTGAGCAGAGAGCTTCTGAGTCTCGGCTAGTCTACTTCCGATTTCCAGCCGATGGACCATTCCTGTTTCCGTCCCGACAACCAGCCACTTACTCCCCGGATCCGTTGTCAGACAGTAAATCGTTCCGAATTGTTTCACACGGGTGACGGATTCTGTGATCGATTCGGCATTCAGATCCCAAACGCAGATTTCGCCATCGACATCAAACGCAGCCAGGTGTCCTGAGTCAGCCGTAAACATGACGTGTTGGATCTGACTGTTATGACTCTGAAGCAATCGAGAACTGGTTTGCGGAGTCAAGTCTTCTGTGGGAGATGTAAGTTGCCAGAGCCGAAGTTCGTTGCCATTAGCTTCAGCGGTCACTGTCCAGTTTCCGTCTCCGGAAATCGCCAACAGACGACGAGTCGAGTCACGAGCAATCACGACTGAGGACGCCGAAGGGTTAACAGACCTGAGATCCCATAGTCGAACAGTATCGTCAGCGCCTTCCGTCACGGCGAAATTTCCGGCACTGTCCAGTTGCAGTTTTCGGATTTCAGCACGCAGTTCCAGTTGCAGGAACGGACCGTCAGTAGGAACATACCTGTCAGGTATTGCATCGTGGCCTCGCAGCACGATGCAGTCGATATCACCGGAGTCCATACTCTGTTCGTCAATCAGACGGGGCACTCGGCCGTCCAGAATACTCCAGCGTGGACTGTCTTTGTTCGATACAGCCACTGCCCAGTCATCAGCAGAGCGCACGTCAGCCAGCGGGTCACTTGTGTGAAGACCGTGCATGCGAATGGCCCCATCTGTCCACTCGCATATGAGCCAGCGTGAATCATCAGTGAACGCAATTCTGCTGACGTTCAGTCCATAACACGGGATTTCGATTGCATCGGTGACCGGTTGTTTCAGATTCCAGATTTGAAGCGATTTTTCCTGGGCACATGCCAGCCACTTTCCGTCGACGGAAAATTCCTGTAGCTCGCTTCTGTAGTCGAGATCCACTTTGCTGCCGGACGGATCCTCGGCCGTCAGGTCGAACAGCTGAGAACTGCCGACGTACCGCGAAACCAGCAGCCGTCTACGCGCAGGTCTTCGGAAGTTTTCAACGCAGTGGCCAGTTCTTCCGCCAGGCCGGTGGCTTTGTCCTTTTCCCCAAGAGCCGTCTTTCGGGCGTCATTCACGCGCACGAACGCGGTTACCGTGACCAGCAGGATGATGATTGCGGCGGACGCATAGGTTCGTGCCAGTCGTCTGTTGCGGCGACACCATTGCCATGCTCGTTCCCAATTGCTGACCGGCCTGGCCAGAATCGGCTCATCCTTCAGAAACCGGCTCAGGTCGTCAGCAAACTCGTTCGCGGTCTGATATCGCCGGGTCGGCGACTTGGCCAGTGATTTCAGACAAATCGTTTCCAGGTTGCGAGCAATATGATCGTTAAGATCCTGCAACGGTCGAGGATCTGTGTCGGTCACCTGCCGCAGTACCGCCCGGACATTGCCGCGAAACGGCCGCTCACCCGTCAGCATTTCATAAAGCACAACGCCCAGACTGAAAACATCGCTGCGGGCGTCGACTGCTGATGACGTTCCCATTGCCTGCTCGGGCGACATATAGGCGGGAGTGCCGAGAATCTGGCCGTCGATTGTCATCTGCACTCGGTCATTCACCTGCCTGGCCAGTCCAAAGTCTGTCACGAACGCATGACCATCTTCATCAATCAGAATGTTCGATGGTTTGATGTCGCGGTGAATCACTTGATTCACGTGAGCATGATGGAGCGCTCGTGCAATCGTGCGGACCAGTTCAGCACACTCCCGGTGAGACAGAGGTTTTTCGGCGACAAAGTCCTCCAGCGTTCGGCCATCGACAAAATCGCTGACGATATAGGGAATGCCTTCTTCGCGGCCGACCTCATGTAACTGCACGATGTTCGGGTGACGAAGAATAGCGGTCGCTCGGGCTTCCTGCAGGAAACGTTGTTCGTCGTTGCCGTCGGGCAGCAGGTCTGGGCGGGGAAACTTGATGGCCACGAACCGCGACAGTTCCGAATCGCGTGCCTTGAAGACAGTGCCAAAGCTGCCACCGCCAACGAATTCGAGCAGCTGGAATTTCCCAGCGTTCGCGGCAGTCGCAGTCGGGCTCCCGGCATAATCTCTGTGGCATCAATTTCAATCGAACCTGCACATTGCGGACACTCGGTGGCACGGTCGGTGCCACTGATGCAGATACTGACCGGCTGACTGCAATGGGGGCATCTTACCGTATGTACCACAGGTTCGCTGTCAGGCGCAGCATTCGCCAGTTCGTCGCGAAGGCTGCTGCCTGACCCATGCCGTTGGGTCAGGCGTTTGATGAACATGATCAGTTCATCCGGCAGGCCTTTGTCGGATATGCTCAGCTCGGGAAACTCGTCAAGGTAGTTTTCAAGCCGCACTGCATCGCCTCGGCGATACCTGTGCTCAAGATCGATTCGCAATAACTCGCACAGAAGTGCCCAGCGACGTTCCCCGGCACTATCTTCCAGAAACGGAGTTATGGGGGGTTCCGGAGAACTCTTCCATTCCCGCTCGAACGCGTCAGCCACGCCGTCAATCCATTGCTGAAGCTCGACGTCATCTGGTGAAGCTGACTTGTTTTGATCTGACGCGCTCATTGTGCGATTCCTGGTATCCGGGACATGAACAAGTCGGCTATCGTCCCGGATTCCGCACCCAGACAATAACACCAGGTACCAGCACAACAATACCGAACAAACTGAACGAACTTGTGTTCGGCACTGTTACGCTGCCCGCGGGAGAGACTGCAGTCTGGTGGCTGTCGGAATGCACTTCATCAACATATTCAAGTTCAGTGGCAGGTTCCGTTGCCACAGTTGCGGTAGATTCGGGTGTCGCCGGCGTCACGGAATCCGGATCAGGCAGTGAGTCCCATGATGTGTTTTGTGAGGCCGGTACTGCATAGACGGGCTCTGTGTCAAAAATCGGACAGGGCCCTGGAATCACAAGCGTCGATTCACTAAGAGTTGGGGCGGGCATGATGAGGATCGGCGACAACGGAAATCGGTCGCCTGCATCACACGTCGTCAACGCAACAAGAGCTGTGACCGCAAGAGTGTGTATCGAAAGCATTTTCATCAGGGCACCTGTCATGAACGTAGTTTCTTGCCGGAATTCAGGACCACAATTGGTCCCTTCACGCTTGAATCAGTCGCCCCCTGTTTCATCCGACACGGAATTCGTCTTTTTCCGGAACAAATTCGGAATCACTCCTCCAGGCTGTCGTCCGCCAGTTTTCTCCACATTGTTCGCAGCAGTGCCAGCTTTCGTTCGACCGTCCGTTCGACGCAGTCGAGCTGTTCCGCGATGTCAGCGTTCGCCACCCCCGCGAGGTGCAGTTCGGCGAATGGGCGCAATTCGTCCGGCAGTGCAACAACGTGATGTTCATAGCAGTCGTTCAGTAACGCCTGGTACGATGCGGTGGGGCAGTCATCAGAAGCCAGATAGGCGATCGGCGTCAGTTCACCGACCTTTCCCTGCCCCTGTTTCAGCGTCATGGCCCGTTGAATCTGATTAATCGCCTTACACGCGACGATGCTCGGTACGAGACCGCCGTTTCCGGACACAACTCGGAATCCGATTCGTACAACTCGGCCGTCGAATACTACAACTCGCTTCCTGACGATCAGCGAACTCAGTTTCAGTACGATCGCCTGGAACGCTGGTACAACACTCTTGAAAATCGACTGGGGCAGCTTAATGCCGAGTGCGACGCCATCAATTACCGAGCCGCTGAACTGGAGGCGTGGTACAATCGACTTGGCTGAACGTTTCGGTCCAGCCAGCCACATTAATGCTGCAGACATATACGGGTCTGCAGCATTTTTTATTGAACGTGGTGACGCCGGGAGAGGACGCGTATGCTGCTGAAGTGTAGAATCCCAAACCGCCTGGACTCCCAATCTCTGTCCAGTCCCGGTGGAAGACATGAAAGACCTTGCTATGAATGAATCATCAGAGACGATCTGCACGAAGTGTCAGCATCCGTTGGGATAAAAACACAAGATGGGCTTGTCCTGGGTCTGCCCCAAATGTGGTGGCGTGACCCGTCCGGGAGACCGTCCTGTCCAGAACAATCGTTCAGACGCAGACCAGTTGTCACCGAAGCGCGTGGCCGCCAGAACGGCCAGTCGAATACTGTTTGTATCGCTGATCGCAATACCAGTCGTTGGGTTGTTTCTGCTGTTCGTGGTCTTTCCAACCGCGGATGACCCGGACCTGCCCGAAAAAGCGTTCAAGGGCCTCACATCCGGTACTGCGATTCTGATCGTTGTCCTGACGCAGTATGCTCACCGACGTCGCGACGCTGCAGCCAAAGAGGACGGGAAACCGTACTGGGAGAACCTGTTTTAGGTTCGGAGATATGACAGTCATCTTTGAGATCGAAATCGATGCCGACTCAGCACATGAGGCCGAGTCTCTGATTGAGAACATCATCAAGGATGTCGGCATCAATCTGGACACGACGCACGCAGACGAAGATATTCGCTGCGACATTGGTCCACCCGTGTTGTCACCACTTGGGTCCTGGAGTTGTCGCGTCGTTTACAAACGTGGCAAGAAGAAGAATTATGACAGGGACGATTCCGGACTTGCTCGTCGAATTCGTGACGCAATGGCCAGTCCATGGGAAGAGGATCTGACGTTCCGGGAAATTCAGGCGGGCAAGACGGCCACAAAACGAACGTACAGCCGCTCGGGACTGCAATCCGGGTCACGATTTCACTCAATCAGATTTGCCACCTGCCGTGTTCCACCAGAAGGCATGTGCTTTATTGCGACGGCCGCATGCGGATCAGCAGATGCCCCGGACGTACGATTGTTACGAGTCTTTCGTGACAGTTGGCTCAGACGATTTCCTGCGGGCCGGTTATTTATTCGTTGCTACGAAACACTTTCTCCTCAACTGGCAAACTCTATTTCCAAATCTCCGATTCAGCGGACTGTGGTTAGAACGCTGGTTGTCCGGCCCGCCGCGGGAATCGCAAAAGCCCTGTTCGGTCTGTGCCAATCCGACGACGAAACACCAAAGTGACGGACGGAACCAACAGAGTCACTCGTTGTTGACTCAATTCATTTTACACGCAAACAGAAACTCAGGAATCCGGTCTGAATAAATCGACAGAGTTCTCAAATCAGTTGACGATTTATGCAACGGAACAGTGTCCGAGCTTTGCTACAGCCGTAGCACCGGCCTGGTGGAGACGATCTTCAGTGAATCGGAAGCCCGCCGAAGTTCCAAAGCCAGCATCGCGGGAACGGTCTAAGGCATGGGAAACGTAAGAACGACGCCGTCGGCATCGACCTTAACATTCACTTTCCAGCTGCGGAGAAAGATTTGAGGAAAAAACTCCGATCCCGGTGATTTGACCAGATCGAATTCAACAGTTTGCAGCAGCAGCGGTGCGAGTTCCTCGTCCGTGCGACCGACAATTCGGATCTTGATTCCGGATTTGCGAAGAGTGGCCATGACGCGTCCGATCGGTGTGCCGGCCGGGGCCTTCATCGTAAACAATCGGTCCGGAATGGCCGCCGCAGTGACCAGCGTGCCGCCGTCGCCGCGGATGAGTTCTCTTAGTCGTTCATGCGTCTCCACAGTAGCCGTCGCCATGGCCGAACTGCCTTTCCACTTCACGGTCAGCTGTGGGAACTCCTTTTTCCAGCGTTGGACGACCGCCTCTTTTTCTCGTGCCGGAACGCGATGAGTCTGTTCGATGGCGACGGACTCAACCCCGGGCACAATTCGCAATGTGCCTTGTGCAGTGAATTCGAAGTTCAGGTCGAACTGGTTCAGTACGAGTGTTGCAAAGTCGGCGAAAGCGAGCGGTGGCAAAGTCGCAGTTGCCCACAGATCGTGAGGAATCATTTCCGGATTATCTACCGTTGTTCCCAAGCCCTTTGCGGCCTCAACGATCAGCTGTCGCGGTTCAGAAAGATCAGGCCATGACCAGTCATGAGACTTACTCAGCGACCGATACAACTCAGGGTCCAGCTCGCGGCGCATGTTAAGAATTGATTTGCCATTGATTGCCGCCAGCGTTCTGAATCGAGTGGTCGCGACCACCGGTCCGATCACGACGAAATCGTCGGCGAATGATGCCCGGGCAGCGGCTGATTCTGCGAACGCTGAAATACTGGTTTTGGCGGTGACGTATTCAGTGGAAGCGTCGACCAGTCGTGACGGGTCAACACGTCGGTCCAGCACGATCGCGATGCCGGTGTCAGTCTGGAATTGTCGAACCGCCTGCCGCAGCGATATTCCCTGGGAGGTCATGCTCCGCCGCTCATTCAGCGCATCGCGTAATGCTCGACCGGTCAGCAACCGCCTGGGTTCTGCCGAAACCACGGGTGGGTCCGGCTGGTACCGAGCAATCACTTTTGTCAGGGAAAACAGAAAAACAGCGGAAATTAAGATCCCGTGGACGATCTGCGTGGCGTTACGCCCCATCGTTTTATCTCCTGCAGCCGGATTACGCCGTCTTCTGCTCGGTAAACGTTTTTTCGGCGGAAACAACGGTAGATTTCTCGTAGTTGTGTTACAGGCTGGGTGGTAGCATGATGACGTAATGTGATGCGGGACTCAATCGGCGGAACGAACCTTGATGAAACAGACCCAGGCGGTCGGCATCGACCTCGGAACAACCTATTCCTGCATCGCGTGGCTGAATGAACATGGTCATCCGGTCACCATTCCCAATCAGGAAGGGGAATTGGCCACGCCATCCGTCGTCTTTTTTGACGACAATGAGCCCATTGTCGGCACGGAAGCATTGCGCAACGCGATTGCTCGGCCGGAACGAGTCGTGCAGAACGCGAAGCGTCATATGGGGGACCCGGAACGGTTCTGGCGAATTGATGCAAATCGTTACAACCCTGTGCAGATCTCCGGGTTGATTCTACGAAAGCTGATCGCTGCGGCGCAGGACCAGGTTGGTGAGATCAACGAAGCGGTCGTGACGGTTCCCGCCCAGTTCAGCGACGCTCAGCGGCACGCCACAGTCACCGCGGGTCATTCTGCGGGACTGGAGAAGGTTGAAGTCATCAACGAACCGGTCGCTGCCGCGCTGTGCCATGTGCTGGGCAACGAAGGTTTGGCATTTACGGAACTGGCCATTGACCAGCAGCTGCTGGTCTACGATCTGGGAGGCGGTACGCTGGACCTGGCCATCGTGAGTTATTCAAGCGACCAGGTTCGCGTTGTTGCGTCAGATGGTGATCTGGAACTCGGCGGCCTCGACTGGACTCAGGTTTTGGTCGACATCGCTGCGGAACGTTTTCTGAGCGACTTCAAAGAAGACCCACGGCAGGATCCGCACAGCCACCAGTTTCTGGCGTTGGAAGCGGAACAGGCCAAACGCAGTCTGTCCGTGCGTCCCCGAGCGGCCGTCACCGTGCAGCACGAAGGCAACCGACGCACCTATCAGATTGAGCAGGAAGAGTTCGAGCACCTCGGCCGGTCATTGCTGAAACGTTCTAACGCGATCACTCGACGCATTCTGGCCGACAACGGCTTCGGCTGGGCTCACGTGGACGTCGTTCTGACCACGGGTGGTTCGTCGCGCATGCCGATGGTGCGGGAGAGCCTAAGGAAACTCAGTGGTCGCACGTTGAATTCCTCACTGTCCCCGGATCAGTCGATCGCTCACGGCGCGGCTTATTACGCCGGAATGTTGCTGGCGAACCAGGAATACACGCGGACCATTTTCAACAGCCAGGCTTCCACCCGTCTGGCACAGATCAAACAACAGAGCGTGAACGCTCGTGGATTGGGAATCCTGATCCGCGACGCGGAGACCGGCAATCGAGTGCCGCACTATCTGATTCCCCCCAACACTCCGCTGCCGGCCTCCGTCACGCATGTCTTTGGAACGGTGGTCGATCAGCAGACGAAAGTGCACATTCGCATTGTGGAAAGTGGAGCTGGCCCCGGGAAACCTCACACCATTCTCGGCGATTGCGACATCACTGATCTGCCAACGAACCTGCCGGAAGGCAGTGAGGTCGAGGTTATGATCAGCTACGACGGCCAGGCGCGGGTACATGTTTCGGCCCGGGAGTTGAAGAGCGGCCGGTCAGCGGAGACCGAAATTATTCGCCAGGAAAACATGTCGGGACAATTGCAGCAGGAAGTTGAGGACGTCATCCAGGTAGCTCCGCCTGCTCAGCCGGTGAAAGTTCCCCGGCCCGGAAAGGCAGCGGCCCGGGATCGGGTTGAAGCGTCTCCTTCACCCACCACGAAAACCGCGCTCAGCGACGAATGGGCGGTTGTCAGTGCACGACTGAGTGAGCTGTCCGAACTCTCTGACTCCGTTGATCACGCCGAACAGCCTGTCCTGCTGTGCAATTCGTGTGGCACGGCTCTTAGCCCCAAAGGGAAGTGTCCCGCATGTGATGCTGCACCAAAGAAACGAAAGCAGCGGGCCGGTGTGAAAAAAAAAGCCGTACAGCGGACCAGTCCACCAAAATCCAGTGCAGCCGGCACCGCCCCTGCCAAACGCAAGCGAAAGAAGACGCCTACAAGGGAGGCGGCAGGTAAATCAACCAACAAACAGCGTTCATCGGAAGACGACTTCTGGGATTTGGTGGATTGACGCGGTCACTTCCGTCGGGTGCGGTAGTGAATGGTTGTGAAGTTGGAAAGCGTGGCCGGGGTTGGAACGAGGAACGAGTGAAGCCCGGGGCCGGCAGTGCCGGTTTGATTCTCCTTCGCAAACTCAGTCCAGCCCCACCCACCGGTCGGAAACGACAATCCGTTACTGCTCCCCTTTCCCCCCGACATCGACTCTGAGCTTTTCAATCAGTGAGAACGCGGATATATTCTCGGCCCGAACAGGATCATGACGTCGTGGCGCCACAGCAGAGTACCGTGGGATCTGCCCGCGACGAACTGTTTCTGACTGAGAAAACGTAGGCTCCCGCGACCGCGAGTGTGTACTCCCCTGCGAATTCTGCGCTGGCCGAACAATAAGACCCTGAAAATGCAACGAATCTGTTACTTCATTGGCGGCGTAGTTCTGTCTGCCGGCCTGGCGTCGGCTCATCCGGGTCACGGTAACCCCGCGACAGCGGATGGCATCGGGCATTACGTTTCCAGCCCGCTGCATTTTGGACCGATCGTGGTGGCGACCATCGTCTTATTTGTGGCTAGCTACGTTCTGAGACGCACAGTCACGCCGTCGAAACACCGCAACGAAACGATCCACAATTGATGGCGTTCCGGAAGGCTCTGCGTAGTGCAGGCTGCCAGCCTGTTGCGTGCTGTTGTGGGTAGGCAGGCTGCCTGCACTACGGAAAACCGCGTAGGGCGCAGATCAGAGAGGTTTCGGCCGTGCGAATCCAGAGACCCGGTCTTTTGAAAAGACCGAGTCTCTTCAGCACTCCCGACCCGCACCCCGCCTCATTCGCTGCCTGGCAGTTGGCCGATACAAAACAGATGCTGCTCGGAGCGGATGAACAGGTTGCCCTGCGACACGGCCATCGAAGCTTTGCATTTTTCCTCAATGCGGTTGCGGGCAAGGACTTTCAGTTTCGGCCCTGCTTCGATCACTACGGATTCCCCTTCGGCTTCGGTCAGAAAATAGATTCTTCCATCAGCATAGATTGGCGAACACGAATGTTTGCCGCTGATTCGTTCCTGCCACACGACGTCACCGGTGACGGCACGAAAACACGTGACCACTCCTTTGTCGCTGACCGCATAAATGTACGGTTTGACGTACAGCATTGATGCCAGCGATGGAACGCCCTTCGTCTGTTCCCAGGCCATGTGCGATTCAGTAACGTCGCCTGTGCCACCGGTACGAATGACTCGAATCGTCGGAGCCTCAAAACCGGAGCAACTGAAGACCATTCCGTCGCCCACCACCAGCGATGGAGTGACTCCTTCGCCTTTGCTGTAGATCGACCAGATGAGTCGGCCATCTGACGGATCGAATCCCTGAACCGCGTCACCGGCTCCACTGACAATCTGGTCTGTGCCGTTCTCGCTCAGAATGTTTGGCGTGACGTGGGCCAGTCGCGACAGGCCTCGTTTTCCCCGCCAGCGCACTTTGCCGGTTGTCTTCTCGACGGCCAGCAGGACGGCCTGCTGCCAGGGAATTTTCCAGCCGACTTTGTTGTTTTCGCCGTCGCTGCTGCCGTCATAGGCCATGATCACGAGGTCCTGATACAGGATTGGTGATGCGGCCAGACCGTGGTGGCCGTAAAAGTTGACGTCGTGGTTGGTCCACGCCACTGTCCCGTCGAAATCAACGGCCACCATTCTGCCGCTGCTGAAGACCGCGTAGACCTGTTGTCCGTCTGTGGTCGGAGTTGGCGTTGCATCCGAATTCTCGTTTCGCTTCTTACGAACCTCCTGTTCAAACACCTTCGTGTTCCAGCGAATCTTTCCGGATCGGCGATCAAGACAGATGACGTGACACGACCGACCGTCGTCGGTGGTCGACGTGACAAAGACGTGGTCGCCGTGAATGACTGGAGACGACCAGCCTTCGCCAGGGACGATGGTTTTCCAGGCAACGTTTTTCGTGTCGCTCCACGTGAGTGGCAGACCTGTTTCGGACGACATCCCCTGCCCGGTCGGGCCTCGGAACCGAGGCCAGTTCTCGGCCTCACTGTCGGGCATACCAACGACAAGAATCAAGGTGGTGAATAATACGTTTTTCCAGTGGTTGTCCATCAATTCCTCGCGATGCGCTGAATTCAGAGCCAGGAGACTTCGTCCCGAAGTGGCGAAAGTAAATGTGTCACGACCAGGCAATCTTAACGCAAAATTATGGTTTCGACGACCACGTCGAAGGCGCTCTCAACGGTAATTTGTTTCTTCCACCGATTCCCAGGGTGTGGGCTACCCTGCTGTCGCGACACGAACCGTCCGCACAAAGTAGGTCATGTGAAACGTGGCGCGACATCGCGTGGCATACGAAGTCACAGTGCCGCATTTCATGCGGCCTACGGGAACGGGTAGGCATGCACAAGAGGGTCAGCGAGCCGATTCGGTGGGTCGAACGATTAGCCTCCACTTCCTGCGGTCCGCCGACGTTGCACAGCAACCTGGCCGCCCCTGCGTTCCATGCCGAACACTATGTCTGCTCATGGAATTCGTGTTTTGGATTCGATGCTGGCGACGTCTGGGTCTGGCTGGAATCCTGCGGCAGACGAATCACGAATAACGCACCGGTACCTTCGTTGTTTTGCAGTTCAATACTGCCGCCGTGGCGTTCGATAAGTTGTCGGCAAATGGTCAAACCCAGCCCTGTTCCCTTGGCCTTTGTCGTAAACAATGGCTCAAACAGATTGTCGCGGTGTTCGTCGCTGACTCCCGGTCCGGTATCGCGCACAGCAATGATGGCATCATTGCCGTTCTGCGTTAGTTCCACGTTTATCTCACCGTCACCATCCAACGCTTGATTCGCGTTGACAATAAGATTCTGGAGCACCTGGCGAATTTGTCCCTGATCGGCATCGATCAGGAATGGATCAGGAATGGCGTGCAGGTGCTGGCACACCGAGTCGTTCTTATCACTTCGATTGAAGATGTCCCGAACAACCTGTGAGAGGTCAAAAGGCACATTGATCGGTTCCGTCGAGCGTGCCATCTCCAGCATGTCACGAATCACATGATCTACCACATCGACCTCCTGATCGATGATTTCAAGATATTTGGGGCACTTCGAATCGTCCGCAGAGATGTAGCGCTTCAGCAGGAAGGCTGCGTTGCGCACGGCTCCCAGTGGGTTGCGAATCTCATGAGCGATACTGGCCGTCATCTGCCCGATGGTAGCCAATCGCGTCTGGAGAATGAGTTTTCGTCTCAGTTTCTCGAGCTTGTTTTCAGCCAGCTCGGTTTCGCGGTGCTGACGATCACGCAGTTCGGCAGTCCGGTCCTGGACCAGATGTTCCAGTCCATCCGCGTACGTCTTCAGTTTGACCGCATAGCTCTTCTGCTTGACCGTTGCCGAAGCGGCGACTAAAGCCAATCCGCTGATCGCCAACACTGACAAAGCGACAACGGGCAAAAACCAGGGACGCTGCAGCAAGGGAATCGGATAGACAACAAATTCGGCATTGGCAACGGTGTCCGAGGCGATTCCCGCTGAGTTGATCACCTTGAGTTGGAGCACATGGTCTCCGGTCGGCAGGTTGGCCAGTGCCAACGTTTCGGTGGAGGCTTCGGAAAAACGAGACCAGGCTCCATCGTCAATTCGCCACGAATAATTAAACACTTTGGAGTCGGAGTGAGGTTCAAAGCGATTGGACGCAGTGAAGACGACGTGAGTGGCTGCATCATCGCCGCTCATGATCTTCGAGGCGGCCAGCCTGACGGCTGCACGTGGCTGGGTCTTGCGCGGTCGGTAGCGCACTGTTCGGCCCTCCTGCCTGAGCCAAATATCCCCATTGGCCTGGTGGATGATGTGCGTGACGGTGCCATTCAGGGGCGACTGCCCGAACCGAAGCGGCGTTTCGTGTTCTTCCGAATAAAAGTAGAGTTTTTCTCCGACCGAAAAGTAAGAGCGATCAGTTCGGCCCGAGGTCCGCACAAATCGCGATCCATTTTGGCCTTTGAACGTTTCCCAGTTTTGACCATCGAAGGCCACCAGATGGGTGCCACCGAGTGCGTCTTCCATAAAAAAGCAAGTCGCCCGTTGACTTGAAGATAGCCCACGCGGGATAAATCTAAAGTCCTGTAACCGCTCCACTTTTGACAAGTGCGCGTTGTCGCCAGTGGATGCATGGAACAGCCCGTTGCCCGCCGCAGCCCAGATTCCGAATCGATCCGACCAGAGGTACTCAATTGGTAACCCTGCCGGCGGCCTTGATATCTCTCGGGCGGAAAGATCTGATGTGAATAGCAGAAGCTGCGACGGCCCTGTTCGAGACATCATTACCGTCGTCACCCCTCCGCGGGCATCGCGTTTGATCGAGTGGAGCTTGCCCTGGGAATACAGTTCCGGCGGAAAAACCTTCCATTCCCCTTCCGAATAGACGCGGACTTCGTCACGGCCATCGTGGACCAGGTGGACCCAAACGCTGCCATCCACATCCATTATCACCCGGCTCAACTGGCTCACTTCGATCGAATGGCGGCGTTCGACTCGCAGTGAATCCAGCGAAACCTCGACCAACGCGCCATCGTGAAGGTACCACATTTGTCCGTCGCGCTCCTGAAATGTTCCCTCTTCCCAGTTGGGCGCAGTGACAAAACGATCGCCGCGCAAAACCCAGGTCTCCTGGTCTCTGCCAAACCATACCTGATCGCGCAAGTCGACATTGCGAAACGGGGCCAGCCCGGAAAATTGGGCCCATTCACGATCCGTTGTTTCCCACCGGAAAAATACTCCATTGCCGGTACCCCAAATGGCCCCGTCCGGCGCCTCGATGAGGTTCGACACATCGTTAGAAGTACCCAGGGCCCAGGCCGATACGGGAGTCCATTGCCCGTCCTGGAAACGCATGACCCGAATACGTGCCCTATTTGCATTCCTCTCGGTGCCGAAAATCTGTCCTTCGCGGGTGACGAGCAATTTGGTCGCTGATTTGCTGATGTTTTGCCAGCGGTGTTCTTTCGTCATCAAGACGTGTCGCATGCCCAGAGCGCCTGTAACAAGGCTGATCAGTTCTCCGTTCGGCGCTTCAAGAAGTTCAAGCGGCATTGTTTCGGGCGGAAACCCGGGGATGTCCAGGGCAACCCATTGATCGCCAGATCGCCGGGCAATCCCGTTCGATGTCACCGCATATTGATGACCTTTGGAATTGCGATGGTAGTCGTGCAGCTGATTCGAGGGCAGGCCGTCGGCAAGTCCATAGCTCCGCCATTGACCGTCGCAAAAAGAGCTCAGTCCCCCGCTGCCAGAGAGCGTGGGCCAATTGATGCAGCAGAACCACAGGGTCCCATCGGGATCTTCACGAATCTTCCTCACGATGGGGCCGGCCAGACTCTGCTCCGAACCGTGGGTCTCAAACCTCTCACCGTCGAAGACGCCGCATCCACGATCGGTAGCAACCCAAAGAACTCCAGCCTGAGTCACCTTCACCGCGTAACAGGCATCGCTCGGCAACCCGTGCTCGATTCCAAAGCGTTTCCATGCGTAGCCATCATAAAAGAACAGCCCGTCTGTACGGGCAATCCAAAGATCGCCGTTGGTCTCGAAGGTGATATCATGCACAGTGCCCTGAGGCTCGGCCGTCGTCCCCGTCACCGAATAGTCTACGATTTGCCAGCGGCGATCATGGTGCTCGACGACATCGGCCTGCGTGAACGTCGCAGCAAACAGCAGGACAGCAGCTGCGAACTTCATGCAGACTTGTGCCATGAATGCGACGTGTATGCGACGTGTATGCGACGTGTATGCGACGTAAATCGAACATAAGTCCGGCGATTCAGAGTTGTCAGGCTTCGGCCGATTTCGTTGACCAATCACTGGAGGATATCACTGCCAACTGTGTTGTGCAATTTCAGTCCGGACGATCGCTCATTGAGGTGCCGCAGAGACCCGGTCTTTTGAAAAGACCGGGTCTCTGGTTCTGCCGGGGTGGCACGCATGATTCTCTGGAGCAGTCAACAGGTTCGTCGAATCTTTTGATGTCGCGGATCGCTGTGGGCGATTCAGTGAGCAGGCAGGCCGAAACGTGAGTGAACACGAAGCCAGCCGCGCAAGACAGCGGCGCGGCAGCTGACCTGTCAGTTTTTTCCGGTGTCAGACGGCAATGCCGTACTTCCATGGATTTAATCCCTGGCCCGTCAGAGGGAAAGCTTTTTACATTTGTAACCTGCTATCTATAATGCACCCCCCGCCCCCACACTTTACCTGCCTGCGCTACTATCAAACTTTCCCATGTGTAACCGTTCATTCGTTCCAAATCCAGGCGAACTGCTGCGGCATTTACCGCCCCGAACACCGCATGGCCGCGCTCTGAGTCAATGTGATCCAGTGAACACAAGCGGTCTTTCAGCGACTCGGGCGCTACGTTGCTGTACGCCTGTTCTCATTGGCGTCTTCGTTGCCATCGCAGCGCCGCTTCAGGCCGAAGAATCTGATGCGAACATCAACGCCACTGTCGCAAGGATCGACGAACAGATCATTGACGGCTGGCGGACATCGGACATCACACCTGCCGACGAATGCAGCGACGCAGTCTTTGTGCGGCGACTTTATCTTGATTTGGTGGGCCGAGTTCCAACGGTTAATGAATCGCAGACCTACCTTGTCGAAGAGCGATCCGACAAACGTGCAAAGCTTGTTGAATTGTTGCTGGAGAGCGAAGATCATGTCCAGCATTTTGCCGATACATTCGACACGCTGTTGATGGGTCGATGTGAGTCGGACGATTACGACGACCGGAAGCAGTATCAATGGAGGGCATGGCTGGAGCGTGTCTTCCGCCAGAATCGCCCGTGGAACAAAGTCGTGGCGGAAATACTCCTGGCGCGTCCCGAATCAGACTCTGATCAGGGCGTGGTGTGGTTTCTGTACGAACGCAGAAACGATCACCAGGAAATCACCGTGGCGATCGACCGCGGCAGCCATTCGTCAGACCGATTCTGGGTTCGGTGGTGGCGGAGCAGTTGGGGCAGCTTGACAGTCCCGTGCCGCAGTTCGTGTTGCTGGATCCCTGTCCAGAGGGCAATGAGTTTAAAGGATTCAAAGCTGGTAACTGGGCCGGTTGGCTGGGGGCCGAGTATGGTCCGGTGCGTGCTGGCGGCGAGTATGCAATCCCCGATCTGCTGCGACCGGAGACGCTTTCCGAAGTTGACCATACCGACCGCGAAGCATTACGAAAGTTTCTAAGCCGCAAATTCGAAAACGATCAGCGCAGCGAAGCGGACGCTTCGTACAACGCAGCGTTCGAACGGGTTAAAGGAATTATGAGTTGTGCGCCGCTGTTTGACATGGAACAACTGCCAGAGAAGGATCGGCAGCGCTACGGTGGCGGTGCGTTTTCTCAATATGTCCTGCAGGCACGCCATTTGATCGAAAACGGTTCCACGTTCGTCATGGTCGCCAACGGCATGCCGTGGGACAATCACGTTTTCCAGCATGAGATGCACCAGATGTTGGTGCCGGAGCTGGACAATGTTCTGTTCCAGCTGGTCACGGACCTGACAGATCGCGGCATGCTGGAAGACACATTGGTCATCGCCATGGGAGAATTCGGCCGATCACCCTGGATGAATGAAGCTCGTGGCCGTGACCATTTCCCCAATGCCTGGAGCCTTGCCATGGCAGGAGCCGGCATCAAACCAGGAGTCGTTTTTGGAGCGACCGATGAATTTGGGGCAGAGGTTGTCGAGGGACAGGTCGATAATCGCCGGCTGTTTGCCACCATCTTCAGCGCCCTGGGAATCGACCCTCATGAGGAATACGATCTGCCGGGATTACCGACATTTCAGCGGGTCGAAGAAGACGCCGCTCCGATCGCCGAATTACTGGTTTGACGTGACGTTTTTACAAGCTGAAGAACTTCGCTATTCATGAAACCCACCTCACTTAATCAAACCGCGCGATTCAAAATGCCGACCGGCATCCTGGGAACTTCCGTCTCTGACGACGGGACGTCACTGGTCGCGGCCTGCATGGACGGGATTTATCTGGTCGATCCCAGGAACGAATCGTCAGAAAAAATTGGCCAGCATGGCAGCTCAGCCGCTTTTCTGCCGGAACGCGAGCCGTCCGTCAAAATCATTTCCGCTAAGACCGGTGAAATTCAACACAGCCTGCCGCATGTTCCGTCTGTCCAGGCCGTTGCCTTCAGTCCGGACGGTCAGTTCGTTGCTGCTGGAAACCTGATGGGCGAAGTTCGAGTCTGGAATGCTCATTCGGCTGAGCTGGCGGCGAGTTTCACAACACCAGACTTTACCAGTTGGGGCATCATCAAGAGTCACTGTTACCTGGGCGGAATCTTTGCCCTGGAATTCACGCCCGACGGTAAGGAACTGCTGCTGGCTGGAATGGGGCCGATGCGAGATCCGATGGCTGGCAATGGACGACAGCTTTGGCAGAAGTGGGCGTGGACTGAACCGGAACCACGCATGATCGACGAAACTCACAAGGGCGAGTCGGGTGAAGGTTTGATGGAAACCCTCGCTGTGCATCCGGATGGCCAGCAATTCGTGATGGGTGGTCGTCTGCGCGGTGGTGATTGGAACGCAACCATGTTTGATCTGGCTTCCGGCGCTCGAATCGCCACACTCAAGACGGGGTTCCGGGTCACAGAGGCGATTTTCACTTTGGACGGGCACCAACTTATCCTCGTTGGCGCTCAGGGGCAGCCAAAGACGATGGTCGACGGTGTCTTTCCTGATTTCGGCCAGATTGAAGTCTACGACGTGGCTGTGTGATCACTGAGTTAAAACGCACCGCGTCTTGGTGGGCACGGGTCCATACTCAGCACACTGGCGTCGAAGCACTGCTGCATCAAACGCAGCTTCATGGATTGATGATCGGGCGACGTCCACAAGTTGGTGAATTCGTCGGGATCCGACTTCAGGTCGTAGAGTTCGCCCTGATCTGTACCGTGGTAGACGACAATTTTCCGGTCGCTTGTTCGCAGCATCGTTCCGTAAGCATTGTCGTGAGTCCAACTGTTGTAGTACTCGCAGAAGACAGCCTCACGATGGTGCGCTGAATCTGCGTTTCCCGTCAGATGCGGAAGCAGTGATCTGCCCTGGACACGTTCCGGCACTTGCAGGTCGGCGGCTTCCAACAAAGTCGGCACCAGATCGACCAGTTCCGTCAAACCATCAACACGCAGGTCGCTCTGAAACCGTCCGGGCCACGAAATCACCAGTGGAACGCGAATGGCTTCGTCATAGAAATGCGGGCCTTTGAAATAGAGGCCATGGTCACCCAGCATTTCTCCGTGGTCCGACATGAAGATCACGATTGTATTCTCACGCTGCCCGGACTGCTCCAGACTGTGCATAATTCGTCCGACCTGGTCGTCGATCAGTTCGCACATCGCGTAGTACGCGGCCGTCACCTGCCGTCGATCATGGTCGGTGATTCCGGCCGTGTGGAACTCACCCGGACTGTTGTGAGCCCAGATGGAATCGAGCTGTTGAAAGGTTGTTTTCGAACTCAGTTCACCAGGCATCGTTTTTGGCAGCGGTATATCGTCCGGTTTGTACTTTGCCATATATTCCGGCGGCGGGTCGAAGGCGTGGTGCGGGTCAAAGCAGTTGAAACTGAAAAACCACGGGCGATCTTTGTTCTCCCTGATAAAGTCAATCGCCATTTCCGCGCACCATGTGGTTTGGTGGAATTCCGCCGGCACGCCTTCTTTCACGAAGCCGGTGGAGGGACCGGTATACAGTTCCTCCCATGACTGCCCTTTGCTGTGCAGCCACTGAGTGTACGCGTTCTCCGGCCAGTCGGGCTGTGGATGATGAGACCAGAGGAAGTCGTGGTATCCGTCGTCGACGCGTTCTTCGACCTTGCCGTCGGAACACGAGGCCAGATGCAGTTTTCCGGCCAGACCACATCGATAACCCGCGTCCGCAAAAATTCGGCTTACCAGGACTTCGTCCGCAGGAATGGTCTGACCGTTCTGGCGACAACGCGTGGTCCGTGGATAACGTCCGGTTAGAAATGAAGCTCGACTGGGACTGCACACGGGACTCTGGCAGTACGCCTGAGTGAACGCAACGCCTTCGCCAACGAGCCGATCGATGTTTGGCGTGTGGATCAGATCGTTGCCCAGCGAGTGAATGGTGTCGAACCGCTGTTGATCTGTACACAGCCAAAGAATGTTGGGAGATGCCATTGTTGGCCGTGTTTATGGAGTCAAAGAAAAAAGACAACCGACGGATGATAGAGCAGCGGCGTCACAGCCACCAATATGCTACGCCGCAAACGTGTCTTCCGGAATCCTCTTTCACGCGATGGAGGCAACTCACGCAATGTCCTGCCGTTTCTGTCCCGTCGCAAATCGTTCTGAAGGCTGATATGTCGGCCGTTTCCGCGAGCCGCACGATGTCGGGCAAGATTCATCGACGCCGCGTTTTACGCGGCCTGCTTTGGTGCTGGTTGACTAGCTTCCGTGTCATTGGAATCACGGCGTCAGAAAGTTCGGAAGCAGGCGACAGGGCGGCGAGTAAGTATCAGTGGATTCCGTCAACGACGTTGCCAGAGTACATTCAGTCGCTGGACTGGACGGCGCGTGAAGGGATTCTCAGTGGAATACGTCGGCCTCAACTCTGTCGGCTCGATTGTCTCTCAGCTATTCGATTACCGGGATCGCACGGACTCTCGGAAGGCACTAACGAGAAACTGACATGCTTAACCTTCTCCGTATGACCACACCGATCCTTGTCGTAATTGCCGCCCTGATGTCGTCAGGCACTACAAGCGTGGCATTACCCGCCGAAGACAGCAGCGCTCTGAACATCGTATTGATACTGGTCGACGATCTTGGCTGGGCGGATCTCGGATGTTACGGGTCCGACTTGCATCGCACTCCTGATATTGATCAGTTCTGCCGGACCGGCATGAAGTTCACGGATGCCTATGCGGCCGCGCCGGTCTGCACACCGACTCGCGCTTCGATCCTGACGGGCATGTATCCGGCCAGGTTGCACATGACGATCTGGCACGAAGCGTCTGCGAATCCGCCACAGCATCGACCAATGATTCCGCCGGTCGTGGAAGGCAACCTTGCTCATCGGTACACAACTCTGGCCGAAATGCTGCACGAGGCCGGTTACTATACGGCTCATATTGGAAAGTGGCACCTTGGAACGGCCGGCTATTATCCTGAGTTGCAGGGGTTCGACATGAATGTCGGCGGAACGTTTTGGGGCTGTCCGCCGACTTTTTTCTATCCGTATCGCGGGCCATGGGGAAACCGAAAGGAATTGCGTTACGTGCCGCGACTGGAGGGCGGAAGCGAAGGCGAGTACCTGACCGATCGGTTGACCGACGAGGCGATCAGGATCATCGCCAATGCGGGAGAGCAGCCATTCTTTCTGAACATGTGCTACTACACCGTACACACACCGATCGAAGGTCCACCAAAGCTGACGGCAAAGTTTGAAGAACGGTTGAGCAATGGCGACTTCCACCACACCAACGCCAATTATGCCGCGATGGTCGAATCGCTGGATCAAAACGTCGGCCGCATCCTGAGTGAATTGAAGCGTCTTGACATCGAAGACCAGACGCTGGTCATCCTGACATCCGACAACGGCGGGTTTATCAACAAGTGGCATGGCAGCACGGTCACAAACAATCATCCCCTGCGCAGCGGCAAAGGCTCGTTATACGAAGGCGGTGTTCGAGTCCCGCTGATGATTCGCTGGCCAGGTGTTACACGACCAGGAAGCATCAGCCATGAACCGGTGACGACATGCGACTTCTACCCGACGATTAGCGAAGTACTTGGGTTAGACGGTGACGCACAGCACAATGCGCACGTTGATGGCGAAAGTCTTGTCGAGTTGCTCAAAGATCCGACAGCTGGACTCGAACGCGATTCGCTGTACTGGCACTACCCACACTATTATCAAACCACAGAACCAGTCAGCAGTATCCGCGTCGGCGACTGGAAGCTGCTGGAATATCATCGTGACCGCCGACTTGAACTGTTCAATCTCGCCAACGACCTGGGCGAAGCGACCAACCTGGCGGACAGGCACTCCGACAAAGCCGCACAACTTCAAGCACAACTCGACGCATGGCGAGATAAAGTTGATGCGCAGATGCCGATCGTGAATCCTGATCCGTAGGTCAAGTGGAGTGTCTGCATTCTGTTTTTTCCGTCTGAAGTCTCACGACTTCAGCTTCATCACCTTGTTATCACGATTGCTTCAAAGGCCTTACGCCATGATCCTTTCCAAACGTGCCCTTCCGAACCTGCTGGCCGTTTTGGTCGGGTCTATCGCCGTTGTTGTGCAGTCTCAGACTTCGTTCGCCAGCACGCTTGAACTGCAGGTCGTTGATGACAACGACACCCCGATCCCGTGTCGCGTGCTGATTCTGAAGCGAAACGGCAACAGTGTTGTCCCTGATAACCACACCGCGTTGAGCATCGGCCTTCGCGGCTGCGATTCGCACACACCAGCCCAATTTACGTGACGGTCGACGGTCGGGGTGCCGCCATTTCCGAATCGATCCGTGAAGGCATTCATATGATGGATCGGCTGGAGGTATTTTCCGGAGAACAGACGGCAGCCGAACGCCTGGACACGACGTTAAAGGCGATCAATCAGGCCAGAGGGATGCTTCAGAAAAAACTGAGTACAGCGACCAAGACCACTGGTCGCCCAAACCCTGAATAGGTCCTCGATAACGCTCAACAACACCAGCCGGAACGATTCGTGCGAATAAGCAAACTGCTTTCATGCAGCAAATACGGCTGCGACACCGGGGCTACACAGGAATTCACTACAATTGTTTCACGGGCCCAGAATGCTGCCCAGTGCATTTTTGTAGTGTGTTCGCGATTGGCTGTTCTGTGCACCATTGCGCGTGCTGTAGTCATAGAAGTACTGGTCGAGGTACGTCATGCCGCTGGGGGCCATCTTTCCGGAATTTATGGCAGCCAGCACGGCGGCCAGGGACTGCGGCGATACGTCCGGTTGGCCATAGGTCTTTGAGAAGGTGAACGGAGTACCCCATGTCGGGGGTGACTGAGAACCGTCCAGCCAGTGGGTCGTATAGTCATTGATTGCCAGCGTGTGCCGGTCAAAATTCGTGACACGAAACGACGCGTTGTTTCGATGATTTCTGCCGATGGAAGGCGCCATCAAAACAAAGGAGACAGGCGGTCCGTGGCCATCGTTGTCCCGAATCAGTTTGAATTCGGCCGCGTGAGAGTGACCGGTCAATACACCCGCAAAGTGGTTTTTCTGATTCAGGTAATACTTCCGGAATCTATTCACAAACGGAACCTGTCCCCCGCCATCAGCAACCGGACGAGCCCAGTTTTGAGCTCCGTTGTAACAGGCCACGCCGGGCGGAATGTGGCACGCAATCCAGACTTTCTGTGATGCCCCACAGCCATCAATCGTCCTGGTCAGCCAGTCATATTCGTCCACCAGATTAACAGTTCTTAAGGGGCTACAGACCGAATGCAGCTTTGGTATTCCTGTGATGCGATAGGATTCCGGGTAGTCAGAGATGAACGGGATCGAGTTCAGGACGACGAACGTGTGCTTCGTGCCTGGGATGCTGGTCGAGTAACAGCCTCCCACGTTTTCGAAATCTGCTGAAAGTTGCGGCAGAAAGTATTTTTGAAATGTCCGTCGAGTGTTGATCAGAAACCCGGAGTTGCCTCGGATGTCGTAGTCACCGCAATAGGCATCGTTGTTTCCCAATGTCGCGATCACGGGCACGTTGGGAAATGCTCTGGAAACAGAAAGTGCCAGATAGGCCATCGTTTGATCGATAAAGCGATTGTGTAATTCCGTCGTCGTCAGCGATCCTGGCAGCTGACTGTTCTTGAAGTAATCGTTTGAAAAATTATGCGATAGAAAATCGCCGGTGATCAGAATGCAGTCCGGCTTCTGGTTCAGCACCACGGCCGCTCGGTTAAGAACCTTGTCCAGCAGAAAGTTGTTGGCGTCGCTGCCGGAAGGTGAGCAGGCCGAGTTGCCTGGCATCTTCGCCATGATCGCGCCCCACTCAGTATGGTCCCGCCACCCGTCATTCGTGTCATTCGCCAGCCTGGTCACCTCACCGCCGTAGAACGGATCGAAGTGTATGTCTGAAATCCACAACATTGTGCCCTGCGAACCCGATAGGGCCGTTTCCTGCGCCGCCGACGTTGCGTTGCACAGGTGGACAAGGGAACAAACGAAAAGACAGAGTGTGATTCGTCGAGTCATTGTCCCGCTTTCCCGGAGGACAGGAAGAGAGTCGTGAACGTCATCTTATCGTACCCGATCTCGGCCGTTGCATGAGACCTCTGCGTCATCATAGCAGTAGGATATCCTGCAGGCTGCCGTCAGCGGTTTGGTAATCCAGGTCGTCCAGCCGATTGCCTCGGTGGCGGATTCGATAAACTACCGCAATGCGGCTGCCCAAACGAACCGCAGTGGGTTTCGCAGACGCGAGTTGAAACCGGGCGTGAAATGCGGGAGTCGAACGACGTTAAGGAGTGGATCAGGGCATTGGCAAATCTCGCCAAAATACGTGATCTCTGAAACGTTTTCGCGTCTGGGTGTGGTTTCCGTCTTTTGGATTGAACGACCGGATTGATTCTGTCGTGGTTGTTTCGCCTGAGTAATGGAAAGAGGAATGATGGCATGACGGAAAGTGCAGGGACCAGGCTCAATCCGCGCTGGCGACATGGCGTGGTCGCCCGACAGTCGCCAGATTGCGTTCAAAGGATCCGTCAGGGACGGTAAAACGGAGATCGCTCTCACATCCGTTGATGGTTCCTCGAAAGGTTTCCGAGTGCTCACGACACAGAACGCTGACCCCGACCTGGGCTGCTGCTGACGATGAAGTCGACAGAACATTCCGGCAATCGGCTGTTCGTCCTCGACCTGGCGACCTCGGAACTATCACTGCTGGAGTCTCAGCCGATGAAACAGATCAATTTTCACGGAGCCTGGTCACCGGACGGAGGGCGTCTGGTGTTCAGCAGTCGCCACATCCCAGGGCCGGTTCCGTGGCAACCTGAAGCGGAAATTGAGTGACAGTCTTCTACAACGGAGTTTCCAATCCTTGCAGAATCTCGTTTGTCGAAGATGGGATTGGTTTTTTATACAGGCTCGCAGCGCAAGCAAGTGTGTTTCACAAGCGCACTCGACTCACTCGCTGACGCGTTGAGCTTGAATGGGTCGCCCGTCGAAACTGTTCAGTCCACTTCAATCGAACTTTCGCCGATGCAGTACAGGAATTCCTGTCTAGCCGGACCATTTCCGTCGGCCACGCGTGTGAAGATTTGATTATTGCACACCGCGAATGAAGCGAACGATTCCGAGCCCAGCTGATTTTTTGCCACCTGCGTGTAGGCTGCCGGGTTCGCTTCAAAAACCCACGTCGTGCCGGACTCGTTGGTAGCATAGATCAGATTGCCGACCAGAACCGGTGACGCACTGACAGGGCCAGTCAGTCGGTGTCGCCACTTGCGAGCTCCGGATGCCGCGTCCCGGCAGATCGCAATGCCATCGTCCGTCACAGCGTACAGATGATCGTCGGCAACCAGCATCGACTGTTCGTAACACTTCACTCCGTCTTCCCAGACCTTGTCCCCCGAAGTGGCGTCAATGCAGATGGTCTGCCGCGCTGGATGTCCGCCACTTGCAAACACCAGGTTGTCTTTCCAGACAGCCGTTCCGCACGTCGCAGAGGCAGTTCCGGGACAACTCCATATTTCGGCACCTGTTGACGGATCATAGGCCGCAACCCGGTCGTCGCCGCTGATGATCAGTTGATTCCGGCCGTTGATGTCGGCCACGATGGCAGAGGAATACGTGTCCGCGTCATTCCTGGCTTTTCGCCACACGATGTCTCCACTGTCACGATGGACGGCTGCGATAAAGGCACCGCCGCGGTTGTCACCAGAATAGATAGCCAGGGATTCGAACAGGCACGGCGAAGCCGCATAACCGAACTTCGGCACGAAATAACCAAGCTCCGTCTGCCAATGGATATCTCCATCCAGCGTCAGACAGGTCGCTCGAACATGCTCATTGTTCAGAAAGCCGACAAACAGTGACGTCCCGTCACAGGCCACGGTACAGTTTGCATGAGTACTCTTCGGATGCATGCCGCCGCTCGCGGGCAATCCGCCCGAGTGAATTTCTGTTTGCCACAATTGCTTACCCGTCGCCCGACTGAAACAAAGGACGGACTGTTTTCCAGCGGCTTGGTCAGACGTACACAGGAAGATCCTGTCGCCAACGACCGTCGGCGAACCGTGACCTCGCCCAGCCACCTTGCGCTTCCAGACGATGTTTTCTGATTCACTCCACTGTGTTGGAGCGGTTTCACACGTCGCCACATTGTTCCGCGCAGGCCCTCGCCACCACGGCCAGTCGTGTTCGCCGACGGTGATCGCCGCCGCCGGAGAAATCTGTTCGGGAGCCGTTGTGATTTCCTCAACGGGTCGCGAAGGTGGCCCACAACCAACGATGATCACCGCAAGAACGGTGGCGGCAGAAAACGTGCGATGCCAGCCTGGGAACACCATCTCAAAATCTTTACAAAGGATTCTTGACGAACAGATTTTTCGCACGGGCATGGGAGGAATGAGAATCAACGACCTACGGAAACAGCGTTCGATTCCGAGCGGCAGTTCGCATGGGTTGAGGCACCGGCCTCAAATCTGTGCATGTCCGGATAGTTTTCGAAACAGTTCCACGCAGTAACGATCCGTCATGCCACTCACTTTGTCTGTGCAGGCCAGCAGTTTCTGGTAGATAGACTGTTCCGGGTCAATCCGCAGTTTCGTCAACTTTCTGACGTGCTGATCAAATCCACTGGGTGAATCGGCCAGGGCCGCTGTCACAAGAATCTTCATCAGCCCCTGAATGGCTTGATAGCCGGCCGCTTCCAGTTCCAGCACCCGTTCGCTGTTGAACACGTGTCGCAACGAGATTTTCTTGGCTGTTTTGTAAGGAGTCGCTGCGGGAGTCCGGTCGATTAATGGACCCATGAAACTGCCATCCAGGATGCTGGTCATGTGAGACTGAAAAACGTCCGCGCTTTGATTTACGAGTTCGTTGATGACCATCGCTCGCCCCATCGACAGCCGATCAGATCCCGGCATTTCAGCCGAACCGGTCGATCCGGCCCGCAGGTTTTCGAGAATCTCCATGGCGTCAGGTTCCGGAATGAGTCCCGCCTTGCAGCCATCTTCCAGATCAATGATGGCGTAACAGATGTCGTCGGCCGCTTCGGATAACAAGGCCAGCGGATGCCGTCCGAACTGCTGCAGATCATCGGTGCAGCGCCCTGCTGTTTCGAACACTTCGGCAAACAGTTCACTGTCATCCTGAAAGCAGCCGTGTTTTTTGTAGTGCGAAGTTCCCACAACGCGAGGATATTTCACCAGGGCGCCAAGGGTGGCAGCCGTCAAACGCATACCACCACGACGATTGCTCATCTGCAGTCGCGTGAGCACTCGAAAGCTTTGAGCATTCCCTTCAAACAGGGTCAGATCGCTGCGTTCGACAGCTGTCAGCGAATCAAACTTTGCTTCCTGCAGAACTTCCGCTGCCCAGCCCTGTATTGCCTTTTCGCCAAAGTGACCAAAGGGCGGATTGCCGATATCGTGAGCCAGGCAGGCCGCGGCCACGAATTTCGGTGCCGACCATCTCGTAAACGTTGGTCGCCAGTGAACGTCCCACACAGGACACTTCCAGACTGTGCGTCAATCGGCGCCGCGTATAGTCCGACGTCGGAAATGGCACGACCTGAGTTTTATCACTCAACCTACGAAACGCGCTGCTGAAGATGATGCGATCGTAGTCCTTGTGGAACTCCGACCGCGACGCATCGCGTTCATCTGTCGCGGGCTTCGAACTGCCAATGCGTTTGTTGGATAAAAACTGGTGCCACATCACTCTGGAATCAGCCATAACACGTCAAGTAAGGAATATTCCGGATCTCGAACAGGGAGCGGTTGCTTCTATCGCGCCGCCAGGTTCACTCGCACTAGTTCTTTGTCGTTTCGAGCGAACACGCTTTTCATGGCAAATGCCGGATGCGACCAGATGGTCATCCGCCGCTGCACTTTGCGAGTCGGCTCGACCAGTCTGGCTCGGCTGAGTTCATTGTAACCGTCTGCTGTGAGTTCGGCGATGATCAGGTCACCCTGTTCGTTGTGGATGAAAAACCTGTCGCTCGCAGACTGCGCCTGTCCATCGGGTTGATGAGGAATGAGGAATGCGTTCCACCATCGCCCACTTCCAGTCGCTTCCAGGGTTTCCCACAGTCGCTCACCCGTTTTTGCGTTCAGTCCGCGCAGCTGACCATAGCTGCAGACACCAAAGATGTTGTCCCGATTTACCCACGGCGTGGGCATGATCGAATGCAATCCGTCCGTATTCTGTTCATCCGTGCCCTCACCCTGCCATACAATCTCTGCGCTATCAGCGCCGACCTGCAACATCATGGGTCCGTCGTAGAATGCGGTAAGGAACAGGTGGTTGCCAACCTGACGTGGCATGGGAATACAAAGACCGTACCTGATCGCCCACGGAACTTCCCAGATGACGCCGCCTGTCTCAGGATCCAGCGAGGAAATAGCCGCCGGATGCCAGACGATCAGCTGTCGTCGTCCGCCGAACTCCAGAATCACAGGTGGACAATATCCAACCGCATCATCTTCCAGCGAACGCCAGATCTCTTTTCCGGTGACCTTGTCAAACGCCACAACAAGCGCTCCGTCACTGCCACCAACCAGAGTGATCAGCTTCTCGCCATCAACAATCGGCGACGCGGCCATGCCCCAGTTCGGCAGTTCCGTTCCATAGTCGGCCTGAAAATCGGCCTTCCAGATCTGGTTGCCCGTGTCCGCATCCATACAAAACAGGTGGCCTACTGCTCCGATTGTGAACACGCGGCCTTCGTTAACGACGGGCGTCGCCCGAGGACCGGCCGGATAACTGACGGTATACCGAGCGGGGTATTCGTGCTTCCACACCTGCTTTCCGGACTGAGCGTCGAAGCACAAAATGCGTTCGTTGCGTTCGGCGATAATTCTGTCCGTCAGATACACCTTGCCATTCGCGACTGCCGGACCGGAATAGCCTTCGCCCACCGGTGCCGACCATGCTCGTGGCAGCAGTCCATCCGTTGGCAGCGTGTCAACGATGCCACTTTCTCTCCATACGATATCACCGTTTGGACCTCCCCACTGAGGCCAGTCGTCAGCGACCGCACACGTCGCCACGCAAAAGAAGATCGCGGCGGCGGCTGAGAAATGTTTCATAGCGAAATTCCAGCGAACGGGTTACCGCTCGCGTAAGCAGTGGATTTCAGAGAAGAGTTCGGCAGAACCGTGCAAGTGCTCAGGTCCGATTCATAGCAGCAGTTTTCAAAATCACGCGGTCGTTCTGTAGCGGAATTCGCCAGGAATTTCGGCAGTGACAGGTCGAAAGCCTTGGCGGCTTCCGCTAGCACGAAACACCGTTCACGCTGCCGCATTATACCTCATGTCAGCGAGAATCACTATGCCTCGCCAATCAACGAATGGGAAATGTTCGACCGGCAGAACGACCCGCACTGACGCTCGGAAACAGCGGGCCGCATTTTTTGCATGAAGGATTGAAGTTGCGGAGAAACAATCCCGGCATGCGCTACGCTCCGAACCTGATGATTCAGAGTCTCATGCGTCCGGTCGGTCGTTCACTTGTGACGGGCCCTTGCTGGAGATCCGTATTGCAGATCTCCGGCGCAGGCACTGCCACAAACGTGGATCAGACAGACCCGTTTCTGGTCTGCTCTTTAGACCGCGCTTCACCGAAGTGCGGCGACTTCCGCCACCGTTCAACGGAGAAATTGCTCGCCGGACACGCTACACATCCGTGCGACACGCACTAATTGAACAGCACAGAGTACAGGCGTTCCAGCAGCGGTTGCTCGATTTGAGGCATGATGCCCAGGTGATCAAGCACTCGCAAAATGAAAGCCATGTCGATCAGGCCGAAAGTGTACGGCAGGCGCATTTCGCTTAGCGAGCGGACCTTACCGTCAACATTCTTACGTCGATTCATTCGTTCCGCCGCACGAACCCATCGTTCCTTTGCGACTTCACGACGTTCATAAGCCTTCAGCAAACGCAACTGCTGAGCGTAATCGAGAGGTCGCCCGAAAGCGACTTCGTCGGCCTTGCAGCTTGTTTCCAGTTCCCCAAAGGCGGTCTCAGCACATTCGTACGCTTTCCGCGTACGACCGTGCTTCCACTCTGCAGCTCGACGGAGGATCGCCGAGATGCCGCGGAGAAATCCGTACAGTAACATCATCTGGTTGTCTCCTTTTAAGGGGAACCGAAACATGGTCAGCAGACATGATGCTGACCGAACGTATCGGGTAGGAGACGTGCAGCGATTCTAAGGTTCGCGGATTTCTACAGAATGTGCTGTGATTACAGCGGACGTTTTTTTCGTCGCGAAGCAGCTACGCAATGATCTCATGGACAACTCGACCATGCACATCCGTCAGACGATAATCGCGTCCGGAATGACGATACGTGAGTCGCTCGTGATCGAGTCCCAGCAGGTGCAGCACGGTGGCGTGCATATCGTGCACGTGAACTTTGTCCTGCACAGCTTTGAAACCAAACTCGTCCGTTTCACCGTAGGTCATGCCGCCTTTGATTCCACCACCCGCCATCCACATCGTGAAGCCGTGATGATTGTGGTCGCGACCGTTGCCATTTTCTGAAGTTGGTGTGCGACCGAATTCGCCTCCCCAGATGACCAGAGTGTCGTCCAGCATGCCGCGTTCTTTTAAGTCTGTCAGCAATGCAGCAATCGGCTGGTCGATGTCTTTGCACAGCTTCGGCACTTTTTGGTCATGGCCGGAATGAGTATCCCAGGGCTGCCCGTTGCCATAATACACCTGCGCGAATCGGACGCCGCGCTCCACCATTCTCCGAGCCAGCAGGCAACCATTAGCAAAGTGGCCTGCTCCGTAAGCTGCCCGAGTGTCCTTAGACTCTTTCTGCAGATCAAAAGCGTCACTGGCCTGGAATTGCATGCGAAAGGCTGTCTCCAGTGACTGCAGTCGAGCATCAAAAGCCGGATCCGGACCTCGCTGAGTCTGTACCTGTGCATCCAGTTGACGCAGCAAGTCCAGCTGACGACGCTGGGTTTCTTTGTCCCACTTTTTATTTCGCAGATGCGGCACCATGGTGGACGGATCAACTGTGGAATGGTTGATGTACGTCCCCTGATGAGCCGACGGCAGAAAGGCGCTGTTCCATAAAATGGAGAACCGCACCGGACGTCCCGGACAAAGCACGACATAACCGGGAAGATTTTCGTTTTCCGTTCCCAGTCCGTACAGAAACCAGGCTCCCATGCTGGGGCGAGTTGGCAGGATGGTGCCGTTATTCATCTGCAACAGCGCTGGCCCGTGGTTGGGGTTATCGGCGTGCAGGGAACGCAGCACGCAGATGTCGTCGATGTGCTGACCCAGTTTGGGTAGAAGTTCGCTGACAGGTACACCACTTTCGCCGTGAGGTCGAAACCGAAAGGGTGAGGGCAGCAGGCCGCCGGTCGGTCGCTCCGTCACCAGATCCGCACCCTCAGGTCGTTGACCGGCATACTTTTTCAATGCCGGTTTCGGATCAAACAGGTCGGCCTGAAATGGACCACCGTTCATGAACAGGTGAATCACGCGTTTGGCCTTTGGGGCGAAGTGCGTTCCGCCCGCATGCAGCAATGTTCCTTCGGCAGCACGACTTCGCTGCGCCAGGATTGTCGCGGCGCCCAGCATGCCGAGACCGCCGCCCAGTTGATGCAGCAATTGACGTCGATCGACCGAAGATGGCAGGAGTCGTGACTGAGAAGTCATAAATTATTCCAAAACAAAACGGGCCCGACAACCAGTAAAAAGCCAACGAGGCAGTTGCCTCAGACAACGCGAGCTGACCGTCGGAATCGAAGACGGCTCCCGCTGATCGTAAAACGTGGCTCAATTGCAGGATGTTTCCATGAATTACAAAAGCTTACCGATGGTGACAAGACACTTTCGACGGCTATCGTCATCATGGCGATCAGATCGACACACATTATAATACCCAACGTTTGCCACCGTCCAAATGCGATCCGGGCACATTCCACAAGGATGTAGACACCAATTACAGCTGGAACGGGCGTTCTCGTGAGCGATGACGCAAACATTTGGAAACATTCTCTGCAGAAAACCACGTGCCATGAAAGCCATTCGACTTCAGGAACCGAAGCGATTTGAACACGTCGAAATCGACGATCCCGGTCAGCCCTCCGCAGGTCAGGCGTTGGTCAGAACTCATCGCATGGGCATTTGCGGCACCGATATCAGCGGCTACCTGGGCAAGATGCCTTTCTTCAGTTATCCCCGCGTTCCCGGCCACGAGCTGGGCGTGGAAGTCGTTGCCGTCGGTGACGGAGTGACGAACGTCAAACCCGGCGATCGCTGCAGCGTTGAACCCTACATGAACTGCGGGAAATGTTATCCCTGCCGCAAAGGCAACACCAACTGCTGCGAGACACTTGACGTCATCGGCGTCATGGTCGATGGCGGCTTGTGCGAACGCTTCCTGATCCGCGCGGAAAAGCTGCATCCGTCTGAAAAACTTTCCATGGAACAGCTGGCTTTGGTGGAGACGCTGGCGATTGGCTGCCACGCCAATGACCGAGGCAATCCTGGGCAGGGTGAGCACGCCCTGATCATCGGAGCCGGTCCGATTGGCCTGGCCACTCTGGAATTCGCTTGTCTGACCGGAGCGTCGATTACCGTGATGGATATGAATCCGGATCGATTGGACTTCTGCCGCAAAACCTACAACATCGAACACACAATTCAGTTCAAGGGCGACGGCAGCGAAATCGGGCAGGCGATGGATATTACCGGAGGCGACAGATACTCCGTGGTGACGGATGCCACTGGCAGCAATAAGTCGATGTCCAGCGCGTTTGCCTTTGTGGCTCACACCGGAAGCCTGGTCTATGTCGGCATTACGACGCAGGACGTGACGTTTCTGCATCCCACACTGCACAAGCCGGAAATCACTCTGAAGGCGTCACGCAACGCTCTGCCGGCTGACTTCGGACGAATCATCGGGCTGATCGAAGACGGCACGATTAACACCGATCCGTGGATTACGCACCGCACCAGCTACGACGATGTGGTGGGCGAATTTGAGACCCTGACCAAACCGGAAACCGGCGTCATCAAAGCCGTCATCGAAGTGGCCAATTAATCAGGTAACACCAACGTAGGGTCCGCTGTGCGGACCGATACAAAACGTCATACAAAAAAGCTCTAAACGAACAGAAACGATTAGAACATGAAATGTGAACCTCTTGGACTGGCTCCTTCTTTTGGCTTCGGTGACCGCATTGGCCTGGCAACTGCGGGACATGTGGAATCCATGAACCGCGCGGGCAGCGGAATAGAACCTATTTATCCGCAGCAGTCCATTCGCGAAATGACTCGCACGCAGCGCACCGCTCAAAATGTCATGGACGATGCACTCAATGGAGCTCAGGCCGCCGGCTGGACGGGCAAAGTCGGCGCTGATGCGGACCACCTGAAGACCCCCGCCGACGTCGACGTCACTGCCGCCGTTGGGTTTACGTTTTTCACCATCGATCCCTCCGACGACGTGGACCAGGCAGCAGACGATTACGACGAAGCCACCGTCCGAGCCAAGTTTGAGGACGTCAAAGGGCTGGCCAGCTGGTACGACGGTTACGTTGGCAAAAGTGTGGGTCTTTCGACCGGCACCACCATCGAGTTGACGGAAGCCGCCTGTATGCGAGCCGCCGTGAAATACGGCAAGGCGATCGATCGAGCACTTGCACTGGGCGATTACATCAAAAAAATTCACGACGATGCCGGCAAGGACTACGAAATAGAATTGTCGGTTGACGAAACGGAACAGCCAACAACGCTGGCCGAACATTACATTATCGCCGATCAGTGTCTGCAGGGCGGCATGAAGCTGGTCAGTCTGGCACCTCGTTTCATCGGTGACCTTGAGAAAGGTGTCGACTACAAGGGCGACCTTGACGCTTTGGAAGCGTCACTGGGCGAACACGCGGCGGTGGCAACACTGCTGGGCGGCTACAAACTCAGTCTGCATTCCGGGTCCGACAAAGTCTCGATGTATTCACTGCTGTCAAAACAAACCAAGGGACAGTTTCACGTGAAGACCGCAGGTACCAGCTATCTGGAAGCTCTGCGAGTTGTTGCTCGTCATGACGAAGCCCTGTTCCGGCAGATCATCGACTTCGGCCGCAGCCACTATGAGGTCGACAAAGCCACGTATCACGTGTCCGCCACGCTTGATTCTGCTCCGGCACCCGCCGATGTCAGCGATGTGCTGGAACTGGAACGGGAGTACCTTGAGTTGTGGTCGGAAGTTCCCGAAGGCAAAGGTTTCACGAAACCAGGTCGTCAGATTCTGCACTGCACTTTCGGTTCCACTCTGACCGATCCGACACTCGGTCCAGCCGTCCGTTCCGTACTCGATTCTCATCCGGACACGTACACAGAAGTGCTGGCCGATCACTTCGAACGTCACCTGCGAGCTCTGCAGGCAGGCATGTAACCGCCGGCTTCGCCGGTTTATGCGAGCCGGCTGCGCCGGTCTGTTCGAGCTACCGCTCGGAATCTGTGGGCTAAACACGCATCAATGAACCGCCGACTTTCTTCGGTACAACGTCGACACATTCCGACAGACGGTGCATTGGCTTCTGCATCGCTTCAATAAAAGCCAGCGCCGGTTCCCGCACGGTTGATTCGTAGCGTGGCTTGTTGTCGTTAAACCAGTCGCGATCGTTATTCCGCTTCAGTTGCTTCAGGAACTTCATCGTCCCCGCAGGAAACCCGACCCTCTCGCCATCAATGCTGAAAAAGAAACTCGTTGGAGTTTAGCAATGCCCAACAGAAATCCTCCAGTTTCTCGTCGGTGGATCGATCACTAACGGCATTGATGTAACGCACGGCGGTACCGGATTCTGCTGACGTTGGAGTCCGACAGAACGCTGCCAGATAACATTCGACAACGATTTCGTCGATCGGCCGTTTTTCTTTCAGCAACTGGTGGATGCGACTGCCTGGGTTTGTCAGTTTGCCATGAACGAATGACCCGTTCGCAATCTGCAGTGCCTGCGACAGGTTCAGATCATCAGAACGTTCGCATTGGCAGACAGATGTGCGTTCCGGCTGACCAAAGACAGTCAGAAAGGCTTTGCCGAAGTCAGGGCTCGGCAACTGAGTCGCGCGTGTACCCGCTGGTAACCCGCTGAACTGTTCGGGCACCTGCGTGACATCACAGATCGCATCCAGCAGTTGCTCTGCCGTCAGCAGACGCCGTGTGTACCGTGAAAAGAAACGACGGTCGCGTTCGTTCTGAGGGTTCGCCTCCGAACGACGCTGGTACGTCTGGCTGTTCAGGATCACTCGCAGCACGTGCCGTCGGTCGAAGCCATGCTTCACAAAGTCGTCAGCCAGTGCGTCCAGCAGTTCCGCATTCGACGGTGGATTCGAAGCGCGAAAGTCGTCCGCTGGATCCACGATGCCTTTGCCCATGACGCTGCGCCACAGTCGATTGACTTCGACTTTTGCGAATAGCTCGTTGTTCGGTGATGTCAGCCATTCTGCAAGCACAACCCGTCGATCCGCGTCTGCGGCAATGTCAACATCTCCCACCCCTGGCAGCCACGGCTTCATGGTCTGGCCGGTCCGTGGCTGAGTGACCTGGCCACTGTCGGCAACGGACACAAAAATTTCGTCCTTCCGCAGTGTGGCATCCCGCTGAATGCGATTGAAGAAGGCGGCCAGGCCGTAGTAATTGTCCTGAGTCCATTTTTCATGCGGATGGTTGTGACATTTGGCACATTCCAGACGAGCTCCCAGAAAAATCTGGGCTGTCGATTCTGTACAGTCGTTCGTGCTGCTGGCACTTCGGAAATAATTGACCGGCGGGTTTTCGAATGAGCTGCCCGTTGCGGTCAGAAACTCACGAGCAAATCGGTCGTACGGCATGTTCTGTTCAAAGGCTCGAATCAGCCAGCGATAGAACTTGAATACGCCGGGCGATGACATGCTGGCCTTGCGGATCCGTAACGTGTCGCCCCACTGCAGCGTCTGAAACTTTGCGTGTTCCGGAGAGTTCAGGAGCTCATCGATCAGACGTGATCGCTTTCCCTTAGACGAATCTGCGAGAAACGACTGTGTGACGTCGACAGCCGGTAACAGCCCGGTCACATCCAGATAGACGCGACGCAGAAACTCACCGTCCGACGTTCGGTCGGAAGGGACATATTCCAGCTGTTTTAATCGCGTGTGCACAAGCTGATCGACGAAATTCGAATCCGACAGTTCGGGCCACTCGAACCCCGGGGTTTTCGAAACCACAAGCAGAAAGCTGGTTTCCATCTGGTCAAGATATCGAGCCGTGATGGCGGTCTGTCCACGAGCCGTGTCATCCGTTCGTTCCACCAACCCGTCGGCGGACACCGTTGCGACGGCGGCATCCGAAGTCGTGAAGACAGCAAGGTCGGTCACGTCTCTGACAGAACCATCCGAAAACTCGGCAATCGCGACGAATTGCTGGCGCGAAGTTTCGCGTGTCAGCTGTCGACCGGATGGAGGATTCAGTTTTAGCTGAACACATCGCGGCGCTGTGGCCGAGTCCGTATGACGTCCTTCCGCAATCCAGTTTCTGAGCACCGTATGCGCGATCGAATCCGTGACCAGCCGGCGGCCTCCTGCGTGTGGCTCGTCCATCAGAGGCTTTCGCAGCAGCAGACTGGTGTCCGGGTTGAGCACGTTGACGCGTCGCGCAAAAAATTCACCGCGTAACGTCAACTCGTCCAGTTCCAGATCAAACCCGCGCAGAGACAATCGGAAGCCACCCTTACCCTGCGGAGATCCATGGCACGCACCGGCGCTGCATCCCTGTCGCGACAGAATCGGAATCACGTCATTCCGCAACGACACCGGCATCGGCTCATGTCCGTCGACAGCAACACGAATCACAGCGGACTGTCCTGCCACGCTCACTCGAACATCTGTCGTCCCTGCGGCGACAGCGACAAGTTGCCCATTGCTGATGGCAACGACGCCTGGATCAAGTGGCTCGAACTGTGCGACCCGCGTGGCGTCGATCGACCGCCCCGCCTTCTGGACTACCGAAACCAAAACGCGAAATCGCTGTCCAATGGACCTGAGTTCCACCCGCTGCGGATACACTTCAAGCCGCTCAAACGCAGCTGGAATCTGGTTTTCCTCTGCCAGCGCAGGCGTGGCCGACACAAGCAGTGCCGTGCACAGACAGCAGACAGAAAGACGGCCGTTCTTCATGAATAACCTGTATATCGCTACGGAAGTTCTGAGAATCTTATCCACGCACACGCTACTGCTCCGCAACGACCAACGGAATCGGAGAACTCGACACCGTGAACTCGTGCCCCGCAACTTCCGTCGTTGCCTGCAGAACCAGATTATACGTTCCTGGCCGCACGTCAGCGGCGACACTGATCCTGACCTGTGCGTCCTGCTTCGCCGCCACAATGACTCCACCGTTCGGCAAAGTAATTCCCGCCGGCGCTGCGGTCAGCTTCAGGGAAATTCTTTTTCTGTCACCACCCGCCCGGGGAACAAAGCGTCGAACAGTCACGTCCAGCTGGTGTTGCGCTCCCAGTGTTGCGATACCCGTGGATTTTGCGGATACAATCAATGGCTCGATGATTCGAAACGGCAACTTCGTCAAAGTGACTTCTTTCGTTTGCCCCTGGAACGACGCTTCGCCGACGATTTGAATCTCACTGACTCCGGCCTTTGCGTCAGCGGGACCACGCAGCAGAAATCGATACTCATTATCGTCGCTGCGACTTACGGCCCGTTCGCCACCACTCACACTGAAACCTTCCGGCAAACCTTCCACTCGCAGGGCCACAGGAGCGGTAAATCCGTCGGCCCGCTGATTGACTCGAACAGTGAAATACACTTCTCCGACGTGACGAGGAAAAAACACAGCTCCGTCGTCGAGGCTCAATCCAAAGAACTCCGGAATTGACGGCCCCACGACGGCTGCCAGGATGTTCTGCAACTCAACGGGCGGGTGCGGAGTCTGCGGCATAGACTTTCGGAACACGGCCATGGTTGACGCAACTCTTCGTACCGGCACGATCTTTTTGTCAGCGTTCGGCGTGTCGCTGGATCCTGATACCGTCAGAGGCAGTGTCTGCCCGGGCTGCATGTTGTCCGGAATGTAGATCTTAAGCCGCGTGTCCTTCTTCTTTGCCGCAATCACGCCGTCCACGACCAGTGCACCATCGGGACCGTTGACGTGCAGGTTGATCGGCCCATTGTATCCGTTTCGGTTTACGGTGACCTTGATGATCGCATAGCCGTCAATAGGCAGAATGACACTGGACGAATCAAGTGTCAGTTCGAAGTCAGAGACGTTGCGCCGCAACTCGGCGTAGTAAACGAATTCCGGCCCACTGCGCCGTCCGATCTCCGAGATCTTTGCCAGGTAATGTCCGTCCTTTGGAATGGTTGTGCTGAGCATTCCGCCGGCTGTCCCAGGTCGCCAATTTTTGCCAATGACCGCACCCGATTCATCGTGAATCGCCAGCCCCACCATCGCGGCCTGACCTGTCCGGCGTGACACGTCCGAGAGAACGATTCGGTCTCCCTTTGTTGCAGCAAATCGGAAGCTATGAACCTCACCTGACTTAGCAAACATACCGCTCAGGCCACCTGGCAGCGACACATCCAATACAGAACGTGCTGAAGAGACAAACTGGGGAAGATCGGACAGCAACACTTTTGTGTAACCCGACCCTGGTTTTTCGCTGTGTCTCACAGCAATGCGATTCGTGCCATCGGACAAAATCACATTCTGGCCGACGATATCGTCGATGCCCGGACCGACCGGACGCAACTCGGATACTTGATCTCGATTCACGGCGGCAGGAAGTGTGCCCGAAACCAGAGGAAAATCGCCGACCCTGAGCCGGTACTGATAAGCCGAACTTCCGCCAAGTGATGCGTCCTCAATCGACACGAAGAATGTTCCGGATTCAGGCCGCTGAAAACGCAGCCGACAGTCACCGGAGAGACCGGGCGAATCATCAAGAAATGCCAGCTCTCGGCCGGCCGAATCCAGAACTCGAATCACGGGATCCAGCTTCGACCCGATGCGGGTTGCGACGGCCTCAACCGACACCCACTCGTCGGGGCGGCCCAGGCTCTGAAAATAATCCGCCTGACCTGATTCTGTCACTCCGTCAATGGCAACCGGCAGCTCGATCGGCTGAGCCGTTTCCAGCGAATGATTTTCTCTGGCCCCCGCCAACGTCGGCAGATCGTCAACCATGAACAGCAGCGGATTCGTAATGCCCTCGACGGTCGCTACGCGTACGGCATAGATCCCAACCGGACATGTCTTATCAACGGATGCACGCAGCAACGCAACTCGGTCGGACGCCTTGTGAGACGATGGTTGAGTCACTGACCGATTGGTCCCCAATTCACCCTCGGTGTTGATCTGCGGAGTGTCGCCCGGCAGATCCAGTCGCAATGTGCTGCTGTCCAGGCCCGATGAAGACCAGACGTCTGTCACATCTTCCAGATTCAATCCATGAAAAACGATTTCAGATGTCTCGCCCGGCGCAACAGCCAGTGGTTCGACGCGAATCGCTTTTGGCGGATCTGCCAAAACAGAACGGCCGCAGGACAGGACGGTTACAAGGACGACCAGGCAATGGTGAGGAGGAATTTGGCGTTGGGACATAATCAGACGCGGCGGAAAAAGCGACCGTGCAGGAAGGAGGATAAAACGTGTGGTGGGTGTCGAAGATGGGAAGGACAGAGATTCTGAATTGGCAGTGCCGTGTTCTATCGTTTAACCGCGAGGGCAACGCCCAACGCTCAAGCGCGGCCCGATGGGCACGCGGTTAAACGAACATCGAACGTGCCATTCTATCAGAAGACTTCGTCGATAGCCTTTCCATCGTGAGCGAGAAAGACGGGGCGATTTGACGGAGTGTAAACCGGCTTTGTGCGATCCAGACCCAGCTTCTCGTAGATCGTGGCGGCGTAATCATCGGGCCGCAACGGACGATTGGTCACGTATCCGCCCTCAGCGTCGCTGGAACCAATGACCTGTCCACCAGGCACTCCGGCGCCGGCAAGAGCGATCGAATAAGCGTTGGTCCAATGGTCTCGCCCCTGGAACCTATTCAACCGAGGCGTTCGACCAAATTCGGTCACGAAAGCCACCAGCGTTTCTTCCAACAGCCCGCGTTCTTCGAGATCTGTAATCAACGCCGCAAAAGCCTGATCGGTACTGCCCATCATCACCCAATGACCGATTCCGTAGCGTCCCTCGCCCCCGGCCGCATTTCGAATCGTTCCGCACGACCCTTTGTTATACATATAGTCGTGATGGTCCCAGTTCATGTTGAAACCGCCAGGTGTCTTTTCCGTCAGTGGCTCACGGACGTCCACCGTGACAAACCGCACGCCCCGTTCAATCAGACGTCTTCCCATGAGATAACACTGGCCCCGGTGACCCCGACCATACAGATCGCGTGTGGCGTCCGCTTCTTCGGCAAGATTGAAGGCACTTTGAGTCAACGGATTTGTCAGCAATGCGGCCGCCTGATTCGAAAGATCCGAAAGAGTCCGCACGGGACCGTTGGCCCCTGGAGCCACACCGACGTTCAGATTGCTGAGCAGGTCGCGGCGATCGCGAAACCGTCCACGATCAACACCGGTCAGCAATCCCAGATCGTTGACCTTCCAGTTCGGATCAGACAGGTCACGGCCCCCCGTCTTAAAGACTTTCGCCGACGCCGGCAAAAAACCCACGCGAGTCTGCTTGGCCTGCTCATGATTCCCCGGCACCATGATGTACGGTGGCAGGTAGTCACATTCAGTGCCCATTTTCTGTGAGACAATCGAACCGATGTCCGGCATCTCCAGAGGTCCACCGGGAATTTCCCCCGACAAGGCGTACTGCGTTCCCAGCGGATGACCATTTGCCCCCGGCCGATCATGAAACATGGATCGGATCACCGTCAGACGATCCGCAATGCGAGCTGTCTTCGACAACAACGACGTAAACTGCAGTCCGGGAACAGCGGTGGAAATTGGTTTGAATGGACTACGGTGTTCGGCCACGACATCCGGTTTGGGGTCCCACGTGTCCAGGTGAGAAAGACCACCCTGTTCCAGAATGACGAGAACATTTTTTGCCTGGGCTCTGCGGCCTGCCGATGCCGCTTCCGCCAGCGATGACACGCGTACCGTCAGTCCACCCGCGATTCCAACGCCAAGAAAACTTCGTCTTTGCATTACTCTTTCCAGACTCATATGAACTCGTTCTATCCGGAACGCGACATCAATCTGCTCGCGTCACCACTGCCGAACGTTCTGATGCTCCTTCGCGTACTCCACGCAGGCATCAACCGCGTTACTCTTGCCGAACGGCATGATCGTCGATTCGTTCCCAACGACGGGTAGCCAACCGTCAGCATTATTTCATGCTACCGTGCGTACCGGAAACGACTCAACACCGAACGACAGTATTACTCTATCAACGGAAGAACAGGACGCGGCGTGACGGTCAGAACTCGCATTTTGCTTTTCCAAACGGCCGGAACGGCACTCGAAGCGGCACCGAAGCTCTTTTTCGTCCCGATATTCAATTGTCAGTTGGAGTCGCCCTCGAATATTGGGTAAACTCGTTTGCAGGAAAGTCACCCACCACCCTCCGACTTGACCCGCCCCATGAATCCTCGCGATTCCTTCCATACGTTGGCCTTTGCCGTAGTGATCCTGGTTTCCACGGCAGGTTCATCAGACGCCGACACTCCGCTCCACGAATGGATCGACATGGCCGTCGGCGTTGGCAGTGTGGGATTCGACAGCGTCGCTGCCGACGACGCCGGTGACGCAGCTTTCGCCAGACGCATCTACCTTGACCTGGCGGGGACCATTCCCAGCGCCGAACAGGTACGGCAGTTCATCGCCGACAGATCCTCTGACAAGCGTGCCCGGCTGATTGACCAGCTGCTCACCTCGCCACAATACGCTCGGCGGATGCAATACGCCTTCGACACGATGCTCATGGAACGCCGGCCCGGCAAACACATTAAGACGGATGAGTGGCGCAACTATCTGCGGCAGTCGTTCGCACAGAACAAGCCGTGGGATCAACTTGTTACCGAGATGTTGACCGCCGACGGTGCCGACGAGAAAACCCGACCGGCGGCCCGGTTTCTGCTTGATCGCGAAATGAAGACCGACGCCATGACGCGCGATCTGTCGCGAATTTTTCTGGGCCGCGATCTGCAGTGTGCCCAGTGCCACGACCACCCTAACGTCGAAGATTATCTGCAGCGCCATTACCACGGACTGTCGGCGTTCTTAAATCGCAGCTACCTGTTTACGGATCCCAAATCAAAGCAGGCGTCGATCGGCGAAAAGGCAGAAGGAGCCGTGAAGTTTACGTCCGTCTTCACCAGTGAATCCGACGAAACGGCGCCACGCCTGCTGGACCTGCCACCCATCGAAGATCCACCCGCAGCGAAAGAACCCTATACCGTCAAGCCGGATAAAAAAGTTCGTTCCGTGCCGGTCTACAGTCGACGACTTCTACTGGCCGTGGCGATGACGGATCCCGCCAACGTGGCGTTTCGACGGAATATCGCCAATCGGCTGTGGGCGTTGATGATGGGCCGCGGCATCGTCGAACCGCTGGACATGTGGCACGCCGACAATCCACCGTCGCATCCCGCACTACTCGATCTGCTGGCCGATGCACTGGCGGATCATGACTACGATATGCGATACCTGTTGCGAGAACTGGCACTGACGAAGATCTACCAACGAAGCAGCCAATACAAAAGTGGTGTGGAAAGTGTCGCTGACGATCATTTTTCGGTGGCGCTGCTGAAGCCGCTGTCACCCGAACAACTCGCTTGGTCGATGATGCAGGCCACTGCCCTGACAGACGCAACGCTGAAAGACCTGAAAGCGAAACATCTAGCGGCCGGTGCCCAGAATGCCTCAATGCAGATCGAGGACCCGCTTTGGCAGGAAGAGGCTCTGCACAACGCGCTCAAGGACCACGTCGAAACTTTTGCAGGCCTGTTCGGCATCGTGGGCATTCAAACGTCACGATTTGACGCGTCGGCAAATCAGGCATTATTTCTGCGCAATGGAACGGCCTTGCAAAGCTGGATCGCATCAGACGGTGGGCAACTGACGGCTCATCTGGATACGCTGAAACCTCCACAACTGGTCGACGAGTTCTATTTTTCGATGTTCTCACGACCACCGACCGCCGAGGAGATTCAATTCGTAACGCTGTTCCTGGAACAGCATCAAGGTGACCAGGAAGCGGCAATCCGGCAACTGTTGTGGGCCGCACTTTCCTCAGCCGAATTTCGATTCAATCACTGAAACGAACAACGGGATAAAACATGCGACGAAATCAAGGTTGCAATCCACTCGAACATGAAATGGCGCGTCGTCGGTTTCTGACGGGCACAATGGCGGGTGCTGCCGGAATGGGGATCCTGGGCACTCACGCGCAGGCTGATCAACTCAAGCATCAGGATAAGCGAATTCTGCAGGTGTTCCTGCAGGGTGGTGTCAGCCAGTTGGAATCGTGGGATCCGAAACCAGGCACCGTCCACGGCGGCCCGTTTCAGGCCATTCCCACGTCAGTCCCGGGCATCCACATTTCTGAGTTGCTGCCGCAGATCGCACAGCGGATGCATTTGCTGTCAATCGTCCGCAGCATCAACATCAAGATCAGTGATCACGAACAGGGTCGGCAGTTCATGGAAAAAGGCCGCCGCGTGGGCGACTTTCCCTACGTGGGCGCGGTCGCTTCAAAATATCTGGCGTCGCCGGACAGCGACCTTCCCGGTTATGTTCACGTTTCCAGTCGTGGGCTGACCGACGTCGCCGGTGGCGCGGCATTTCTGGGCGCACAGCATGGGCAGTTGAGACTCGAAGGCATCAAGCCCCCCGGCAACCTCACCGCTCCCGCTGGTATTGATGCAGTGGCCGACGCAGGCCGAGATCAACTGCGGCTGCAATTTAATCAGCGATTCGCCCAACGACGCTCGAAGGCGCTGACCGAGGCTTACGACGCGTCCTATGACCAGGCCGCAAGGCTGATGGGTCGCAAGGCGATGTTCGAAGGCAAAGCGTCAAAGCAGGATCTCGAACGCTACGGGACTCACGACTTTGGCCGCTATTGCCTGCTGGCCCGCACGCTGCTGGAAAACGGTGCTGCCTGCGTCAAGGTCACCCATCACGGCTATGATTCACATGCCGAGAACTTCAACTTTCATCTTGAGCAGCTGGGCGAATTCGACAAACCGTTCTGCATGTTGCTGGACGACCTTGAAACTCGAGGATTGCTGGAAAGCACATTGGTGGTGATTTATTCCGAATTCGGCCGCACGCCAAAAGTCAACGTGCGTTATGGCCGCGACCATTGGGGTACGGCATGGTCGATCGCGCTGGGCGGCTGCGGCATTCAGCCCGGCGCCGTGATCGGCAGCACCAACGACACCGGGACGGAAGTCGCCGACCGCGAAGTCGATGCCGGCCATTTGTTTCACACTTACCTGCAGGCCGTCGGGCTCGATTCCACCGCCGAACACGATCTGCCGGGACGATCGATTCCCATCGGCGATCCGGCGACCGAACCGATCAAGGAGTTGTTGGCATGACCACAGATATCGCTGACAAAGCCACCGACCAGACAGCAGTCGACCCCAACCTGCTCGACCCGACGCAATCGCACCAGGTGAAGGAGTTCAAGCACGAGATTGCGCTGACGACGCTGCGAGTTGACCCGACCGATCGTTTTGTGGCCGCCGGTGCTGAAGACCTGGACGTGCAGCTTTGGGATCTGGAAAGTGGCGCGCGACGAACGCTCAAAGGACACAAAAGCTGGGTTCGATCGATCGATTTTTCCGCTGACGGAAATCGTCTGTTTACCGCCTGCTGGGGTGGAGTCATCAACGTCTGGGATACGTCACAGGCTGAACCGAAGTCGCTGCAGACCATTCACGCTCATCAGGGCGCGGCGCGATTCGTGCGAGTGAGTCCTGACGGACAGCAACTGGCTACCTGCGGCAACGACCTGCTGGTCAAAGTGTGGAATATTGCCGACGGTAAACTCATACATAAATTCGCCGGTCACGAACGACACGTTTATGGCGTCGACTTTCACCCTGATGGCACACATCTGGTTTCGCAGGATTTGATGGGCGGCATCAACGTCTGGGATCTGCAATCCGGAAAACACAAGCAGACCATTGATGGCAGCGTCATGACTGGCTACGACAACAAGTTTGCCGCGGATATGGGTGGCTCCCGCGACATGCAGTTCAAACCTGACGGCAGTCAATGGGCCAGCGCTGGCATTACCAAAGTGACCAACTCATTTGCCGGCGTGCAGGACCCCATCATCGTTTTGTTTGATTGGAAGACGGGGAAAGAAGTCAAACAGATCAAGTCGGCCGACGACAACGTCAAGGGCATTGCCTGGGGCGTGCGTTTTCATCCCGACAACTTCATCATTGCAGCAATCGCTGACCGCAACGGTAAAGGCGAGCTGTGGTTCTACAGGCCGGAAGAAGAAAAGGCGTTTCACACGATGAAGCTGCCCAGTGCCGCGCGAGGACTGGACCTCCTGTCGGACAATCTCCACGTGGCCGTCGCCCACGCCGATGGCCACGCAGGAATCTATCGCATGACTGCCAAACCACTCGCAAAGGAAGCTCCTGCTGAAGACACGGCCACTGAAAAGCCCGCACCTGCGAAGGACACGTAACGAATTTTCTGAGTTTGCGTGCCACTGGCTTGGCCAGTGCTTTCGGGACGTTAAACGCACTGGCGGAGCCAGTGGCACACGACACAACAGGATTCACGCAACAGTCGACGATTGCTACTGTTCCGACTTCCCACGCTGAGACCCTGATCCCTTCTCTTCCCTCCGTGCTTTTTCACGTTCCTCGCGAAGCTTGATTTCTTTCGGGTGCTTCGAAAACGATTCAAAGACGTCGCCCACCACGCGGTCCGCCAATTGACCGAGTTCCGTGAGAATCATTAACTCGGCTTCAGGTGTGAGCTTCGAAGTGTTCGGCTCATAACCGCCGACATCGTATGCGTCGGCCGTGGCGATGTAGCCCAGATTCCCGTTTGCGTATCCGACGATGATCGGAATCGCCCGGTCTGCGATTGCTTTTTCCAGCTTGAATCCGTACTCGACCATCGGTTCACCTGGCATCGTCAGCAACAGATACGGCCCGATTTTCAGCGCTGATAACTCGGCCGATATTCTTCCTTCTTTGCCGGGCAGCGACACGACCGTGCTGGCCGCCCGAATCTGGTAGTACGAAGGTCGTTGTTTCAACTGTTCACGCGTCACAGAGCGAGCAAGCGAACGCACGACGGCACTACCGAGATCTCGTCCGGCCCACTGAATATCTGCCTCGTCGGCACATCGATACGGATATCCGGGCAGGTTGGGCCGAATGTCTCCCGCGCATCCCTGCAGAAACATCGCGCTGGTTTTCTGTCCGTAACACATCTCAACAAAACTTTGAGCCTCGCCGGGAAAGTCGGCACTCATCATTGGATACCCGTTGGGATATGGCTGCGTTCCCTTGTCGCCCCACGTGAAGAAGCACGGATGACAGACGGCATGCATCACCACCGCCAGCGGCGTCAGTGAACGGCCATCGTCAAACCGCAGCACCTTGACTCTCTGATCGTTGGGTCCCTCCGCATTGAGACGAACGACCGCACGGCCGTCGATCACTTTGCGACGGTTAATACTGAAGCCGATCCGATCTTCGGCGTAGCCGACAGTGACCGTCCGCATGTTGCTTGCCGCCTGCTTCGCGGCAACACCCAGTTTGTCAATCAGTGCGTGTCCCCACTTCGAACCGGCATCAAAGTCCGGCCCGGAATGGTTGTGCGACGCAGCGACGATGATATTTAGCGACGGGACTCCGGTCTCCCGCTCGATCCGAGTCCGCGCGAGCTTGACCATTTCATCCCATGCACCGATGGTGTCCAGCGTTACGATAGCGGCTTTCGTGTTGCCATCACTCAGCATCAGCACACCAGCTCGCAGTGGGTCACGAACACCGTGGACAATTCGACGATGACCGGTGACTTCCATACCGTCGACGTCTTCCGGCGTGATGTCGACCTTTGCGACGCCCGCCAGCAGATTCGACTCCACCGCAAACTGCCCGTCCTTCGCCGCGGCAATGCGGGAAAAAAGTGGAATCGAGCAAATAAGACCGAGCGTGATGACGCGAGTTGTTTTCATTTCTGTATCCTTGAGATTTGCACGTGGTAAGAACAGTGTACGGGCTCACAAGAGCCGCGAACAGCGCGCAAACGTTGCCTCAATGACGAAACTCATTTCCAGCAACGAAAAACAAAGTGGTGTCATGATTTGTGGCGCAGCCGTCTCGGCTGCCCGTTGCAGGCGGGACGCCTGCACCACAAACTGACCAAATAAGGTCGTTACAAAAGACGCGTTCGTTCCCGCCCGGTTTCGGGTATGCTGACCGCCGTCTTCGACGGATTATTCGAGCTAACGCTCGGAAACAGTTGGTCCGCTCCCGTTGGCCGCTCAGAAGGTGGCCGCAAAGCGGATGTTTTTCCTGAAAATCCATCCGGGTTTTCACAGGCTTCAGTTTATGACGTTTTTTATTCGCGTTTCCTGCGCACAAATACTGACATTGCTGTGTTGCACAGGAACCAGCACCGTCGCGCTGGCCGGTCATCCGATTTCGGTGACGGAAACGCAGGTCTTTGTGACTCGTACGGCGGCTCGTGTCAGAATCAAGTTGTTCGCCGAAGACCTGTTTCTGTTTCAGGGGCTGGAACCCGACGAACAGGACGTGATTTCTGCTGCTGAACTGAGTCGCGGGCTGGAACAGCACAAGCAGTTCCTGCTGGACAAATTCACACTGCGTGATGCCAAAGGTGATGCCTTCAAGGGCAGTGTTACTGATGTGCAGAGGTTCGAGATTCCTGAAGAAGGAATTCCCGTCGATGATCTGATGCTGTTCACAGCCACGTATGAATTGGAATACCCATTTGCAGAGCCACCCGAGTTCTTGACGCTGCAACAGGATATCAGCGATGAGAACTTTATCTTTCCGTCCGAGATGAAACTGACTCTGCATCAGGCCGGCACGGAAATGACCTACACCGAGTCACTCAAGCCCGGAGCTGCGGAGACGTTGCACTTTCGGACGATTCGTCGGACGAGGACTGGGAAGCGTGGTTCGAAAAACAGCGTGAAGCGACTCTGGGCATCACCAGTTACAGCAGCGTGTATTCGTTCATCTATATCGAACCCGCCGAGGTCCGGCACGAAGTGCTGATTCCACTGGCCAGCCTGCGGACTATCATGCCGATGGAACACAAAGACCCGGCCTTCATCGAAGTCGGCGAACAGGACGGCGTCAGAGCACTGATTCGCGACTGGTTGTCGGGCGTGAATCCCACAACGATCAACGGCGTCGCGGTCGAACCGGAATTTACTCGCATCGACTTTTACGGACTGGATCTGAAAGACTTCGCTCGCCAGGCAGAACAGCGGCGGGTGAGTCTGGCCAACGGTCGAGTCGGCGTCATCATGACCTATCGCACGGTCGACGATTCCGTCCGCGAAGCCGGTGTTACGTGGAACAAATTTCACTCCTCACTTCGCAAAGTGCAGTCCGTCGTGTTTTCGTATCCCGATCGCATGCAACGCTTTGAATTCTCTCGATTCAATGAACCCGTGGACAATGTGTTTCGTTGGACAGCAGACGAAACTGTTCTGCCGCAGCCCGTTGCTGCGGTTAGTGCAGACGTTCCCCCGTTACCGCAACTTGTGGTGCCCGTGGCATCCATCTGTGCCATCGTGCTGGCTTTGGCGTGTGCGATTTTCGGGAAAACCTGGGGATTCAAAATCGCAGCAGCGCTCTGCGTACTGGGCGTTGTAACGTGGCCGTTTGCAAGAATCGAGGTGGCTCATCCGTTTGCCCCGCTGCCGGAAGTGGCAGACACGGACCGGATCTTCAAACAGTTGCACACGGGGGCCTACCGGGCCCTGGACTTTGGCACGGAAGACCGAATCTATGAAGCGCTGAACCAGTCAGTCGACGGCCCGTTGCTGGAATCACTTTATCTGCAGCTGCGTGAAAGTCTGCAGATCCGAGAACAAGGCGGCGCGGTGGCCCGCGTTCGCGCTGTTGAATATGACGATGGTCAGCAGGCTGCTGTGTCACCCCATGCACAGTGGCCCGGTTTTCGCTATCGAAGTTGCTGGACCGTCAGCGGCACGGTGGAACACTGGGGTCATGTGCACGAGCGACAAAACCAGTTCGCTGCTCTGTTTTCCGTGGAGCCTCGCGATGGGCAGTGGAAGATCACCGAGATGCAGATCGAGGATCAGAAGAGCATTGCGACGAAAACGCGGCTGAGAAAGTTTTAAGGACTTAAGCGGGCGAGTGGGTCTCAGACGTTTGAGAATCACATTTGCATGCGCTGCGTGCTTGTATCAATTACGCTGGCCTCACTGCGTAAACTCAAGCACCGCGAACACAGGACAGTGGTCTGACGCCATCGGTTCATCGATGACTTTCGTTTCGACAATGCGAAACCGTTCCGTCGGTCGGTGGAAAATGTAATCGATGCGATTGCGAGGATCGCTCGACGGTGCTGACGGAGCGGCCCTGTCGTCAATGGCGTTTGTCCAGCGCTGCTGCAGAACGGTGACGGGTTCTGCGTCCGGCGTGGCATTCATGTCTCCGGCCAGAATCGTCGGAATGTTGTCTGTGTCGTCCGCAAACAATCTATTGATGGCATGTGCCTCGGCAACTCTGTCTTCTTCCACATTGTGCTGAAAATGAGTGCTGATGAAACGCAGCGGTTGTTCGTTCGGGCCACGCACCGTCACGGCGATGGCCCCGCGAGGATAGGTCGTCCGTTCCAGGGTGCTTTCCGTGTACGGCAGTGGTCGAATGACGACGTCCAGAATCGGCAGCCGCGTCAAAACAGCATTGCCGAACAGACCGCCCTCGTAATGCTGAGTTGGCCCGTAGCGGACGGCCATATTCGTGAGTCGTCCGAGTTGCCGGGCCTCATGAATTCGCCCGGATCGTTTAACGCCAACGTCCACTTCCTGCAAAGCCACAAGGTCCGGTTTCAGTCGGTTGATCACTTCCGCCAGCCGCGGAATATCGTAAACGCCGTCGTTTCCCTGGCCGTAGTGAATGTTGTAGCACAGGATTCGGACGGACTGCGGCTCCTCGCCGCCGGCAGCTGCTGCCGTAGTCCACATGGCGACAACAGCAGTCGCCAGCTGCGCGCAACTCAAGGCCATCACAATCATGCCCTTGAACGATCGGTGATGCTGATCAACAGTCAGGCAACGGAACATCATTTTTGGTACCTTTGGGAACAACGCTTATCGCCACACTGCGTGTTGATTCGGATTTGGCGGCTGGTGTCACGTCATGATTCTGTCGTCCGTATCGCATAATGACCAGTCCACCGAGAATCAATCCACCGCCAAACAGTTGAGCTGTCGTCGCAGATTCTCCTCGAGCCAGCCATGCCGCCAGAATCGCGATCAGCGGAATCAGGTTCTGAATGATGGCGGCATGTGCCGCACCAGCATGACGCACGCCGAAATTCCACATCGGCAAGGCCAGTCCGCTGGAAAGAACACCCGCATAAACAATGATCAGCCAAACATCAACAGACTGCAGCGCGGACATGCTTTGTTCGTAACGCCCCACAGCAAAAAGAAGATGAAGTGGCAGAGCGATCACGGCCGCCGTTGCCGACAGCCGCAGCGGAGAAATCGATTTCAGCATCGATCGACTGCCGACGGTTGCGGCAGACCAGACTAACGCCGCACCCAGAATGCAGAGATTGCCAGCCAGGTATTCGGAACCGGTCGTAACGTCACCCTTCTGCAACGCCACGATCACAGTGCCTGACAGCGCAACCAGCAACCCGCACCATGCCAGCCGCAGCAGTCTTTCGCCAATAAACAAGCGGGCCAGCAAGGCCGTCCACATGGGTACGGTGCAAATGATCAGTGCCGTGTTGCCGGACGTTGTTCGGTCGATGCCCAGCAGAAATAACAACTGGTAGAACCCGGAAACGACAATTCCGTAAATCAGAATCCGGGTTCGTGAAACGCCCGGTTTTGAACGATGTCCCCGCCGATGTTCTCGCAGTGCGAAGCCGCCCAGCACGCAGGCTGAGATCGTCAGTCGAATGGCATTGAAGACGAACGGATCCAGCTGATCCAGCCCGGTCTTCATAATCGGGATATTAATCCCCCAGATCAGGGCGACTCCCACGAGTGCAGCGTCCGGCCCGTAGCTGATGCGGCCGGCTGCTGATGTGGCCGTGGGTGTCGAGGTTGCCAAAGTGATTTCCGATGTGAGCGTCGTGGAAGGTTGCTGCAGGTGAACCCTGTCTGAGGGGGACACGCACAACAGTGGCACGGCTCGATTGTTTCTTGAGAATTCGTCAGGATACATTCCTGACAGTCGAGTGACTCCTCTTCCAGCACTTCATCGTGCAGAATGAAGGAAGTCTCGGAAACATTTTGTCTGTGTTTGGAAATTCAATGGAGCTTGATGTGGTGATTCGATCGTTGTTGTTGCTTGTCGTCACATCGGTGGCAGTGGTGGCCGACGACTGGCCTCAGTGGATGGGACCTGAGCGCGACAACGTCTGGCGCGAATCCGGGGTCGTGAATAAGTTTCCGGACGGCGGTCCGAAGATTCTGTGGCGAACACTGATCGCCGGCGGTTTTGCCGGACCAGCGGTGGCGGCCGGCAAGGTCTTTGTCACCGACTACGTCACTCGTGATAACGTCAGGATTGCCAACTTTGATCGGAAGGAATTCACCGGCACAGAACGTGTGTTGTGTCTCGACCAGACATCCGGCCAGATACTATGGCAGCGCGAATACGCTGTCAGTTACACCATTTCGTACCCATCCGGACCACGGTGCACACCAACCGTGGACGGCAATCGAGTTTATACGCTGGGTGCGGAAGGCCACTTGTTCTGCTTCGACATTCTGACCGGCAACGTGGTGTGGCAGAAGAACCTGAAGAACGAATACGGTACAAAGACTCCGCTGTGGGGATACGCGGCTCATCCTTTGATTGACGGTGACAAGCTGCTGACGCTTGCCGGAGGAACGGGCAGCCACGCTGTTGCTTTGAACAAATTCACCGGCGAAGAAATCTGGCGGACGGGAACATCGCCGCAACTGGGTTATTCGCCACCGACAATTATCCAGCACGCGGGCGTGCGTCAGTTGCTTCTGCTGCGTCCGAATGCGGTCACGTCGGTGGACCCGGAAACGGGCAGGGAATACTGGTCGGTCCCGTACAAGGCGTCCAGCGGATCGATGATCATGTCGCCCGTGGTTGCCGGCGAATACCTGTACGTGGCCGGGTTTAACAAACAAAGCCTGATGATCAGAATGGCGTCCGACAAACCCGCTGCCACCGAAGTCTGGCGCGGGAAAAAGAACATTATCTGCCCCGTGAATGTTCAGCCGTTCCTGTTGGACGACGTACTGTACGGCTTCGATCAAAAGGGAGTCATGCGCGCCATCAGACTGCCTGACGGCGAACGTCTGTGGGAGACCACCGACGTACTTGGACAACGCCCCACCGATTCCGCAACAGCGTTCCTTGTGCAGCACGAAGATCGTTTCTGGTTATTTAATGAACTCGGTGAACTGATTATCGCCAGACTGTCTCCGCAGGGATTCGAAGAAATCGACCGAGCGAAAGTCATCGAACCCAGTAACGTCGCGTACGGGCGAGACATCGTCTGGAGCATGCCTGCCTTCGCCAACCAACACGCCTACATCCGCAACGACAACGAAATCATCTGCGTGGATCTGGCCGAAACAAAGTAGAACCACCCTCGTCGACAATCCTTCACAGAAACGGTACTCCGATGAAGACAGTTTTTTCATTAATGGTATTCCTCTCCGTGACTCACATGAGCATGGCCGCCGATTCGGTCCTGCCCGGAGCGCGACCTGTTATTGATGCCAGTCAGTTCGCCAGCCTGCAGGCGGCGTTTGATGCAGTTCCGGAAGGCGGAGGTTTGGTGAGACTTCCGGCGGGTGACTTTGAGATTACCGAGCCGTTGCTGCTGCAGCGCGGCGATGTTCGCGTGGAAGGTGCCGGATCGTCGACCAACATCATCAACCGCAACGAAGACGGCAAGTCCGCGTTGATCGTGCAGCATGCCGATGGCCAGCAGGTCAAAAAAGAAGATCGCCTGTGGCGTGTCAACTTGGCAAACTTTCGCATCACGGGCAATGAAAAAAGCGGACACGGCATTGAGGCCATTCTGATTGAAGAAATCTTCGTGCAGGGAGTATCGGTGTCGTACAGTGGTGGCGACGGTATCAGGCTGGATCACTGCTACGAAGACCCTCGCGTGAGCGACTGTCTGATCACCTACAACAAAGCTGTCGGCCTGAACCTGCTGGGCTGCCACGATATTGTCGTGTCTTCAAATCAGTTCGAAGAAAACCAGGACGCATTGCACTGTATCGATGGCTTTAACCTGTGCATGACCGGCAACTGTGTGGATGATCATCTGGGTAACGGTGTTCTGATTGAAAACACATACGGCTCGGTTCTTTCCGGCAACATGATCGAAGAATGCCACGGCACCGCCGTAACTCTGGATCGCGACTGTTACGGCATCACCATCAGTGCCAACGTAATTGCTCACAACGGCGAAGGAGTTGACCTGGTCGATGCTCACGGTTGTGCCGTCAGTGCCAACACGTTTACTCTGATGAAGAACCATGCTCTGCGGATCGGCGAGCACAGCGGTCGGATCGCGGTCACAGGAAATAGCTTCTGCGACAGCTACCAGGGCGACGGCAAGATCAGACGCAAAGAGGGAGATCGCCAGGCCGGCGGACTTGTGCTGCAGTCCACCAGGCATATTTCGCTGACAGGAAACGTCTTTTCGGGACTCAGCACGACAGCGATTTCGATCACCGGGGCGACTGCCGGACTCACGTCATCGGCCAACGTCATCGTGGAACGAGCGGCCCCGTAATCTATCCACTGTGACTTTGCCTGAACGACCTGCAAATGTGGGGCCGTGATTTTCAGTTGATCAACGTATTCAGTAAGGTCGTTCACGACGACATGCTTGTGTGATTCGGTCGACAATGTCATTCTTTTGTTTGATCCGCCGTTGTTTCTTACGCGAAAGCCACAGATGTCGTTCGGTGCACGGTGCTATACAGCAGTCTCCCAGATCGTGTCTCTGGGCGTCATTGTTGCCATTGCGGTCATCCTGTTGCGCAGTAAGACGGACTCGCATTCGGATCTTCTCGCGTATGCAGCCTTTGTGGACAGGGATGAGTATCGTGACATCAGTGTGCTTCGGTTCGAAGAATACGAACCAACTGCAGGGCAGTTCACTGATCTCTCTTCATTGAGACAGCTCAGCGTCGAGGACACATCGGTCGCACCCGACGTCGTCGATGCGATTGGCTCCATCACCGGGCTGAGAGCTCTGTCGCTGGCGGGAAGCGAATTCAATGGCGCGGACCTGTCTGCACTGGATCGATTACCCGAACTCCAGACACTCAATCTCAGTCGAACCCAGGGTGCTGCTGGTGTCCTGAGTTCAGTCAACCTGACCTCGATCGAAACACTAAAACTGAATGACTGCTCGTGGGTAGATGACGATCTGCTTCTGCTGCTGCAGAAGTTTTCGACGCTGCAGACACTGGAAGTATCCGGCAGTCAGATCACCGACGATGGGATCAATCGGCTGCTGCAGCTGCCCAAACTTCGGTGGTTGAATCTGTCCGGTTGTGAGGGCATCGGGACCGATTCTCTGCGTGTGCTTTCCGGTGTCTCCAACCTCAAGAGTCTGACCATGTCGGGGAACAATCTCAGTGTTGAGGCAGCCTTTCGTTTCCAGAAAGTGTGTCCGTTGACAACTCTGTATATTCCTCTCACTGAGTTTCCGGAAATGGCTCCCATTCTTGAACGTGCTCAAAGGGCCGAAGCTACGGTGTTCTGTCGCGGAATTCACAGCCTCCGTGTCCATGATGACACGGGTGTTGACTATTCCGTGTTGAAACGCTTTCCTGGACTGAGAACTCTGCAACTCACCGGTAGCGGATTCAATGTTCAGACGATGTCATTTCTGGCCGACATGAAACAACTTGATCATCTGCAGCTTGGTGGCAAAAACGTCACGGACGACAGCATTCAGCATTTGTCGGGAGCAATAAATCTGACGTGGCTAGATCTGTCCGGCACATCCGTCACTGATGCCGGTGTAGTACATCTGCTTCCACTGACAAAGCTTCGTCAGCTGGACCTGTCCGGAACGGACATCACAGCGGACGGTCTGCAGCTTGTCTCGCGTTTGAAAGACCTTCAGTATCTGGAGGTTCGCGACGTTTCACTTTCTGTTCGTGGTCTTGAGGTACTGAAAACGCTGCCGAATGTCAGCGGCACACTTGACCTGTCGGCGGCCAACGTCGCCCGCCCCGATCTTGAAATGCTGCGGGGAAAGTCGTTCAAATCCGTGAACCTTTCCGGTCACTCCCTCTCGGAATCAGAGCAGGCCGTTCTTGCCACATGGACGGAGCTGGAGTCACTGGATCTCAGTCACTGCGCAATTACCGGAGAGCATCTGAAACTGTCAGCAAACACAAAGCTGAAGGATCTGCGGCTGGATGGTGCCATGCTCACCGACGCAACGTTGCAGGCTGTGGAATTCCCTCCAGCACTTTCGAGCCTGTCCCTGAGCGACACGTCTATCACGGGAGAAAACCTGACCGTTCTGCAGCAACTTAATTTTTTACGGTCACTGGACCTCAGCAGATGTCCCCTGTCCGAGAAGGGCGTGATCAACGTGTTTGCACTGAAAACAAATACTCTGATTTTGCATGGCATTGATGTTGCGCCAGAGCTGAACGAAATTGACACAAATCATGACGGCGGTATTAAATGCATCATGCTGGATGCAGGGTCCCCCCTGCTGGACAGCATTCGGCAGGCTGCGGGAGCCGAACGGTTGACGCACCTGAGTCTGCATGGTGCCACGGACCAGGATCTTGCAGGAAAAAACTCGCTGGGTTTGAGTCTGTTGACCGTCTGACTCTGGTGGACGGCAAATTCAAAAACAGCAGCTTTCAATATCTTCGTGAACACTTTCGCCTTCATTCACTCCACTTAAAAAACTGCACGCTCAGCCACGACGCCATCGCTTCCATCCGGCAGTTGTCGTTACTCAGCGAAGTGCGGGTTTCCGGTTCGACGGAGGTGTGCCAGGATTTCCAACGGCTACTGCCTGGCCTGCTGGAAGGAAACCCTGTGCTTGCGGTGTCGGCAGTCTTGATCAACAGCCCGCAGGCTTGCCTGGTGTTTGGGCGAGCGGGGGACGTCAGTCCCCTGATGTCCACGCACAACGTAGTGCGGGCTGCCAGCTTCGTGATGAAAGCAGGCAACAGGCAGGCTGCCTGCACTACGGCGCGAAAGGCGACTATGTCTTCCTGGCCGTCAGTTCCTGCCGCAGGCGATACAGCTCATCCATGGCCTCTCGCGGCGTCATGTCGTCGACCTTCATGTTGCGGATTTCATCCAGCAGAGGATCTTCGGGCAGTTCGAACAGGCTTAATTGCTGTTTAATCTGGCGAGTGGTTTCTCGCTGCGGCAGGGCAGGGCGGCCGTCGTCGTTGACGTGTTGGGCTTCCAGTGATTCCAGAATCGTGGCAGCTCGGTCAGTCACGTCGCGAGGAACGCCAGCCAGTCTGGCCACGTGAATACCATAGCTGCGGCCGGCGGCACCTTCGATGACTCGGTGCAGAAAGATCACGTCTTCGTTGTTTTCCTGAACGGCCACGTGCCAGTTGGCCGCATGCTTAAGCGTTTGAGTCAGGTCGGTCAGTTCATGGTAATGCGTGGCGAACATTGTGCGACACTGCGTCTCGTCATGCAGGTGCTCGGTGATGCTCCACGCCAGCGAGATGCCGTCGTAGGTGCTGGTGCCGCGGCCGATTTCATCCAGAATGACGACGCTGCGGTCGGTCGCGCTATTCAGGATGCGAGCGGTTTCGGTCATTTCGACCATGAACGTACTTTGTCCCTTGCCCAGCTCATCGCTGGCGCCAACGCGGGCAAACACGCGGTCGGCAATTCCAATTCTGGCTTCGCTGGCGGGCACGAACGATCCCATCTGAGCCATCACCGTGATCAGTGCGGCCTGACGGATGTATGTGCTTTTGCCGGCCATGTTGGGGCCGGTGATGATCTGGACGCGGCCGTTGGGGTTGTTCGCAGCACCGGATTCTGACGCGTCCTGCTTCGCTTGTTCAGGCCCGCTGGAATCTCGTCCGGCGGAATCACCATCGACGCCCAACCGAATGTCGTTCGGAACAAATTCGCCCGCTGACATCAGTCGATCCAAAACCGGATGTCGACCTTCGCGGATATCCAGCACTGGCTCTGCGGTGATTTCCGGTCGGCAATAACCTGCCGCTGCGGCCAGCGTTCCCAGACCCACCAGCACGTCGATCTCTGCCAGCGCTTCGGCCGTCGACAGCAGGCGAGCGACGTGTTCGGCGACTTCTTCTTTCAGCTTGCTGAAGATTTCCTGTTCCAACGCCTTGCTCTGATCTTCCGCTCGCAGAACCTTGTCTTCGTACTCCTTCAGCTCAGGCGTGATGTAGCGTTCCTGGTTTTTCAGCGTCTGTTTGCGAATGTAGTCTTCCGGCACTTTGCTCAGATGTGCACCGGTCACCTCAAGGTAATAGCCAAAGACTTTGTTGAAGCCGATCTTAAGATTCGAGATTCCCGTACGTTCACTTTCCTGTGCCTGATAGGACGCAATCCACTGTTTGCCGCCTTTGGCCAGATCGCGAAGTTCGTCCAGTTTGGCGTTGAAACCCGGCCGGACAACTCCGCCGTCGGCCACAGAAATCGGCGGCTCATCGATAATGGCGTCGCTGATCGCCTGTCGTACTTCCGGACACAGATCGACTCGTTCTTCCAGTGTCTGCAATCGCTTCGCGCTGCGTTCTGCCAGTTTGGCCCGCAGCTTCGGCAGTTGTCCCAGCGTCGACGCCAGGCAACTTAGGTCACGTGGACTGCAGCGCCCCGTCGCGACGCGAGACGTCAGTCGCTGCAGGTCGTACATTCCCTTCAGCAGATCCCGCAAATCGTCTCGTAGCGTCAGATTGCTGACCATCTCTTCGACGGCGTCCAGTCGTTCACTGATCTGCGCGATGTCCGTCAAAGGACTCGACAACCAATCTGCCAGCAGGCGAGCCCCCATGGGAGTGCAGGTTTCGTCGATCACGCCCAGCAGGCTTTGTTCACGCCCACCGTCCCGCATGGTGTGAGTCAGTTCCAGGCTGCGTCGCGTTGCTTCATCGATGACCATGTGTCGCTGGCGTCGATAGCATTCCAACTTTGTGATGTGCAGCAATGCAGACTTCTGGGTGTCGCGAATATATTCCAGCAGCGCCCCGGCCGCTGTGACGGCCGGTGAATTGTCCTCGACGTCGAATCCTTCCAGTGTTTTTGTGCCGAAGTGTTCGTGCAGCAATCGGCGTGATTCGTCTTTTGAAAAGCACCATGCGGGTCGGCCGGTCAGCACTGGTCCACCGAGGTCGACTCGGGCGACAGGCAGATCGTCTTCGCTGACGGAATGTTCGGGCACCAGGCATTCGGCCGGCTTGATGCGGGCCAGTTCGTCCTGCAACAGAGCCGGTTCAATTTCGGAAACCAGAAAACGTCCCGTGGAAAGTTCCAGCCACGCCAGACCGATGCTGGACTTCGCTGGTGCCACGCACGCGATAAAGTTGCTGATTCGCGGGTCCAGCAGTCCATCGTCGGTGAGCGTTCCGGGAGTAATCACGCGCGTGACTTCCCGCCGCACCAGTCCCTTCGCTTTTTTGGGGTCTTCTACCTGGTCGCAGATGGCCGCTCGAAACCCGGCGTGGATCAGCTTCTGCAGATAATTATCCAGCTGATGATACGGGAACCCGGCCATCGGGATTGGATTCTCGGACGACTTATCCCGGCTGGTCAGCGTCAGGCCGAGTACTCGGGCCGCGTTCTGAGCGTCTTCGTGGAACAGTTCGTAGAAGTCGCCCATCCGGAACAACAGAATCGCGCCAGGATTCTCGGCTTTCACCTCCCTGTACCGCTCCATCATGGGGGAAAGCTTGGCCGCCATCACACTTGCTTTTCGTCCGGGAACAGCATGCTGACGCTGGTGCGATCATGAATGCTGCGGATTGCCTGAGCAAACAGCGGTGCGACGGAAATGACCTCAATCCTGTCACACAGTGGCTCCACCGGCGATTCAATGGTGTCTGTCATGAACAGTTTGGCGATCAGGCTGTTCTTTATTCGGTCGGACGCCCCTTTCGACAACACGCCGTGAGACACTGCCGCAAATATATCCTTTGCCCCGCGTTGTTTAAGCACGTCGGCCATACTGCACAGCGAACCGCCGGTGGTCGTGAAGTCGTCCACCATCAGCACGTTACGGCCGTCAACCTGCCCGATGACTTCCAGAATTTCTGCCTGCTCGCTGTGGTCGGGACGAGTTTTGTTGCCGATGACGACCGGCACGCCCAACAGGTTGGCGTATGCCGCCGCAGACTTTGCAAAGCCGGCATCGGGACTGCAGACCACCAGATTGTCGATACCGATTGTCTTGATGTGATCGCAAATGACGGTGCGGGCGTACAGATGATCGACCGGTACGCTGAAGAAGCCCTGAATCTGCGGACTGTGCAGATCCATGGTCAGCACTCGGTCGGCACCTGCCGCTTCGATGGCATCCGCACAAACCCGGGCTCGGATGGATACCCTCGGCTCGTCCTTCTTGTCGCCCTTGGCATAGCTGAAGTAGGGGATGACCGCCGTAATTTGCTGAGCACTCGCTCGCTTGAGGGCGTCGATCCAAAACAGCAATTCGACAAAGTTGTCGTTCACCGGGTGATGAACACCCTGAACGATAAAGGTGTCCCGTCCGCGAACGTTTTCCAGAATACGGACGAAAACGTTGCCTTCGCTGAAAACCTGTGCCTGGCAGGGAGTCAGACGCACTCCCAGACCATTGGCGATTTTCTGCGCGAAGACAGGATTTCCGGATCCGGCCAGAATCGCAAGATCACCCTGCGGAGCCTGAAAATGCTGAAGTCGCGGACCTTGACGGCTGTCCGCTGATCCTGAATCCTGGTTCATAAATGACCTGCTGAAGAAAGGTCGATGCAATCGACCTTCATGGCCGTCTTCGACGGTCGATTCGAGCTACTGCTCGGAAACTGTTGGCCTGCTGTCGTTGATCGCTGCAAAGTGCGCGAAATCGAGACTTGTGCTTCGGACAGACCCTGAAATACGCGTTCGGAAGCACCTAAACCGCACCCAAAAGCGATGTCTGGCATCTTATCGCTGGCAGGAATGAACTCAAGCCAGCCGTTCGTGTCTCTGAGAATTGCGATTGACGATAGACAGAAGTTTGGAATCCGGACGATGGAGCTTAGAATCGTGGCCTGCAGTTCGTCCGGCACCGAATGAAATTTCAATGGGGCCGTACTCTGGTGTGACAACATCAGGTGATGTGTGCTACGGGTTGGGCCTGTCCGCCAGTCCCGTTCGGAGCGAACTGAATGCACTGGCCGAGCCGGTGGCACGCAGCTGCTCGGTTCCGTTTTTTCACCACAATGATATGGAAGTTACGCGATGAGCAATCGCATTTGGAATTTCTCTGCCGGACCAGCCGTCCTGCCCGAAAGCGTCCTCGAAGAAGCTCGCGACAATCTGTTGTCGCTGGGCGATACGGGCGTCGGGGTCTGTGAGCATTCGCATCGCGGCAAGCCGTTCGTCGCCGTCGCTGAAGAGGCAGAATCGCTGTGCCGCGAAATCGCTGACATTCCGGACAATTACCGGGTCCTGTTTTTGCAGGGCGGTGCGTCACAGCAGTTTGGCATGGTTCCCATGAACTTCCTGGCAAAGGATCAAACGGCCGACTACCTGATCACTGGGTCCTGGGCAAAGAAAGCGCTCAAGGAAGCGAAGCTATTCGGCACCGCACACGTTGCTTGCAGCAGCGAAGACGCGAACTTCAACTATATCCCGTCGGAAATGAACTACAGCGATTCACCACGCTACGTTCATTATGCGTCCAACAACACGATTTACGGGACTCAGTTCAGAACCGAACCCACTGGCTTCAACAGTAAAGCGTTTCTGGTCCGCGATGCCAGCAGCGAAATCTTCAGCCGTCCGATCGACGTGGCGAAGCACGGGATCATTTACGCGGGGGCTCAGAAGAATCTGGGTCCCAGCGGCGTTACGTTGGTGATTATCCGTGACGACCTTGTGGAAGCGGGAAGCCAGGAACTCACATCGATGCTGCAGTACCGGACCCATGCCGGTGCTGATTCGATGTACAACACACCACCGACCTTCGGAATCTATCTGATGATGCTGGTCTTCCGCTGGATCAAGACCAATGGCGGACTGGCCGGAATGCAGACTCGCAACGAAGACAAGGCTGGTCGGCTCTACGATTACCTCGACAACAGCAGTCTGTATCAGGCCACTGCACAGAACGACAGTCGTTCACTGATGAATGTCACGTTTGTCACGGGTGATGCCGACAAGGATGCCGCGTTCATCAAACAGGCGGAGGCCAAAGGCTTCAGTGCACTGAAGGGGCATCGCAGCGTTGGCGGGATGCGAGCCAGCATTTATAATGCATTCCCGACCGAAGGCGTTGATGCCCTGATCGAGTTCATGAAGGAATTCGAAGCATCTGCATGATTCTCGTTGAGAACAGACCCCCGACTCTTCGAGTCATTCACCAGAGTCCACGCCTCATTGGCAACGAACGTCCGGGCACCCATGACCGACAAATCCCAGCAGGAAAGCGACGAGGAATCCTCGATCGACCGTCGTTCGGCGGATATTGGCATCATTTGCAGTCACGGCGACGAGATCCGGCCGCTGCTGAAACTGCTGGACCGTCAACGGAAGTACCTTGATCAGGGAGCGACGTTTCGTGGCGGATTTCTGGATGAAACGATTCGGGTTGCCATTGCCGAGGCAGGAGCCGGCTTTGCACAACATCGCGCTGTGACTCAGACGTTGATCGACGAACACCATCCGGCGTGGATACTTTCCGTCGGGTTTGGTTCGGCATTGATTGACGAACTGAACACCGGTGATGTGTGTCTGGCCAACGAAATCTGCGATACGCACGGCAATAATCTGTCCGTGAAGTGTCCGATCCCCGAAACTCGGCGCGTTTTGGTCAGAAAACACGTGGTGGCAGATGAGCGCCCGCAGTCAACCGCAGACAAGGCATCGCTTGCCGAATCGACCGGAGCGGCCGTGGTCGACACCACCAGTCTTGCGGCGGCTCAGGTGTGCGCGGACCTGCCTGAGGACGCTCCACGAACGAGGTTTCTGTCCATGCGTGTGATCGTGGACACGGCCCATGAAGCCGTGCCGGGCGTTGCTGCCGAAGCGTTATTCACACCGTCCGGGCAGCCGAAGTCGACAGTCATCGGAAAGCTGACGAAGCGATTTAATCGAGATCCCGAGCTTGTGCTGTGGGAAACCCGGGCGACCGACGCGGCCGTCAATATGAATCGGTTTCTCACGAGCGTCATGCGGCAACTTGCCGAAAAGATCAAGCGCACTCGTATCTGACAAAGCCGCAGCGTTGTTCGGCCGTATCAGGATTCCTTGCGGTTGCGTCCCTTGAACAGCTTGCGTTCAATTCGAGGGCTGTAGGGGGTCCACGCCGAATCTTTGTTCATGTCGTCTTCGATGCTGCGAGTGAATTCGTGCAGCTTGGCGTCCAGATTGTCGATGTGGTGCAGCACAATGGCTTCCGGAGTCATGGGCAGTCGGGGACTGCCGAATTCCAACGTGCCGTGATGGCTGAGAATCATGTGCTTCAGCCGCAGCACATCTTCACCGTCAACCTCACCACCACCCAGTTCGGCACGAACCAGTTGCAGTTTCTCGTTCAGGATCTCAATCGCGATATTCATGTGGCCGAGCAATTGCCCCTCGTCTGTGTAGGCCAGCGTTGGATCCCACGACAGTTCACGGACCTTTCCGAGATCATGCATCAACACGCCCAGCAGCAGCAGGTCACGATTCAGGTTCGGATAATGATCGCAAAGGCGATCGGCCACTTCTGACATGCTGACGACGTGCTCGATGAGTCCGCCCTGATAGGCGTGATGAGCCTTCACTCCGGCCGGCGCGGCGCACAAGTTGTCGACCAGTTCTTTGTCCGTCAGGAAGCACTCGGCCAGTGCCTGCAGCTTGGGGCACTTCAGCGATCCCAGCAGCTCTTTGAGCCGGTCCAGCAGGGGCCCCACATTGGCCTGCGGTTGCGCGTGAAAGTCATCCATGTCGTAGTTCGCATCGGAAGTCATCTCGATGCGCGTGACGATCATCTGCAGTCCGCCCTGGTATAACTGCACCTTGCCCTTAACGTGCACCAGATCACCAGCATTGATGTGCTGCATCCGCTCTTCTGACACATTCCACATCAGTCCGCTGACCACACCAGTCTTGTCACGAAGAGTTGCCAGCAGATACATATCGGCATTGCGATTGGCACGCAACTGCTTGTCCGCCAGCAGGTAAACTCCGTCAACGACGTCTCCGTCGGACAGATCTTTCACGAACGTACGTGGCATTTGGTGACTTTCACTCAGAACCCGGGCCGACAACTTGCTGTCGTTGATAAGGAAGATTCACGACAACAGATTGCCGAACCGAGGATCTTAGAAGTGCCAATGCCTTCCAACAACCACTTTGCCGCTGCATCTCCCAGTCTTTCGGAATCCCGCGGGCTTTCTCACACTTGCGGCAGCCGAAGCTCTGCTAGAATTCCCGCCTCAAACGTTCTGAGCGGCGTGATCGGAACCTGACGTCACCGAACACCGACCAATCCCTACTCTTTAGAACTCCACCGACATGCGCTGGTCTCAGACATTTATCCCCACGATGAAGGAGGTTCCTTCTGATGCTGAAGTTCCCAGTCACCAGCTGATGCTGCGAGCCGGGTTGATTCGCCAGCTGATGGCCGGCGCTTACACCTTCATGCCGCTGGGCTACCGAGTTGTCCGCAAGGTTTCACAGATTGTCCGCGAAGAAATGGACCGTGCCGGCGGTGTCGAACTGTTCATGCCGGCGATTCAGCCGATGGAACTGTTCGAACGTACCGGACGCAAAGAAGCGTTCGGCAATGTGCTGTTCAACTTCGAAGCCAAACGCGGCGACCGCAATCTGCAGTTTGCTCTGGGTCCGACTCATGAGGAAGTGATCACAGATCTGATTTCGCGCGAAATCAAGTCTTACAAGCAGCTGCCGATCACGCTGTATCAGATTCAGACGAAGTTCCGCAACGAGGAACGTCCTCGCTTTGGTGTCCTGCGCACCAGCGAGTTTCTGATGAAGGACGCCTATAGTTTCGCTGCGACCATGGAACAACTGAACGAAGCGTACGATGCGATGTACAAGGCGTACTGCCGCATCTTTGAACGGTGTGGTCTGGAGTACATTCCCGTAGAAGCAGAAAGCGGGCCGATCGGAGGCGACGCGTCTCACGAATTCATGGCTCCCGCCGACAACGGTGAAGACTTTGTCGTGAGATGTACGGGCTGCGAATACGCCGCCAACCAGGAACGAGCTGACACGGGGCGTTCGTCCAGTATTCCGGCCAGAGTGGAAGATGCCGCCGATCCGCAGAAAGTTGACACACCGCACGCCGGCACGATCGAAGACGTCAGCAAAATGCTGAGCGCCGATCCCTCCACGTTCATCAAGACACTGATCTACTCGATTCCCGTCGATTCTACCGATGTTAGTGACAACAAAGATCACCCACCGAAGTTGGTCGCCGTACTTGTTCGAGGTGACCACGAGGTGAATGAAGGCAAGCTTCGACGCGTGCTTGAGAGAAGGGATATCGCTTTCGCTAATGAAGTAACCATTGCTGATGAAGCATCCGTCGTAAAAGCAACCGGAGCACCCGTTGGGTTTGCTGGTCCGGTCGGAATTCAGTGTGACTATATCGCTGACCATGACGTCGCCACGATCGCTTCGGCCATTACCGGTGCGAACGAAAAGGACGCACACCTGACCGGAGTCATCCCCGGCACACACTTTGAGCTGACTGAAACTCACGACCTGCGAAATGCGATTGCTGACGATCCCTGTCCGCGGTGTGACGGTACCCTTGAGACTGTGCATGGCATCGAAGTCGGCCACGTGTTCAAACTTGGCACGAAGTACAGTGAATCGCTGGGTGCAAACTTTCTGGACAGGGAGGAAAAGAAGCACCCCATCATCATGGGCTGCTACGGCATCGGTGTCAGCCGAGTCGTTGCCGCGATCGTGGAAACGTGCCACGACGATGGTGGCATCATCTGGCCGAAATCCGTCGCTCCGTACACAGTGGAGCTGATTCCTTTAAACATCAAAGACGAAGCGACGATGACGGCCGCCAACAAAATCTATGAGGAACTCTCGGCCGGAGGAATCGACGTCCTGATGGATGACCGCGATCAGCGTCCTGGCTTCAAATTCAAAGACGCCGACCTGATCGGTCTGCCTATCCGAGTCATCATCGGCGGCAAAGGACTTAAAGCGGGGAACTCCGAAATCAAACTGCGAACTGATTCCGAGGCAACGAAAGTGCCCATTGATGAAACGTGTGAGTACGTGCGCAAATTGGTGTCAGCGAATTGATGTGACACCTGTTTGTACTCTCTTCGATTCGCGCGGCACGCCTTCCGTTATGACTCGGGTAAGTAGAGAAACACGGTCTGCGGTAACGGAGTCGTCCACCCTGTCCGCACTCCCGCGGCTCTGAGAGCTCGGCCGACCCACGAATTGCACGTGTTGACACAGTGGTACGTGCCATGCGCCTCGAAGAATGCGTCGTTCCATGAATATCCGGCAGATTCGATTGGCATGTTGCGGCCGTTCGCTTCCGTTCGAAAAGAGCGAATCACGAAATCGGCAAGCTCTGCATACTGCTGCCTTGAGATTCGGACAGATCGAGTGTTCTCGTTTGTTGTGACCGCAGACTTCATCGTCACGTGCAGACATGTTTCGGACGGCCAGAACAGAGCATTCGCGGCCGTTGACATCTTCAGGTCATTCCACGTTGGAGTCTGCAGGAAGAATCCCTTGTCTCCCCAGCCAATCGCCACATGAGTTGCCGATTGCGTGTTACCCGAAAACGACGCTGCCGGAAAATGGTCTCGCCAATTCACCACGCTGGTCTCGATGGGCAGTACGACATCGGCGTGGACTGGATTGGACGTCACCAGGATCTCGATTCCGTCGCGGTCCGTTGCGAAATTGTTGTTGACCGGAATTAATCCGATCAGCACCACCAGAAAATAGAATGCGACAACAAGCGAAATGCCCATGGCGCATCGCTTCAGCAATGCCAGCATTCGTCGTGGAATCGATTTTCCGGCCCCACGCGTCGGGGCGGCGGACGCGTCCTGTTCCATTGCAGTATGTCTCCCACTGGTTGATTCGTTCAGTAGGCGCCACACGGTTTTGGTTCAGTCAATCTGCTGATTACCCGTATTCAAAAACACAAACGATCCCAGCTTCGAACTTGTCAGCACGTCAACTCGACCATCGTTATTGACGTCCTGAGCCGCGATCTGCACGCCGACGCCGGAATTGTCGTCGATCAGGTGAGGGACGTATTTTACTGAGCCATCGGTGTTTCGCTGCAATTGGAACCAATACACGACCGGGTCGGCGTTCGGTTCGATGTCGCCTTTCGGACCGTGAGCCCAGCGGCGTTTGCCCGTGATGATGTCCTGCAGTCCGTCGCCATCGACATCTGCCATCGCCAGTGCGTGGGGCTGAGTAAACGCGACTTTGTAGGTCGCAAGCTGCTCACGATTGCCCATGATCAAATGTTCACGAAACGTACTCGCGCCGTCGACCGGCTTGTTCTCGTACCAGGCCAGCCCCCATTCGTGGGCGTGAACCGCAGAAATCACGTCCCGATCGCCATCCGCATCAACGTCATACGCGAACATCTGGGCACCGCCTCGTTCGTGACTGAAACGCAGGCGGTGGAACGTCCAGAGTGAGTTCGCTGAAGAGGTGTCAGCAGACGTTCTGTTGTTGTCCGCCGAAGTGCTCGGTTGTTCGTACCAGCCGTCGTTGATGATCAGGTCCAGTCGGCCGTCGCAGTTAACATCACCGACGCCTTCTCCGTGATAAAACTGAGGCCAGTCTTCGTTTTCACCGACCGCTGTGAATTCCCATGGCTGTGCGGGTTTTTTGGGATCCGGCTGAATATAGCCCCAGCAACCGTCCCAGTGACAAATCAGCTGGGGAATGCCATCACCGTCGAGATCGGCCAGCGTCGGCGATTCACCTCGCACGCGTTCAAAGGCGAAGTGGCTCTTCCACAGTGCGGTGGAATCGCCCGGATTTTCGTACCACATGGCCGGATGTTTGTGGACTCGGCCGAGAACCAAAATGTCCGGCCGTCCGTCACCGCTGAAGTCGTGGACAAAACTGAACATGCTGTTGCTGGGGCTTTCTTCCAGCGGCTGCAGCACGGGCTCGTAAAACTCGTGAGCTTCTTTGAAGTCCGGTCCTTCGTACCAGAACGGTCCGGCGACGATATCCGGCCTGCCATCGGAATTGATGTCTGCCGCCGCGATCCCGTCACAGTAGTATTGGTCGGTGAGGACAATTTTTTTAAAGTCGATGGCCCAGGAGGTACTCGCTGGCAGTACACAGACAAGCACAACAATCGACGCGATAATTCGAAAAAGCATAAGTCAGTAAAGTCTTGAAGAAGGTGCGTTGTCGTTTTCCGGAACGCGCGAAACACAAGAAGTGGTTTCAAGACCACAAAATACAAGCAAGACTCGCGAGCGAGTGAATCAAACTCGTGAGAAAACCAGAGCGGCAACTCACTTGCTGGCGCTGCGTGCTTGTATTGAAACCACTTGTACGACGACATTCGCAGATTCATCAGCGGACCTGCCGGAACGACGGTGCAGTGATCCGCTGTTCCCGGTATGCAATCGTCACACAAGCCCTTCGATCGGATCACCAAAGTAGATGTTGTGCGGACGATTAAGTTCGTCCTTCCAGGTGGCCGTGCGGGGAATTCCCAGCGCGCTGTAGATGGATGCCGCCATATTTTCCGGCTTCTGTGGGTCCGATGCCGGGTACGCGGCCTGTTCGTCGGACGAGCCAATCACATTGCCACCTCGCACACCACCGCCGGCGAAGAACAACGTCTGAACGGCTCCCCAGTGGTCTCGACCGGGGCCTTTGTAATGCTCTTCCAGCAGGGAAATCTTTGGCGTGCGGCCGAATTCGCCCCCCATCACGATCATCGTCGAATCCAGCAGGCCACTGCGATTGAGATCATCCAGCAGTGCCGACAACGCCCGGTCGGTCGGGGGCAGCAGTTTTTCTCGCAGCCGCCAGAAGGCTTCACCGTGCGTGTCCCATGCTTCGTTGTTGCCAAGGTTCACCTGGATCATCGGGACGCCAGCTTCGACCATGCGATTAGCCATCAACAATGACCAGCCGAACGTGTTGCGACCGTACCGTTCCTGAGTTTTTTCGTCTGCGCGATTCACATCGATCGCGCGACGGATTTTTTGACTGGCCAATAATGAAATCGCCGATTGCCGGTGCTGATCGTAGATCTCACCAGTGGCGGAGGCCTCCAGAGCGGCTCGTTGAGCATCGATGGAATTCAGCAGACTCAACCGCTTGTCGAAACGTGTTCTGTTCACACCGGACTGCAGCTTTAGATTCGGCGCTTGAAAAACAGTGGGCGTATCAGACGTGGGGGTCTTCTTCGGCAACTGATGAAACGTGTACTCCGGGTACGCTCCGCGCCAGAAGGGATCACCGTATTGAGTGGCGCCGATGATAAACGGATCACGTTGATGCCCCATGGTTCCACCATAGGCACCGGGAATCACTCCACCGGACCAATGCACCAGGCGTTCGGGCAACATCACGGCCGGAGGCAGATTGTTGTGTTGCGGTGGCACGGCATCACCAACGATGGACGCAATCGATGGCCAGTCCGTGGGACGCGGCAGACGATCACCCTTGAATCCCGGTGCCGTCGAATGCCCGGTGAGCATGTAGTAGTGTCCGAGCGTATGTCCGTTGGTCGGATGAGTCAGTGATCTCACCAACGACCACAGATGACTTCGCTGAGCCAGCATCGGCAGATGTTCGCAGATATCGATACCGGGTGTGTGTGTCGCGATCGGATTGAATTCCCCACGAATTTCAGCGGGCGCATCCGGTTTCAGATCGAAGCTGTCCTGCTGAGCTAAGCCTCCTGACAGAAAAATGTAGATGCACGACTTAGCTTTTGCTGTGGTCGAAGCAGGCACTGCAGCTGCGGCTGTCTGCAAACCGGCCAGATGGTTCATTCCCATTCCCAGCAGGCCAATGGCACCAGCCTGCACGGTTGTTCGCCGAGAAATGGTCGGATGAATCCAGGAGGCTGCTGGCACGGCAAGATTCCGGTGGGATAAAGGTCAACAAGACCGAGGGATTGCAACACGACCACGTGGAGCGTCGTGTCAGCACATGACAAGAAGGTACTCCCGCGGCGCGTTTTCGTCAATTAATTCTGCAAAAACCGGCCGTTGTGCCCGCTGCCAGCTGTGTAGGTCAGGAACCTGTCCTGACGATGAGGTGCGCGCCAGGACCGGTTGTTTACGTAACTTTCGTGCTTCATTGCCGGATCGGCGTCGCTGTGGCTCCTGGATGCCGGCCTACATTACTTGCTCGATCGCCCGGAGTTTCCGAGCGTCAGCTTGATGCGGCTTGCCGGCCGTCCTGCCCGGGGGAATGCTGGCCACGCAACGCTGCCTTCCTGCAGATCGTTGCTTAAATGGCGACGATGTTCTGGCAGGAAGCTGAACGACTGCGGATCGTCGTAGATACTGCGGCGACCCCAAAGCTGTGCCAGACTGTCCTGATAGAGCAGACACCATTCCGCCGAGCAAGCCTCCAAAGTGCGGACGGAGTTTTTTCGCTCACACTCGATCAGCACCAGGTTCGGGTTCTTGTAGTCCAGCGCCTTTGTTGCATCAAAGGGGCCGGACGTGGCTTCTCGATACCGAACATCTTTGGGCAGGTCGCCAAGGATGAAGTCGAAGTACATATCGATGATCGGCTGCGGATAGCACGTCCGAAATCGTCCATCGAAAGCGATTCTCGATTCCGGACTGCTGTCGGCGAACACTGCCACCGCATATTGAGCCCAGTTGAAAGTAACCAACACGTTGCCCGTCAGCTGATTGTCAGCCATGTACTGCATCGCTGACACAGGATAGTAGTCTCGATCGACATTCAGCGTCGCCTGTCGAGGGAATTGAGCGCAGCTCAAGGCGACAAGCAGCACAAGAGCCACAACAACTCCCGAGAAACCGGGCTGATCACCTTTCGACTGATGGACCCTGGCCGCCCTTTCTTCAAGCCAGTCGAACAGCTGCCGGACCACCGATTCGATGTGTGGGGCCAGAATGAAGCTGCCCATCATCGCCGCGAATGGCAAATGGCGATGGTGTTTGACGGCCTGCCAGGACAACAGCGACATGACGATCAATCCCGGCCAGCGACGAGGCTCCACCGTTTTTTTCAGACACAGGAAGCTGCCCAGAGCGAAACACCAGAACGGCAGGCCATCCACTGAGAACAACGGTAGGGGGGCCCATTCCGAGATTTCAGGCCGCGGACGACCCAACGAAGAAAGCATCCACGTATGAAGTTCATAACCGTAGGGATTCAGCAGGCAGGCCGCGACGGTGGTGGTGAACAGCAGTGCATGCTGGCGAACCGTCGGCCACAAACGAACGTCGCGGCGAAGCAGCAGTTCGATGCCGTCCAGTCCCAGCCACGCCATCAGAATCGCCATTCCGGCGAGGTAGCCTCCGTGAGCGTTTGTCCAGAAGCACATCAGCGGTGGGATCAACCACAACCACTTTCGTGAAGTTGTCGCGACGCTGCGCGATCTGACTGCGCCCGGCAGAGCGACGGTCAGAATGGCCAGCAATCCGGCTCCACAGGCATAGCTCAGCATGTGCGGTCTCACCAGCCAGTGGAATGAGATATTAAACGACAGCAGCACGACAATGGCGAAACACGTCACCAATCCACCTCCTGTCCGGCGAGCGGCCCAGATCGGCAATCCCAGCACAATCAACGTGAACAGTGATTTGAGGAGCAGCAGGGCTGTCTGGCCGCCGAAATTGGCGGCGGAGGCCATCATCAATTCTGCGATGTTTTCGTGGTTGATCCATCGAAAATCATCCACTGCGTAAGACCACGTCGTGGTCGTGTGAAGATGTCCGTCACGCAGGACCTCTTTTCCGTACGTCACGTGTCCCCACAGATCCGGATCGGCACCGCTTCGTGACATCACAAACAGTCCGAACATCACGAAAACGGTCAGCCACAGAACCTCAGCCAGAGATATTTTTCGTTTCTCGGCCACGGTTAAGTCCGGCGTATCCAGGTGTGTCGGAAAATGTGTGATTGCGTTGTGGGTCATTGAAGTGCGTCCGGCACATGAATTCTCTGATAGACTTCCATCGGAACAGGAACAACAACTGTCCGTATCGTGGGCCTGTTGGGAGCGACCAACGTGGACAAAATCTTCCGAGCGTCAGCTCGCATCGACCGTCGGAGACGGGTTGGAACGGTTATGGCAGTCGAATGGGCAGATCGGGTGGATTGGCGATGTTGCGATTTCGCCACACTGAAAAGTTAGCCTGGGTTTGAGCGGCGGCCGGGTGAAAAGCGTAAATTCTGTGAGCGTTTTCCATGCGAGAGCTGAGATTTCAAATTTTCCGGACCTGGACAAATGACAAACGAGTCCCTTGAAGCGTACATCCACCGTCAGATACCCATCACATCCGCGATGGGCGTGCAAGTCGTTGAAGCAACGGCCGATCGGGTCGAATTGTCCGCCCCACTGGCGCCCAACATCAATCACCGCGAAACGGTCTTTGGTGGAAGTGCAGCCGCTGTGGCGACGCTGGCCGCATGGACTTTGGTTCTGGTGCGCATGCGAAACGAAGATCTGACGGGTCGACTGGTGATTTCACGCAATTCGATGGTGTATCAGCAGCCGATCGTTGCTGATTTCACCGCCGTTGCTTCAGCCGACGAGTTGAACACCTGGGAGAAATTTGTCGCGGGACTGACTCGCAAAGGACGAGGCCGCCTGCAAGCCACCTCGCGTCTGTTGTTGAACGGTGATCAGGTCGCTGAGTTTGAGGGACAGTTTGTCGCGATCAAACAATAAGGAACGCTGTCATTGATGGTTTTCGCAACTGGAATGTGGGCCGCCGTCGCCGCGGAACGTCGCTGGTTGACAGTGTCGGAAGAACGGCTACTCGGCGTGTTTTTCAGCAGCGGATTCTGCCGGTCCTTGAGTGATCAGAACCACGGCCCGAACCGGTGGTTTAAGGAAGGCCCCGCAATACAAGCCATAAGCGCAAGTGAGTGAGTCTGGTGCGCTTGAGAAACACACTTGCTTGCGCTGCGTGCTTGTATCAAGAACGGCAAGACCTCACGAATGCTCACCACCGGAGCTGGTGGTTTACGGTCCGGAATTAGTGTTCCTGCTACCTGAGGTTAGATTCTATCCGAAATCATGCCGATAGATCTGACAGGGGCGGTTCTAAAGATTCTTTCGGTTGCAGACGCCCACGTTGCGCGATCCACCAGCATCGGCGCAGCGTTGAGGAAATGCTGGCCTCCCAATTTCAAGCGATGGTTCGCCGAGACCCGAGTGACAAACGTTGTGGCGACGTCCGGGTGCAGACTTTGATTGGGGATACGAAGTTGGGCCGAACATCAGAACAGACATCGTTATGACTGATCAGGAAAAGATTCAGCAGCTGGAACAGCAACTACGAATGCTGGATGAACAGTTGATGCAGACGCAGAAGCTGAGTTCTGTGGGAGCTTTGGCCAGCAGCATTACTCACGAATTCAACAATATACTCACGACGGTGATCAACTACGCGAAGATGGGCGTGCGGCATAAAGACGCCAAGACTCGAGACAAGGCGTTCGACCGAATTCTGTCCGCGGGTCAGCGAGCGACCAAGATCACAACGGGCATGCTGGCTTATGCTCGCAATACCAGTGATCGCTTTGAACCGTGCGAGGTGAACAAACTGCTGACTGACGTGATGGTCCTTGTTCAGAAGGATCTTCAGATGCACCGGATTGGAGTGGACGAAGACATTCAACCGGGCGTCTGGGCGCTCGTCAACAGCAGTCAGATTCAGCAGATCCTGATGAACCTGATTGTCAATGCCCGCCAGTCTATGAAGGAAGGCGGTCGCCTGCGTTTGATCATTCGCGACAATCCGGAAGACGGCTGGGCGGAAGTTTCGGTCGGGGACAGCGGCTGTGGGATTCCCAACGAGCAGCTGCAGAAGATCTTCGACCCGTTTTTTACGACGAAGAAGGCAGACGCCCGAGGCCAGGGCGGCACCGGTATTGGTCTGTCGCTGTGCCGCAGAATTATTGAATCCCACAAGGGCCGTATTCGCGTAGAAAGCGAAGTCGGGAAGGGAACAATGTTCACGCTCAAGTTGCCTCGCTCTGAATCTCCGGCAGGGCTGATCGACACGTCAGCGGCATAAGCTGGCCGCAATTCAGATTCGCTCAACGGGTAAGACTCAGAGTCCCGGTCTTTTCAAAAGACCGGGACTCTTTTCGTGTCATTCAATTGCCCGCCGTGCCTTTTGCGATGCCAAACATCAACAAAGTTGACGTCTTGTACTCGTCACCCGGCTTCAGAATGGTCGTCGGGAAGTTCTTGTGATTCACTGAATCCGGGTAGTGCTGAGTTTCCAGGCAGATGGCACTGCGGTGAGCATACGTCTTGCCGCCTTTGCCAGTCTGGCCTTTCAGGAAGTTGCCTGAATAGAACTGAATGCCGGGTTCCTGAGTCCAGATCCGCAGAGTTCGTCCGGATTCCTTGTGTCGCAGGAACGCTGCAAAATTGTAGTTTTGGTCATCCGGCCTGGGGTTCAGCACAAAATTGTGATCGTAACCCAGAGCCGCCGTGTCTGTCAGTTTTTCGATGCGAGCGCCAATCCGCTTTGGTTTGGTGAAATCCAATGGGGTACCGGCAACGGCCGTAATTTCTCCGGTGGGAATTAGTGTGTCATCGGTCGGCGTATACCTGTCTGCGTTCAGCTGCAGCACATGGTCCATAACTGTTTCGCTGCCGGCACCGCCCAGATTGAAATACGCATGGTTCGTCAGGTTGATCGGCGTTGCGGCGTCGGACGTCGCTTTGTAAGTGATATTGATGCGGTTGGCGTCTTTGGCCACGAAGAATGACACCTGCGCCTTGACCGTGCCCGGATACCCTTCTTCACCAGCGGGACTTGTATAGTTGAAGCGGACGCCATGTCCGCGGTCGTTGGTATACGGCCGTGCTTTCCACACGACCTTGTCCAGACT
>LWDU01042378.1_pt1 | contig 79931 bp, 93 predicted proteins | sample 727161 | NCBI WGS metagenome assembly LWDU01 (sample SAMN04566230, study PRJNA314399) | hydrothermal vent metagenome | isolation source: deep sea hydrothermal plume seawater | place: Mexico: Gulf of California, Guaymas Basin | collected 2004-07-11
GGGCAGCACGCATTTCCTACGTCGGGGAGAGCGGCTGGGAAATCTATTTGAACAATGACAGTGAAGAGGGCCTAGCACTTTATGACTCTCTGCTTGAGGTTGGAGTTGTGCCAGTTGGTATCGAAACTTACGCCAACAGTCGACGCCTTGAAAAAAGCTTTCGACTTCAAGGTGCAGATCTAGAGACCGAATATAATGCTTGTGAATCCGCTGTTGAAAGGGCTAAGGTCAAAGCAGCTGACTTCCATGGTAAAGCAGCGCACCTTGCTCATCGAGAAGAAGAGCCTAGTGCAATTCTGTGCACCATGACGCTGGACAACCTAGATGTGTCGGGTACCGGTTCGCGCTATCCGGTCGGCATTTCACCAATCATTGATGCTGATACAGGCGAAGTACCGGTAGATAGCAAAGGTCGCAGGTCCTATAGCACCAGCATGTCCTACTGCCCATCAATCACAAAACACGTAGTCATGAGTTACCTGCCTAAAAACATCGCTATACTAGGGAAGTCACTGTCGCTGGAGTACTTTAACGAAAACGGTGATGGCATTTATCCCATGACTGTTCAGATAGTTGGCAAAGGATCTCTCTATGATCCTAATAATGAAAGGGTTCGTTCTTAACTGGAGCAAGATAAACTTATGTCAGAAAGGAAACGCCGAAGACAAGCTGGTGGAAGAAAAAAGAAAATAGCAGCCAGAGAACAAGGCGCAAGAAAATATAGACCATATATTGAGCGCAATATTCCGTATTTTGAAATTTTAAATGAGGAAGGACTAGCTTTAATAGAAAAGAATGCCGATATTCTACTTGAGGAAATTGGAATTGAGTTCCGTGATTTCCCGAAAGCGCTAGATTTATTTAAGAATGCTGGTGCTGATATTGATGATGAGTGCGTTCATTTTCCGCCAGGATTTTGTCGGGAAATCATTCAATCAAATGCCCCAAGAGAATATATACAACACGCAAGGAATCCAGCTAATAATGTTATTATTGGGGGACGAAGAACAGTTCTTGTTCCAGCTTATGGGTCACCATTTGTTAGAGATTTAGATAAAGGTCGGCGATACGCAACAATTGAAGATTTTAGAAATTTCGTAAAATTAGCCTACATGAGCCCAAATCTTCACCACTCGGGCGGAACCATATGTGAGCCAGTTGATGTACCTGTCAATAAACGTCACCTTGACATGATATACAGTCATATCAAATACAGCGATAAACCATTTATGGGATCAGTAACACATCCGGAAAGAGCTGAAGATACTGTGTCAATGGCGAAGCTAGTTTTTGGCGAAACCTTTCTCGAAGAAAATACTGTCTTAACCAGCTTAATTAATGCTAATTCACCTTTAACGTTTGATGACACAATGCTTGGTTCTGCCACTGTGTATGCTGAGCATAATCAAGCAACAATGATTTCACCCTTTATTCTGGCTGGAGCAATGTCGCCAGTTACCACAGCAGGTACCGTTACACAGATTCTTGCTGAAGCACTTGCAGGCATGGCTTATATTCAACTTCTTAAACCAGGGGCTCCGGTAATATTTGGGGCATTTGCAAGCGCAGTTGATATGCAATCAGGAGCCCCCACATTTGGCACTCCAGAGCCTGGTCATGTAATGACGATTGTGGGTGCGCTTGCTAGGCGATTAGGCGTGCCCTTTCGAAGTGGTGGTGGATTATGTGCATCAAAAATTCCGGATGCGCAAGCTGCTTATGAATCAGCTAATACAATGCAAGCTTCTGCCTTAGCGGGAGTCAATTTTATGCTGCATACAGCCGGCTGGCTTGAAGGCGGTCTTTCTATGGGGTATGAGAAATTTATAATGGATGCAGATCAAGCAGGAATGCTTGCTGTGATGCTTGAAGGTGTTGAATTATCTGAAAATGCTCAAGCAATGGATGCCTTCAGGGAGAATGGTCCAGGCGGTCACTTTTTAGGTGCGGCGCATACACTAGCTAATTTTGAATCTGCTTTTTATCGGTCTGAACTCGCTGATAACAACAGTTTTGAACAATGGGAAGAAGAAGGAAGTTTAGACTGTGCAGTGCGTGCAAATTTAAAATGGAAAGAAATGTTAAAAGAATACGAAGCTCCAAAATTGGATCCTGCAATTGATGAAGCTTTACTTGAGTTTATGGCTAAGAGAAAATCTGAATTTGAAGATAGGGATTATTGATTTAAATCATTAAGAAGTATTTTAGATTGCCAATAACAATTGAGTGACATTATTAACACGAACAAACCTTCAGAAGCTGTCGGTAAGCGCATGCGAGAGGATCTGGAAAACGCCTATATGGAAATTATTCCAGTTCCAGGTATTGAAGAGAGGCTCGGGGCTCTTCAGCCAAACACGCATGTGGCTGTCACATGCTCGCCGACAAAAGGTGTAGATGAAACCATAGAGCTAAGCGAAAAACTTATCGCACAAGGTTTTTAGGTTATTCCGCATATTGCAGCGAAATGCGTAAGTGGGGAAAAACATCTTGAAACTATCGTCAAAAGACTCGATGCATTGAGTATTGAGAGTATTTTTGTGCCTGGCGGTGACCGACCTGAACCAATAGGTGAGTTTAATAATGCCTATGATCTTCTTAAAGCTTTGCAGAAATCCGGTCATAATATAAAAAATATTGGAATTGCTGCGCATCCTGAGGGGCACCCAGATGTTAACGAGAAAATCTTAATGGAAGCACTTGAAAAGAAAAAAGATTTAGCAGATTACATTGTTACTCAAATGTGTTTTGATGCAAATATATTAGGTGACTGGTTGATTCAGATTAATCAGCAAGGCGTCCATCTTCCTGTTTGGGTAGGATTGCCTGGTGCCATTGAGCGAGGACGTCTTCTTAGAACTTCTCTTAGAATAGGTGTCGGGGACTCCCTGCGTTTCTTGCGAAAAAAATCTCAAGTTGCGGCAGAGTTAATGAAATCTAGTATCTATAATCCAGATAAATTGGTAACAAGTATTTCTGAGTATAAAGATATTGCTGACACCAATCTTGCTGGATATCATATATTTTGTTTCAACCAGATTGAAATAACTGAAAAATGGCGTACTGAGACAATTTCAAAACTAATGTAAACCCTTGAAAAATGCAAAGGCATAATAAGATCGGAGAAAACAATGAAGATAAACGATACAGAGAATGCCGTGTTTGATGACAAAGGCACATTGCATATCGATGGCGCTTCTTACTCATAATCCATTGGTCGGAGGTTCGAGTCCTCCCGGGCCCACCAACTCTCCATTCTAACTTCATTTTTCTCTGATCCTTATGTGGTATAAATTACAGATGAAAACAATACTTAACCCAATAATACTTTTCTGTTTTCTGAGCACCTCATGTTGGTCTTTACCAACAGAATATTCAGCAATCTATAATGTCAAACTAAAACAAGCAGGTGGTGTTCTAAAAACTCAACTCAGAAAAAATGGAAATACCTATAGTTTTGAATTAATGACCGAACCAACCGGTTTTTGGAAGGTCATCACAAAAGGTTCGGTCATAGAAAGGAGTACATTTGCTATAGAAGATGATCAATTAAAAACCTATGACTATGAATTAATTGACACCATAAGAAAAAAATCAAGAGAGTCAAAGTCAGTATTTAATTGGAATAACTCTATGATCACTGGTTATTATAAAGACAGAGAAATTAATATTGCCTTAGAAGATAACACTTTGAGTCGTATTGTTTTACAGTTGCAAATTATGCATAATCAGGAAAACCTTATTGACTCCACTGATTATCTGATTCTTGATAAAGATACTTTGAAAAAGATCACTGTCTTTCCTCAAGAATTTATTACAGAGACCAGCGTCCCTTTTGGAAAACTCAGAGCGGCTAAATTCCTTATGGCTTGCGCCTGAGCTGAACTTTATACCCATAAAAATATCCCAAAGTGTAAAGGGAAAAATTAATTTTGAAGCCAATTTAACCCAACTTAAATATTGACCTTGTAAAGCTTTTTTTCACGTATATACTGACCGACCGATCGGTTAGTAGGAATTAAATGTGAATGGTATAGATCTGATATATAAAACAGCAGGAAAACTCTTTGCAGATAAGAGTTTTGGTTCAGTGTCTATGGGAAAAATTGCTGAAAAATGTAAGATGAGCAAAGCCAATCTTTACCATCATTTCTCCTCTAAAAGTGACCTTTATGAAAAAATTATTCTTAGAGCATTACAAAATACCTCAGATATCCTCGATAAAGCTGAAGAAATTGATGACACCTACGTTAATAAAATAAAATTTACTGCGAAAGAACATTTAAACCAATTAATTCTAAATTCTCAAGAATACAAATTACTTGCCCGTGAATCTTCGGACCTGGGAAATAAAGATAGGACTCCATTCTCTACCGGTCTATTTCAGAAAAGCCTAAGCCAAATGATTAATCTAATCGAACAAGCAAAAAACAATAATGAAATAATTGAACAATGTGACAGTAGAATTCTTGCATTCCAATTAATATCACCAAATTTTTCTTATCTTGTTTTTCAAAGAATGTTTATACAAATCTTTGAAGAATTAGACTCGACTAATTATGAGCATTTCTCTGAGACTCTTACGGAGAATTTACTAAACGGAATTTTAAGAAAATGATCAATCTTCTTAAAAATCTATCCATTAGGCTAAGCGCCCTATTTCTTTTTGTCACTCAAATATCTATCGCACAAATCACAGTCAGCACAACCACAGCAACCACCATGAATCTTAATGAAGAAGAAAGTGTTATGGGAATGATCTACAGTCGTGCATCACCTGAAATTGCAGCTGAAGTCTCTGGTAGAGTCATTTCAGTGATAGCTGATATAGGAGATGTGGTTGATAAAGGTCAGATTTTAGCAAGAATAGATTCAGAGAAATACGATCTTCAGTTAGCTCAATCAAAAGCTGAAGTAGCTCGCTTATCAGCACTACTTGTTAACCAAGAGCTAGATTTAAAAAGAGCTGAGAAGCTGTTTAAGGATAATCTTGTTTCTGCAGAAATGGTGGATAGAGCTAGAGCTGAATTTAATGCTCTAAGTGAACAAATCAATGCTGCAAATGCACAATTAAGGAATAGCGAACGATTAATTGAAGAAACAGAGATTAAAGCTCCAATCAAAACTAAGGTAGCTGCAAAATACGTAGATATTGGAGATTTCGTGCAAAATGGGATGATTGTTTATGAACTTGTGGATACTAATAATCTGAGAGTCGCCCTCTCCTTTCCAGAATATCAGAGCTTAAAATTGAAGAAAGGATTAACTGTATTTTTAACTACACCAACTTCAAGAGATCAGAATGTTGAGACTATAATTAAAGAAATAAAACCTAGTGTGAATTCTAACAATCGTTCAATAACGGCCATTGTTGATTTTGATAATCCAGGATCCTGGGTACCAGGGGCAAGCACGCAAGCAAGAATTATTCTATCAACTTATCAAGATGCAGTAGTGCTGCCGCAGTTAGCTGTAGTTCGTCGCTCTATTGGTGATGTTGTCTATCTTATTCAGAATGATATAGCAGTCGAACAGCCAGTTGATACCGGTCTAGAAAAAGATGGGTTTATTCATATAAAATCTGGCCTAAAACATGGGGATATTGTCGCTCTTGATGGTGCAGGATTCTTAACCAATGGCACTCAAATTAAAATAAATAATGATTAAATGAGCATCGCTGAAATATCAGTTAAACGTTATGTATTTGCAGCGATGGTGAACCTGCTTATTATCTTGTTTGGAGTCATCTCTGTGAATCGAATATCCATTGACAGATCACCTGACATTGATTTTTCACTCATCTCAGTTACTACTATCCTACCAGGAGCAAATCCTGATGTTGTTGATTTAAGTGTAACCAATATTGTAGAGGGAGCTGTTAATAGTATCTCTGGTATTGAAGATGTGAGATCAAGATCAGCGCCTGGTGTTTCTAATGTTTTTGCTCAATTTTTTTTAGAAAAAGATCTTGAAATTGCATTCAACGATGTACAGTCCAAAGTTAATCAAATTCTATACAAGCTACCTGAAGATGCAAAAACACCAATCATTACTAAAATTGAAACTGGTGAAATACCAATCATATGGCTTTCACTTAGCGGTGATAGAACCTTGCAAGAACTGAGTGTTTATGCGAAAAACATTATCAAAAAAAGACTTGAAACCATTGATGGAGTAGCCAGCATAGTCCTTGGTGGTGAACAAGAACGAAACATCAGAGTTAATTTGAATTTTGATCGAATGAGTGCTTTTGGAATTACAGTTCAAGATATTGTTGTAGCTTTCAAGAATGAGCATATCAAGCTACCAGGAGGCTTTTTAATTGATAACAAGAAAGAAGATCTGCTTAAGCTTGATCTAGAATCTCATAGCCCCGAAGATGTTGGCAAAATTATTATTGGTTATGATCAAAGTAGGTCTATTAGATTGGATGATGTTGCTGAGATTGTTGATGATGTATCAGATTTTAGAAAGGCCGCTAGATTTAATGGAAAACCAGCCATTGGCATTGGTGTAATAAAAATTCGAGGTGAAAATACTGTAGAAATTGTTGAGAAAGTAAAGGAAAGAATTGAAACAGTCATTAATCCAACGTTACCTGCAGGCATAACCATTGATATAGCAACTGATGACAGTGAGTACATTTATTCTTTAATAAATGGCTTGGGACAAAACTTAATAGCAGGGACCATATTTGCAGCCTTAATTGTGCTTCTCTTCTTGAGAAGTTTTTCTAGTATGGCTATTGTAGGTGCCACCATTCCTGTCTCTTTATTTGGCTCTATTTTTATAATGTATCTCTTTGGGCTCACCTTAAATACAATGACGATGCTAGGACTCCTGCTACTGATAGGAGTGGTTGTTGATGATGCAATTGTTGTGCTTGAAAACTCACAACGGAATCTAAATATGAATAGGTCAAACCCAGATCGATATGCAGCAAGCATCAAAGGAGCCAATGAAGTGTTTTTACCTATCGTTGCATCAACTCTGGTATTAGTTGCTCTATTCACGGTTGTTTTTTTTATGGAAGGTATTGCTGCCAGATTCTTTAAATCTTTTGGCATAGTTGTATCCACAGGTGTACTCGTCTCAACCTTTGTAGCACTGACATTAACACCGATGCTATGTTCCAAATTCTTAAAACCTACAAACAATAGAAATAATCTTTTTAGTCGTTTTGATGACAGTTTTAAAAAAATCGAGAGTCAATACCGATTATTGATACGTTGGTCATTGGATCATAAAAAGAATATCTTATTGTCTGTATTGCCCATAGTCCTGATTACCCTAGTTTTATTTGGTCAACTCGGCGGAGGATTCTTTCCTGAAGAAGATGAAGGTCAATTTATGATTACAGTTAAAACTCCAGTTGGTACTGGTCTCGAATACACCAATGATCGACTTTTAAAAGTTGAATCGTTAGTTGAAGGCTATGATGATATTGAATCACTCTTTACTGTAATGGGGTCAGGGATTGAAAGCCAAGCGGTAAATATCGGTGTTATTTATGTCAAATTAAAACCGAGAAATAAAAGGAAACTAAAACAATATGAACTGATCCCAATGATCCGTGAAGATCTAAAAGCAATACCTGGAATTAAAGCATTCCCATCAAGCTTTGCTTTCGCTTCTGGAACTCGAGGTGAGGCTATGCAATTTACTGTTTCAGGCCCTGATTTAAGTGTCTTGGAGTCATCAATCAAAAAGTTCTTGGCTAAATTAGATGAAAGCCCAGAAATAGGTAATATTGATTCGAGTCTAGAAATGAATTTACCTCAAGTTAATCTTAATCTTAATCGAGAATTAATATCAGAATTTGGTCTATCAACTAGGGCTGTAGCTGAAGCTGCTAATATTTTTGCAGGGGGTATTGATGTGGCTAGATACAATGATTCTCCAGGTGATGGAGAAAGGTATAAAATTCGACTAAAAGCAGAGCGTGACATGACCATAGGTGATCTTAATAAAATATATTTAAGAACACCGAATAGAAATCTAGTGAGGTTAGACACAGTAGCAACTTTTATAAAAGATGTAGGTCCAGCAGAAATTACTCGTTTAAACAGAGGCTACAGTATCTATTTTTATAGTGATCCAACAGTGCCTATAAGTGAAGCTATTAATATCATTGAAACAGCGGCTGAAGAGACTTTACCGTTAGGCTATGAGGTTGGATTTTTTGCCAGAGCAAAAGAATATAAAAGAACCAGCACTCAGATGTTTTTTGCCTTTCTCACTGGCTTACTCTTGGTCTATATGGTATTGGCCTCACAATTCAATTCTTTTAGTCAGCCATTAATTATTATGGTCTCACAACCTTTAGCTATAATTGGGGGCACCTTTGGTTTATGGTTAGTGGGTTCAGCTCTTAATGTTTTTTCAATGACTGGTCTTGTTTTACTTACAGGGCTGGTTGCAAAGAATTCTATTCTATTAATTGATAGAACCAATCAAGAAAGAGAAAATGGACGGAGCATTGATGAGGCATTACTAGAAGCTTGCCCAAGAAGACTGAGACCTATTTTAATGACAACGCTCACACTAATTTTAGCTATGTTAATGCCAGCTCTTGGAATCGGCGCGGGCATTGAACTGAGTCAACCACTTGCCATTGCTGTGGTTGGAGGCATGATTAGTTCAACTTTCTTAAGCCTGATTGTTGTACCTATACTTTATTCTTGGTCAGAAAAGAATAAATTCTCTTCAGTTTAAATCTTTTCTAAGATTTCCTTAATGTTGAACGTATGATTTTGCGTACCATGTATTGAGCCAATTTTACCGCTCTGCTGCCATGACATTTGATTGCAGATACCATAAATTAATCCTGCACGATAAGCATCGCCACACCCTGTTGGATCTAAGTCTTTTAAGGCTTCTATAGGCTCAATATAAATTTGTTCATCACCTATAAAAATCTCTGAACCTTTATTGCCTTTAGTGACAACTGCTGCTTTTAAATTCTTCACTATATCTTTGAGTTGTTTACCTATAATTTCAGAGATAAGGTTAGCCTCATATTCATTTAAAATAATCCAATCTGAGAGTTCTATGATTTTCTCAATTTCATCTTTATTAAACATTGGTAATCCCTGACCTGGGTCATACATAATCGGAATAGACTGTTCATGAAGTTGTTCTGCATGCTCGATAGTACTCAGCTTACCATCAGGAGCAATGATGGCCATTTCGATGTTATCTGTGTGAGAAATAGGGTTTTTATGTCCTTCATCCATAGCTCCAGGATGAAATGAGGTCAATTGATTATTATTACTATCTGTGGTGATAAAACATTGGGCGGTATACATATTATCTATAATTTTAATAGCATCTTTAGAGATGCCATTTTTCTCTAACCAAGATCCATAAACATCAAAATCTTGACCAACTGTGGCAGTGATAATTGGTTCAATGCCAAGTAATTTAAGGTTATAACCTATATTACCTGCACATCCTCCAAATTCTTTTCTTAACCTCGGAACATTAAACGCAACACTTAATATATGAATTTGATCAGGCAGAATATAATCGCCAAACTTCCCATCAAATTCCATTAAATTGTCGTAAGCTAATGACCCACATACCACTACTGACATAGTGTTTCTCCTTTCAAATCAGTTTAATGACATCCTTGTTTCAATTTCATTAATTTCTTTAGATAATTTCCCAGTCAAAACCTCACAACCTTTTTTTGTGACTAAAACATTGTCCTCAATTCTTACCCCAATTCCTCGCCATGGTTTTTGCACCTTGTTGTTCTTTCTTGAAATGTAAATACCTGGTTCAATTGTTAGCACCATTCCAGGTACAAACTTTTTAGCTTTCCCAGCATCACTCATATAAGAACCCACATCATGAACATCCATCCCTAACCAGTGACCAATGCCATGCATATAAAAATCTTTATAAGCCTCATTCTTAATTAATGATTTAAGAGAACCAGAAAGAAGATCTAACTTCCTTAGGCCTTTGGTAATGCTATTAATTGCATTATTTTGAATATTCTCAAATGTCTGCCCTGGTCTAACTGATTCAATTGCGTTCTTCTGAGTGTCTAAGACAATTGAATAAATGGCTTTTTGTTGTTCACTAAAGGTACCGGAAACAGGGACTGTGCGTGTAATATCTGCAGCATACATTTGATGCTCACACCCAGCATCTGTAAGGAGCAAGTCACCTGATTTCAATATATCCTTATTTTCAATATAGTGAAGAGTGCAAGCATTACTCCCTGAAGCAACAATACTGTCGTAAGCAGGCACAGTACCGTATTGTCCAAATTGATGATTAATGGAGGCTTGAATTTGATATTCATAAACCCCTTCTTTGCATTCATCCATAACTCTATAATGAGCCTCAACACTAATTCGAGCTGCTTCTTTCATTCGGCGAATTTCTTCTCTAGATTTAACTAGCCGCATATCATGAATTAAAGGTTCCAAAGAGACTACCTCAGTGGGCACTACCCCGAGTCTTCTTTGATTAGCTCTGACCTGGTTAAAAGTATCAATCACTTTTTTGTCATAATCATTGTGCTGACCTAAGGTGTAGAAGATTTTTTGACGATTAGGAAAAACTTCAGTTAATACTTTACCGAGATCTCCTATTTTATAGGATTGATTTGCATCAAAATTCTGTTTAGCGCCAATCAATCCTTCCATATGGCCATCCCATGTTTCTTTTAAGGGGTCTTTTGGACGTAATAAAAGTATGAATTCACCCTCTGGTCTTCCTGGGGCAAGTATCATTAAGGCATCAGGTTCAGAAAACCCTGTAAAATAAAAGAAATCACTATCAGGTCTATAGGGATAATAGGTATCCCTACTTCTGTTTTTATAAGGTGCTGTCGGAAGAATAACTATGCCATCCTTACCAATCAGTCTGCTTAATTTATTACGCCTTTTTTTGTACTCAAGATTCATTAGTCTGACCTCTTAGATTTTCAAAAAATAATTGCACACTTACGCGTACATATTCAACTAACTCCATTAGAGCTATTTCTTCCTCTTCTTCTTCTAAAATAGAATTAGGATCCAGTGTAGAGATTTGAGAAATATCTTCAATGATTTCAGATACTTCACCTTTACCAATACCCTCAATATCAAGATCCAACTCCGCAATGCACATGCCACAACTATCGATAAACCCTTCGCTCCATAAAGCTAAAGCAAGCGCTCTGACTTCGATAGGTTCAGATTCATCGGGTAAGAGAGGCTGAAAATCTAACACATTACTTTTAAACTGATTTTCTTGTTCTTCTATAATTTCAAACAAAGCAGCATTAAATTCTTTCAGTTGTATTGAGACTATCTGGTGATTTGCATTTGAATCTTTACTCATTAGGTCATTAAATTCTTTAATGCCAAAACACAAACGAGAACAAATTATCCCATGATATTTTGAAATATTATTGGTTATCGATGCTGAAATTCTTATTTTATCTAAACTCTTATAATCCAAAGCTTAAGTCTCTTTTTTTATAGATATTATACTGATTTGACCGATGGGTCATGACAAATTATAGTGTGTATTGTGGCTAAAATATCAGAAAAACAAGTTTTACAATCTATTGAGGCTTTGGAATATAAAATTAATAGCCTAATTGAAGAAAAAGACCGTCTTTATGTGGAATATCAGTCACTTAAAGAAGATAACGAAGATCTAGAAAAGGAATTACAACTTCTTCAATCACAAAAAGAACGAGCAAAAATGAAAGCAGAAGATATTCTTCAACGCATTAATGAAATTGAGCCTAGCGCATGAGTGAGCCTGTCACCATTGAAGTAATGGGTGAACAATTCACAATTAAGTGTTCACCAGAAAAAAAAGCAAATCTAATTAAAGCTGCAGCTCTTGTGCATGAAACTATGAAAAAAATTGATGAGCAAGGAACGGCCTTCGGCTTAAATAGAATTGCGGTTATGGCAGCTCTAAATATTGCTAATGATGCTATAACAGGTAGTGCAGACATGGCCACCAAAATTAGAACTGAATACGATGTCGAATTGGATTTACAGGAAATGCAAAAAAAGTTGGAAACTATTCATAACCAAGTTGAAAATTCACTTACTTCCAATCAAGATTTAAAGTTACAATAAAGTAGAAGATTGCCTGCGGTGAACGAGTATCATTTAAGGACTCTCGGCCCTTAATTACATACTTTGGGATCGATGTCTGTGTTGGTTTTGTGCACTACCTAATAGGGAAGCCTGCGCCAATACGTCTGAACCCACCTTTTTTGCTTCGGCCTGAGAGCAACAAATGAGATCCGTCATTGTGGGTTATCTTCATCGTCCAATAATGAAAAATCTTAGAACTAGAATTAAACAAAAAAGGGAGCAACTCTCTAGCGAGAATGTGTATCAATTAGGGGATGCTATTTTTAGAAACCTCTTAGATTCAAATATTCTTGAAGATAAAAGCCGAATTGCTATTTATTGCTCAGTAAACAATGAAGTAGCTACTATGCAAATTATTAAGCATTTATGGACAAAAGATAAAGCGTTGTTTCTACCAATCATCAAGTCAAACCAATTGGTATTTGGATCTTATAAATCTGGAGACAATTTAAGTAACAACAAATTTGACATTCCTGAGCCTACAACTCAAAGAGAAGAATTAATAACAGCAGATGTTCTTGATCTAGTGATTGTGCCTTTGGTTGCATTTGACTCTGATTGCAATCGACTTGGTATGGGTGGAGGTTATTATGACCGAGCACTGGCATTTAAAAAGACATCTTCAAAAACAAGCTCCCCTCTTCTTATTGGACTTGCTTATGAGTTACAAAAAGTCAATATTCTTGAAATAAACTCCTGGGATATTCCTATGGATGGAATTATCAGTGAATCAAAAACCTATCTTTCATAAGCCATCATTAATATGTCACAATAAATCATTCTTATGAACAATGAAAAAAAAGCTGCCGCAATAAAATCTTTAGAATACATTGAACATGATTGTGTTCTCGGTGTTGGCACAGGTTCAACTGTTAATTATCTCATCTCAGAACTGCATCAGGTAAAGCATAAAATAAAATTGATTACCTCAAGCTCAGAAGCAAGCACTGCTCTTCTAGAAGAACAAGGATTCACAACAGATGACCTTTCCTCTGTTGGTACTCCTGATCTCTATATTGATGGGGCCGATGAAATCACAAAGAATTTCCATATGATCAAAGGTGGCGGAGGAGCCTTGACTAGAGAAAAAATTATTGCTCATGCCTCTAATCAATTTATTTGTATAGTAGATAACTCAAAGTTGGTCGATGTCTTAGGTTCATTCCCTCTGCCTATTGAAGTTATTCCAATGGCTAAGTCTATGGTTTCAAGAGAAATTGCTATTCTTGGTGGACAAGCTGAACTCAGACATGGCTTCACAACAGATAATGGAAACCTAATTCTTGATGTCCACAATCTAAAAATTATCGACCCACCTTTATTAGAAAAAAAGATTAATAATTTACCTGGTGTGGTAACCAACGGCATTTTTGCTCTTAGGTCAGCAGATGTAATTATAATTGGTACCGGCGATCAAACCGAAACCATAGAAAACGATTGAAACAAACAAAGAGAAACCTTTTTAAACTGTTAAGCGCTTCTTTTCTTCTGTCTGGTTTGAAAATTAACTCAGCCTCTGCAAACTACCAAATGTTAGAGAGAATTATTCCATCCACTAAAAAATCTCTACCCGTTATAGGGCTTGGAACATCTCGAGTCTTTGATATAAAGCCTACAACAGAGTTACTCGCCATTAGACAAAACATACTGGATATTCTCCTTGATAACGGTGGAACTTTAATAGACACCTCACCGATGTATGGCAAAGCTGAAGAAATTATTGGGCGATTGATAGAAACTTATGATCGTAAAAAAGAGCTCTTCTTAGCCACTAAAGTCTGGGCTAGAGGAAAATCAGAGGGTGAGCATCAAATCAAAGAATCTTTTAGTAAAATGCACACATCAAAAATCCAACTGATACAGATACATAATCTTTTAGACTGGAAAACTCAAATTACTACTCTCAGAAAAATGAAAGAATTAGGAGAAATTGAATACATAGGCATCACTCATTATAAAGCGGACGCTTTTCCAGCAATGGAAAAAATTATTAATAATGAACCCATTGATTTTGCTCAATTTAACTACTCATTAGGTGAAAGAGAGGCAGAAAATCGGCTGTTGCCCCTCTGTGCAGATCAAGGAGTAGCAACAATTATTAATCGGCCATTCATGCGAGCTAAATTATTTAGCTCAGTCAAAGGAAAAGTGCTCCCTTCTTGGTGCAATGATTATGGTATAGGGAGTTGGGGGCAATTTTTTCTAAAATATATAATTTCTAATCCCGCAGTTACCAATATTATCCCAGCAACATCAAAGCCTAAAAATATGCTTGATAATAGCTTAGCTGGAATAGGTAGGATCCCAGATTCTAAAATAAAAAGAAAAATGCTAGAGATACTTTAGGTCTAACGTTTAGAGAACTGTGTAGCTTTCCTGGCTTTCTTTAAACCCACTTTCTTTCGCTCTACTTTTCGTGCATCACGTGTTAGGAAACCTTTTTCTCTAAGAGAGGCTCGTAAATTCTCATCATAACTAAGTAGAGCCCTGCTTAATCCATGCCTAATAGCGCCTGCTTGCCCACTACCGCCGCCGCCTTTTACAGTTGCATTAACATCAATTTTATCAATGAGTTCGGTGTGCTCTAGTGGTTGCCTAACGATCATACGAGCTGTTTTTCGATCAAAAAATTCGTCTATTGGCTTCTTATTAACAATAATGCTGCCCTTGCCTTTCTTTATGAAAACTCGAGCAGTTGATCGTTTTCTTCTTCCCGTTCCGTAATGTACTTCAGTGGCCATTATTCAGTTATACCTCTAAAGGTTTTGGTGATTGTGCGGTGTGTGTGTGTTCAGGTCCAGAAAAGATTCTCAACTTTTTTATCATGGCATTGCCGAGTTTTGTTTTAGGTAACATTCCTCTGACTGATTTCATCAGCACTGTTTCTGGGCTCTTCTTCATCATTGTGGCTAAATTTGCTGACTTCAAGTTTCCAATATAACCCGTGTGTTTGTAATACATTTTGTCTTGCATCTTATTACCTGTGACCGTAATTTTTGAGGCATTAATAACAACAATAAAGTCTCCCGTATCAACATGGGGCGTATATATGGGCTTATGCTTGCCTCTTAAACGGATAGCAATTGCTGTCGATAATCTACCTAAGGTTTTATTCTTAGCATCAACAAGATACCAATCTCTTACAACCTCTTCTTTTTTTGCTGAAATAGTCGTCATTAAAAATAGCTCTTAAACATATAAAAGGAGGCTAGTCTACTCATCTAGGGTTATTTTTTCAATGAAATCTTCGATTATTAAGACTTAGATTGAGCTCAATTCATTTCTCATAGAATCGATAGTTGCTCGATAGTCTTCTGTACCAAATATTCCTGATCCTGAAACAAAAACATCAGCACCATATTTAGCTATGTTACCTATGTTATCTACCTTCACACCACCATCAATTTCTAGAAAAGTATTTTCTCCAGCATCATCAATAATTTTTCTAGTTAATGAAAGTTTTTCAAGCACTTCAGGGATAAAACTTTGTCCCGCAAATCCAGGATAGACAGACATCATTGTAATAATATCGAGTGATTCAAGGTGATCTTCAATATGAGTTAGTGGGGTATCTGGGTTGATAGCTAAACCGGGTTTACAACCTGCAGTTTTTATTAATTCAAGTGTTGTTGAAATATCTTGCGTTGCCTCAGGGTGAAAAGTAATAAAAGTTGCGCCGGCATCAGCAAAATCAGAAATGAGGCGATCAACAGGCTCCACCATCAAATGCACATCAATCGGTGCCTCTACACCATACTTTCTCAAAGACTCACAGATCACTGGTCCAAAAGTTAGGTTAGGAACAAAATGATTGTCCATCACGTCAAAATGTATAAAGTCAGCACCTGAATTAATAACATCCACAACTTCTTGGCCTAATTGGGCAAAATCAGCTGAAAGAATTGAGGGTGCAATTTTAAAATTTCTTTCCATATTTCTTTAATTATAATCTTAGTCTATTATCCCCTGAGTTTGATTCTAGATACAGAAAAAAATCCCTTATTGATAAAAGCTTTTTCAATTCATAGAATAATACGGTGGAAGCACCAATATTACAAAATCTAGAACTCATTGCCCAAGGCAAAGTCAGGGACATTTATGCTGTTGATGAAGATCATCTTCTTATTGTTACCACAGACAGAATGTCTGCTTTCGATGTTGTGCTACCCAATCCAATACCTGAAAAAGGAGAAGTATTAACACAACTCTCAAAATTCTGGTTTAACAAAACAGAACATATTGCCATTAATCACCTTACTGATGATATCAATCTTGAAGACATTGTTTCTCAAGACCAACTAAGTTACTACCAAAACAGAAGCATGATTGTAAAACGACTGAACCCACTGCCGATAGAAGCTGTTGTTAGGGGTTATTTAATTGGTTCAGGTTGGAAGGATTATCAACAAACGGGTTCAGTTTGTGGTATCAAACTAGAACAAAATCTAAGCATGGCTGCACAACTCCCCGAGCCAATCTATACCCCTGCAACTAAAGCCGAAGTCGGTGATCACGATGAAAATATTTCTTATCAAAAGACCATCGATCTCTTGGGTAAAGAACTGGCTGAAACAGTTAGAGATAAGGCCATAGAAATATACAACTATGGAGTCTCGCATGCAAAAGAACGTGGCATTATTATTGCTGACACGAAATTTGAATTTGGACAGGATCAAGATAATAACTTGTATCTCATCGATGAAGTTCTAACACCTGATTCTTCTCGCTTTTGGGCAGTTGAGAATTATGCACTAGGAACCAGCCCACCCAGCTTTGATAAACAGTATTTACGAGATTACCTAGAAACACTTGACTGGGATAAAACGGCACCCGGTCCTGAATTACCGAAAGAAATCATTAATAACACTGCAAAGAAATACAAAAGTGCCTATAACATCATCACTGGGTTTAAGTAACTGAAAAAGAAATTACTTTATTATAATACTGGAGTTATAGCTCTACTAATTATGAGCTTATCCCTTGAATTTTATGGTCTGTAGCTTTCTTTTATCAGTTTTTGAGATTCCATGAGAAAAACTCTGCACAATCTTAGCTAGAGTATTTACTGTAGAAGTTGCAACTGTGTTATCAATAACGATCTGTAACTTCTCTTTATCTTCCACTGTGGATCCATGTTGGATATGTATTATCGCATTCGCAATAATTTTCTCCTGATCCGTTGATGAGACAGAATCTAAGACTGATTGTAATTTTTTCTTTTCGTCCGCAGTTGGGAAATGCTCGAGGTTAATCATAACGTCAGCCATTTTTATAATAATGGCGTCCTTATCATGATCAGCGTGAGCAAAAATATTGGACTGAAAAAAAGTTGCAACAAATACTGCCATCATGCCTAAAAATAAAATTTTAATTCTCTTATTCATAATATTTTCCCCTTAGTTAGAAGCTTCAATCAAAGTTTCTTTAGCAAGGAGCACTATCCTAGTTGGGAAACCACCTATGTCAATATATCTTTTAACCTTTCCTTGCTCTAAATCAATTTCGGCAATTCTTCCTTCATGAGTCAGTGAAATATATGCAATGCCATTATGTGATTCAATATCGGGGAGAATTGCTTTACCCACGTCCTCAAACCAATCCCCTAAAAAAGGCTCTGAAACTTTAATTTTCTTAATTAAGTTTCCATCTCGACCATGGTACAAATACAAAACACCTTGTTTTGACAGCACCATCAAATATTTTCCATCATCAGTCGAATTTTGTTGAATTGAAGATTCAACTGATAAAGTCGTAAATTGGTAGGGCTCTTGTGATAAATCCACTCGGTAGAGTCTAGGTATAATGCCCTCTGTGTAACACCATTGTATACGCCCCTCTCCTTTGAGAAATGCTGCACAACCTCTTCCCGTGTTTTCTGGATAGGGAATTCTTGCGATGAGTTTTGCTTTGTCTGCTCCTAATGTTCCAACCACAATAACATCTCTAGCACATGAAAAAATTAATCGCCCAGATTCTTCATCTTCTGTCATGCCATGCAACATAGGACACCCTTTAATCCTTTTAACTTCCTCACCAGTTGATCGATCCAGAACTTGAACAAAACCATTAATAAGATGCCCAATATAAAGATAAGTCTCACCCTCTAAATAATGATAGTGATCGGGTGCAGCTAGCTTGTAACGTTTTGTTTTTAGCTCGGAATAACCATCGATATCATCAGACATAATGACTACTACTTCTGCTTCACCTTCTGTCAAGATGGCATCATAACCACCGACAGTTGCCATTTTACTGTCCCTTGGACCTCCTGGAGTATCGGTTTTAATTGTTCTAATAACATGAGGTTTTCTGAATTGCTTTTCCTCCATATCAAAACCAGTACTTAGAATGCTGGTAAGATCTTCATCCGTATCCCTACCACGCATTGCATAAATGTATTTGTTGTCTTTATTCGATGCAAGAATCATGATTGAGGGAGAAGTTGACACTCTGTGGGTGACTTCACCATCTGGGAAATCAATAACCACAACTGATCCATTCATATTGTCAGCAACAAACAAACGTATTTCACTGTCTTGTAATTCCGATGCTCTTTGTACGGCTCCATGTCCCAAAACATGATTGGGTGCATAAGATATAAATAGAACTATTAAGCTTATTATTCTTATATACATTTATTCCCCAGCTATCATTAAATTGTCCATTAAAATAGAGCCGGAGTAAATAGAACCATTTTTTTCAGGGTCATTCCCCACAGTTATAATTTGCATTAACATATCTTTCAAATTTCCAGCCACTGTTACTTCACTGACAGGGAATGCAATTTTCCCATTTTCAATCCAAAAACCATTGGCCCCCCTGGAATAATCACCGTTAACCATATTAACCCCGTAACCAATTAAACCTGTGATTAGAAAGCCAGATTTCATATTTTTTATCATTGATTCCATATCTTGATCATCAGTCGGCTCGAGAATCAAATTATGATGGCCACCGGCATTGCCAGTGGTTTCCATGCCTAGTCGGCGTGCTGAATAACTTGATAATAAATACCCTTTAAGCACACCATCCTCTATGATTTTCCGCGGCTCAGTTTGAACACCTTCGGCATCAAAATAGCTGCTTGAGAAACCACGTTTCAAGTGAGGTTCCTCTTTGATTGTTATAAAATCTGGGCAAATTTGTTTATCCTTAGCATTCAATAAAAAAGATGATTTACGATATAAACTTGACCCACTTATAGCATTCATTATGTGACTAACCAGACTACTAGACACTCTAGGCGAAAAAATTACAGAGGCTTTTTGTGTTTTTATTTTTCTTGAACCTAAATTTTGAGATGCTCTTAAACCGGCTTGATTACCAATTATTTTATGCCCTATAAGGTCTTCGTAATGACGAGCACTTGTGTAGTCATAATCCATTTCCATAGCGCCATTATTTTGTGCAATTGCGGTACAACTGATCGTATGCCCCGTCGCTTCACTGTATCCTGCAAAACCATGAGAATTTACAAATAATGATTTAGTAACATAACTACCAACGGTGGCTCCTTCTGAATTAACCACTCTATTGTCAGACTCTAATGCAGCTGCTTCACACTCTATTGCTATCTGTTTTGCTGTATCAATATCAAGATCCCAGGGATGGTATAGATCTAGATCAATTGCTTTGTTTGCCATACGTTCTTTATCAGCTAAACCATTACAATCATCAGTTGCTGTCAAACTAGAAAGGCTAAAAGCTTTATCAACAGCGGTTTTAATAGCTAAATCATTTAAGTTATTTGAACTTGCTGAACCAACAGATTTTTGCAAAAAAACAGTTACCGTAAAATTTTGATCCTTGTAGTCTTCTACAGTCTCAATTGCTCCGTTTTGTGCTGTCACTGAAAACCCCTCTCCATTGGCAAATCTAACACTGGCCTGCTCAGCACCCATATCAATGGCATGTTTTAAGGCTAATTCAGCCTTTTTATGATGATCGTTACTATGCATATTTTTTCAAAAACGTTTATGTCTTTATTCTATCTTACTTAGACAGACTAAATAAGACATTGTAGAATTAGCCTATGAGTATTCAAGTAGCAATTATTATAGGTTCTTCATCCGATTGGGATGTGATGTCTCATGCTGCAAAATTGCTGGATAAATTTGGTATAGAACATGAATCAAAAGTTCTCTCAGCTCATAGAACTCCTAAGCAACTAGAAGAGTTCATAGTGGAAGCTGAAAATAATGGAACTCAAGTCTTTATAGCAGGTGCAGGGCTTGCAGCAGCTTTGCCAGGAGTGGTGGCAGCTCAAACAACCATACCTGTTATTGGTGTTCCATTGATTGCAGGTTCACTTAATGGAATGGATGCACTCATGGCAATTGTTCAAATGCCTCCTGGTATTCCTGTAGGAACAGTTGCTATTGGTAAGCCTGGAGCTATTAATGCCGCGCTATATGCTATATCAATTATGGCCTTGACAGACGATTCTCTCGCTAAACAACTTAAAAATTATAGGGCAGAACAAGCTGAGAAAGTCCTTGGTGCTAAACTCGACTAAGCAGTTCCTCCAACAGTCAGATTTTCAATTCTCATAGTCGGTTGTCCTACATTAACCGGAACCGTTTGTCCGTCCTTCCCACAATTACCAATACCAGGGTCAAGGGCTAGATTATCTCCTATCATTGTGACCTGATTCAGTGCTGATGGACCATCACCAATCAGCATAGCTCCCTTAATAGGTCTATCTATTTTTCCTTTCTTAATTAAATAAGCCTCATTAGCTGAAAATACAAATTTTCCTGATGTGATATCCACTTGTCCGCCACCAAAATTCTTAGCGTAAATTCCGTTCTCTACTGATTCAATAATCTCTTGATGTTTGTGTTGACCTCCCAACATAAAGGTATTAGTCATACGAGGAATTGTTTGCATGGAATATGATTCCCTTCTTCCATTCCCTGTTGATTTTGACTTCATAAGTTTAGCGTTTAATCGATCTTGCATGTAATTGCAGAGTTTGCCGTTTTCAATTAGCACAGTGCGTTCAGTGGGTTCCCCTTCATCGTCTACATTAAGTGAGCCTCTGGCTTCAGATATGGTTCCATCGTCAATAACTGTACAAATTGAAGAAGCCACCTGCTCACCCATTAAACCCGAGAATGCTGAGGTTTTCTTACGATTAAAATCCCCTTCCAAACCATGCCCAATAGCCTCATGTATAAGAACTCCTGGCCATCCAGATCCTAGAACAACGGTCATTTCTCCTGCAGGTGCTGCAACAGCCTCCAGATTGATTAATGCTTGGTCTACTGCTTCTGAAGCATAGCCTTTGATTTTATTTTCATCAAAAAAAGCATAGTCCATTCTTCCACCTCCACCGCTGGTGCCTCTTTCCCTTCTTTCATTGTCTTCAACTATCACACTTAAGCTCAGTCGTACCATAGGGCGAATATCGACTGCTAAGCGTCCAGATTGGCAAACAATTAAGATATTTTGGAAACTACCTGCCAGTGAAGCGACTACCTCTTTGACCCTATGATCTTTAGAACGAGCAGCAATATCAATAGTCTGTAGAAGTTCAATTTTCTGTTTATCCTCTATAGAATCAATGGGATTAATAAATGAATAATAAGGATTAATGGATGCTGGTTCTTCAACTCTAAAAGTGTCTGTTTTGCCTGATTTAGCAATACTTGAAGAGGCTTTAGCTGCTTGCAGAAGAGCACCTTTTTCGAAGGACTCAGAATAGGCCAGACCTGATTGTTCATTAACAATTGAACGAAAACCCACTCCTTGTCGGCTGGAATAAGAAGACTTCTTTACTAAACCATCTTCTAGGGTCCAAGATTCTTGATGAATATTCTGAAAATATATATCCCCCATATCTATACCTTTAGACAACATTTGTGACATCATCAAATTTAAATCCTCTGTGGAAATATTATAAGGATCCAATAGGGCAGATTTTACCTTTAAATACAAGGCTTCACTTGCAACAGATTGTTGCTCTTTAGTCATTGAACAGTACCTTATGGCTTAACACAGGAAATGATGCACGAACAGATTGAATTCGATCTAGATCTATGTCAGAAATAACAATACCATTCCCAGTTTTAAGTAAATCCATTGTCTCACCCCATGGGTTTATAATTAAACTATGACCGTATGTGGTTCTTGACCCATAATGCTCTCCCCATTGTGCAGAAGCAACAACATAGGATAAGTTCTCAACAGCCCTTGCTGTTAATAAAGTCTGCCAATGTGCATGTCCAGTTTCTGTAGTAAAAGCAGCAGGCACAGTCAACACATCAACACCACTCATATCTGAACTCCGATAAAGCTCTGGAAATCGTATGTCATAACAAATAGAAAGGCCAACCGTACACCACGGCGTTTTAATACTAACTGGCTTGTTACCAGCTTTGATTGATGATGATTCGTTATATTGTTTACCATTAACTGTAACATCGAATAAATGTATCTTGTCATAGTAACTTGCTACCCTGCCTTTATTATCATAGACGATACATCGAGCAACACTTTTGTGCGCATCGGTACTCTTAACAGGTATCGAGCCCGCCACAATCCAAATATCTTGATCTTGTGCTTGTTGCGACATGAAATTTTGGATTGGGCCCTTTTCAAAGTCTTCCATAACTTCTTTAATAAGTTGCTTTGGAAAACCCATAAATGCAAAATTTTCAGGCAGTAACACTATATTTGCACCTTCTTCTTTTGCTTGAATAATTAGTGATTGTGCTAGTAATAGATTGTCTTCAACTATGTCAGTTGAATTCATTTGAACGGCTGCAAATTTCATGGTTCTAATTTTAAAGGATTTCTGATTAATTATTAAGTGATTAGGGCTTCTGATCAATATCAGGTAGATAGTCACCGCAATTATCTATTAGATTGAGATCAATTGCATCTCCCTGAACCTTTTCTATCAGTGGTTTGTCCCAACTTCCATTCACAGAATAGTAAGCTAGTCCGGCATCTTTTAAAGGTCGTCTTAGTATTTTTGTTAATAAAAACATAGAAGCTGCGGCGGCGGGTCCGCCTAATATTGCTGCACCTCCGGGAAGTAGGTTTGAAACAGCAGGTTGAACGATGACGATTTGATTATAAGTACGCTCGCGGATATTTGTTGCACCCAAAATAATCACATCGGCGGTAGGCGAGTAAATTGATAGATTGCATGTATAAGCAATATTGTCTTTGAAGACCACATCAGCCTCCAGGCGATCAAAAATAAAGCCTTCCGCAAAAACATCTCTAAAATCAAGCAATAATCTTTTTGGAAGCTCTGAAAAACTAAACAGAGACAATACTTTTCCTGGCACTCTGTTTTGAGTATTAATCTCTCCATCGTTGACCTTGATATTAAATATCCCATTTCCTGATGTGATATCAGATTTTCGAGGTATCTGATTCCAATAAAAGTTAGTACTAATATTCACATCATTGCTTTGTAAAATATTAGCTAGACCTATTTTTGTCTGCAAGTTTTCAATATCAATAGCCTTTGAAGTAATATTTTTAAGCTCTAAAGAAGGTCTTTTAAGCTCTGGTTTTCTGAAGAAGAATAATTGCTTTATAGGAACATTATTTAGTAAAAATCCAGAATCATCTTGATGACTAAATTCAATATCACCCCCATTAACGACTATTGATTTAAAAAGTAAAGATTGATTAATAATTGAATTCCATACATCAATCTCAACTTCAAATTGTTCTACATCAACAGGTGAGAGATCATCAGTATTCAATCTTGTTGAGAAGTTTCTAAATATTAATCTAGGTCTTAACTCCACATAATTCTCTATTGAGTAGTCAATGTGTATAGATTCAAAACGTATGTCTAATGATAGTTGCTTCTGTATCTCCAGCCTAATTGAATCTTTCTCCTGGTTTAATACCCTATTAATCATGGTTTCAGTCTGATACAAGGCAATTAACCAGAGCCCAAACAAAATTACTAAAATTAAAATAAGTTTCTTCATCACGACATAATAATATCTATTTTATTCACAAAGTGTAGGTCATAAATATGAACCTAAAATGAATTTAGGATCGATGGTAAGGCTGATTATTCAAGATGCTCCATGACCTATAAATCTGTTCAACAATAATCACAGGAACCATCGCGTGAGGTAACGTTAATTCAGAAAGAGACCATTGCATATTTGCTCGATTTAAAACCTCTTCTGAGAATCCATCTGGACCTCCTATAGCAAAGATTGGATTAACAGCATCTTGAAACCAATGATTCATAGAATTAGCTAATTCCTTGGTGGAAAACATGTCGCCTTTTTCATCCAAAGCAATCAAGGTGTCCTGGTTCTTGATCATTTTTAATAAACGCTGACCTTCTGCTTGGACAGTATCTTTCACAGATCTTGTTTTGGATCTTTTAACAATAGGAATCTTTAAGTGTTCAATGTGAATATGTGGAGGGAGTCTTTTCTTATAGTCAGTGATCAGACTGTCATAATTCGTATTTTTTGAAGCTATAGAAATAATAATGATCTTCATAAACTATGCAGATGCGCCAACACTCCAAAGGTCATCTAGCTTATAAAAAGTTCTCACTTCATCAAGCATCACATGAACAATCACTGCTCCTAAATCAATAAGAATCCATTGAGCAGAATTGTACCCCTCTATACCTAATATCGGATGTTTTGATCTTTTTGCTTTCTCACTGATCTTATCCACTATTGATCGTGCATGCCTGCTTGATGTTCCTGTACAAAAAATCATGTAATCACTAATTGAAGTTAAACCTGATACATCAATGCTATTAACATTCTGTGCCTTCATGTCATCAAGAACTGATAATGCTAAAGCTAAAGAATTGGTCTCAGTTTCAATCATTGATAAGTCCTTGATGTTGAAGAAAACATAAAAAGTAATTGACTAATTTCATCCCATGGGTTGCCTTTATTCACTCCTTTAATGATCTTATCGACTGAGCAAGCTTGGTCCAATATATCCTCCATATGTTGCTTATTCATTGATTGTAAAAATGATCCAATCATTTTTTGTTTATTTGGCCATATCCTTGCCTGTTGCATCGCTTTATTGACTGAAACACCATCACCAATATCAATCATCAGATCGTATAGATTTTTTATTTCCCAATTGATAACTCTCATTAATTCAAAGGGTTGTACACCCTCTTTTTTTAAACTTTCAAATATCCTTAATACCCTAGATGGTTTTTTCATTATTGCAGCATCAGTTAACTGGAAGAAATCAAAGTGAGCTCCATCAGCTACGCATTGGTTGACGTCTTCCAAAGTAACTGACTTCTCTGTCTCCATTAATAATAGTCTGTCTATCGATTGCATGGCGACAAAAAGATTACCCTCAGTAAGTGCTACAAACATATCCAATGCTTCTCGATTAATAGATAATCCTTGATCTCTCAACCTAGATTTAATCCACATTGGTAATTGTGATGGATAAACTTTTTTGCATTCTATGCAAACTGATTTTTTATTTAAGAATCCAACCCATTTAGAACGCAGGATGTCTTTTTCTAGTTTCCCACAAATAATAATTAATAATTGATCATCAGAAATTTCTTCAACTAACGTAATTAAAGCCTCTGAACCTTGTTTACCTGGCCTAGAATTAGGCATATGAATCTCTAATATTTTTTTCTCAGCAAAAAGAGACTGTGTTTTTAGGTCACCAAGTACTTGGTCCCAGTTAAAACGACCACGTACAGTAAAGCGTGATTTTTCCTTAAATTCATTCTTAAAAGCTTTAGCTCTAAGCTTATCGAGGCTTTCTATAAGTAATAAATCTTCTGCTCCATGAAGAAAATAGATTCCATGAAGATCACCCTTTAAATGTTGATTTAGCGCATGAGAATCTAGTTTCAAGAATTACTGCCTATGGGTATAGCCTTTGATGGGTCAAGCATTGGTATCTCATCAATAACTGGGTATAAAAACGTTAGGCTAGAATTGTACAGAACTTTTGATAATTGATTAAGGACACAATGTTTTTTAATAATATTAAGCTTATTTTCTAAATTATTATTTTGCCTGTTTTTATAATCTTTTAGTAGAAACAATGTTAACTCTTCTCCAGTGTGGGGACACCTAAGAATACTGATAATTTCAGATTTCATTGTTTAAACATCTCTTGATTTATAAAAAAATTGAAACTTTTCAGGCACTGGATCATAACCCGATTTGAACAGAGGGTTACATCTTAAAATTCTCAAGAGGAGTAAATAAGTACCTTTTAAAAGCCCAAAACGATCCAAGCTTTCAATTGCATATTGAGAACAGGTAGGCTGATACCGACACTGCGGCTTAAAAAAAGGTGAAATATAAGATTGATACAATCGGATCAAAAATTTCATTGAGTTTTTTTCCTTCCAATAAGCATCAATAATTTAAAGCATTGACTGAGCATCTTTCTTAATGCGCTGTAGCATCACATTTAATCCATTATTTCTAGTTGAACTGAGATGTTCATTTAATCCAATCATTGAAATAAAGCTTGGCTCTGTAATGACAATATCAGCAGGCTCTTTATTATTATAAATTCTTAATAACAAGGCGATCAAACCTGAAACAATCGCTGAATCACTAGTGGCTTTACAAACAAAAAGGCTATCTTGAAGGTAGGTCTTAAACCAAACTTTTGACTGACATCCGTGAACCAGATGTTCGTTGATTTTCCATTCATCTGGAAACGTCTCTAACTGTCTACCTAAATCAATAATATACTCATATCTCTCCATCCAAGTATCAAAAATCTCAAATTCTTCTGCTATTGTTTCTTCGATGTCTCTAACTGAATGCAATGTTACTCAACCTAAAAATAGTCAATCCTGATATCGCCATTCTGTCCCATCTGGACCATCTTCGATGACAACTCCCTTTTGTAATAAATTATTCCTGATCCTATCAGATTCTGAAAAATTTTTTGATTTCCTTGCTCGTTCTCTTTGAGTGATCAAATGCTCAATTTCTTCTCTCGTTAATGCTTCATTAGGAGTAGTTTTAAACCATTCGTCTGCACTCAGAGCCATTAATCCTAATAGAGATGCTGAAGCTATTAAAATTGAGGCATATTTATCTCGTTCCATGGGATCCTCAGAGTTATTAATAAGTTTAACTATATTAAATAAAGCACTTAAGGCTTTTGGAGTATTTAAATCATCTGCTAGCGCTGACAAGACCTCATTAGCAGGCTCTGTATCTTGGAAAATATCAACTTTTCGAATTGCTCCATAAAGACGATCTAATTTCTTCTTAGAATCTTTAACAAGGTCATTGGACCAATTAATAGGCTTTCTATAGTGGGTGCTTATAAGCGCCATGCGCACTACCTCTCCAGGTATTTCTTCAAGCAAGTCTCTGATTAATAAGAGGTTACCCTCTGATTTTGACATTTTAGTATCATTAAAATCAATCATACCGTGATGAACCCAAAAATTTGCAAAGGGCTTGCCTTTATGAGAACAAATACTCTGTGCGCATTCATTTTCATGATGTGGAAAAATTAAATCTGATCCTCCACCATGGATATCAAGTGTTTCCCCTAAATATTTTTTAGCCATTGTTGAACATTCTAAGTGCCATCCAGGTCTACCAACTCCCCAGGGACTCTCCCAACCAGGTAAATCTGGTGGAGAAGGCTTCCATAACACAAAATCTCTTGGATTTTTTTTATATGCAGCAATAGCAACCCTGGAACCAGCTATCTGATCCTCATGCTGTCTATTTGATAAAGATCCATAGCCACTATATGATTCAACGCTAAACAAGATATGTCCTTCACTCTCGTAGGCATGGCCTTTAGCTAAAAGATCTTCAATCATCTCTATCATTTCTTTAATATGATCAGTAGCTTTGGGTTCAATATCTGGATCTTTAACTCCTAATGCTGAAATATCTTGATGATAAATGTTGGTGTATCGTTCAGTAATTGCTGACACATCGCTTTGCTCAGACTTTGCTGCATCATAAATTTTATCATCCAAATCTGTAATATTTCTCACATAAATTAATTTATGTTCTCTTTTTAGCAGTCCTGCAAGTATGTCAAAAATCACTGGCCCTCTTGCATTCCCTATATGTGGATAGCTGTAAACGGTAGGCCCACAAATATACATGGTCACTCGATTAGAATTAATCGGGATAAAGTTTTGTTTCTTTCCAGCTAATGTATTGTAGAGTTTTATATTCATTAATTGTTTTTATTGCATTTATGAAAGTTATAATACCTAATGTTTCAAGAAGATTCTGAGGTTCGTGAATTGAATACAAAAAACTTATTTTCTAAAAGGCTGAACATCCAACAGGTTGAAGAAGGATCAGAGTTAGCTCCTAAATTCGACGCAAAAGGATTATTGCCTGTTGTGGCAACAGATTACGAATCAGGTGAACTTCTAATGCATGGTTATATGAATTCAGATGCTTTGGGAAAAACTATTACCACAGGTCAAATGCATTATTTCAGTCGCAGCAGAAATCTTATTTGGCATAAGGGTGCAACCAGCGGTTTTTACCAAAATGTAATAGAACTTAAAATTGATGATGATCAAGATGCTATTTGGGCTAAAGTTGAAGTCATGGGCGGGGCAAGCTGTCACGTTGGCTATAGAACTTGTTTTTACCGAAAAATTAACTACAAAAATGGTGCAGTTAAACTTGAATTTACAGATTCAGAGAAAACTTTTGACCCCAAAGAAATTTATGGTGACGCACCAAACCCAACAAAGTTATAGATGAGCATTGTTGAGACAATAAGTTATGAGCTCTGGGATAAAGACCCAGAGGCTTTTGCACATCAACTTGGGATCAATCATAAATTATCAGGCTTTTGTGGAATTACTGATCATCCCATACCAAACAGCTTGGTCAGTGACTCAATTGAAATGTTCTCAACATTTTTTTCGCTAAGTGAAGACATTAAAATGCAATATTTTTTACAAGAACTAGGAGGGGCAAGAGGCTATACCCCTTATCGTATTGAAACACCTAAAGGTGGACAACACGCAGATTTAAAAGAATTCTGGCAAATGGGAAGAGAATTACCAATTGATCATCCATATAGAAAATATATGTTTGATAATCAGTATGCAAACGAAATTAAAGAATTTAAAACAAGAATAACTGAACTATTTAATGCTTTTGATCAATTCGGAAAAGAACTAATGGAAGCAATTGCTTTATATTTAGATCTTGAACAGGAATATTTTGAACCACATATCAGTGATGGGAACAGTGTTTTAAGAACGATACACTACCCACCTGTTGCAGAAGATACTGGTGAAAGATCTGGAGCTCACGGTGATATTAATCTTATTACTCTACTAATTGGAGGAAATAAGCCAGGACTTGAAATTTTTGTCAACGATGAATGGCACCCTATAGATACTCCACAAAGCACTGTTGTATGCAATATTGGTGATATGCTGGAAAGATTCACTAATAACCATTTACCCTCTGTACTGCATCGGGTTACTACTCCCTCTGATATGACTAAGAACTCGTCACGTTATTCCATCCCATTTTTTTTACATCCAAATCCTGACTGGTTCATAGAAACACTCTCAACGTGCATTGATGATTTTCTTCAACAACGTTTATATGAAATTAAACTACTGTAGACTAGTTAAATTATGGAACATATACAGGTAATCATAGGAGGCTTCATCCTTATATTTTTGGGTGCTATTCTCTCTACCAATAAAAAGAAAATAAACCTGTTCTATCTGACTAATGCTATTGTCTTGCAATTCTTGCTGGCCTTTCTACTACTCAAAGTACCGCCTATCACGAATATGTTTAATTCCCTATCACAAGGTGTTTTAGCCTTAAAAGATGCCACAGATAAAGGCACAGGGTTTGTTTTTGGTTATCTAGCAGAAGGGGCGCCGAAACCATTTGAAGTAATTGATCCTGCTTTTGCAAATATTTTTATATTCTCAGGTTTAATGCTCATTATAGTAGTCTCTGCTTTATCAGCTATCTTGTGGCATTGGAGAATCCTTCCTTTTGTTATCAAAATCATTTCCGCCATATTCAAAAAACCTTTAAATGTAGGCGGGCCAGTAGGCTTAAGCGCTACTGCTAACATTATTTTTGGACAGGTTGAAGCGCCTTTATTGATCAGACCTTACTTAAGCAAAATGACTAAACATGAATTATTGGTTCTCATGACTGTGGGTATGTCAACTATATCCGGTGGGGTCATGGTTGTTTTCGTTACAATGCTTTCAGGTCTTTATGAAACTAACCTCATTGCACATTTTCTAACTGCATCAATTATTTCGGTACCAGCTGCAATTATGTACGCCAATATCATGATGCCAAGTGATAAGAAAACTGAAGATCAAAATGAAATTGAAAAATCAAAACTCTATAGAGGCACTATGGATGCATTAACGTCAGGTACAGCAGATGGTCTTCAAATAACTCTCAATATTGCTGCACTACTTCTTGTACTGATTACAATTGTCAGCTTAGTAAATAATGGGCTTGAGAGTATATTACCTCCAGTCATGGGAGAAGCTGTGACACTTGAACGAATTGCAGGATGGATTTTTGCACCAATTGCATGGTGTATGGGTATTCCCGAATCAGAAATGCAATTGGCAGGCTCTTTACTGGGTGTAAAATTTATACTTAACGAGTTTGTTGCATACATTAACTTATCTGGGATTGATGCTAATGCTTTATCTGAGAAAAGTCGCCTCATCATGCTCTATGCTCTCTGTGGATTTGCTAATCTATCGAGCGTTGGCATTCTCTTAAGCGGCATAGGTACCATGGTACCCAATCGAAAAGATGACTTAATATCAGTTAGCGGTAAAGCGCTTATAGCAGCCACGCTAGCCTCCTGTTTTACTGGCTTAGTAGTGGGCGTTATCTCTTAAGATGTTTTTATAACCCCTGCATGGAAATGCTTTCGACATAGGGACAGATATTTCTCATTACCACCTATATCAATCTGTTGGCCTTCTCGCATAATTTCACCCTTCTCATCCACTCTTATGATCATAGTGGCTTTTTTCCCACAGTGGCATACAGCTCTTAATTCTTTTAATCTGTCAGCCCAAGCTAATAAATATTTGCTGCCATCAAATAATTCACCCTGAAAATCTGTTCTAATCCCATAGGTAAGCACAGTGATATTCAATTTATCAACTATTTGCCCTAACTGTAAAACTTGTTCCTTGGTAAGAAATTGAGCCTCATCAATCAATACACAATGAAGAGGGGTGTTTTCGTTATTTGCCTTTACTGTATTAAATAAATTATCTGATTCTGAAAAAGTTTCAGCATCGGCTCTTAATCCAATTCTAGAAACAATCTCTGAATCCCCATAACGATCATCCCTAGCTGAAGTAAAGATCATGGTATGCATGCCTCTTTCTTGATAACCATGATTAGCCTGAAGAAGTGCTGTAGACTTCCCGGCATTCATAGTTGAATATGTGAAATGGAGTGTTGACATGCTTAAATATTACCTAATCTCGCTAAAACTGCTCTAGAAATCCTAGTTGCGAGTGAATCCATTATAAATTCTGCTTCTTTGCTTTTACCCAACAGTTGATTTTGGTCAAAACTATAATCCTGTAGTTCCAGATGCTTAACATTAAAGATTAACTGGGTCTTATCCTTAAATAAGGACCATGAGCTGATATGCTTAGTACCCTGTCATTAGAGAAATCTTTCTCAATAACTAACACGTACGCCGCTTCTTCTCTGTTATCTGTGACTCTTATGCCATTTTCTCTAAATTGATTTTTTATAGTTCTATAGAAGCTAGTATAAGGATCATTGGTTTGTATATGGATGATATTAATTTTTTGTTTTAAATCTCCGGTATTCTGAAGCTCAAAGCCACAACCTGTTAGAAACAGGAGACAAATCATAAAAGTTAATTGTTTAAAAAAAATCATTAGATAACGATATTAACTAACTTTTTAGGAACAATGATAATCTTTTTAATAGTCTGATTATCAGTGTATTTTTTTATTTTTTCATCCATTAACACTAACTGTTCTAGTTCAGTATTTTCTATAGAGCCATCAACAGTAATTTTTGAACGAAGTTTTCCATTCACCTGAACAATAATTTCTAAAGTATCTGTCATCATTAGATCTGGATTATGTTTAGGCCAAACTTCATCTATAATAGGCTGATCAAAACCAAGATCTAGCCATAAACGATTACAAATATGAGGAACAATCGGGGACAGTAACAACAGGACAGATGTTATAGCTTCTTTAGCAACTTTCTGATCCATTTCATCTTCAATTTGAAAAACATTAAGGTCATTTACTAACTCCATAACTGCCGCTATTGCAGTGTTAAAAGTGTATCTTCGACCAATATCATCGCTCACCTTTGCGATAGTTTGATGAGTCTTTCTCCTCAGTATGGCCTGTTTTTCATTCAAATGAGCTTGTGGATGAATCTCTTCTGTATTTAATAAATCATCACGTCTCGATTGAACCAGTGTCCATAACCTTTTCAGAAATCTAAAAGAACCATTAATTGCCTTATCAGACCACTCAAGAGATTGCTCAGGTGGAGCTGTGAACATCATAAATAATCTAACTGTGTCAGCCCCATAATTATTGATCATTTCTTCTGGATCAACTGTATTACCCAAAGATTTGGACATCTTAGCACCATTGTTAAGAACCATGCCTTGAGTCAATAACCGTTTAAAAGGTTCGTCTCCGTCGACTAATCCTTCGTCTCTCAATAACCGATGATAAAAACGTGCATACAGTAAATGAAGAATAGCATGCTCAATACCACCAATATACAAATCTACAGGCAACCAATATTTAGCTCTTTCATCAAGCATTTTCTCCTGAGAGTCGGCAGAACAAAAACGGGCATAATACCAAGAAGATTCCATAAAGGTGTCAAAGGTATCAGTTTCTCGAATGTGAGTTTCTTCATTTTCTAAAGTCACTTCAAAAAATTCTTTCATAGATTTTATTGGCGATTGCACTCCATCAAATTGAACATCTTCTGGCAATACAACTGGAAGATTTTCATCCTTTTCTGTATAAATCTCCTCTTGTTCATTCGTTAATACTGGTATAGGGGCACCCCAATATCTTTGTCTTGAAATTAACCAGTCTCTTAAACGATAGTTGATAACTTTTTTAGCCAGTCCATTACTAACTAAACGATCCCCTATTGTTATTTTTGCTTCATTAGAATCTAAATCATTAAATTCCTCAGAATTGATTAATTCCCCTTGATCAATGAATGCTGAGACTTCAAAATTATGATCACTAGAGCCTTTCTTAGGGACAATAACAGGCTTTATATTAAGACCATATTTTTTTGCAAAATCAAAATCTCTCTGATCATGTGCTGGAACAGACATAATTGAACCTGTGCCATAAGTCATCAAGACAAAGTTTGCTGCCCAAACTGGGATACTTTCTCCACTAACTGGGTTAATTGCTGTTACCCCCAATGGAACTCCAATTTTATCCATTTTCTCCAATGCCTCTTCTGAGACAGACTGAGATTTTGTCTCTTCCAGAAATTTAGAAACCCTAGTATTATTTTTTGCACTTGCTTGAACTAAAGGATGCTCTGGAGCCAGTGCCATATAAGTTGCGCCAAATAGGGTGTCTGGCCTTGTCGTATAGGCAGTAATTATCTCTTCAGATTCTGATAGTCTAAAATCAATCTCAAACCCTTCTGATCGACCAATCCAGTTTCTCTGCATTACTTTGACTTGTTCAGGCCATTCAACGTCATCTAAACCCGATAATAATTCCTCACAATAATTTGTTATTCTTAAAAACCATTGTGGTAATTCTCTCCGTTCAATTGTAGCTCCTGAACGCCAACCTTTTCCGTCAATCACCTGCTCATTAGCTAATACCGTGTTTTCAACTGGGTCCCAATTGACTATTGCCTTATCTCGATAAGCTAATCCTTTCTCATATAATCTTGTAAACATCCATTGTTCCCAACGATAATAACTGGGATCACAGGTTGCTAACTCTCTAGTCCAATCATAACCAAACCCCAGCAGTTTTAACTGATGTTTCATGTATTGGATATTCTCCCGAGTCCATTGAGCAGGAGCCATTTTATTCTTAATTGCTGCACCTTCAGCAGGTAACCCAAACGCATCCCAACCCATGGGTTGAAGAACATTTTTACCCTGCATTCTTTGATATCTAGAAATTACATCACCTATGGTGTAATTCCTAACATGGCCCATATGTAATCTTCCACTTGGATATGGAAACATACATAGACAATAAAACTTTTCCTTTCCTGGGTCCTCAGATACTTCAAAAACTTTCTTCTCTTCCCAAAATTTTTGAGCCTCAGCTTCTATTTCTCTTGGATTGTATTTTTTTTCAGACATTTTTATTTTTTAAACGCAGGATACCTATAAAACACCCTAAAGTCATAATCAATGTCATTAATAATATAACGAAAAAATCACCAAATCTGGAATACGGTGTTACATCTTTCATTGGGTAGAAGTTGCCCTTCAGAATTGAGAAATTATAAGGTTCTAATTCTTTCTGAATATTTCCATCTGGCATAACGATCGCAGTAATCCCTGTGTTGGTTGATCTTAGAAGGTACCTACCAGTTTCTATTGCTCGCATTCTCGACATTTGAAAATGCTGTGAGGAGGCTATGGATTCTCCAAACCAAGCATTATTGGTAACATTCACCAAAACATTAGCTAACGGCTGAAAATCAAGCAGCTCATAACCAAATATATCCTCATAACAAATTGAGGTGGCGATATAATATTGATTCAATTTAGGCATCTCTTGAACTTCTGATCCTTTTGATATATCCCTATTTGGTAATTTCATCTTTTGTAGCCACTCTCTTATAAAATTGGGAACTGGAAAATACTCCCCAAAAGGAACTAAGTGTCTTTTATGATAAACTCTATTATCATCGCCGAGGGTGATCACAGAATTAAAAACTTCACCATTTTTACCTTTTGTATTAATTCCCAACATTAATAAATCTATATTTTGTTGTTTTAAAATACCTTCTAACTCATCTAGATAACCTTCGACATTTTCTGCATAGGCAGGAATAGCCACTTCAGGCCAAATAACCAAGTTTGTGTTTTCCAAATTAAGAAGGCTGTTTCGGTATAAGGTAAGGGTTCTTATAAACTCAGTGGTTAGCCATTTTTTTTCTTGAGCTACAGCACCTTGAACTAAGGCAACACTAAATTCTTTATCCACTCTTTCAGTCCACTCTATTGATCTAATACTAAAAGAACTTCCTATGATTATTAGCACACCAAAAAGTGAGAGTAGAGGTCGTATTTTTGAACTTATTAGTAAACAGTAGCCTGCAATAAGTGAGACGATAAAAGACACTAAATAAACCCCCCCTATAGGTGCCCATGCTGATAAAAATGTACTGCTCTGGCTATAACCAATAGTCAACCAAGGAAAGCCTGTAAATGCATAACCTCTTGATAGCTCTGAAAGAGTCCAGATTGCAGGTGCTAATAGAGTTAATACCAAATATTTAGATTTAAACAGTTGATAAGCATAACTAATAATAAAGCCAACTAGGCAATAAAATAAAGCCATTACTCCTGATAATACGCCTATCAATAGAATTGCTAACCAAAGAGGTGCTCCGCTAACGATGTGAATACTGATATAGAGCCAATGTAATCCAATTGAGAAACAGAAAAACCCAAACAAATAATAAAATATGGCTGTCTTCTTTGGGGGGTGATTTAAGGCAAAGTAAAAGAGGTAGGCTAGACAAAACAAAGGAGCGATGACTAGACCAAATGGCTCAAAACCTGATACATATAATAAAGCAGTTAAACCAGAAGCTAATAATTGCTTAATCAATTTTTTTTACTTCTATACTCTGAAGACGCCTATTGTCTGCTTGTAAAATTCTAAATTTTATTGTTTTGAGATCAATTATCTCTTCTTGTTTAGGTAATCTACCAAGAGTCTTGATAAGCAAACCACCTAAAGTGTCATAATCTTCATCCAGGAATTCAGTGCCAAAAAAATCATTAAAATCCTCCATTCTTACTAAAGCATCCACAATGTATAACTTGTGTCCCACTTCTTTAATCATAGGCACATCTTCAGCATCATATTCATCCTCAATATCACCTACAATTTGTTCAAGAACATCCTCAATGGTTAGTAACCCTGCCGTTCTCCCATACTCATCAACAACAATTGCAATATGGTTCCTACTTTTTCTGAATTCTTTTAAGAGTATTTTTAATCGTTTACTCTCAGGGATAAAAGTGGCTGTCCTAACAAAACTCTCCATATCAAAATTCTCCTGACTATCTTTAGAAAACTTCAATAAATCCTTTGCCAATAAAATACCTAAAACTTCATCTTTATTCTCACCAATCACTGGAAATCTTGAATGCCCAGAATCACTTATTATTTTTAGAAGCTTATCCATTGTAAATGATGTCTCTAGAACGATCATATTTGATCGAGGGACCATTATATCTCTCACTTGTAGCTCTGAGACCTCAATAACCCCTTTGATCATTTTAATTTCATCTTTACCGATGAAACTTTTCCATTGGGTGGATTGAACCATAGAGTAAAAACTCTCAGGATCTTTCTTTTTTGGTTTAAAAAATGACCTTATAGAATCCAATAACATCATGCTATGCACTATTCTCCATGCCTAATTCTGTCAAAACTAAATTCTCAAGTTGCATCATTTCTATTTCTTCTTTATCAGTATTGTGATCATAACCTAGTAAATGCAGAAAACCATGTATAACCATATGTAGAAAATGTGAAGATACCCCTATATTCAATGCTATAGCTTCTTTCTCAACAACAGGTAAACAAACAATAATATCACCTAGAAAAGGAGGGCTAATTCCTAGTGTTCTTTCTTTTTCTAGATCTCCAGCAAAAGCTAAAACATTTGTTGGTTTATTAATTTTCTTAAATTGTTTGTTAATTGACAGACCTTCCTCACTATCAACAAGTCTCAGTGTGACACCAACAGGGTAATTATAAGTTTGCGAAGCATTCACATAAGCTATCTTGATAGCTTTATTCATCAACAGTGTTTCAACTGGGAAAGTCATATTATCTGATGATTGAAAATCAACAATGAAAGAACTGTCTTCAGTTTTCATATTGAATGTTTGAATTTATTATAGGCTTCAACAATTTTTTGGACTATTCGATGTCGGACAATGTCATGGTGAACAAAATTCACAACAGCAATACTATTAACATCAGAAAGTACCTCTAAGGCATGTTTCAATCCAGAAATTTTTTCAGGGGGCAAGTCTATCTGAGTAACATCACCATTAATGACAGATTTAGAACCAAAGCCCATTCTAGTTAGGAACATTTTCATCTGTTCTGTAGTAGTATTTTGTGCCTCATCTAATATGATAAAACTTTCATTCAAAGATCTACCTCTCATGAAAGCCAATGGAGCTAATTCTATTGCTTTTCTCTCAATCAGGTTATTAACTTGGTTTACACCCAACATTTCATATAGAGCGTCGTACATTGGCCGAAGATATGGATCAACTTTTTGTGCTAGGTCTCCAGGAAGAAAACCCAAATTCTCTCCAGCCTCAACAGCTGGCCGAACGAGTATAATTTTTTTAACCTCTTGCTTCTGAAGTGACTCTATCGCAGCAGCAACTGCTAAATAAGTTTTTCCTGTGCCCGCTGGACCTATTCCAAAAGACAAGTCATGAGTCCTGATAGCTTGAATATAGTGAAATTGATTCTTTGTTCGTGTTTTAATCTCTCTATTAGGTGTTCTGATTATAGTTTCGAAAGATGTCAATCCATTTGCCAAATCATGCTCACTATTTAAGTGTTTATTGATAATTAGGTGAACCTTTTCTTGATTTAAGTTCCCATTTTTTGCCATCAAATAAAGATCATGAATAATTTTTTCTCCTGTCTCAAGTTCCTGCTCTTCTCCGGAAAGAACAAATGTATTACCCCTAGTCTTAATCTTTATCTCTAACTCACTTTCTATTGATCTCATATGGGAATCAAAAATACCCAATAAATTAACCAGTGTGGAATTATCTATTGATTCAATTTGGAATTCTTTTGTCTTCAATTTATCCATGTATCTTTAGTTAATGTATCTTGCACGAAGAGAATTAGGAAGAGCTTCTGTTATCCTTAGTTTTATTAACTGGCCAATTAAGCTTTCATCCCCATCAAAATTTACCCAACGATTATTTTCTGTGCGGCCAGCTAATTGATTTTTAGCTTTTTTTGATTTTTTCTCTACAAGTACTATTTGATCAGACCCCACCATATTTTGACTAATATGTCTGGCATTATTATTAATTTTAGACTGTAGTTGATTTAATCGATTTAATTTGATTTTGTAAGAAATATTGTCTTCCATATTTGCTGCCGGAGTATTTGGCCTGGGACTAAAAATAAAACTAAAAGACTGATCAAAACCAATAATATCTATTAAGTCTAAAGTCTCTTGAAAATCATGATCAGTTTCCCCAGGAAACCCGACGATAAAATCAGACGATATACTAATGTCAGGCCTAAGTTTTCTTAGCTTATTTATTCTTTCAATATATAAATCAACTTTATGCTTCCTTTCCATTAATTTAAGGATTTTGTTAGAGCCACTCTGTACTGGTAAGTGCAAATAGTTCGCTAACTTAGGGTTCTCAAAAATAGTGATTAAATCATCAGTAAATTGCAAAGGGTGAGAAGTGGTAAAACGTATCCTCTCGATCCCTTTTATATCAGCAACTTGTTCGATCAAATCTGCTAATTTCAACTTTCTCCCACTTAAGTCCTTGGCTCTATAGGCATTAACATTTTGACCCAAGAGATTGACCTCCTTAACTCCACGGTCTGCAAGATCTTTGATTTCATCAAGGATACCTTCAGGCATCCTACTGACTTCAAGGCCTCGTGTATAAGGAACAACACAAAAACTACAAAACTTGCTGCAACCTTCCATAATTGAAACAAAGGCAGAAGGCTTTATCTCTTGCGTTTTCGGTAATACTGTAAATTTTTCAATTTTAGGAAAACTAATATCAACAACAGAATCTCTTGAATTAATTACTTGATCATACATAGTTGGAAGGCGATGCAGTGTTTGCGGACCAAAAACTAGGTCAACATAAGGTGCTCTATTAATAATATTTGTTCCCTCTTGACTGGCAACACACCCACCAACGCCTATAACTAAATTAGGATTGATTTTTTTATACTCTTTCCAACGACCCAGCTGAGAAAAAACTTTTTCTTGAGGTTTCTCTCTAATGGAGCATGTGTTAAGTAGAATTAGATCAGCTATTGATGGGTCATCAGTAAGTTCCATACCTCTTTCTAGACGCATCAAATCAAGCATCTTAGATGAATCGTATTCGTTCATCTGACAACCAAAAGATTTTATAAAGATCTTTTTTGACACCGAAATATTATGGGTTACTTGGGTTATTGCTAAAACGGAATATCGTCATCAAACTCTTCATCAACAAACTCATTAGAAGAACTATCTGGCTTAGTAACATTATTCTGATTAGATGCACCCTGACTCATTCTGTCACCAAGCATTTGCATCTGGTTAGCTACAATTTCAGTGGTCCAACGTTCCTTACCTTCTTTATCCTCCCATTTTCTAGTTTGCAGTTTACCTTCGACATAAACTTGAGAGCCTTTTTTAAGGTAATCACCAGCTATTTCTGCAAGTCGGCCATAAAAAACAACGCGATGCCATTCGGTTCTCTCCTGTTTCTCGCCGGTTACTTTGTCATTCCATGATTCTGAAGTTGCAACGCTTATATTAGTTACTTGATTGCCGCTTGGCATAGCTCTAGTGTCTGGATCGGCTCCTAGGTTACCAACAACAATTACTTTATTAATGCCTCTTGCCATAATTTTCCCTAATTTTCTAAATAATTTTGAAACTAATTGTATCAAAAACGTTTGGTTTTGGCTCTCAATCTAAAAAAGATTTATAATAGAGTGTTTGGATAATTCTTTTTCTATTATGGATCAAATTAAAATAAAAGGTGCTAGGACTCACAACTTAAAGAATCTCGACTTAGAGCTTCCTAGAAATCAACTAATAGTTCTAACAGGTCTTTCAGGTTCTGGGAAATCATCGCTTGCATTCGACACTATTTATGCAGAGGGTCAAAGACGTTATGTTGAATCACTATCATCCTATGCAAGACAATTCTTGTCTATGATGGAGAAGCCTGATGTGGATCTTATTGAGGGGTTATCTCCTGCAATATCTATAGAACAAAAAACAACCTCCCATAATCCCAGATCGACTGTAGGAACTGTAACTGAGATTTATGACTATTTGAGGTTACTATTCGCAAGAGCTGGTATACCCAAATGTCCGACCCATAAAAGAACGCTTGGCATTCAAAATGTCAGTGAAATGGTAGATCAAATAATGACATTAGAAGAGGGTCAGAAATTTCTCCTACTCTCTCCTTTGGTCAGTGACAGAAAAGGCGAACATTTAGAATTAATAAAAAACATAAAATCTAGAGGGTTTATTCGTTTAAGAATTAATGGTTCTGTATATGATGTAGATAATCTTCCCACTATTGATGCAAAGAAGAAGAATACTATAGAGGTAGTGGTAGATAGATTTTCTATAAAATCTGAGATTGCTTCAAGACTGACTGAATCACTTGAAACTGCTCTTAATTTATCCCATGGAATAGCAAGAGTAATCTCTTCTGAAAGCAGTGACACCGATTATTTATTCTCTAATCAATTTGCCTGTCCAGAATGCGGTTACTCAATCACAGAACTTGAGCCACGAACCTTCTCATTTAATAATCCTGCCGGAGCATGCTCTGTATGTGATGGACTTGGTGTAGAACATTTTTTTAGCCCAGAATTAGTTATAAAGAATGATAAATTGAGTATTTCTGAAGGTGCTATTAGAGGATGGGATAAAAGAAATTTTTATTATTTTCATTTGATCAGGAGTCTTTCAAAACACTTTGGTTTTGATATCGAGGAACCATATGCCTCCTATGATAAAGATGTAAAAGACATGTTACTCCATGGAAGTGGCAAAGAAAAAATACAATTCTACTACCCTGGAAGAGGCGGTAAAAGGATATCCAGAAAACATCCATTTGAAGGGGTAATTCCTAATCTTAAAAGACGATATAAGGAGACTGAATCACAGGCTGTTAAAGATGCTTTATCTAAGTTCATGAGTACAAAACCATGTGGTTTATGCCAAGGATCAAGACTCAATGAATCTGCTAGAAATGTTTTCATAGGTAAAGCAAGTATTTCAACTTTAACGAGAATGAATATTAATGAAATCTTGAGTTTTTTTAATCAACTTAAATTGACTGGTAGCAGGGGCGAAATTGCAAAGAGCGTTGTTAAAGAAATTATTGACCGTTTAGAGTTTTTATCAAATGTTGGTCTGAATTACCTTAATTTAGAGAGAAGCGCAGAAACGTTATCTGGTGGTGAATCACAACGCATAAGATTAGCAAGTCAAATTGGTTCTGGACTAGTGGGTGTAATGTATGTCTTGGATGAGCCTACCATTGGCTTACATCAACGTGATAACAAACGATTAATTAAAACACTTACAAAATTAAGAGATCTAGGCAATACCGTTATAGTTGTAGAACATGATGAAGAGGTGATCAGATCTGCAAACCATATCGTAGATCTTGGACCTGGCGCTGGTAATAATGGGGGTGAAATTGTTGCCCAAGGGGGCCTAGAATCCATTATCAGGGCAAAAAAATCATTAACAGCGGATTATCTAAATGGTAAAAAAACCATAAAAGTACCTAAAAAAAGAATTGTGGCTAATAAATCACAAGCAATTAGTATCAACAATGCCTGCAAAAATAATCTCAAATCATTAAGCACGCAAATACCATTGAATCTCTTTACTTGTGTAACTGGTGTTTCTGGTTCTGGTAAATCAACACTAATAAATAATACTTTAAAGCCACTGCTCCGCTCTAAATTAGAAAACAAAATCTCTGACCATTTTGAAGCTACATCAATCAGTGGATATGAAAATATCAAAAAAATTATTAACATCAGTCAACGCCCAATAGGTCGAACACCTCGTTCTAATCCAGCAACTTATACTGGTTTATTTAATGCTGTTAGAGAGCTATTTGCAGGCACTCAAGAATCAAGATCAAGAGGATACAAACTAGGAAGATTTAGTTTTAATGTGAAAGGTGGGCGTTGTGAAACATGTCAAGGAGGAGGTCTAATTAAAGTAGAAATGAACTTTCTTGCTGATATCTATGTAGTTTGTGATGTGTGTGCTGGCAAGCGATTTAATAGAGAAACATTAGAGATTATCTATAAAGAAAGGAACATATATGAAGTACTAGATATGACAGTGGATGAAGCATACCTATTCTTCAAAAATGTTCCCTTAATCAAGAAGAAACTCGAAACACTCGTAGATGTAGGCTTGGGTTATATTAAATTAGGACAAAATGCTGTTACTCTCTCTGGCGGAGAAGCACAACGAATAAAACTATCAAAAGAATTATCTAAAAAAACCAATCAAAATACTCTTTACCTTTTAGATGAGCCTACAACTGGTCTTCACTTTCATGATGTAAACCAACTGATTAAGGTACTCATTAGACTAAGGGATGAAGGCAATACGATTGTTATTATAGAACACAATTTAGATGTTATTAAAACTGCTGATTGGATTATTGATCTTGGACCTGAAGGTGGAGATAAAGGTGGTGAAATTGTTGCTGAAGGAACCCCTGAAATGGTTGCAAAATCTAAAGCTTCCTTTACAGGGCAATATCTTAGAAATCTTCTAACTTAGTGAACCTATACCTACCAGTTGCCTAATTTTGGATAAAAAGGGTACTGATAATTCTCTAGCTCTTTGAGCCCCATTCAGCAAGAGTGAGTTTAGATGGGAAGGATCTTTAATTAGCCTATAGTACTCATTTCTAGAATCTGATAGTAAGCTATCTAATAATTCAAATAATTCTTCTTTCGCATCTCCCCAAGCTAATCCTTCATGTAATTTGTTCTTAAAACTATTTGTTTGATCGTTTGTTCCAACAGCTTTATATATATCATACAAATGAGAATCATCGGTTGATTTGGGTTCTCCTGGCTCTAATGAATTAGTTTTTATCTTCATTACAAATTTACGCAGATCATCAGACGAACAAAAAAGAGGAATAAAATTGTTATAACTTTTGCTCATTTTTCTGCCATCCAAGCCTGGGAGTACTGAAGACTTCTTGTTCAATATTGCTTCAGGAATTACGAATATCTCACCGTGAAGATGGTTAAATCTCTGTGCTATATCTCTGGTCATTTCTAAATGTTGTATTTGGTCTTGTCCTACAGGCACATGGGATGCTTTAAACATTAAAATATCAGCCGCCATAAGCACAGGATATGAAAATAAACCCATGGTAATGCCTTTGTCAGGTTCAGAATCATTATTGCTTTTATTTTCATTAACAGCTGATTTATAAGCATGCGCCCTATTCATTAATCCTTTTGCTGTGAAGTTATTTAGTATCCAATTTAACTCTAGAATTTCTGGAATATCTGATTGCCTATAAAAAACTGTCTTTTTAGTATCAAGGCCTAATGCAATCCAAGTTGCAGCTACCTCTAGAGAGGATTGTCTTATTTCTTCAGGATTTTTATTTTTAATAAGAGAATGATAATCAGCTAAGAAAAAGAATGAATTGTGCTCTTCGTTCTTACTTGATTGAATAGCTTGGTTGATGGCTCCAGTATAATTACCAAGATGAGGTGTCCCCGTAGTGGTAATACCAGTTAATATGGTTCTTCTATCCAAAATATAAGGAATTACTCAGAAAGTTCATCTAGATCTTTATCAAATTGATAATCAACAAGCTGGACTATTGCCATAGGTGCGGTGTCTCCATTTCTAATACCTTTTCTAAGTATTCTAAGATATCCACCAGGTCTATCCTTAAACCTTGGACCTAATTCATTAAATAACTTTCCAACTGCTTGCTTGTCTCTCAATAGATCAAACGCCCTTCTTCTTTGTGAGACCCCATCTTCTTTAGCTAGGGTAATTAATGGTTCTAGAGTTTTTCTCAACTCCTTTGCCTTTGGTAATGTGGTTGATATTGATTCATGCTCAATAAGAGACGAAGCCATGTTACGGTACATAGACTTCCTGTGACTACTTGTTCTTCCTAAGCGTCTTCCTGTTTTTCTATGTCTCATGACTCATCCTTAAATAACAATATAAACCTTATTGACTTACTTCATCAACAGCTATTTCATTTGGCGGCCAATTATCTAACTCCATACCCAAGGATAAACTGTGGCTCGCCAATATTTCTTTGATTTCATTCAAAGATTTTTTTCCAAGATTAGGAGTTCTTAATAACTCAACCTCTGTTTTTTGTACTAAATCACCAATATAGTTGGCATTTTCGGCTTTAAGACAGTTTGCTGAGCGCACTGTTAATTCAAGCTCATCAACAGGTCTTAACATAATAGGATCTATTAAGACTACTTCCTCTTCTTGTTGCTGTTCTTGAACTCTAGTCAAATCAGCGAAAATACTTAACTGATTCTGAAGAATTGCACCAGCATATTTAATTGCTCTTTCAGGACCAATGGTTCCATCAGTTTCTAAATTTACAATGAGTTTGTCTAAATCCGTTCGCTTTTCAACTCGAGCTGCTTCGACGGTGTAAGTTACAGTTATTATTGGGCTAAACGAAGCATCAAGTTTTAATAATCCAATGGTGACCTCAGCGTCTTTGCTCTGAGTAGCAACAGGCTTATAGCCTGTACCCTTTTCTACCTTTATTTGCATTTTCAATTCTTTTTTAGAGCTGATGGTTGCTATATGGTGATCAGGATTCACTACCTCTGTATCTCCATCTACTTGGATATCACCAGCTGTAACAGTACATGGCCCCTTCTTACTCAAAGTGAATTCTGCTGAATCCCTGCCTTGTATATTTATTGCCACACCCTTAAGATTTAAAAGAATTTCAACAACATCTTCATGTACGCCTTCAATAGTGGTGTATTCATGTAAAACTCCATCTATCTGCGCTTCTGTAATCGCATAACCAGGTAAACTTGAGAGTAAAACTCGTCTCAATGCATTACCTAAAGTATATCCAAAGCCTCTTTCAAAAGGCTCTATAGAAACTTTCGAATGAAGTTCATCTTCTTGAGATTCTAACTTTATGACAAGAGGATTAAGAAGATCAATTACAATCTCTTCTTTTTCTATTTCTTCCTCTTCAACTATTTCTTCAATAATATTTTTCTCATCTTCTAACATTTTATTCAGTCTCCTAAATTACTTAGAATAATATTCCACTACTAAGTTTTCATTAATATCTGGGAGTATATCCTCCCTCTCTGGGATTGATTTAACAATGCCCTTGAGTTGCTTTAAATCTACCGATAACCACTCACTAATACCTAATTGAGAAGCTATATTCACAGCATTCTTTATTCTTAGTTGTTCTTGTGCTTTTTCAGTAATGGAAATCTCATCACTAGGTGAAACCTGAAAAGAGGAGATATTTATTATGGATCCATTAACTTTAATCGCTTTATGGTTTACTAATTGCCTTGCTTCAGCTCTAGTTACAGCAAAACCCATTCTATAGACCATATTATCTAAACGTGTCTCCAACAATTTCAATAGGTTTTCTCCTGTTGAACCTTTTGTTTTGGAAGCTTTCTTATAATAATTTCTAAATTGTTTTTCTAAAACACCATACATTCTTCTTAATTTTTGTTTCTCTCTCAATTGGATGCCATAGTTAGATAACCTGTCTCTTCTAGAACCCACCTTGGATCCAGGTATTGTATTAAGTTTGCATTTATTTTCTAAGGGTTGTATGCCGCTTTTAAGAAACAAGTCTGTTCCTTCTCTTCGCGATAACTTACATTTTGGTCCCAAATATCTTGCCATGATTAATCCCTCTAAACTCTTCTTTGTTTTGGTGGTCTGCAGCCATTATGTGGTAAAGGTGTTACATCTTCTATGCTAACAATATGAAGCCCAATTGCATTCAGAGATCTTAATGCAGAATCTCTTCCAGGGCCTGGTCCTTTAACCTTCACTACTATATCTTTTAAACCAAATTCTTGTGCCTTGGTTCCAGCTTTTTCTGCAGCAACTTGCGCTGCAAACGGTGTACTTTTTCTTGATCCTCTAAATCCGGAGCCACCAGCAGTAGCCCAAGCTATGGTATTTCCTGCTCGGTCAGTAATAGTAATTATTGTATTATTAAAAGTTGCATGAATATGTGCAATACCTTCAATTACAGTCTTTTTTGCTTTTTTCTTTTTTGCTACTGCCATTTTTTATACTCGTTGTTATGCTCTCATAGGTTTCTTAGGACCCTTTCTAGTTCTTGCATTAGTTTTACTTTTTTGTCCTCTGACTGGTAACCCTCTTCTATGTCTTATGCCTCGATAACAACCTAGATCCATTAATCTTTTAATATTGGTTGATATTTCTCTTCTTAAATCACCTTCAACTAGATGGTTACTTAATTCAGTTCTTATACTCTCTAATTCTTGTTTTGTTAGATCCATTACTTTTTTATCTTCTGCAATATCTAACTTTTCACAAAGTTTCTTTGATAATGAATTTCCAACACCATAAACATAGGTCAGCGAAACTCTAACATGCTTATTATCGGGTATATTAACTCCTGCTATTCTAGCCATTATATTAGCCCTGCCTTTGCTTGTGCCTAGGATCTTTGCACACAACTCGCACTACGCCTTTTCTGCGTATCACTTTGCAATTCCTGCATATTTTTTTAACTGATGCTCTAACTTTCATTTCTACTTGTCATTACCTATTTTAGTTGACCGCTTTTACTATATCCTTTGAGGTTAGCCTTTTTCAAAAGACCCTCATACTGTTTTGACATCATTAATGCCTGCATTTGAGCCATAAAATCCATGGTAACCACAACTATGATCAGCAAAGATGTCCCGCCAAAGTAAAATGGTACTCTAAAGTAGAGAATCATAAACTCTGGAAGTAAACAGACAAGCACTATATACAATCCGCCCCAAAATGTTAACCTTGTTAACACTTTATCTATGTATTGTGCAGTCTGATGTCCTGGTCTTATTCCGGGCATAAAAGCTCCTGACCTTTGGAGATTCTCGGCAGTGTCTTTAGAATCAAAAACTAGGGCAGTGTAAAAAAAGCAGAAAAACATGATAAGTGATGCGTATAAAAGTATATATACAGGTTGCCCAGGCGATAATGATGCCGCAATATTTTGCAACCAATCAAATCCTTCAGAGGTTCCAAACCAACTAGCAATTGTTGCAGGGAATAAAATTATACTTGATGCAAAGATTGGCGGTATAACTCCTGACATGTTTATTTTAAAAGGCAAATGAGTTGATTGACTTTGCATTAATTTCCTGCCTTGTTGTCTTTTAGCATAGTTGACAGGTATTCTTCTCTGGCCTCTCTCAACAAAAACTACAAAAGTTATCACAGCGATAATCAATATAAAAAGAATCAAGACCAAAGCAGGAGATATTTCACCTGTATTCGCCAACTCAAGAGTTCCGCCTATTGCTGAGGGCAATCCCGAAATAATGCTAGCTAAAATAATCATTGAAATGCCGTTACCCAAACCTCTTTCAGTGATTTGTTCTCCTAACCACATTAGAAACATTGTTCCTGTAACTAATGTAACGCATGAGGTAAATACAAAAGTAAATCCTGGGCTGACAACAACCCCTTGATTTTGTAATGCAATTGAGGCCCCGATTGATTGGAATGAGGCAAGAAAGACAGTTCCATATCTTGTGTATTGAGTTATTTTTCTTCTACCAGACTCACCTTCTTTCTTTAACTCTTTTAGTGATGGAACAGTAACACTAGCCATTTGCATAACGATTGAGCAAGAAATATATGGGAAAATACCTAATGCAAAAATACTAAGTCTTTCTAGTGCGCCACCAGAGAACATATTAAACATACTTAAAATAGTCCCTGATTGTTCTTCAAAGAAATTTTGAAGAGCATTAGGATCTATGCCGGGTACAGGAATATAAGTACCAATTCTATAAATAATTAAGGCACCCATAAGGAAAAGAAGTCTTTGCCTTAATTCAACAAATCTTGTCATTTCACCTAACGCTGATCTTGTAGTATTTTTTGTCGTTTTAGCCATATTAATCTAAAATTTTTCCACCTGAATCTATCACTGCTTTTTTTGCATTCTCAGTAAGACCTAAACCTTGAATAGTAACAGCCTTGTTCAATTCACCTGTTGCAATAACTTTTATCTTTTGAATATATCTAGGTACTAGATTTTCATTCTTTAAAGCATCTAGATCTATGATGTCTGCTTGTACCTTTTCAAGTTGATCTAATCTTAATTCAGAAGTTTCCTTTTGATTTAAGGAAGTAAAACCTCTTTTAGGTAGCCTTCTTTGGAGTGGCATTTGCCCACCTTCAAAGCCAACTTTATGAAAACCACCAGATCTTGCTTTCTGACCTTTATGTCCTCTTCCTGAAGTCTTACCAAGCCCAGACGCGTGACCCTTTCCCTTCCTAAATTTTTTGGATCGACTGCCTTCATTTGGTTTTAAAGTATTTAATTTCATTTAAATTTCCTCAACTTCTAGAAGATACCTAACTTGGTGAACCATACCCAGATTTTCTGGTGTAGCATCCAATTCAATAACCTGATTAATTCTTCTTAAACCCAGACCAGAAAGAGAAGCTTTATGCTTCTTAATCCTTCCAAACCGACTCTTAATCAATTTAATTTTTATTTTTTTTGAACTCTTACTCATAACTAGGTGAATATTTTTTGAACAGGAATACCTCTTCGTTTTGCTACTCTTTGTGGTGATCTCATGGAGTCAAGTGCATTAATTGTTGCTCTTACTAAATTTATAGGGTTCCTTGACCCATAACTCTTTGCCAAAATATTTCTTATACCAACACATTCAAAAACAGCACGCATTGCACCCCCGGCTATAATACCTGTACCATCTGCTGCTGGTTGCATATAAACTTTAGAGGCACCATGCCTACCATTTACTTCGTAATAAATTGTTTCTTTATTCAAAGCTACTTGATGGAGATTCTTTCTTGCAGCCTGCATAGCTTTTTGAATTGCTAATGGCACTTCTTTGGCCTTTCCATAGCCCATTCCAATCTTTCCTTTCCCATTACCAACAACAGTTATTGCTGTAAAACCAAATTGCCTCCCTCCTTTTACAACTTTAGCAACCCTGTTAACCGCTACTAACTTTTCTATCAAATCATCCATTTGTCTTTGTGTATTCATAATATTTATAGTTAAAAATTAAGTCCTTTTTCTCTTGCAGCCTCAGCTAAGGCCTTGACTCGACCATGATATAAAAAACCTGAACGGTCAAACGCGACCTTATCTATTTTTGCTGTTTTAGCCTTCTCAGCAATTGATTCACCTACTATTCTAGCGACATCAACTTTGCCTTTGGTTTTATCAGTAATAAGCTTTTTAATTTCTGGATCAAGGCTAGATGCAGCAGCAACAACAGTATTATCTTGTGGTGATGTAATTTGGGCATAGATGTGCTTTGATGACCTATGAACACTTAGTCTATAAGCTTCTAACGTTTTGATTCTAGATCGAGTTTTCCTTGATCTTCGAAGTCTTTTTTCTAATTTTGAAATCATGTATTTATAAAATCCTAAACTTGTTTCTTAGTTTCCTTTAAGGTAATTTGCTCGTCTTTATACCTTACTCCTTTTCCCTTATATGGCTCTGGTGGTCTAAAAGCTCTTAGCTCTGCTGCAACCTGACCTACCTTTTGCTTATCAATTCCATTGATTACAACCTCTGTTTGGGAAGGTGTTGAAATCTCTATGCCATCTGGTATCTGATAATTAACTGGATGTGAAAATCCTAATGTCAAATTTAGCATTTTACCTTGCGTTTTAGCACGATAACCCACGCCCACTAATTCTAATTCTTTTTTATAACCTTCAGTAACCCCTATAACCATATTGTTAATCAGACTCCTGTATGTCCCAGCAGCAGCCCTAGAGAATTTTGATTTTGATGTTGAGTTAACTAACAACTGATCACTTTCTATCTTTACTGCGACCTGGCTAATCAAATTCAATTCTAATTCCCCCTTTTGTCCTTGAATGTGCAAAATCTCTTCATCCTTAATTGAAATCTGAACAGACTCGGGAAAACTAACAGGTTGTTTCGCTATTCTTGACATAATTTAAGACACCACGCACAAAACTTCACCGCCACAACCATCTTGCTTGGCCTGTCGGTCACTCATAATTCCTTTTGAGGTAGACACAACTGCTATACCTAAACCACCCATAACTTTGGGTAAATCATTTTTTGATCGATATATCCTCAAACCTGGTCTACTAACTCTATCTATTTTTTCTATAACAGGCTTGCCCTCAAAATATTTTAATTCAATTACAATATGGCTCTTATTATTCTCAAGTTCCTCAACACGATAAGCATTGATGTAACCCTCTTCATAGAGAACCTTGGCAATATTTTGTTTAGTTTGTGAATTAGGAATCAACACAGAAACTGCATTTATCTTATGTGCATTCCTAATTCTAGTTAGCATATCTGCTATTGGATCTGTCATTGTCATAATTTTATCCCTAATCTATTACCAACTTGCTTTATGCAATCCTGGTATGTTTCCCATCATTGCTTGTTCTCTCAATTTATTTCGCCCTAGTCCAAACTTTCTATAGAAACCTTTTGGTCTTCCCGTAATTGCACAACGATTTCTTAGCCTTGAGGGGCTAGCATTTCTTGGCATTTTCTGAAATTTAATTCTTGCATCATTTTTCTCGTCATAACTTGCGTTAGGATCATTCATTATTTTCTTTAAAGCCGATCGTTTCTCTGCATAACGTTCGACCGTTTTAACCCTTTTTAATTCCCTCTGAACGAGTGCCTTTCTTGTCATTTTATTTCTCTTCCTTTTTATCAGTTTCTTTTACTGCTTCAACTTCTGTTTCTTCTGGTTGAGCTTCAACTTCTGTTTCTTCTGGTTGAGCTTCAACTTCTGTTTCTTCTGGTTGAGCTTCAACTTGGTTGAGCTTCAACTTCTGTTTCTTTTATCTCTTCCTTTTTGGTTGTTTCCTTTATTGGGAAATTAAAGGCCTTTAGCAACGCTAATCCATCATCATCACTTTTAGCAGTAGTTGTTATACTAATATCAAGACCTCTTATCCTATCTATACTGTCATAGTCAATTTCTGGGAAAATAATCTGTTCTTTAACACCAATACTATAATTGCCGGTGCCATCAAAAGATTTATTACTTAAACCCCTAAAATCTCTAACTCTAGGTAATGCAATGTTGATCAGGCGGTCAAGAAATTCATACATTCTGTCTTTTCTGAGAGTAACTTTGACCCCGATAGGCATGCCTTCTCTAATTTTAAAAGAAGCAACTGATTTCCTTGCTCTAGTAACAATTGCTTTTTGTCCAGATAATCTTTCCATATCAGACTGAGCTTTTTCAATGGCCTTTTTATCTTGGAGAACCTCACCTACGCCCATATTAAGAGTAATTTTCTTTATCTGGGGTACTTCCATTAGGTTACTAAGGCCAAGTTTTTTCTGTAAACTAGGTCTTATATCTTGCATATATTGTTCTTTTAATCTTGCCATAACTATATATCTACAACTTCATTATTTGATTTAAAAAATCTTACTTTCGTACCGTCTTCTAATTGCTTAATGCCTACTTTATCCCCTTTATTGGTTATAGGATTCATAAGCATGACATTTGAAATATGAATAGGCATTTCCTTTTCTACTATTCCTGATTCCAGTCCAGTGTTTGGATTACCTTTTTGATGTTTCTTCACAATATTGATATTTTCCACCAGTACTTTGGAGTTACCCAAAACACTCAAAACCTGTCCAGTTCTGCCTTTATCCTTTCCAGTTAGAACAGTAACATCATCGCCTTTTTTTATTTTCTTCAATCTAAACCTCTTAAATTACTTCTGGGGCAAGTGAAATTATTTTTAAATAGTTTTTTGCCCTAAGCTCTCTTGTAACTGGACCAAAAACTCTTGTCCCAATTGGCTCTTTTTTGTTATCAAGTAGGACTGCAGCATTACCATCAAACCTTATTAATGATCCATCAGCTCTTCTAACCCCATGTTTCGTTCTAACAACGAGTGCATCATAAACATCACCTTTTTTTACTTTGCCTCTTGGGATTGCATCCTTAACAGTGACTTTAATAATATCACCGATTCTTGCATACCTCTTCTTGGAGCCACCAAGCACTTTAATGCATAAAACCTTTTTGGCCCCACTATTATCAGCAATATTTAAAACTGTTTCTGTTTGAATCATTTGTTTACTCTGCTTGTGAAGTTTCTATAACTTTATTTAATATCCATGATTTATTCTTTGATATAGGTTTTGACTCTTGTATAGATACAATGTCTCCAACCTTTGAGACCATTTCCTCATCATGAACGAGAATTTTTGTAGTCTTATAAATATATTTGTTATAAAACGGATGTCTAAGCCGTCTTTGAATAGAAACCGTTATAGTTTTCTCCATTGAATTACTAACCACTTTTCCAGTAATACTTTTCTTTTCTTTTTTTTCCACTTCTTCAGTCATTTCCCTTCTCTTTCAAAATTGTTTTTATTCTAGCTATGTCTTTTCTTACTCTCTTAGACTGATTTGAATTAGCCAGTTGGCCTGTAGCAGCTTGTAGCTTTAACTTGAATTGCTCATCAAGAAGGTCATTCAAAATCTTTTCTATATCATTTTTTTGCTTTGCTCTAATTTCATTTAGATCAATCATATAATTTCCCTACTCACAAACCTGGTACCTATTGGAAGTTTCGCAGCTGCAAGTTTAAAAGCCTCTTCAGCTAAAGTTTCTTCAACGCCGCTCATTTCATATAAAATTCTTCCTGGCTGTATCTGTGCAACCCAATATTCCACATTACCTTTACCCTTCCCTTGTCTTACCTCTAGAGGTTTTTTAGTAATGGGTTTGTCTGGGAATATTCTTATCCAAATTTTACCACCTCTCTTTATATGCCTTGTCATTGCTCTTCTTGCTGCCTCAATCTGTCTAGCAGTGATTCTGCCTCTTCCAGTTGCTTTAAGGCCATATTCACCAAAACTAACAGAACTTCCTCGTGAAGCTAAACCTCTGTTCTTTCCCTTCATCTGCTTTCTATACTTTGTTCTTTTTGGTTGTAACATTTCTTTCTCTTATTTATCTCAATTGGTTTCGTCTTCTTGGAATATCCAAACTTTTACACCAATAATTCCATAAGTTGTTTTTGCTTCTGAGACACCATAATCAATATTTGCTTTAAGAGTATGGAGAGGAACTCTACCTTCTTGGTACCATTCAGTTCTAGCAATTTCAGCTCCATTCAGCCTTCCAGCTACTTTTACTTTTATCCCATGAGCCCCGAGTCTCATTGTATTAGTTACTGCTCTTTTCATGGCTCTCCTATACATCACACGTCTTTCCAATTGTTGGGTTATAGAAGAAGCAACAAGCTTTGCATCAAGTTCTGGTTTCTTTATTTCTTTTATATTCAGCAGAATATTATTTATAGTAGTATCCAGAAGTTTAGCGATCTCTCTTCTAAGAGATTCAATTCCTTCGCCTTTTTTACCAATTACGATACCAGGCCTTGCTGAAAATATTGCTATAGTTACATTTTCAGCACTTCTATCAATTTGTATTCTACTTACAGCCGCATCTTTTAATTTTTTTGTAAGATATTCCCTTATTTTAAAATCCTGAATAACATATTTCGAATAATCTGAAGAATTAGAAAACCATCTAGACTCCCAGTTTTTACTGATGCCTAATCTTATGCCAATTGGATGTACTTTTTGTCCCATAATTTACTCGTCTGAAATTTCTATTGTTATATGACTATTTCTTTTAAGAATTCTTGTGCCTCTACCTTTCGCTCTAGCTCTAAACCTTTTTAAAGTAGGCGCTTCATTTACAAACGCTTGCGTCACTTTAAGATCATCAATATCTAGACCAAAATTATTTTCAGCATTAGCAACTGCAGAATCCAAGATTTTTCTAACTATTTTTGCTGCTTTCTGTGGAAGAAATTGAACTAACTTCATAGCTTGCAAAACATTAGATCCCCTAATCATATCAATAATTAGACGTGTCTTTTGTGGTGATATCCTTGCATATCTCAATGTTGAAGTTACTTTCATAATTTACTAGCTATTTGTTTTTCTATCTGCTGAATGTCCTCTGAACAATCTTGTTGGGGCAAATTCACCTAATTTATGTCCAACCATATTCTCAGAGATTAATACGGGGACATGCTCCCTACCGTTATGCACAGAAATAGTCATGCCAACCATATCTGGAATAATCATTGATCTACGTGACCAAGTCTTAATCCTTGCTCTATTGCTTCCTGCAGCAATTGCTTGTTCAACTTTCTTTTGTAGATGCAGATCCACGAACGGTCCTTTTTTTATTGATCTAGGCATATTTATTTCCTTTTCCTTCTTCTTCTTACAATAAACTTATCTGTGGTCTTATTAGACCTTGTTTTAAAGCCTTTAGTTGGCATTCCCCAAGGAGAAACAGGGTCCCTACCGCCTGACGTTTTGCCTTCGCCCCCTCCATGTGGGTGATCAACAGGGTTCATCGCAACTCCTCTTACGGTAGGTCTTACACCTCTCCATCTCTTAGCACCTGCTTTACCTAATTTTCTAAGGTTATGTTCAGAATGTCCTACCTCACCAATTGTTGCTCTACAAGTAATCAATATTTTTCTTACTTCTCCAGATTTCAAACGCAGAGTTGCATAATTACCCTCTTTTGCAAGCAATTGTGCACTTGTTCCAGCTGAACGAGCTAATTGAGCTCCCTTACCTGGTTTCATCTCAATACAATGGACAACTGTTCCAACAGGAATATTATTAAGTGGGAGTGTATTACCGATATCTAAGGGTGCTTTTTCTCCAGAAACCAATTTGTCGCCTTGCTTCAGTTTCTTTGGTGCAATTATATATTTCCTTTCTCCATCTTTATATAAGATAAGTGCAATATGAGAAGAACGGTTTGGATCATATTCTATTCTTTCAACAATTGCTGGTATATCATCTTTATTTCTTTTGAAGTCAATCATTCTATATAACTTTTTATGGCCACCTCCAATATGTCTTGTAGTCATTCTTCCCTGATTATTTCTTCCACCTGTTTTTCTTAAACCAATTACAAGTGACTTATGTGGTCTACCTGTATGCAAACCATCAGACTTGATTGTTTGGACAAATCTTCTTCCTGGGGATGTTGGTTTTGCTTTAATTATTGCCATTATCTATACTTCTGTATTCATAAAATCTAACTTTTGACCTTCTGCAAGCTTGATATAGGCCTTTTTCCAATCATTAGTTTTCCCACTTCGCATTCCCATTCTTTTTTTCTTTCCCTTAACAGAAACTGTTTTTACCGAACTAACTTTTACATTAAACATTTCTTCAACAGCCCTTTTTATTTGTTTTTTATTTGAATCTGATCTTACTTTAAAAGCAATTTGGCCATTTTCTTGGTTTAATAAAGTAGTTTTCTCAGAAACATGTGGCTCAATGAGAATTGTCCTTATCTGATCATGTCTAATTTTTTGGCTCATCCGTAAATACTCTCAATTTTTTTTATACCAGCCGTGTCTATGACAACATTCTCATGGCTTATTAAACTTACAGGATTAATTTTTTCTGCAGTTATAAGCTCCACTTTAGGGATATTCCTTGATGCAAGATCTAAATTAGTTTGTTTTTCATTTACAACAATCAGCACATCATCAACTTCTAGTGATTTAAGGACTTTACTCATTTCCTTTGTTTTTGGTTCGTCTATCTTTAATGTGTCAACAACTATCAGTCTTTTATTTTTTAATAAGCTAGTGAGTATAGATTTAATTGCTGTCTTATATTCCTTCTTATTAATTTTCTTTGTGAAGTTCTGATTATCAGAAGTAAAGGTTTTTCCTCCTCCTACCCATAATGGACTTCTGATTGTTCCTGCTCTAGCTCTACCTGTTCCTTTTTGCCTCCAAGGCTTTATACCTCCTCCACTAGCTGTAGATCTATTTTTATGGCCCTTTGTTCCTGACCTTGCATTAGACAAATATGCTGTCACAACCTGATGCACTAAACCATCGTTGACCTGTACACCAAACACAGTCTTATTGAGATCAATGCTTTCAAGCTTAGTATTGTCTTGTTTTCTTATATCAACTTTCATTTATCTTTCTTCTTTTCGTCTTCGCCAACAGAGTCTGTTTCTGGGGTTTCTTCTGGTTGAGCTGCTGTTTCTGGGGTTTCTTCAAGATCAAATTGTGGAAATATTTCTCTTTCTTCTTGTTTAGATTTTATAGACGGTGTAATTACTAAATAACTATTATCATGACCTGTACAGGACCTCTCTTTCTTCTTGTTTAGATTTTATAGACGGTGTAATTACTAAATAACTATTATCATGACCTGTACAGGACCCTTTTATATAGATCAGATTTCTTTCACTATCAATCTCAACCACCTCAAGATTCTGGATTGTCCTCTTAACATTACCCATGTGCCCTGACATCTTTTTACCTTTAAAAACACGACCAGGTGTTTGGTTCTGACCAATCGATCCTGGAGCTCTGTGTGATAATGAATTACCGTGGGTTGCATCCTGCATACTGAAATTATGTCTTTTGATAACACCTGCAAATCCTTTACCAATGGTTTTTCCTGAAATATCTACTAATTCACCTTTTTGAAAGTAATCAACAGTTATTTCTTTTCCTGTTTCAACTTTGTCAATCTCATGATTATTTAATCTGAATTCATGAAGTTTTGAGGAATGTTCTTTTTTAGTAGACTTAATTTGACCTTGATTAGGTTTTGATAGTTTTTTTATTTTTTGGCCAGTCGTTACTTGAATAGCATCATAGCCATCGGTGTTTTTAGTCTTGATTTTGTTAATGAAATTTGGATTCGCTTGAACAATAGTAACCGGCACAGAGCGTCCATCGTCTGTAAAAACTCTTGTCATTCCGCACTTTTTCCCAACAATGCCTATCATTCCTTGTTTCCAGTAAGTAATTTAAACTTTTTATATTAGTATTTTTCATTAACTATATTTTATTAGAAGAAAAACGTAAGTTATTGATTTTTATTGACTATTTAGCAATAAAACTAACAAACACTATTTCCACTAAACCAACGCATTTTTGTAACTCTATACCTTTAATAGAAAGACTATTTAAGCATATCTAATACTTAGCCCCAAAAGCGTTCGGGAAGTATATCAATTTTGAACTTCAGTTCAATTTAATTTGAACATCAACCCCAGCAGGTAATTCAAGCTTCATTAGTGCATCAACTGTTTTGTCACTTGGGTTCAATATATCCATAACTCTCTTGTGTGTTGTAAGCTCATATTGATCTCTCGCATCCTTATTCACATGAGGTGAAATAAGAACTGTAAATCTCTCTCTTGAGGTAGGGAGAGGTATTGGACCTGATACAGCTGACCCAGTCCTTTTTGCTGTTTCTACTATCTCTTCTGTTGAAGAATCAATAAGTTTATGATCAAAGGACTTAAGCCTTATTCTAATTGTTTGATTATTTTGATTATCTGCCACAGTTTTTTTATCCTTCATTAATTGATAATGCCTCAGCTTGCTGCCTAGGAGCTTCACTGTACTTTTGAAATTCCATTGTATAAGTAGCCCTACCCTGACTCATAGATCTTAAATCTGTTGCATAACCGAACATTTCAGCAAGCGGTACCTCAGCTTTAATAATTTTTCCAGCAGGTGACTCATCCATTCCTTGTAATATACCTCGTCTTCTATTTAAATCACCATTTACATCGCCCATGTAATCTTCCGGTGTTACAATTTCAACTTTCATTACAGGCTCTAATAAAACAGGATTAGCTTTCAAAGCACCTTGTTTAAAAGCCATAGAACCGGCAACCCTAAAAGCAACTTCACTAGAATCTACATCATGGAATGAACCATCATATAGACTGACTTTTACATCAACCACAGGGAAACCAGTAATAACACCATTTGACATTTGTGCTTTGATACCTTTATCAACAGCAGGTATAAACTCTCTTGGTATAACCCCACCTTTGATTTCGTTAACAAATTCATATCCTGCGCCTGGTTCTTGGGGTTCAATCCTGATATAAACGTGACCATATTGGCCTCTGCCACCAGATTGCCTTACAAATTTTGCTTCTTGCTCCACAATCTTTTTAATAGTCTCTCTATAAGCAACTTGAGGTCTCCCTACATTTGCATCAACATTAAATTCTCTAGATAACCTATCTACAATAATATCTAAGTGCAATTCACCCATTCCTGAAATAATTGTCTGACCAGATTCTTCATCAGTCCTAACTTTAAATGATGGGTCTTCTTTGGCTAATTTCTGTAAGCCAATTCCCATTTTAGCTTCATCTTCTGTAGACTTTGGTTCAACTGCTACTGAAATAACTGGATCTGGAAACTCCATTTTCTCTAGCGTGATGATGTTTTTTAAATCAGATAAAGTATCTCCTGTAGTAACATTTTTTAAACCCACTGCAGCTGCAATATCGCCCGCACGTACCTCTTTGATTTCCTCTCTAGTATTAGAATGCATTTGAAGTATTCGTCCAATTCTTTCTTTCTGACTTTTTAAAGGATTATATATCGTGTCTCCAGAGTTCAATACTCCAGAATAAACTCTAAAAAAGGTTAAATTACCAACATAGGGATCGTTGGCAATCTTAAAGGCTAAAGCGGAGAATTTCTCATTATCATCAGACTTTCTATTACTATCTGATCCGTCTTCTGAGATACCAACAACTGCTGGTTTATCTAAAGGCGAAGGTAAGAAATTGATAACAGCATCCAACATAGCTTGCACACCTTTATTTTTAAAAGCAGAGCCACAAATAACCGGTACTATTTCATTATTAATAGTTCTTATTCTTAAACCTTGAATAATATCATTATTATCGAGTTCCCCATCCTCTAAATATTTGCTTAAAAGATCTTCAGATGCCTCAGCAGCAGCTTCGATCATTGTTTCCCTATATTTTTCACATGTGGTAATTAATTCTTCAGGAACATCTCCTTCTGTATACGTTGCACCTAAATCATCTTCAGACCAATTAATCGCTTTCATTTTAATTAAATCAATTACACCTTTAAAATTTTCTTCAGCACCAATTGGAATCTGAATAGGAATCGCATTAGCTCCAAGCCGGTCTTTGATTTGTTCAACAACTCTAATGAAGTCTGCCCCCGCTCTATCCATTTTATTAACAAAAGCTAATCTTGGAACAGAGTACTTGTTTGCTTGTCTCCAGACTGTTTCAGATTGTGGCTCAACTCCTCCAACTGCACAAAACACCGCAACTGCGCTATCAAGAACTCTAAGCGATCTTTCTACCTCAATTGTAAAATCAACATGGCCTGGGGTATCAATAATATTAATTCTATGTTGATCAAATTGTTGATCCATACCTTGCCAGAAGCAGGTTGTAGCTGCTGAAGTAATAGTAATACCTCTTTCTTGCTCCTGTTCCATCCAGTCCATAACAGCATTTCCATCATGAACCTCACCTATCTTATGAGATATACCTGTATAAAATAAAACACGCTCTGTTGTCGTTGTTTTGCCAGCATCAATATGGGCCATAATCCCTATATTTCTGTATCTTTCTATTGGTGTAGTTCTAGCCATTATTGTGTCTCTGGATTCAGTATTGGGAATTACCAGCGGAAATGAGAGAAAGCTTTATTTGCTTCTGCCATTTTATGTGTGTCTTCTTTCTTCTTGATTGCATTACCTCTGTCATTTGATGCATCAAGTAACTCATTAGCAAGTTTAATTTTCATGCTCTTTTCTTGTCTGGATCTGGCAGATTCTATCAACCATCTCATTGCCAATGCTTCTCTTCTTTCCTGTCTTACCTCAACGGGTATTTGATAAGTAGCGCCACCAACTCTTCTTGATCTTACTTCAACCACTGGCTTTACTTTATCCAAGACTTCTGCAAATATTTCAGGTGCTTTCTCAATAGGATGCCCAAGTTTACTAACTAAAGTATCTAGGGCCTCATAGACAATAGTTTCTGCAGTAGATTTTTTACCATCTTTCATGATCATATTTATGAATTTAGCCAATAATCGACTAGAAAACTTTGGATCAGGTAAGATCTCTCTTTTTATTGCTGCATTTCTCCTAGACATAATTAACCTTTTGGCCTTTTTGCACCATACTTTGATCGACCCTGCCTTCTATCTCTAACTCCAGAGCAATCCAAGGTCCCACGGATTGTATGATAACGAACTCCAGGAAGATCCTTTACTCTTCCTCCTCTAATTAAAACCACAGAATGTTCTTGAAGATTATGTCCCTCACCACCTATATAACTGGTCACTTCATAACCATTAGTTAACCTAACTCTTGCAACTTTTCTTAAAGCAGAATTAGGTTTTTTTGGTGTTGTAGTATAAACACGAGTACACACCCCTCTTTTCTGAGGTTTGCCTTCTAGAGCCGGAACATTATTTTTAACTATTTTCCTTTTTCTAGATTTTCTAACTAATTGATTAATGGTTGTCATAATTAATTTTCAAAATAAATTCTGAGGGATTCTATTCTTCTATAGCGAATGGTTCAAGTAATTTAAATTTCTTTTGCTTCCGCAACCTTAGCATCAAAGTTTCTTTGGCTTTTTTTAGAATCATCTAGATCCCTTAGACCCTTAGCAAATTCTTCTTCTGCAATTGATGCAGCATCAGTTTCGGATATGTATCCTGTTCCTGCAGGAACAAGTCTACCAACCACCACATTCTCCTTTAGACCTCTTAATTTATCTATGGAACCTTTAACTGCAGCTTCTGTAAGTACACGAGTCGTCTCTTGGAAAGAAGCAGCTGAGATAAATGATGTTGTTGCTAAAGAAGCCTTTGTTATTCCCATTATCATAGGTTTGTATTTAGCAGGTTTGAGTTCTTCTGACGTGATCTTGTTATTAATATCAAGAAGTTCTGACTTATTAATTAAATCATTAGGTAATAAATTAGTATCTCCTGGCTCTTCTATTGCAACGGTTCTCATCATTTGTCTAATAATTATTTCTATGTGTTTATCATTAATTGGCACGCCTTGAAGTCTGTAAACATCTTGCACTTCTTTAACGAGATACTTTGCTAACTTGTCAACACCTTGAACTTCTAAAATGTCATGTAAACTTAATTCACCATCCGAAATAATCTCACCTTTTTGGATACTTTCACCTTCAAAAATATTTAAAGTTCTTATTTTAGGTATTAGTTCCTCATGAATCTCTCCTTTATCATCCGTGATGACTAACCTAACTTTACTTTTTGTTGGTTTACCTTCACTTATAACACCACTGTGTTTAGCCAAAATGGCGGCAGATTTAGGTTTTCTTGCTTCAAATAAGTCAGCAACCCTTGGTAACCCCCCAGTGATATCACTCGTTTTTGAAGATTCAACAGGGATTCTAGCAATAACATCACCAGCATTTATTTTTGCTCCATCCTGAATACTTATAATGGCTCCAGCAGGGAATATATAAACTATTGGAGTTGCAGGTTTAGTCAACATAATGGGCTTACCTTTTCCATTTACTAAAGCAGCTTTAGGCCTTATTAGAGAAGTTGTGCTTGTTTGTTTTTTAGAGTCCATAATCATAATATTTGATAGCCCTGTAGCCTCATCAATTTGCTCTGTAACTGTCACTCCATCAACAAAATCCTCAAATTTTATGATGCCAGCAGCTTCTGCAACTATTGGGTGCGTATGTGGGTCCCATGTAGAAATAAGATCACCAGCTTTTACTTTTTGTCCATCTTTAATGGTAATAATTGCACCATATGGAACCTTGTAGCGTTCTCTTTCCTTGCCATATTGATCTGAAATAATAATTTCACCTGACCTACTAACCGCCACTAAATTCTTATCTACGTTTTTAATAGTTTTTAAATTATATAAAGCAACAACTCCATCATTATTAATCTCGATAGAATTTCGTGCAGCAGAACTCGAAGCAGCTCCACCTATATGAAAGGTCCTCATTGTTAATTGAGTTCCAGGTTCACCAATAGACTGGGCAGCAATTATACCTACAGCCTCACCAATATTAACTATGTGTCCTCTTGCTAAATCTCTTCCATAACAGTTAATGCATAATCCATGATTAGTTTCACAAGTAACAGGGGTTCGTATACTAATTGCATCAACCCCATGCTCTTCAATAAGAATTACGTTATCTTCATCAATTAAAGTGCCTTTTTTAAGAATAACTTTTTTATTCTCTCTATCCTTTATCGGTTGAGAAAGCACTCTACCTAAAACTCTTTCACTTAGGTTCTGAACAATCTCACCGCCTTCAACAACTGCAGAAAGTGTAAGCCCATTATTAGTCCCACAATCTTCTTCAGAAATTACTAGATCTTGAGCCACATCAACTAATCTTCTTGTTAAATATCCAGAGTTTGCTGTTTTTAGTGCTGTATCAGCTAATCCCTTTCTAGCTCCATGGGTAGAGATAAAATATTGAAGAATATTCAAACCTTCTCTGAAATTTGCTGTGATTGGTGTTTCAATAATTGATCCATCAGGTTTTGCCATTAATCCTCTCATACCAGCTAACTGCCTGATCTGTGCTGCTGAACCTCTTGCTCCAGAGTCAGCCATCATAAAAATTGAATTAAAAGAAGCTTGTTGTTGTTTTTTACCTTCTGAGTCTTTTACTTCTTCACTGCCTAACTTATCCATCATAGCCTTGGCGACTTGATCATTAGTCCTAGACCAAATATCTACAACCTTATTATACCTTTCACCCTGAGTTAATAATCCTGAAGTAAACTGACTTTGTATATTTTTAACCTGTGCTTCTGCATCAGCCAATATATCCTCTTTTTGATCAGGAACAACCATATCATCGAGTGCTATAGAGACCCCTGATTTTGTTGCATATTCAAAACCTAGGTACATAAGTTTATCGGCAAGAATCACTGCCGCCTTTAAACCAACCTCTCTATAAGTCCTATTAATCAGTTTAGAAATTGCCTTACTGTCCATTGTTTTATTAATCTCTGAGAAATGAATCTCATTAGGAATAATTCTAGAAAATATTGCTCTGCCCACTGTTGTTTCAATCATCTCACTCTTTAACGCTTTATTTTCATTTTGAATTCTTAATTTAATTCTTGCATGCAATCCAACAAAGCCGTTTAAAAAGGCTCTTTCAGCCTCTTTAACATCTGCAAATATTTTGTTTTCACCTTTATCATTAATTTTTTCTCTTGTCATATAATATAAGCCCAGAACTACATCTTGCGATGGAACAATAATAGGGTCACCATTGGCAGGAGAAAGAATATTATTAGATGACATCATAAGTGCTCTACTTTCTAACTGTGCTTCAATTGAGAGGGGAACATGCACTGCCATTTGATCGCCATCAAAGTCTGCATTGAATGCTTTACAAACTAATGGGTGAAGTTGGATAGCTTTACCTTCAATCAAAACCGGTTCAAACGCCTGAATACCCAATCTATGGAGTGTAGGAGCTCTATTCAATAAAACAGGGTGCTGCCTAATTACACCATCAAGAATATCCCATATTTCAGGTCCTTCTAGTTCTACTAGTCTTTTAGCTGATTTTATTGTGGAGGCCTCACCTTGATAAATTAGTTTACTAAAAACAAATGGTTTAAAAAGTTCAAGTGCCATTTTTTTAGGTAATCCACACTGGTGTAATTTCAAAGTCGGTCCAACAACAATCACTGACCTTCCAGAATAATCAACCCTTTTTCCTAATAAATTTTGTCTAAATCTGCCTTGCTTACCTTTAATCATATCTGCTAATGACTTCAGTGGACGTTTATTAGATCCGGTTACTGCTCGCCCCATTCTTCCATTATCCAAAAGAGCATCAACTGATTTTTGAAGCATTCTTTTCTCATTTCTAACTATGATTTCAGGTGCGTTTAGATCCAAAAGCCTTTGCAATCTATTGTTCCTATTGATAACTCTTCGATACAAATCATTTAAGTCAGATGTTGCAAATCTTCCGCCATCAAGAGGCACCAGTGGTCTTAAATCTGGAGGTAAAATTGGGAGCACTTTTAAGATCATCCATTCAGGTCTATTTCCAGACTTTATAAGAGATTCTAGTAGTTTTATTCGTTTGTTATATCGTTTAATCTTAATTTGAGATGCTGTAGACTTCATCTCTTCATGAATGAGGCCCATTGCTGCCTTTAGATCTATATTCTTTAGAATATCATGTATAGCCTCGGCTCCCATGGCTGCAGAGAAGTCATCACCAAACTCTTCCAAAGCCTCAATGTATTCTTCTTCAGACATTAGTTGACCTCTTTTAAGGTCAGTCATTCCAGGATCAGTTACAAGGTGTGCTTCAAAATACAATACTCTTTCTATTTCTCTTAAGGTCATATCTAGAAGCAGACCGATTCTAGATGGAAGAGATTTTAGGAACCAAATATGTGCAACTGGACTAGCTAATTCAAGATGGCCCATTCTTTCCCTTCTTACTTTACTTTGGGTTACCTCAACACCACATTTTTCACAAACTACACCTCGGTGTTTTAATCTTTTATATTTTCCACACAAGCATTCGTAGTCCTTAACTGGTCCAAAAATCTTAGCACAGAATAAACCATCTCTTTCTGGTCTAAATGTTCGATAATTAATAGTCTCTGGCTTCTTAACTTCGCCATAAGACCATGATCTAATCAACTCTGGAGAAGCTAAACCTATCCTGATGTAGTCAAAGTCTTCAATAAGTGTTTGTTTCTTAAATATATTTAATAGGTTCTTCATTTAGTTTCCAAATCTACTTCTCTTTAAATTTATTTTTGTCTTCAATCAAATCCATGCTTAATCCTAGTGATCTAATTTCTTTCATTAAGACATTGAACGATTCAGGTATTCCTGTCTCCACCTCATGGGTTCCATCAACAATTTGCTTATACATTCTTGTTCTGCCTTGAACATCATCTGATTTGACAGTTAGTAGTTCTCTTAAAGTATGAGCAGCGCCATAAGCTTCTAGGGCCCAAACTTCCATTTCGCCAAATCTTTGTCCTCCAAACTGTGCTTTACCACCAAGAGGTTGTTGAGTTACTAAACTATAAGGGCCAGTTGATCTAGCATGCATTTTGTCATCAACAAGATGATTAAGTTTAAGCATATACATGTAACCTACTGTTGTAGGTCTATCAAAATGTTCTCCGCTCCTACCATCAATTAACCTGGTTTGACCTGATTCTGGTAGATCTGCTAATTTTAGCAATGCTTTAATTTCGTGTTCATCAGCACCATCAAAAACGGGAGTTGCCATAGGTATACCTTCTCTAAGATTCTCTGCTAATTCTATGATTTCTTCATCTGAAAGCTTTGATAAAGGTACTTTTTCTGATGCTTTATTGGTGTTATAAACTTGATCTAGAAAATCTCTTAGAGCCTTGACCCTGCCTGGAGCTGTTTTTTCTCTAAGAATTTTTTCTACTTTGTTACCCAGTTCTTTAGCTGCCCATCCTAAGTGAGTTTCTAGAATTTGGCCTACATTCATTCTTGAAGGAACACCCAAAGGATTAAGAACAATATCTATTGGTGTTCCATCTTCCATGTATGGCATATCTTCGACAGGAACAATTCTAGAAATAACTCCTTTATTTCCATGCCTCCCTGCTACCTTATCTCCAGGTTGAACTCTTCGTTTGACCGCTAAAAATACTTTTACCATTTTTAAAACGCCTGGTTGTAAATCATCATATGCTTCTATTTTTTTCTTGGCAGCATCTAACTTCTGGGTAAACTCTTTTTTTAGATCTTTATGATTGTTATAAAAAGTTTCAAGTTTTGAATTTAGTTTTTCATTCTGTAACTTGACCTCAAACCATTTATTTTTTCCTATAGAATCAAGATATTCTTTATCTATCTTGACTGACTTTCGTCCAACCTTAGCCATTTTATTTATTAATAACTTTTCGATCCTATTGAAAATATCTGCTTCCATGATTCGAAGCTGATCTTTAAGGTCTGTTCTAACAGATTCGAGCTCTGCATCCTCAATCTCGTTAGACCTCTCATCCTTTTCAACGCCTTCCCTGCAAAAAACACGAACATCTATTACAGTACCATCCATTCCTGATGGGACTCTAAGGGAGGTGTCCTTAACATCTGAAGCTTTCTCTCCGAAAATTGCTCTAAGTAGCTTCTCTTCTGGTGTTAACTGAGTTTCACCTTTTGGTGTAATCTTTCCTACAAGGATATCGCCAGAAACGACCTCGGCTCCAATATAAGCAATACCAGATTCATCTAATTTTCTTAGGGCTGAATCTCCTACATTTGGTATATCTGCAGTGATTTCTTCTGAGCCAAGCTTTGTGTCTCTGGCTATACATTGAAGTTCCTCAATATGAATTGTAGTAAATCGGTCTTCTTGCACAACTCTTTCTGATATAAGTATCGAATCTTCAAAATTAAATCCATTCCATGGCATAAATGCTACAAGTAAATTTTGACCAATGGCCAATTCTCCAAGGCTTGTTGATGCACCATCAGCAATTACATCTCCCTTAGAAATAACATCACCAACAACAACCAATGGTCTTTGGTTTATGCAAGTGTTTTGATTAGAGCGTGTATATTTTGTTAGATTATAAATATCTACACCCGATTCTCCTATAGTTGCCTCATCATCATTTACAGCAATCACAATTCTTGAAGCATCAACAGAATCAATAACCCCTCCCCTTCTTGCAACAATCGTTACTCCTGAATCAGTTGCTACTATTCTCTCCATTCCAGTTCCAACCAAAGGTTTATCTGCTAATAACGTTGGAACAGCTTGTCTTTGCATATTAGATCCCATGAGCGCTCTATTTGCATCATCATGTTCAAGAAAAGGAATTAAAGATGCTGCAATTGACACAATCTGTTTTGGAGACACATCCATATACTGAATGGATTTAGGAGGCATCAAAGTAAACTCATTATTGAACCTGGCAGATATAAGTTCATCAACCAATTGATTTTTAGAGTCAAGAGTTGAGTTAGCTTGTGCTATTACAAAATTACTCTCCTCAATAGCGGATAAATACTTGATTTTATTTGTAGCCTTTTCATTGACCACTTCTCTATAGGGTGTTTCAAGAAAGCCATAATCATTTACTCGTGAATAAATTGCCATAGAATTAATTAAACCAATATTAGGTCCTTCTGGTGTTTCAATAGGGCAAACCCTTCCGTAATGAGTAGGGTGGACGTCTCGAACTTCAAATCCAGCTCTTTCTCTGGTCAAACCACCTGGGCCAAGTGCAGAAATTCTTCTTTTATGTGCAATTTCAGATAGAGGATTATTTTGATCCATAAACTGAGACAGTTGACTGGATCCAAAAAACTCTTTTATAGCTGCAGATACTGGTTTTGAATTTATTAAATCCCTTGGCATTAACTCTTCAGTTTCTGCTAGTGATAATCTATCCTTAACAGCTCTCTCTACTCTTATAAGGCCTACTCTAAAAGAGTTTTCAACCATTTCACCTACTGTTCTTATTCTTCTGTTACCTAAGTGATCTATGTCGTCAACAACATCAGAACCATTTCTTATGTTAATCAATGTCTTTAAAACATTGAGAATATCTTCTTTTGTTAGAATTGATATTCCTTTCTCAGAATCAGTACCGATTCTCCTATTAAACTTCATTCTTCCAACCTCAGAAAGATCATATCGTTCAGGATTAAAGAAAAGATTAGTAAATAAATTTTCAGATGCATCTTTAGTTGGAGGTTCACCAGGCCTCATCATTCTATAAATCTCAATAAGTGCTTCTTCGGCTGTGGAAGACGGATCTATTCGAAGAGAGTTTGAAATATAAGGCCCTTGGTCAACATCATTAATGTAAATAGTTTCAACCTCTTTGATACCTTTCTCTATAATCATTTCTAGAAGTTCTTTATCTAATTTATCGTTAGTAGATGCCAATAACTCACCTGTTTCTTTATCAATTAAATCATCGGCTAATATTTTCTCTTCTAGATCTTCAAATGATAGTTTTAAGTACTTATTCTTAGTGTCCTTTATTTTCTTAATATGGAGCGCATTAACTCGCTTACCTTTACCAACTATAGTTTTTTTACCAATATTGATATCGAAATCAGCAACACTTCCTTTTAAATGATCTAAATTTATTTGAATCTTTATTTCTTTTTTTGATAGTAGGTATTTATCTTTTTCAAAAAAGATATCAATAATTTCTTTATCAGTAAGCCCTAAAGCATGGAGTAAAATTGTTGCTGGAATTTTTCTTCTTCTGTCAATTCTGGCAAAAATATTATCTTTAGCATCAAATTCAAAATCTAACCAAGAACCTCTATAAGGAATAACTCTTGCTGAAAATAAAAGCTTCCCAGAAGTATGGACACCTTTGTCATGATCAAAAAACACCCCTGGAGACCTATGAAGCTGAGAAACTATTACTCTATCTGTTCCATTAATTACAAACGTTCCATGCTCAGTCATTAATGGTATCTCGCCAAAATACACATCGGTAGTATCGCCGGTTTGCTTTAAATCCAGTACTTCCTTAACAGTCTCTTTATCTGAAGTCTTATCGTAGGTAATGAGCTTAGTTTTTACTCTTAGAGGTGCTGCATAAGACAATCCTCTTAATTGACACTCCCTTACATTAAACCCTGGCTCTTCCAGTCTGTAACTTATAAATTCCAACCTTGCATTTTTAGAAAAACTTTCAACCGGGAACAGATTATTAAATGCAGCCTGTAAGCCTATATTTTTCCTTTTATTAGGGTCTATGTCACTTTGAAGGAATTTATTGTATGACTCTATTTGTAGAGTTAATAAATTTGGTACATCTAAAGCAGGCTTTTGCTTGCCAAAATCTTTTCTAATTCTTTTCTTTTCAGTGAATGAGAATGTCATATATTGAAAACCTATAAACGCAGCACGATCTCCTAGAAGATCGAGCAGTTATATTACTTATATTCCTAGCATCAAGTCTTGAAACAAAATCAAACTATTTAAGTTCAACTGAAGCTCCAGCTTCTTCAAGCTGTTTCTTCATTTCGTCTGCTTCATCTTTTGATACTGACTCTTTTAGTGACTTTGGTGCAGCTTCTACTAGATCTTTTGCATCTTTTAGACCTAAACCTGTTATTGATCTAACGGCTTTAATCACTGCAATTTTATTATCGCCCATGCCTTGAAGAATAACCTCGAATTCAGTCTGCTCTTCCCCTGAAGCATCATCGCCTGAATCCCCTGCTACTGGTGCAACTGCAACAGCCACTGGTGCGGCGGCAGTTACGCCGAATTTCTCTTCCATTTCAGAAATTAATTCCACTAGATCCATCACAGACATCTGCGAAATTGCTTCTAAAACCTCTTCCTTACTTGATACAGTAGCTTTTGCCATTTTTATCTCCTATTCCAACCCAAAAAAAGATTGGGAAGTTTATACAATTAATTAAGTTTAAGAAACCTCTTCTTGTTTATCTTTCACAGCATTTGACAATCTGACAAACTTTGTAGGTAACTCGTTCAATAATCTCACTGCTTTTTCTATTGGGGCTTTCATCAAACCAAGCAGCGTGGAATACGCTTCATCCTTAGTAGGTAATTCTGCAATTCTATCCAAATCTGATACAGGGAAAGACGCCCCATTGATAGCTAATCCAATGGTTTTAAGCTGATCATAATCTTTTCCAAAATCTTTAAACAATCTTGCTGGTGAAGCTAAATCCTCTTTAGATAAAGCAATAATGATTGGTCCATTTAAATCATCGATGAGACATTCAAAACTAGTGTCATTGAATGCTCTTTTTGATAAAGAATTTTTGACTACTTTCAGGTAAACACCTGATTCTCTAGCTTTAGTGCGCAAAAGAGTTATGTCTTTAACATTAAGACCATTATATTCTGCAATAGCTCCAGCAACAGAGTTTGTAGCTTCACTATTTAGCTCTTTAACAACTTGTTTTTTTTCTTCTATATTAAGTGGCATATTTTACCTTTTTAAATCTGTAGTTAATATCAAGACTCTTTTAGCTTTATTCCAGGACCCATCGTTGAACTAAGAGTAACTGCTTTAATAAAAACCCCTTTTGCAGATGGTGGCTTCCTTTTGTTAACTTGCTCTAAGAGGGATGAAAAATTTTCTTTAATTGCTTTGTCATCAAAACTTAATTTACCTATTGAACAATGAATGATCCCAGACTTATCGTTCCTAAACATCGCTTGCCCTTTTTTTGCATTAAGAACAGCATCCTTAATATTCTTTGTTACTGTTCCATCTTTAGGGTTAGGCATCAAACCTTTAGGCCCTAAAACTTGTCCTAATTGTCCAACTATCTTCATACTTGATGGTGTAGCAATTACCAGGTCAAAATCTAGAAAACCTGACTTTATTTTTTCAGCTAAGTCATCCATGCCAACTTCGTCTGCTCCTGCCTCTTTAGCTATATCAGCTTCAGCTCCTTCAGCAAACACAATGACTCTCAAAGTTTTACCTGTGCCATTGGGTAATAATGCAGAGCCTCTAACATTCTGATCACTTTGCTTAGAATCAACTCCTAAGTTGATTGCAACATCAACACTTTCATTAAATTTGACATTAACTGAGTTCTTTAAAATTGAAATAGCTTCTTGCAATTCATACCTGTTTTCAGGATCAACTAAACCTTTATTCTCATGATGTCTTTTTGAAATTTTTGTCATAATATTTCTTTTCTTCTTTTATTCAACATCCAGACCCATGCTTCGAGCAGTGCCTGCAATGATCTTGAATGCAGCCTCACTATCAATCGCGTTAAGATCTTTATTTTTGATTTCTATAATTTCTTCAATTTGTTTTTTTGTGACTTTTCCAACTTTTTCAGTATTGGGGGTACCACTACCCTTATTAACACCAGCAGCTTTTTTTAATAATGTTGAGGCTGGTGGAGATTTGGTTACAAATGTATATGATTTATCACTGTAAACTGAGATCACAACAGGAATTAGAACACCGGATTCTGAATTTGCTGTTTGAGAGTTAAAGGCATTACAGAATTCCATAATATTCAAACCAGCTTGACCTAAAGCTGGCCCTACCGGTGGGCTGGGATTAGCCTGCCCTGCTGGTATTTGTAGCTTAACTAGGTTTACTACCTTTTTTGCTTTCTTTGTTTTCTTTGCCATTTTTCTACTTTAAGATTTTTCAACTTGACTAAAATTTAAATCAACTGGTGTTGGCCTACCCAATATTTGAACAGCAACACTAAGTTTATTTTTTTCATAATTAACATTTTCTACAACCCCATTAAAATCATTAAAAGGTCCATCAATAACTCTTACAACTTCACCAGGTTGATAGGTAATCTTATGTCTCGGCATATCAATAGAATCTTCAACTCTATGTAAAATATTCATAGCTTCATTCTCAGAAATAGGGCTTGGTTTGTCACTTGTTCCGCCTATAAATCCCATCACATTAGGAATAGATTTAATAAAATGCCACGTATCATCATTCATGATCATTTTTATTAATACATACCCTGGGAAAAATTTTCTTTCGGTGGTTTTCTTCTCACCACCCTTGAGTTCTACAACCTCCTCCATAGGAACGACAATATCAATAATTGCCTTTTCTAAACCAACGATCTTGATTCTCTCTTCCAGCATTCTCATAACTTTACTTTCATAGTTAGAAAAGACCTGAAGTACATACCATTGATGTTCCATAAAAATGTTACCTTATGATGTTATTGACGTTGTTATATAGAGCAGCACGAAATCAAGAAGCCAAAAAAAGATCCCTAAAATCAAAACAAAGATAAAAACTGTTAGTGTTGTTTGAATAGTTTCTTGTTTAGTTGGCCAAACAACTTTTCTCATTTCTACCCTTGAACTTTGAAAGAATTCCCAAAGGATTAATCCTCTCTGTGTCCTAAAGAATATTAACAACGACATTACTAAAGAGAAAATGATCACCAAGGCTCTGATCAAAACAGATATTTCTGAAAAGTAATAGAATGAGACAATAGAAGCAAACAGTATTGAAACTGATGCCATCAATTTTAATGTGTCTGCAACCGTACTGCTTTCTCTATTACTTTCACTCATATATTATTCTATCTAGTGGCAGGCCAGGAGGGACTTGAACCCCCAACCTGCGGTTTTGGAGACCGCCGCTCTACCAATTGAGCTACTGGCCTAAAAGTTACCTTACTCTATAATTTTTGTTACAACTCCAGATCCAACAGTTCTGCCACCCTCTCGTATTGAAAATCTTACAGCTTCTTCCATAGCAATAGGCGCTATCAATTCAACTGTTATGTGTGTGTCATCACCTGGCATAACCATTTCAGATCCTTCTGCAAGTGTCACAGCACCAGTCACATCAGTTGTCCTGAAGTAAAACTGTGGCCTATATCCATTAAAGAATGGCTTATGTCTACCGCCTTCTTCTTTTGTTAAGGCATAGACATTAGCTTCAAACTTTGTATGAGGATTGATACTCTTTGGTTTTGCAAGAACTTGGCCACGCTCAACTTCTTCTCGTTTAGTGCCTCTTAGAAGTACACCAACATTATCACCAGCTTGACCCTGATCTAAAAGCTTTCTAAACATTTCCACGCCTGTACAGATGGTTGTTTGAGTATCCTTAATGCCAACAATTTCAATTTCATCATTGACCTTAACAACTCCTCTTTCAACTCTACCCGTTACCACTGTGCCTCGTCCTGAAATTGAGAAAACATCCTCAATAGGCATTAAGAAATCACCGTCAATCTCTCTTTCTGGTTCAGGGAAATATTCATCCATTGTCGCAACTAGTTTTTCTACAGCTTCTGTTCCTACTTCACTTGTATCACCTTCAAGTGCTTTCAAAGCACTTCCTGAGATAATAGGAATATTATCACCATCAAAGTCGTATTCAGAGAGCAGCTCTCTGACTTCCATCTCAACAAGTTCAACAAGTTCAGCATCATCAACTTGGTCTGCCTTATTAAGAAAAACTATAATATTAGGTACACCAACGTTTCTTGCTAAGAGTATATGCTCTCTTGTTTGAGGCATAGGACCATCTGCTGCCGAGACAACTAGGATTGCTCCGTCCATTTGTGCAGCACCAGTAATCATATTTTTTACATAGTCTGCATGACCTGGACAGTCAACATGGGCATAATGTCTCCCCTCACTCTCATACTCAACATGAGCTGTAGCAATAGTAATTCCTCTTTCTTTTTCTTCAGGAGCATTATCAATCTCCTCAAAAGCAGAAGCATCACCACCGAACTTTGCAGCCATACATTTTGTAAGCGCTGCTGTTAAGGTAGTTTTACCATGGTCAACATGTCCAATGGTGCCTACATTAATATGCGGTTTAGTACGTTCAAATTTTTCTTTAGCCATAATTATTCACTCCTGATTAAACTAAATTTTAATTAATTACAATAAAACTCTCTGAGCCCACAACCGGAATTGAACCGGTGACCTCTTCCTTACCATGGAAGTGCTCTACCTGCTGAGCTATGTGGGCAAACACACGCCCAAAATAACTTGGAGCGGGCGATGGGGATCGAACCCACATCATCAGCTTGGAAGGCTGAGGTTCTACCGTTGAACTACGCCCGCGCAAGAAAGATGCGATCATACCCGACAATTTTTTAACCAAATTAATCATCATCACTTCACCATCACTCAATTTTCTCCATTCCACTTAGCCTTTATCCACCTTCATAACCCTATGTTATATATGGTGGAGGGGGTAGGATTCGAACCTACGAAGGCTAAGCCAGCAGATTTACAGTCTGCCCCCGTTGACCGCTTGGGTACCCCTCCGCGGACATAACCCACTATTTTCAATTATTTTTTTTATAAGGTGGTGCCGGAAGAGGGAATTGAACCCCCAACCTACTGATTACAAATCAGTTGCTCTGCCAATTGAGCTATTCCGGCAAAAACAATAACCTATCAATCTCACCTAATTTTTCGTGATTATAATCATTTTGAAGCTGATTGAAAGTTATTCTAGTGAACTATATGGCCTGAAATAATCTTCCTTAAATTTGATCCTTGTTCTATAAGCAATGATCCATCAATATCTATACCTCTGTTATAACCATGAATAATCTCATTATCGCTCTCAACACTGATATTTTGATCATGAAAATAGTCAAGTTCATTCCAATGATCTCTTATTTCTTTTACAGAATCAGGAGTAAATTCATGAATGCTAACGATGATTGCTTTGAGTATATAGCCAGTAATTTCATTTCTAGATAAAAGATTTTCATTCTTAACACTTTTTAAATCTATTGGTTTATTGTTAGTTGCATTTAGGCTTCTAAACTCATTTGGCAAAGCATAATTAATTCCAAAGCCAAAATTTACAATTAAATCATTATTTTTATTTTGTGATAACTCTATCAAAATACCACCTAACTTTTGTTCATTGAAAAAGATATCATTTGGCCATTTCAATTGAAGCCCAATAAAACCAATGCTTTCAAGAAGATTGACCAACTGAACACCCATGAACACACTCAGACCAAGTGGAGCTGATTTAAGATGAAGTTGAGTGTACACAGAACAACAAATTCCTGATGAAAACGGAGACAACCATTCTCGTTTTCCTCTTCCTCTCCCTTGTGTCTGGAATTCAGCTAAACAAATTTTTACTCTGTTATTGAAAATTTCTGAGGGAGAAAATGCTTTACTTGTGGTTTCAATAATATCCTCAATCATCAATTGAATTTGAAAACTATTCTCAAGAGGGCTTAAAATTTCTGAAATTAATGATTTATCTAACAACTCTATTTTTTCAATAGAATAAATATCATTTTCTATTTGAGGATAAATCCCCAATAAATTAAGTTCATCTAAATAATGATCTATATTTTTACCTCTACCTAGAAAATATTCTATAGCCCTTCTGTCCTTAGAACCTTCATTTAAGAAACGTATTAGTGATACTAAGATCTTTTCTTGAATCATATTAAAAAGATATCTTATGCTCTGATTTATTAAGCATCGATGCAATATTATCCCTGTGAGCATAGACTATGAATAAAAATAGTAAGAACAAATAGGTTAAGAACTTAATATCCTCAATACCTATATAAAAATAAGCAAAAAGTGAAAGTGAAAAGAAGGCAAGAATTGTTGATAACCCAACATATTTTGTTAATACAAGTGTGGCTATAAATACCAATAAAGGACCAATCGTAAGACTTGGATATATGTATAAAATATTACCTAGCCCTGTAGCTGCTCCTTTACCCCCCCTAAAACTAAACCAAACAGGGTAAGAATGCCCAATAACAGATGCTAAACTCGCAGTATAAAAATAGATTTCTTTGCTAAATATAAGGTTCTGATCAGAGTTACTTAATAATATTGCAGTTCCATAGATTGCAAGCATCCCTTTAAGACAATCAATAATAAAGACCGTAATGCCTGATTTTATCCCTATAACCCTCAAAACATTAGTAGCACCAGCATTACCGCTACCCTTAGTTCTTATATCAAGACCTTGTAGGTAACTTAGGATTAGCCCTGCATTAATTGAGCCAACCACATAACTAAACAAAATTATTATTCCAAGTAGTAACATTTTTTGATCTAATTTATTCCTGATTTATTCACTATCTGTCCCTCTGATTTAATACAAATAATCATAGCTAAAAAAACAATCATAATGCCAAATATTTCCATTTGAGTAATTATTCTATTAAATAACAAAACATCCCATAAAAAAGAAAAAACTGGTTGAGAAATTAAAATAATCCCAACCGACACCGTTGATATTCTCTGAAGTCCTGAAATTATGAAATACCAACCAAGAACATGCGAAACAGTTCCATAAGCCACCATTAACCATAAATTTTTACTGTTATCAAAGGCAAAGCTATTACCTTCAATAAAAACAACAATAAACAATATAAATGATGCAATCAAAGACACTATCATTAAATTATAAAAAGGATCTGTTTGCTCATTTCTATAAAGATTAAGCACCTAAGATCCCTAGTAATACTCCAATTTGGTAATCCAATCCAAATATTCGTAAATTATTATCTAAACACAAAAACAGTCCAGAAAAACTAAGAATCAAAGAAATTTTTTGCCCCCTTTTAGGTAGATCACCAAATAAGAAATAGGCAATAAAAGGAACAATCAAAACTTGGAGATTAGATAAAAGAGTAGCTAGCCCAGGCCCTACAAATTCAACTGATCTATGAAAAAACCATAAATTTATAGAAAAGAAAACACCAGCTAAGAAAAGAAACTTAGAAACTTTTTTTATATTTATTCTTATTTTCCTTTTAAAAATTAAAATAAAAATAAGGACTACGGATCCAAATAAAACCCTATAAAAAGCACTAACTGAGGGTTCTAATGTAACTAAACCAACAAATACAGGTGAAAAGCTAATTAAAAAAGCCCCTAGAAGAACACTTAATGAACCCTTTATTGAATCACTCATAGATTACAGAACATAATTAAGATTTTTGTAAAAAAATTTCAGCAATCATACACCTAGCACTTCCGCCACCATACTTCTCAATTGTATCCAAAGGTATAGGGATAATCTTCGATGACTTACTGATCGATTGAATTTGAGGAGCTTCTAAAGATTGATATGCCTTTTCAGACATAATTAAATGTGATTGACCTTTTGTATTCTCAACTTCCAAAACATTTCCTGCAAATTGATTCATCTGAGCCATTGATAGCTCAATAATTTTTCTTTCTGAGATTCCAAAAAGTTTGTGTATATGTTTGGTATCTTTTTGATCTTTAATTGACTCACTACAAATAAAGGCTGTTTTCTGACCCAAGCTCATCATGACATTAGTATGATAAATTGGAAGATCATCATTTAATGCTTCAAAAACTACTGAAGAGTAATTTAATTTTTTACAAAATACTTCCAAGGCATTGATTGATGTTCTGGAAGATTTGCAAGCAAAAACAATTTTGTTAATTCGATCCAGTACCATGCTGCCAGTGCCTTCAAGAAAAAAACCATCTGTCTCAAGATAACTAAGGTCAATAACCTTCTCTATCCTAAAAGATTCAAATTCTTCAATGTATTTTAGAATGTCATTTCTTTTTTCTTTTCTTCTTGACTTAGCCATCATTGGGTAAATAACAACAGAATTGTCCTGATGAAAGGTTACCCAGTTATTAGGGAATAAAGCGTCAGTATTATTTAGTTCTTTAATGTCATCTACATCAAAAATAGTGATTTGGTGATCTCTCAAAAGGTTGACCATATTATCAAATTCCTCAATAGCAAGAGATTGGATCGATTCTTGAGAATCGTTTACATTTAGGCCAGTTTGAAATTTATTGGTCTCTAAAGTTTCTATATTGCTTGAGAAATTAGCTGGCCTAACCATCAATAATTGAGATGTAACTTGCTTATGCATAAAAAACAAAGATTATATGATTATAAATTATTTATTGTTTAGCTTTATTCTATCAATTAACCAGACGATCTTGTTTTTAACTTGGCCCAGTAAGCATCCAATTCCCGTTTAACATTTGGTCCGAGCAAATACAACGCCAACATGTTGGCAAGCGCCATCGCAAAGATCATAGCATCTGAAAAATCCAGAACAGCATCAAGCTGCACAGTACAACCTAAAACCACAAACAAACAAAATACTGTATTGAAAATTATTTTTGTTCGGCGTTTTTTTCCAAACATATAAACAAAGCCCTCCAATCCATAATAAGACCAAGAGATCATAGTCGAGTATGCAAACAACATCACCACAACAGCAAGAACACTTGGAAACCAAGGGATAACACTGGCAAATGCGCTTGATGTCAGTTCAACACCACGGATCGTTCCCTCATTCAGCATCGCAGGATCGTAGACAGTGAGAATAATAACTAGTGCAGTAATTGTGCAAATACAAACAGTGTCGATAAATGGTTCCAACATTGCCACAAATCCTTGAGTCAAGGGCTCATCGGTTTTAACCGTTGCATGAGCGATTGATGAAGACCCTATCCCCGCTTCATTGGAGAAGGCCGCACGACGAAACCCCAAAATAAGGACAGCGATCATGCCACCAGTGACCCCCTCAGGACTGAAAGCGTTGGTGATGATTGAATAGATAGCGGCAGGAATGGCAGAAAAATTAGCCCCAATTACTACTAGTGCAGTACCGACGTACAGGAGTGCCATAAAAGGGACAAGTTTTGATGTAACTCTAGCAATACTTTTAATCCCTCCAATGATGACAAGCCCAGTTAGCAAAGCCAAGATTGAACCAAACAACCATCCGCGACTGGCGAAAAAACCCTCGGTACCTCCAGTAACATTTACAAATTGAACATACGCTTGGTTGGCTTGGAACATGCACCCCACTCCAAGACAACCAACAACAATACAAATGGCATAATACCAGGCCATTATCTTGCCCAAACGTGGCATATTTTTCTCAGCAAGACCTTTGTCCATATAATACATAGGCCCACCTGAGACAGACCCGTCTGCATTGACTTGGCGATACTTAACCCCCAAAGTACACTCAACAAATTTAGATGCCATGCCCAGAAAACCAGCCACAATGAGCCAAAAAGTAGCTCCCGGGCCACCAATGGATATGGCAACGGCAACATGTGTGATGTTGCCAACACCTACAGTGCCGGACACAGCAGTTGTTAGTGCTTGAAAATGAGAGACCTCCCCAAGTGCCGTATTTGTCTTATCTTCTTTTCCGAGAACAATTCGAATCGCGTGTGTAAAACCGCGGATGTTAATAAGTCGTAAATAAAACGTAAAATACAAAGCGCCTGCAATAAGCCAAACCACAATCAAAGGAAGTTGTGACTCACCGATTGGAATCGAATAAAAAACCAAATCATTAAACGCTGATGCTATCGGTTTAAATGCTTCGTTAATTGTTTCATCAATGGTTGCCATAAAAGTAGTCTCAAGAATTCATTATTATCTTTTAAAAACAGATTGTCCCCGAGCAAATGTTTCCATAATTGAAATATCTTTTATTGTATCGGGATTTGACAACAATGGGTTACGCTCCAAGATCACTAAATCGGCTTGTTTACCTGGGGTGATCGATCCTTTTTTATCTTCTTCGAAGTATTGATATGCAGCACCGAGTGTAATGGCATGCAAGGCTTGCATTGGTGTTAGGCGCTGATCAGGTCCTAAAACAAAGTCACTGCGTGTTTTTCTATTAACCGCTACCCACATTAAACGCATCATATCCGGTGGAACTATCGGTGCATCATTGTGAATGGTAAATGGTATTTGCATACGTGCAGTTTCTGCTGCAGGACTTATAAATGCTGCTCGTTCTTCACCAAAACTCCGTCGATGCCAATCCCCCCAAAAGAAAGGGTGTGCTGAAAAATAAGAAGGGATCAGTCCTAGCCTTTTAGTTTTTTCAAGTTGATCTCTGCGCATGAGTTGTGCATGAATAATTACCGTACGATGATCTGATATCTCTTTATTTTTAAGGGCTGCAGCTACGCCATCAATTAACATATCAATGGCACCGTCACCGTTTGCATGCACCAGTGTAGGGGTTCCTCGTTCAAGTAATTGAGCAATTTTGGGGTTAAATTGTTCTGCTGGATAAATCGGATAAGCTCGATAGTCAGAAGTGGCTCCAGGTGGACCCTCATTGTAAGGCTCTGAAAGAAAAGCTGTACGTCCTTGGGGTGA